>Ga0209353_10000027_pt1 | contig 87577 bp, 140 predicted proteins | sample LauGreSpBDMM15SD_2_FD_187561 | JGI IMG/M metagenome (GOLD analysis project Ga0209353, IMG submission 187561) | Freshwater lake microbial communities from Lake Michigan, USA - Sp13.BD.MM15.SD (SPAdes) (version 2) | ecosystem: Environmental > Aquatic > Freshwater > Lake | place: Lake Michigan... | reverse complement strand
AAGTGAACACGGGAGAAAAAAAATGAATCTAACAATGGATCAATTAAAAGATAAGACAGTTATGGCACTAAAGGCATATGCAAAGAAAAATAACATAGAGTTGTTTGAATCAAACACAAAACTTGAAATTTTAGAAATTTTGGCTAGTTGGATTCCGCCAGAAATAACAGAAGAAACTGCAGAAAAAGCAGGTAAAAATAAAGATTTAACAAACAAAATAGCATTACACTCAGACAGAAATCTTCATATGGAAGGTTTGGGAGCATTGAGCGTGGGGTATAACATAGTCTCAAAGGAGGCATCGGAAAAGTGGCTTACTCACAGGTTAGTACGAATAGCACAACCTGAAGAAGTAGCATCTTATTACGCTAAAGTATAATGTCAGAAGTCCTTCGCCTACCTCCGTATCCTTTAACTGTTAAATACACAGTTCCAGACGCTAATGCTAAATACGTTATAGTTGTTGAAGATGTTGCAGAGCAATCAGAAACTGCTTCTTATAGAACATCAAATGCCAGCAAGCAAGTTACTTATATATTAGATGATGATTTTATTAAATATGATAAATCATATGCTCTGACAATTCATGAAGATTTAGAAGAAAGTGGAATGGTTGTAGGAGATCGTGGAGATATAGTTGTTGAAGATAACCTACAAGTAAAGCGTCCATACGTAAGTCCTACAATTTTAGCATCAATAAATAATCAAACATCTGCAACAGAAATTGCTAAATATACAGAGTATGAAAAATTAGCAAGAGCAATTATTGATTCAATAACTGGTGGTTTTTATTATGAGCGTGAATTTATTGAGATTGTTGGGCAAGAGGTAGACTATATTCCACTTTGGAAAAGAGTGCAAAAAATATTAAGAGTATATGAAAACACAGAACTAGTTTATGATATATACAACGAAGATGGACCAACTGTAGGAGACTACACATACGTAATTACTAAAGATAAGACCGCACTTACAAAAGACCCAACATCGGCAGAAGGTGCAATAAATAGAGCAGAACAACGACCAGCAAGAATGCCACTTGGAACGTCAGACTCTTTTTCACTTTTTGATACAGAAGACAGTGGAAACACTATGACCGTAACTCCTGGAGTAGCATTTCCAGCAGGCATAGATCTTATATTATTATTAGAAACTGGATACAAGGTAGTACCTATTGATATTCAAGATGCTACAAAATTATTAGTTGAAGATATTAGATGCGGCAAGTTAGACTATTACAAAAGATATATTAAAAACTATAGCACTGATCAATTTAAAATTGAATACGATAAGAGAATGATTGAGGGTACTGGAAATATTATTGTAGACAAGATTTTGTCTAAATATGTAAATAATATTAGCCGTCCTGGAGTGTTGTAATGGATGCATGCGAAGTCACAGACTTTATGTTCCCAATGAAGGCTGATATCTACTTTCCTATTCTTGGACAAGGTGGTTATGGCCAACCTACAAAAAATTGGGTATATGATAGAACAATTACCTGTAATGCCACATCTGTCGGTGGGGCAGGAACAGAAGATGTTAAACCAGATAGTTTTTTAAAATATCAAAATAAACTTATTGCAAGAACAAAAGATGATCCCAGGCTTTCTTCAAATAATGCAAATAATGCAACAACAAATATACTTATAACAAACATTAGAGATGCATCCGACAACCTTATTTACAAAGAAACAGCGGGAGCAAGATCAGGCAAAGGAACAATTTACGAAGTAGCAACAGTTGAACCTTTTACTGGCCCATTTGGATACACAGAATATTACAAAATGCTATGGCGTAGGGCTGAGAATCAGACTGTGGGTGACTAATGATAGCAAGAACAAACACAGCATCCTTTACTAAACAAATGAACAATATAGTTAATTACTCTCTTGGATTTTTAGAAGGTGTTGATCGTGGTAAAAAAATATTCTTTGATAGATTGGGTGCAGGAACCATTCAGGCGCTAGCACAATATGTTGATGTACAGGCTAGAGCCAATCCAAAAACATTACATCATGTTTACGAGTGGAATCAAGTTAGCAGTCCAAGTGCAAGATTATTTAACTTAGGCTATACAGTTAGCAATTTAGGACTTTCTGTTAACTCTACATTTAAACAATCAAGAAGTGTTTCTGAAAATATGACTACCCCATTTTATAATAAAGCAAAAATTATGGAAGAAGGAATTCCAATAACAATTACGCCAACAAAATCTAAAGTATTAAAGTTTAATGGACCAAATGGAGAAGTATTTACAAGCAGACCAGTTAAAGTTGAAAATCCAGGAGGAGATCTTGTTCTTGGTGGTTTTGAATCTGCCTTTGATGAGTTTATGACTAGATATTTTAAACAATCTTTTTTAAGAGCATCTGGAGTTTATGACTATATTAAAAAACCAACACTGTATAAGAAAAACCTTAAGGCTGGTTCAATAGCGGGTAGAAGTAAAGGAATTGACACAGGGTTTAAATGGATAACCAATGCAACAATTGGGGTAGAATAAGACTATGACAATACTAACTGACACTGGATTTCCACCAACCTTTTTAAACAAATATATTTTGTCTGAGTTAGAACATTATGAAATTATAGCAGCGTCAGAACAACTAAGTCCAATGATTCCAGCAATTATTCCAACCAATATTGAAGACTTGTACAATGACAGAATTGAGATTAGGCAAACGCCCGATCCCATACTGATTGTTTACGATAGATTAATGAGATTTAGGCCTACTCCGTTTTATTTACAAAAAAGAGAACAATTAATATATTTTATTTATTCTACAGACGTTGGTAAGTTGATAAACACTGTTCGTATTATATCTAATGCCCTTGATCGTGAAGATTCTTCAGCAGAGGACGTAAATTCTTATAACTTTCTTAATCCAGCATTAAGCAGTCCACCAGTCACAATCTCTACTAAAACCATATCAAATAAGGCACTCACAAGTAAATTTGCTACAATAACAACATCTACAGCCCACGGCTTTGTAGCAGGAGATGCTGTGACAATCACAGGACTAGATGCTACATTTAACGGTACCTATTTTATTAAAAGTGTTCCATCAGCAACAACATTTAAATTTTCTAAAAATGCAGCAAATGTTGGCTCAATAGCCGCATCAGGGTCTGTTTCAAAACAAGACTATACCCCATTTAATGTTTTGTTCCATAGTACTAGGGTATATCAAGCAGACGAAAGCAGAGACGTAGCAGAACTAGCCTCAGCAAGAACCCTTTTTGTAAACAAGTTAATTATTGAATATGACTATCATATTGCGGTTGACTCAGACTCTAGATATACATAAAAAGCGGTATAATTACTTTTAGAGGAAACACGCCAAACAACTTAATAAATACTTTATGAAAGAGGTGAAATAATATGCCATATAGCCGTGGTACGTCAAATAACGTTATTGTGGGTGCAGCAGCATTCTTCATTAACGATAATACATTGACCCCGTCAACTTTAACATCATTAGCAGTAATTGATTCAAGTGAGTCTTACAAGACCACACTTTCAAATGCCGCTTCTTATACAAACGTTGGCTACACAATGAACGGTCTTGAATTACAGTTCCAACCAGACTTCGGTGAAGTTCAGGTAGATCAAATTCTTGACGTTGCAAGACTATACAAGCAAGGTATGCAGGTAAATCTTGCTACCGCTTTTGCTGAAGCAACCCTAGAAAACTTGCTTATTGCATTAGCATACTCTGACAGTAAACTTACAGGAAATAAGAATGCATCTACAGGTCAAACACTTAACCTGAGTGCAGGAGACATTGGAGATGTTCCAGTAGAACGAGGAATCGTTGCTGTTGGTCCAGGATCTGGTGACCCAACAACATTTGAGGATAAAGAACGCATCTATGCAGCATATCGTGCTCTTTCAATTGAGAACGTAACTGTATCAGCAAAGCGTGATGAACCATCAATGTTTGAGGTTTCATTCCGTCTTCTTCCTGAAGATACTTCAGGTTCATACGGTAAGATCATTGATCGTACCTTTGGACAATCATAATCTAAATTTAGATTAACTCAAGACCCACCTTTAATTAGGTGGGTTTTTTGTTTTGCCTGTGATAGAATAGAAAGATTATGGCAACAACCGTTTATAAAAATAAAATAATCAAACTCGTTGATGGGACAGAACTAGATATTGTTCCATTAAAAATAAAGTATTTGCGTGAGTTTATGGAAGCATTTGAATACGTTAAAACTGCCAAAGATGATGATGAAGCCATAGATTTTTTAGTTGAGTGTGTAAGAATTACAATGAAACAATATTACCCAGGTATAAACTTAACAAAATCTGATGTAGAAGATAGTCTTGATATGCCAACTATCTATACAGTATTAGATATTTCTGCGGGTATAAGGATTAATCAAAAATCTGAAGAAACAGTAAAGGACCAAGCAACAGAGAGTGGCTCAAGTTGGTCAGAGTTAGACCTTGCCAAGATTGAGGCTGAAGTATTTTTATTAGGTATATGGAAAGACTATAGAGAATTAGAAGAGTCTTTATCTATGCCCGAATTAATTGCAACTCTTTCAAGTCGTAGAGACCTTGACTATCAAGAAAAAAAATTCTTGGCTGCTATTCAGGGAGTAGATTTAGATGCTCAGTCTGGAGAATCAAGGGGACAAAAAGAATGGGAAGATATGAAGGCTAGAGTATTTAGTCAAGGCAAAGCAAAAGACGGTAATGACATTCTGGCTCTTCAAGGACAAAATGCCAGAAGTGCAGGGTTTGGCATTGGCTATGGATTAGATTACGAAGATTTAACAAAATAAAATAATAAAAAATAAGTTTCACCATGCTATAATTGACATAACCTATAGGAGGAAAACAATGGCAACAACTACGTATGAGGAACAAATCCTTACACTAATTGATGGCACAAAGGTTACAGTACGTCCTCTAAAAATCTCTCTACTTCGTCCGTTTATGAAGAAGTTTGAGGGTGTGGGAGCGGTGGCGGAAGATAACGGCAAATCTATGGACATTCTTATGGAGTGCGTACAGATTGCAATGAAACAATACAAGCCAGAACTCTCTGAAGACGTAAAAAAACTAGAGGAGAATATTGATCTCCCAACTGTTTACAAGATCGTAGAAGCAGCATCAGGTATTAAACTTTCTGAAGTTTCAGACGTTCTTGGCGTAACTATGGCTGAATAATTAAAGAAGGTGTGAAACTAAATGGCTGATGTTAATGCTAATATTGGTATTAATATTGATTCGTCTAATGCATTAGGACAATTAAAAGCATTACAACGTCAGATATCTCAGTTTCACACCTCAATAGCCAGATCAAGTGAAGCAGCAGCCCTTGCTCAAAAGGGTTTACAAAAAAATCTTTTAAATAGCATAAACGCTATCGGTTCTTTTACTGCCGAAATGCGTACAGTCAGAACATCTGCAGAATCATTTACTAACTCATTAGAAAAAAATAAATTTTCAATGCGTGAATACTTCCGCTATGCGGGAGCATCTACAAAAACATTTGGAAGATTATTTAAATCAGAGTTTGACACAATTGGCAAGGTAGCCGAAGAGCGGGTAAAGAGACTACAAACCCAATACATTAAAATGGGTCGTGACACCAACGGTGCAATGAAGGCAATGAGCATTATGCCTACCCAGTTGAATATGAGCGACTATACAACTAAGGTTCAGATAGCAGCACAGAAACAAGCACTATTTAATCAGTTAATGAAACAAGGATCTACCAATCTCCTAAACTTTGGTAAGAATACACAATGGGCTGGTCGTCAGTTGATGGTTGGCTTTACCCTGCCATTAATGCTTCTAGGATCAACAGCAACAAAAACATTTATGGAGATGGAAGCCCAAGCACTTAGATTTAGAAAAGTTTATGGAGATTTGTTTACACCGCAGGCTGAAACGCAAGCAGCATTAGATAATATTATAGAACTTGGAAAACAATTTACTAAGTATGGAGTTGCAGTTTCTACTACTGTTGGCTTAGCATCAGAGGCTGCAGCAGCAGGTTTTCAAGGATTAGATTTACAACGTCAAACAGCACAGGCAACACGTCTTTCTATCCTTGGTCAGGTTGAAAGTCAAAAGGCTCTTGAAACAACTATATCATTGCAAAATGCTTTTGGTATGTCATCCGAAAAACTTGCAGAATCAATTGATTTTCTTAACGCAGTAGAAAACCAAACAGTTGTATCTCTTGACGATATTACTACTGCAATTCCAAAGGTAGCGCCAGTTATTCAACAATTAGGTGGAGACGTAAAAGATTTAACATTCTTTATGGCTGCTATGAAAGAGGGTGGAATTAATGCATCAGAAGGTGCTAACGCACTTAAATCTGGTCTTGCAGCATTAATTAATCCAACTAAAAAAGCATCAGATATGCTTGCAGGGTTTGGTATTAACGCAAATGCAATTGTTGAAAATAATAAAGGTGATCTTAAAGCAACTGTTATTGGTTTTGCAGAAGCATTAAATAGATTGGATCCACTTGCAAGAGCAAGAGCAATTGAACAAATGTTTGGTAAGTTTCAGTTTGCTCGTCTATCAACATTATTTGCTAACGTAGCAAAAGACGGAAATCAGGCTGCTCGTGTTCTTGATTTAGCAAATTCATCTGTAGAAGAACTAGCATCTTTATCTGAAAAAGAATTAGGAATGACTGCAGAGTCTTCCATGAATAAATTTAAAAAGAGTGTTGAAGACCTGAAGGTTGCACTTGTTCCAGTTGGTGAGGCCTTCTTACAAGCCCTTACACCAGTTATTGAGTTTGTTGGAGGAATACTTGAAAAGTTCGGTAACCTTTCAGATGGTACTAAAAAATTAATTACATTGTTAGTAGTAGGAATTGGTGGGGTAGGACCTGTACTACTTATGACATTTGGTTTAATTGCAAACGCTGTTGCAAATATTATTAAACTATTCTTAAGATTGCGTATGGGGTATCAAACATTAACTGGTCAATCACAAATACTAGGAGAACAAACCCAGTACATGACCATGGAGCAGTTAGATGCAGCAGCAGCAGCACACTCTCTTAATCAAACACATGCAAACTTAACACAAACATTTACTGCAGAAAGAGTAGAAATTGCTAGATTAATTTCAGCCTATAACTCTGCAGCGGGGGCAGCAAGAAACTTTGCAATGAACAATCCTGGAATGATGATGCCAGGACGAGGTGCTAGGAAATTTGCAGACGGTATTTTAAGTGTTCCAGGTAGCGGAAATAAAGATACTGTTCCTGCAATGCTTACCCCAGGAGAATCCGTTATTCCAGCAGCAATGACAAAAAAGTATGCACCATTAATTAACGCAATGATTGCAGATAACATTCCTGGATATCAAAAAGGAAAAAGTTTAGGAACAGCCGTTGATGTTCCAGGTGGAATGGATATATCTCATTTTGGTATGAAAAGTAGTAGGACTGGTGCAGAACTACTTGCAATGGTTGAAGGTTTAGAAACAACTGCTGCTAGAAATATTAGAAAAATGGTTGCATCTTTTGACAATGGGCTAAGTAAAGTATTTACAACTTTTGACAATCAAGTTGTAGCACAATTTACAGAAATTAATAGATTGATGCAAACCAAAGGAAAAGCAAACACACAAAAAGTTAAACAAAATTTAGTTGGTGCAGGATTTGCTGAAACACGAGATGTAGAATTACAAAGACAACTTGTTTCTTCAGGAATGGCTATTGATGAATTTAAGGTAATTAATAAAAAAATAACAGATGGAATTATTAAAGGTTTTGATGCTTTGGGAGACAAAACAGAAATAACTTCTGAAGAACTTAATAATCTTTTAAGAAAGGCATACGAAGAAGTAGCAAAAACAGATGCCCGTGTTGAAAAAGCACACAACAATATGAAACAAATCTCAACTACCTTTAGTCCAGACAGGGCAGGGGTTAGAGGATTAAGAATTCCAATAACAGAAGAATCTTATATTAAGCAAAAAAAGAGCACACAAAAAACACCAAGTCAATATAGAAAAATGCAAAGTCAAATGGTTGGTGCTGAAAACATTCCATATCCACAATCTAGTAGGTTTGTTGTTACACACAATGTTGCTAAAGAATTAGGTATTACTAGCAATCAAGCAGCAGAGATTTATAACAAAATGTCTGCAAATGCTAAAACAACTTTGTCACGAATGAGAAATGATCTTAAAGCATTTAAACAAGAATTTATTATAGAAGCAGCAAAAGTTGGACAAAATGTTGGAACATCGGGACTTGATGCAACTACAAATGCGGCAATTAACAGAATAAGAGCACAAGTTGCAGGCACTGGTGGCGGGGCAAACATGGTTGCTGGAGTAAGAGCAAGACAACAGAGACAATATAATAAAGAAGATGATGCTGTTTTAGGAGCAATGGGAATAAAAAGTGTAAGATCTGCAATTACTGCTACAGAAAGAGAAGCACAGACAGCATCTCCATCTAGAAGAACAAGAAAAATTGGAGAAGACATTGCTCGTGGTCTTGAAGTTGGAATGGCAGATAGACAAGACGATGTTGCCCTAGCAGGCTCTCAATTAGGTCGGGCTGCCACAAGTGGAATTAGCGGGGGATCTAGACAAGTTCCATTTAGAGCACCAGGTCAACCAGGATCTGTAGCAAGCAATGCACCTAGACCAGGTATTTCAATTTCTACTTTAACTGCAGCATATCAAGAAAATGAAATGAGAGATGCAGTAAGAAAACAACAACAAAAAATGGCAATTACCAATCAGAGAATGAACTCATTAAACAAAGCATTTATGAGTGGCACCTTTGCACTGTCTGCCTTATCAGGTGTAGCCTCTATGGCTGGTGGAAACTTAGGTAAGTTTTCTCAAATACTATTTAACATAACTGGACCACTTTTTGCTTTATCATCAATACTTCAATTGTTAACTGGAAGTAAAATAATTTCACTTATTTCAAGATTTAAACTTCGCTTTGGTTTAGCGACCGTTGCCCTAAGTGCTTTTTTTGTTGCGACTAAAATAATAAATAATGCAAGAGAAAAAGAGCGAATGGCTATTGAAGGTTTGGCTAATGCAATAACAACTACAAAAGAAAAACTTGAAACACTTGGAGGATTTTTTGGAGTTACTCCTACATCAAGGTCTGGAACTGGGGCTGTTCTTTCTAGCATACAGGCAAAACCAAATGAGCGATCACAAATTCAAGGATTAAAGAAAACAGAAGATTTTCAAAAAAACTTTGAAAAAGATATTAAGGCTTTATCTCAAGCAACAAATCAAGAAGCCTTATTAGCGCTACAAACATTGGCCTTAGATTTACGTGGACAGGGTTTTGCAAAAGCACAGGTAGATATAATTATAAAAGCATTATTAGAAGAGGCTAAAAAGTCTAAACTTATTTTAGAATTTGCACAGTTAGATTTATCAAAAGAAGAAGGAAGAGCAGGGGCAATAGCCTTAGCCCAAGATATTACAAAAAACTTTAACGCAGAATTTAAAAAAGGAGTAGAAAAAGGAAGAAAGACTTATCTTGGAATATTCTCTGGCTTTGGTCCAGAAGAACTTAAACTAACAAATGATCAACAAAAACAATTAAAGTTAGGTTCTCAAGAGTTAAGCAATGTTCTTGCTGGAGTTACTGGACAATTTAAAGCAGGATCAATGAAGGGTTCTGAATATACAGACACAATTTTAAAAATTCTTAAGCCAACAGAAGATGTTGCATATGCAAATTTATTATTACAAAAAACTTTAATTGCTATAAATCCAGAATATGCCAAGGCTACCGCTGGAGTAAAAGATTATGAAACAAGGTTGCTACTAGTTCGGGCTGCTATTCTTGGAGTTGCAATTGCAGAAGAGTTATTGTTAACTACAATAAACGGTAGCGTCTATGAGCAAGAATCAGCAAGAGCCAAAATAAGAAAAATGCTTGAACAAACAGAAAAAGATATAAATAATCAAAATAAAGTCACTGCCGCTGCAACTCAAACTGGCAAGGTAGAACTAAAAGGATTAGCAGCAAAAATTCAAGCACTTAAAGATCAGACTGCAGCATTTACGCTTTTGGTCAGTAAACAAGTTGATTTTAAAACTGCATTAGAATTAACCAATGATGCTGAAATTGTGGCAGAAATTCTTGCAACTAAAAATCTTAAAACAACAAAACAAAGAGCAGATGCACTTAAAAAATATCTTAAATTAGTTGAAGAATTTAAACTGCAAAGTAAAATAAATGAAGAGACTGTCGCCGATCCACGAGATGCAGGAATTGCACGTTTAGACAATTTACAAAAATTTATAGCCCTCAATGAGACCCTTATTGATTTACGCACTGCTCCTCAAATTAAAGCATTTAATGATGAAATAGAAAAACAAGAAGGACTTTTGCAGGGTGTAAATGATCAAATTCAAAAAATTACACAAAATCAAATTGAACCAATACAAAAGGTAATTGAAGGAAATAACTACGTCCTTCAACAAATAGCATTACAAGAAGACGCAATTAATGAAAAATATAACAAACAAATAGAAGCGCTTGATAAAATTGAAAAGGCCAATCAAAATATTGCAAACATTCAAAAACAAAGAATGTCAATTGCTGATGCTCTTACTCGTGGAGACATATCTGCTGCTGCACAGGCTGTACAAGAAGCAAGAGCGGAACGTGCACAATCTGCTTTAACTGGACAAAGAGATATTTTAACTCGTGTTCGTGATGAAAATATTGGAACACTTGGCAGAATTGAAATTGAAAAAAGAAATAAAGCACTTCAGTCAGAAGTAGCAAAAATTGAAAGAGAACAATTATTAACTCTTCAAGAACAAAAAAATCAAATTGAAAGCAACATTGATGCAACTAACCGTAAACTTAAAGTACTAAACTCTACAGTTGAAAAAGAAAAAGAGTCTGCAACTTATGCTGGTAAAACTAAGTTAGAAATTGATACAACAAAAACACTTCTTGAATTAAGCAAAGGTCCATTAGATGCTTATGCTGCACAACTCGCAGCCTCTGCTACAAGTGCTACAAGTTTAGCAAATGAACTTGAAAGAGCGCTTAGGGCTACACTTACTATGCAAAATAAAACAGGAGTTGGAGCAGCATCTGCACCATTAATTACAGACCCTGCCAAATATGATAAGATTCAAAAAGATTTAACAAAAGAATTAGTATCAATGGGAATAGATGCAGGACCAGCAGCAGGGTTAGCAGCATCATCTGCCAGACTACAGGCTCAAGCCGATGCTTATTTTAGAGCAAACCCAAACATTGATCCATTTACTGGAGCACAAAGAAAAATGTTTGGTGGACCAATATCATCTAAAGGCAAAGGCGGAATGGGAATAGTTAAAGCCATGGCTTTTGGTGGTAGGGCAACAGGATCTGACACCGTTCCAGCAATGTTAACTCCTGGAGAGTTTGTAATGAATAAATCAGCATCAAGGGCGTATGGTCCATTACTTGAAAGATTAAACGAATCTAAATACCCTGGAATGCTTAGTGGTAGTGGACAGACTCAAGTTCCAGTAAATAACATTTCAACATCTACAAATGATAACTCTACAGCAGTGTATAATTATAATTTAGGATTCAGTATTAATGGTGCCAATGGAAGTGCTAAAGATATTGCCAATGCGGTAATGAGGGAAATCAAAAATGTTGATTCACAAAGAATTAGGGGACAGAGGCAATAATGGCTACTAGTGCTTATTTAACGGGTAGACGCAGATATACCAGACCCCAGGGCATCTTATGGGCAAACAACGCTGGAACCCTCTCTAATGGCCTATACGTGCCTATTGGAGTAGAGGTAGGAGCCTCCACAACAGAAACAGATCCAGATCTACTAGATCAGTTTATTATCCTATCTGATCATAATAGAGGGGATATGCAATTTAATACCCAGCGAATTGAGCAACGTCAAAGAACTATTAATGGTCGCATGCGTTCATACCACATTGCAGATAAATTAACAATGTCTGTATCTTGGAACATGCTGCCTTCACGAGGGTATTCAGGATTACCAAACTTTAATTCAACAACAGGAGTATCACCAAGTGAAGGATCTACAACAGAGTACACAGCAGATGGTGGTGCAGGTGGAGTAGAACTTCTTGATTGGTATGAGACACACCAAGGTCCATTTTTTATGTACCTTGCTTATGACAAATATACAAACCTAGAAGGCGAAACCTATGAATACACTGGTTTGAACAGATACAACCAAATCATTGAAGTTTATTTTGCAGATTTTAATTATTCCGTCGTAAAGCGTGGAGCAACAAATCATGATCTTTGGAACATATCGGTGACCCTGGAAGAAGTTTAAATGTTTGAAAGTACCGACCTAAAGAACCACTTTGAAACATCTGCAACAATACAAACAGAATCACTAGTTCTGGCTGAGTGGAATATGAATATGCCAGATAATATATTTAAACTTGGTAATTATAGATACAGATCTCAGGAACAAAGTTCTCAATTCTTAACAATACCTAACACATTTGATAACGCAGATGCTGGATTATTCTATACTGGAGCGACAGATGCAGATGTTGTTATTGATGGAGGGTTTGAAAATAATGGAACACCACAAACCTTTACATCCATAAAAGAAAAAAATAAACTTTTATACTCATTAGAAGATTGTATAAAACCATTTAGACCAAGATCTGGTATCAATAAGGCAGTTGCTTTTAAGGGTAAATTTTTGTCAAACTCTGGCAGCGATCTTGCTAGAAGGCCAAGATATTATATGGCATCACGTTATGATCAATTTAAATACTTTACATCTTTTAGAACTGAAGACGGTATTGAAAGAGGTATTGCTAAAACCATAGTTAATGGTAATTACTACATAGATGATGCTGCTCCATTTGTAGTTTATAAAGAAAATGTACCAGCAAACCGAATTATTATAAAAATGCAAACCAATGTTGGAGATATAGATCTAGGTGATTTTACTGATATTTCTAGAACCTTTGAAGATCCGTTTTTTGGTAACGCAAATAAAACAACTCCAACAAGATGGAAAGTTCAGCATCTTGAAGAAAACAATTGGGTAGACTCTTATGTATTTACTGAAAATGACACTCGTGATGATGGATCTCCAATTATTACTCACGATGGATATGTTGAATTACAATATAGATTAAAAAATATTCCAGATAATTTTAAAGACAGTTTCGTATTTGCAGAAACTCTTTCTTCATCTACACTACTACCAGACGAGTCAATAAACGGATATGCATATTTAGTTATCTCAGACGTAGGAGATGTTGGAACTTATCATATTTGGAACAGCACTACTGAAACATATGATACCTTTACTCCTGCTTATGGATGGACATTGGGAAGTGAGCAAATTGACAATAAGACAACATTTGTTACAGATTTAACAGACCCACTATCATTTCAAGAAACAACAAACGGACAAACCGTTTATAGAGAGTTTCAAAATATTCGTGGGCTAAGAGTTGTAGTAGAAAGAATGAATAAGTTTGACTCTACTTTTGATTTAATTGAAATGTCGCCAAGATTAGTTGTTGACGTATCTAATAAAACAATAGAATATAGTATTAAGAAAATTCTTTCTGATCTTGGAACATCTGCCTTACCAGTAGGACAGTTACTTGCTTCAACTGGAAGTATATCTTTGTTTGATGACGATCAAGCATTTAATGACAACAACACTGCTAGCATAGTTAGTGATTATATTCGTAAAAATATTAAATTTAATTTTTATGAAAAAATATTAAATGTGAGTGGATTTGACTATTGGGTTCCAATTAAAACACTTTACTCTGACGGATTTCCACAAGCAAATGTTACCGCTGGCACACTAGAGATATCTTTAAGAGACTTTTATTTCTTTTTAGAATCTATGCCTGCGCCAAGAATGTTGGTAACAGAAGTATCACTTAGTTATGCAATTAGTTTAATACTTGACTATATTGGATTTAGCAATTACGCATTTTATAGAACAACAAATGAGCCAGATCCGATTATTCCGTATTTCTTTATTGCTCCAGATCAAACGGTAGCGGAAGTATTAAATCAACTTGCAGTGTCTACACAAACAGCAATGTTTTTTGATGAATATAATAATTTTATTGTAATGAGCAAAAACTACATGCTTCCAGACATAGATGATAGAACGTCTAGTCTGGTTTTATCTGGATCTAATAACCAATCTGTTAGTGGTATTGTTGAAAACTTATCATCTGGAACGCTTCCAAATATCATTTCAATTGCATCTGAAGACAAAAAAGTTTATAATAACGGAAAAATTAATTATACAACTAGATATATTCAAAGATCATATGGATCTGTTCGTCAAGCAAGCATGATTGATATAGATAAAACCTGGATTTATAAGCCAGCACTTTTATGGGAAGTGTCTGGAACAGATTCAACTAAAACAATTAACGAGGTTGCGTCTAAACAAGGTAAATATATTTTAGGAGCAATGCCATTAAATTCTGACCTTACGATATCACCACCAAGTGTAGTTAGTCGTAAAATAGTAAATAATGTTTTTGATCTTGGAGAAAACGTTTATTGGCTTACAAGATATCAAGGATATTTTTATTCTAATGGAGAAGTTATTAGATATGATGCTGCACAATTTAATGTTACCCTTGCAATTTGGTATCCAATATTGCCAGACGGTATAAATTTAAATGAATCTAAACCCGAAATTGTTTTGCCTGGAAGATTGGCGCCATCAAGCGTTATTGATAATTTAGATAAAAGAGTTGCAAATGGAGAAATTACAGAAGCACAAAAAGGTGAAGAAATTCAAGCATGGAGAGTTTCTTATAGACAGGGTAGCAGCAATGTGTGGATTACTAATAATCAAGAATATCAAAACTTTTTTAGATCCTTGCCATTTAACGGAAAAATATATCCAACTGGCCTAGTAAGAATTTACACAGTTCCCTTTTATGAAGAAGTTGAGGGTGTTACTCGTTTACAAAATGGTGCAGTTTATGAGCATGGTCGTGCTCAATTTGGAACAACAATAACAAGTCATACGGCTGGAATAGATACCTATTGGTCAGATAATACTTATGTTAGAGGCTGTGACATGGAAACTCAATATTTATTTACAACCACCTTGCTTGAAGATATTTCTTTGCCAGCAACTACAATTGGGGCAGCAGGAGTTAGTAACTCTAAAGCCCAACAAACATCAAGAGGCGGAACAATTAAAAACTTTATGTCTTCAAGTTATACAACGGAGACTCCAGTTAACTCAACCATATCTCCTAAAACTGGAACAATTCAATCATCAGCATTAGTAATGAATGGTCCAACTTTTGAAACAACCGAAACCCCGATTGACTTAGTCTCTTATGTCTATAAAGAATTAGATAATTCTTATAAACATTTTGGAACAAGAATGCGTATTATTGGCAAGATTGAAAATAATGAACGTCGTAGTCAAACACCAAATGGAAGCACAACATATTATCAGGTTGCTGGAGTTCAACCAGATCAGAACGTAAGTATTGGTGGTGGCTCAGGTGGTCTTGCAGTATTACTTAATCCGACCACTAATAATGGATATTATTTTGAAATTGCTGCATTAACAGAAGATAATATAGAGTCATACTTAAAATTAGATAAAAATAATCAATCAAACATTTCTATTAATAATGTTGTTTTTTACAAAATTAAAAAAGATGCTTCTAATAGTAATGCAATTCCTGTAAAACTTTATGGCGGCCTAGCAAAAATTATAGTTGACGATGGCAGGTTTACTGGTCAGTATAGAATGGCTGGTGAAGAAAATCCGACGGTATATGATTTAGCCGTAGAGTATCAAGACATAGGAAAAATAAGAAGATTTTATTTATACATTAACAATCAATTAATTAAAGTTGTGGATGACACAGATCCACTACCAATATATAACAACATGGCCCCATTTGTTCGTGGCTCATCTAGAATTATGTTTGAAAACATTTATGCTTTGTCACAGAACTATTCTCAAAATAGCGTTTTTACAGTTGGAGAAACACTCTCGTCCGCTTTTGGGGATAATGAAATAAGTGCTAGTGAATCTTTAAGGAAATATGCAATGAGCGGTATGGTTCAAGCAACTTACCTATCTGGAATTAGTGCTCAACAACCACCTAAATACAATTTATATTTTGATGAGTTTGGGTCAATAATGAGAGAGTGTGCTTATTTTGATGTTAAGTATGATCGTGCCTACCCCGCACTTTACGCTAAATTATCACCAACATTTAATAATATTAAAGGCTATGTTTCATCTGGCTTTTATGCAGACTCATACGGTGCTGAGTTTTTAATATTTAATGCTACAGACACAGCCTTAAATCTTGACGAAACAAGCGGGAACTATTTAAGAATTCAAGGCGTTACATTTACACAAGACACTACCCATGAGTTAACAGTTGATGAATACTTTAAAAAACGTAGCAATTTTTCTAACCCATTATTGACTGGATCTTCTCAGATTGTTTCTCCTCAAGTTGAAAAACAAAGGTTTGATGAAATTAAAAGAAGCAGAATGATTTATGGAAACAACGAATTTACCTTAGATACCCCATATATACAGACACAAGATGATGCAGAAAACTTAATGGGTTGGATGATAGATAAACTTATGGTTCCTAAAAAATCAGTTGGTTTAAAAATATTTGCAACTCCAACAATTCAACTTGGAGATATAGTAACGATTAACTATAAAGATTCTAATAATTTAGATTTAGTTACTTCGCCTAATTCTAGATTTATAGTTTATAATATTGAGTATACAAGAAAAATAGATGGTCCAGACATGACTCTTTATTTGGCGGAGGTGTAAGATGGCAAGTGAAAATTCAGGCGGTGGCAAATCTAAAGTAGTTCAAAATACAAATACAAGAGAAGACAGAGTTACATCTACATATAAGCCATATGTGCCCCCTGTTCCTAAAAAGTCAGTCAGTTCTTCTCAAGCAATTGCAGATGCTTTTCAACCAGCAATACCAAATCAGTTATTCATTGGTCCTATACCACTAGGAACTGACCGCACAGAAACTGGGTATAAGCCAACAGCAAGTGCTGAAAAAGTTTTAGTTTCAAACGTAGTGCCAACAAGTTTTATAACAAGTATTGTATATGCAACACCGCCAACTCCGACCTTACAAGTAATAACTGCGCCTCCACCACCACCAGTTAAAACTGCAACTTTAGATATTATATTATTTGATGAAGAGTCAGTTCCTATAGATGGAATGTTTGATCAAATATTTGAAAATATTGGTGGACAAGAGTTAATCAGTATAACAAGATCTGACATTGTTAATGGACAAAAAATATCATATCAACCAATTAAAAACCTTTCAGCCATTCAGCAAAGGTATAATCCAAGCAATATCCTTAGCCTACAACAAACCGCAGACAAGTTTTTTGCTGGATTTTCAATTAAACTAGAAGACAAAATTCCAGAAACTGGCAACGGCACTAATGGAGAAAACGTATACCTTAACGCAACGGGAGACTTAATTATTGAATTTATTAACATAAATCCTGATGAACAAATAGAAACACAGATTAGCGTAAGTGGTACAATATATGAAGCAGATCTTGGAGACTATGCCTCATGATAACTAATACTGGTAAAACTATTATTGCAAAGTATTTACTTGGTCAGGCCCCTGCCTATGCCTCATATATTGCTATTGGTTGTGGTGCTACCCCGCTAGATACTGCCGATGAAATTGGCGATTATTCAACAAAAACAAATTTAGATTTTGAAATGTTTCGTGTTCCAATATCTTCTAGGGGTTTTGTAAACGAAGACGGTGTAGATAAAATTGTTTTAACAGCAGAACTACCAACAGAAGAAAGATATGAAATATCTGAAATTGGAATATATTCTGCAGGATCTAATCCATCTGCGGGAGCATATGATAGTAAAACAGTTTTTGCGTTTACACAAACAGAAAACTGGCAATACGTAACGGCAGCATCTGCAGTAGCAATTGATACAGAATCTGGTGCGCTAGATGCTCCAAACTTTGACAACATTATTGCTATAGCAGATCCAGTATTTCAAACAAGCGCAGATAATCCAATATTTTTTAAATCACCAAGAGTTGCAAGATATGAAAGACCAAGATTTTTAAATAATGTAATTATGATAAAGGGTAATGAGGCTGATCTTGATATTGAATCAGATAGCGGTCCAACACAAGATACTTTTGAAATAGGAGCGTCATCAAACTATATTAGATTAAGTGGGACAACAGTTGATTTTACAAAAAATTCTCCAACAGATCAATTAAGGTTAGCATTCTCAATAGTAAACAGAGATGGAACTTATGGGGCTGGCACTCAACCAGAAAGAGCAAGAGTTTTAGTTTCATTTGAAAATACAAGTGGAACACAATTTGCAAGACTTGAAGCAGAAGTTGCTGATGACAGTAGTGGCGGACAATATGATTTTGCTACAGAAAGATATTTTGTTGTAACAAAACAACTTCAACAACTATACAGAACATCTGGATTTGATTGGAATGCTGTTTCTGTAGTTAAGGTGTACGCATGCGTTATTGATGGAGTTAATCCTTCTGGTAATTATTATGTAGCCTTAGATGCTTTAAAACTAGAAAATGTTGCTACAGTAAATCCACTCTACGGACTAACAGGATATTCAATAATTCAAACTTCGGGTGCAACAACAGTAGTTAAGAGTCCTAATACTAATAACTATGTTGAGTTTAGATTTTCAGTAGATCTTTCTAGTGGAAATAATTCATAATGGCTGATGCAGGAATTAAAAAAGTTATAATTAAAAAAGCATCTTTGCCTGCATTGGATCATGATAAAGTTGGATACGTTTTTAGATACAGAGTTGTTTCTGAAGATAAAAACAGAACTTCTCAATGGTCTCCAATAAATCTTGTACTAGATGATTCAATTACTGCTGTTGCTGGAGCCGTACAGGTTTCAACATCAGTTATTAGTGCAGTCTGGGGAGATGAATTAAATAGACCAAAGTATGATGTTTTTGTTGGAGTTGATGGGGCTACCGCAACCTACCACGGCACAACGTCCATTCATTCATATCAATTTATTAAAACTGGAACCACAAATGTACGTGTAATTATTCAAGTTGAATCATCTGAAAAAACACTAAATGCCAATTTTCAAATATACAACTCTGGCTTAGTTTCTTTGGTATAATAAAATAGGAGGAATAAATGGCAAAAGTACCACTACCAGAAAGAGGGCAACCTCTTGATGTTACATATTTGTATCAACTAATTGAGGCTGTAAACGACCTTTCTACAAATGTTGCTTCTAAGCAAACAAGTAAAACAATTATTGATACAGCAAGTGCAGGAAAGGCAGAGGTGCAAACCTCTAACACAAGAATAGTGGGCGGTTTGGTTGAAGTTGCAAACAACTCCACCGTTTCGGCGGGTAACGAAAGAACATTCACCTATGATTTTAAAGACTTTAAATATCCACCAATAGTATCAGCAACACCAGTAAACACTGGACAAACACCAGCAGGACAAAACGTAAACATTGTTTTAAAAAGCGTTACAGAAACAAGAGTAGAGGGTGTTGTAAGGTTTGGTGCTTCTGGTGACCTATCTTTATCAGTACATCTAGTCATTGTTGGTATTCCGAATTAAAGATAAATTAATGATTTATTGTAAAAAATGTAAAGGTAGAACTTTTGTTGATAGACAATATAGCAGTATGCAACATATGGAAACCTATTGTCTTGTTTGTGGAGTTAGAAAATTTTTTCATCCCCCAGCAGAAAGCGAAGAAGGCAGATGGTTACTAGCAAAGGAATTATCCAGAGCGAAATCTACAATAGCGAAACTGTAATAAAGGGAAATAAAAAAATATGGTTCCTTAATGGGGACCTTGTAAGGCTACACCATAGTTCAAGATCTACTGGAATGGTTTCTGTTTACAATATTACTAAGGATAGACTTGAGACTTGCCTCCGTTCTGATTTTAGAAAAAACAGAGAACGTGCATACACTGTTACTGAGACTGCTAAGTTAATTAATCGTCACAGAAAATATATGCCAAAATTAATGAAAACTGGAATGATACCAAAACCAATTGGTGCAAGATTAAATGGTGAAAGAGGTTGGCAAATTAGATCATATTATTCAGAAAGCACGGTAAGGGAAATTCGTGCTATACTGGCTACTATACATATAGGACAACCAAGAAAAGATAAACTTATAACAAACAACATGACTCCTACGAGCCAAGAGTTGACACGCAGGATGGGTGACGGTATACTTACATATACAAAGACAGAGGATGGAAGATTTATTCCTGTTTGGGCAGAAAACATTTAATAATAGAAATGGTGGGGTAATGGAAAACGAAAATACAAAAATATCAGTAGCACTTGGATACACACTTAATCTGGGTAATTTTCAGTCATTAAGGTTTGATTTTGGAGTAGTTGATTCTAAGCGTGATGATGAAAATACAGAGCAGGCTTTTGAAAGAATTTATAAATTTGTTGAAGAAAAGTTAACAGAAAAAGTTAAAGAAGCCGAGTCAGAGGCCGATAGTAACGACTAATGACTGAACGCAAAGACCGTATGGCTTTGCTAAGTAGATACAATAAGTTGCATCTACAAAGATATGAAGCCAAAAGCAACATGAATCTTAATGTTGAACAATGGGCTGCAGATGCTCTTGTTGAATCTTATGGAATAGGAGTTTGCTATGACTTATTGGATTATTATTTTAATATTTCTCTTTCCCCTACTTGGAATTACTTTGCATACAATGCACAGAAAATATTGGAAGCAAAACTAGAAATAGAGCAAGACATTAAGGACCGAGAAGAGCGAAGAAAACTAGCAAGGAAGTGGATTAATGAATAATACAGAAGCAAAGTTAATCACCGCAGTATTAAATGACAAACAAATTCACGTACTACTACAAGCAAATGTTGACAACCTTTTAAGAACCCACAACGACGTCTGGAATTTTATCAGGCTATACTCAGAAAATAATCAATCAGTTCCACCAGCATCTTTAGTCGTAGAAAAATTTAGAGACTTTGTTCCAGTAGAGGATGTCGGTGCAACAAAGCATCACCTTGAAGAATTACAGACCGAATATTTAAATGATAGCCTTAAAGACATTTTACGCAATGCAGCATCTGAAGTTCAGGGCGGGAATGGATCAAAGGCTCTTGAACATATTATTACAAAAACATCAGAACTAAAAAAGAATACTGCTGCAATAAGAGATATTGAAGTAACAGACCTTGAGTCAGCAATTGCATACTTTGAGAATGTAAAGAAAATGCAAAGCCTAGGTCACATTGGAATTAAAACAGGTTTGCCAGGGTTTGATAACTACTTACCTTCTGGAATCATGCCAGGACAACTAGGAGTCTTCCTTGCATATCCAGGTATTGGAAAGTCTTGGTTGGCTCTGTACTTCGCTGTACAGGCCTGGAAGCAGGGTCGTAGCCCACTTATCATAAGTCTTGAAATGTCTGAAACAGAAGTTCGTAATCGTGTATTTGCAATTATGGGTGAAGGCTTATGGTCTCATCGTAAACTTAGCAATGGCGAAGTAGAAATTGATATGCTTAAAAAGTGGCATGCAGATAAATTACAAGGTAAACCAGAGTTTCATATTATTTCTAATGATAATGGTGGCGACTTAACTCCTTCAGTTATACGTGGAAAGATTGATCAATACAAACCAGACTTTGTTGTTGTTGACTATTTACAATTAATGTCACCAAATCAAAAAGCCGATAGTGAGACGGTACGTATGAAAAATCTTTCACGAGAACTTAAACTTATGTCTATTAGCGAAGAGGTTCCTATTATTGCTATTTCATCTGCTACTCCAGATGATGTTAAGGATCTTTCTACCCCGCCAACTTTGGGACAAACTGCTTGGTCAAGACAAATTGCTTATGATGCTGATTGGGTAATGGCTTTAGGTCGTGCCACGAATAGTGATATTATTGAATGTGTATTTAGAAAAAATAGAAATGGTTTCATGGGAGACTTTTTAGTTCAGGTAGACTTTGATAGAGGATACTACCGTTACAAGGATTATGAGGATAAGAATGGTTAAAGATTCTTATACAGCAGAACAAGTTAATCGTGTGCTAACTGGGGCTGGTATTGATATTGAGGCTGAGTATGGAACAGACTATATTATATTTTGTCCATATCATAACAACAACAGAACCCCTGCTGGCGAAGTATCAAAAGAGCATGGATTGTTTTTTTGTTTTGGATGTCAAACCACGAAAACTCTTGTTGAGTTTGTAATGCATATATCCAATAGAACATACTTTGAGGCAATAAGATATATTAAAAGTAAAGAGCAAGAAAGTAGCATTGAGACATCAGTCAATAAAGCGTTAGTAAGTAAACCAGAATTTGTTCAGTATGATGAATTATTAATTAAAAGATTAAATAATAATGCATTAGAGTCTCCAAGGGCAATTAGGTATTACGAAGGTAGAAAAATAACTAAAGACTCAGTGATAAAGTTTAACCTTGGCTATTCAGAAAAACAAGATTCAGTTACAATTCCAGTACATTCTCCAGATGGTATGTGTATTGGATTTGTTGCTAGGACAATTGAAGGTAAAGAATTTAAAAATACTCCTGGTTTGCCAAAAGGCAAGACCCTATTTAATTTACATAGAATAAAAAGTTCAAACATTGTGTATGTAGTAGAATCTTCTTTTGATGCAATTAGATTAGATCAAGTAGGATTCCCTGCGGTTGCTACGCTGGGTGCTAATGTTTCTGCAGCACAGATAAAACTATTAGAAAAGTATTTTAATAGTATTGTTCTAATTGCAGATAACGATGATGCAGGAATAATAATGAGAGATAAGTTAATTCAAAGACTTGGACCTGTTGTTACTTCTGCGTATATAGATAAAAAATATAAAGATATAGGCGACATGGATGATGATGCAATTAAAAAACTGGAGTTCCAGTTTGACAATTCTATCACCAGTATGTTAAAATAGAAAAGATGAGTATGAAAAATAAAACAAAAAATAAAAACATGCAGTGGGTCATTGCTTTAAAAACAATGGGTCACAAAAAATATTGGACTAAAGCCAATACTGTTGAGTTTTTTGCTTTTGTTGCCAAAGGCCTAATTATTATTCCAGGCCTTTTATTTGATATTAGCATATGGTGGTTTTACATTTTTGCTTTAGTATCAAGTTTAGGATTAATCTGGTCATCAACAGTAAAAACCATACCAACTTTAATTTGGTTTAATATATTATGGAGTGCTCTTGCTATCATATTTATTTTAAAACATTTTGGGTTAGTACTATAAAATAAAAAACAAGGAGAAAAAAAATATGACTATTGTAAAGGGACTCAAGAACATTAATGCCCTAGTTGACAAGCCAAAATATGATGAAAACTCTCCAAAGGTAAGATGGTTAAAACTTGCCGATGGACAGTCTGCAAAAATTAGGTTCGTTGAAGAACTTGATGAAGACTCTGCAAACTATAATGCAGATCGTGGATTAGCACTTGTTGTTAAAGAACACACAAATCCAAAAGACTACAAGCGCAAGGCTGTAGATACTATGGAATCAGAAGGTCGTGACTGGGCTGAAGAAATGCATCGTAAGGATGTAAAGGCTGGCTGGAGAGCACGTCTTCGTTTTTATTGCAACGTACTTGTAGATGATGGCATTGAAGAGCCATACGTAGCCATTTGGTCAATGGGCGTAAGTAAGCAATCTGCATTTAACACTATTCGTGAGTATGCCCTTGAAACAGGAAGCATCTCAAATATTTCATGGAAGTTAAAGCGTAACGGTCAGGGTACTGAAACAAGTTACACACTTATTCCATCTGCACCAGATAAAGAACCATTTAACTGGTCAGCACATAAGCCATACGCTCTTGAGTTAGCATTAAAGAAAATTCCTTATGCTGAACAAGAAGCATTCTATTTGGGGTTTGATACTCCATCTGTAACTTCATCAACCAATACAGATTGGTAAGATGAACTACGTAGGCTTACATGTTCATACTCACTACTCCCTATTTGACGGCATAGCAACTCCACAAGAGTATGTAGACCGTGCTAGCAAGTTGGGTATGAACGCTCTTGCAATTACAGATCACGGATCACTTTCTGGTCACAGAGAGTTTTACCGTTCTGCAAAAGAAAAGGGCATTAAGCCAATCCTTGGTCTAGAAGGATATATGTGTGCAGACATATCGGATAAAAGAGATAAGTCTGAAAGAACAGGTCAACAAGATCTTGTTTATAATCATATTATCCTTCTAGCCAAGAACCAAAAAGGTTTAGAAAATCTTAATAAAATTAGCGAAATAGCATGGACGGATGGATTCTTTAAAAAACCAAGGTTTGATTTTGAAATTCTTCAAAAATATAAAGAAGGCATTATTGTAACGTCTGCTTGTCCTAGCAGCGTTATTGTTAAAGCATTAGAAGAACAAGAGTTTGCACTTGCTAAAAAACACATTAAATGGTTTAAAGATAATTTTGGTAGCGACTACTACATTGAGGTCATGCCACACAATACACCAGAAATAAATAAATATCTTATTGATCTTGCTGATGAATTTAATATTAAAGTAGTAGTTACACCAGACTGTCATCATGTTGATGAATCACAAAAAGATATTCAAGAGTTTAAACTTTTAATGAATACTCACGCTAAGGTTCAAAAAGATACAACATACGCAAAGTCTAAAAAGTGTTCTTCTATGATAGAAAGATTAGATTATCTATATGGTGAAGACAGGGATATAACATTTAACAAGTTTGAGATTCATCTTTTATCGTATGAAGAGATTAAAGCAGCAATGGAAAAACAGGGTATTGATAGAGAAGACATATACTCAAACACACTATTGCTAGCAGAGACAGTAAAAGACTATGACATTAAAGATGGTCTTGACTTACTTCCTGTTCAATATAAAGATCCAGATCAAGAATTAGCAATTCTAGCCTTTGCTGGCTTAGAAGAAAAACGTTTAAATGACAATTGGCTTGGCAATGATGCTTACGAACAAAGACTTATGGAAGAATTAGAAATTATTCGTGATAAAAAGTTTGCACCGTATTTTTTAGTAGTTCAAAATATGATTTCTTGGGCAAAGAAAGAAGGAATCTTGGTTGGTCCAGGACGTGGATCTTCTGCTGGTTCTTTGGTTTGTTATCTTCTTGGCATTACTGATATTGATCCATTAGAGCATGGGCTTTTGTTCTTCCGTTTTATTAACCCAGAACGTAATGACTTTCCTGATATTGATACAGACATTCAAGATACTCGTCGTGATGAAGTAAAAGATTATTTAGTTAGACAGTATAGGCACGTAGCATCTATTGCAACATTCCTTCAATTTAAAGATAAGGGTGTTGTAAGAGATGTTGCAAGAGTTTTAGATATACCATTAACAGATGTCAACAAAGTATTAAAGTTAGTTGACACTTGGGATGAATATTGCACATCTAAAACTACATTATCGTTTAGAGAAAAATATCCAGAGGTGGAGATTTATGGAGAACAGTTACGTGGTCGTATTAGAGGTACTGGCATTCATGCTGCTGGTGTGGTTACTAGTAAGAATCCAATCTTTAGGTATGCGCCATTGGAAACTCGCTCTTCTCCTGGATCCGATGATCGCATTCCTGTGGTCGGTGTTGATATGGAAGAGGCTGAAAAAATTGGTCTTATTAAAATTGATGCATTAGGTCTTAAAACTTTAAGTGTAGTAAACGATTGTATTGACATGATTAAAAAAAATCACTACAAAGATATTGATCTTTTATCAATTGATATGGCAGATCCCAAAGTATACGAAATGCTTTCAGATGGATATACCAAGGGTGTGTTTCAATGTGAGGCAACCCCATACACAAATCTTTTAGTAAAAATGGGAGTAAAGAATTTTAATGAGTTGGCAGCATCAAATGCTTTGGTTCGTCCAGGTGCTATGAACACTATTGGCAAAGATTATATTGCTCGTAAACACGGTAAGCAAAACGTTTCTTATGTTCATCAAACTATGAAAGAATTCACAGATGATACATATGGGTGTATTCTTTATCAGGAACAGGTTATGCAGGCTTGCGTTTATCTTGGTGGAATGACAATGGCAGAGGCTGACAAAGTTCGTAAGATTATTGGAAAGAAAAAAGATGCAAAAGAGTTCAATATATTTCAAGATAGGTTTGTTGCTGGGGCGAGTAAGTACATATCTCCTAATAAAGCCTTGGACCTTTGGCACGACTTTGAAGAGCATGCGGGATACTCGTTTAACAAGAGCCACGCAGTTGCTTACTCTACTCTCTCGTATTGGACGGCGTGGTTAAAATATTACTATCCGCTTGAATTTATGTTTGCCCTTCTTAAAAATGAAAAAGATAAAGATGGTAGAACAGAGTATCTGATTGAAGCAAAGCGTATGGGCATATCAGTTAAACTGCCACATATTAATGATTCAGATTTAGATTTTAAAATTGAGGGCAAGGGAATTCGTTTTGGATTAACTGGTATTAAGTTTATTTCAAACAACATTGCACAAAAATATATTGATGCAAGACCATTTAATAGTTATAAACAACTTGAAGAGTTTACATTTACAAAAGGTAATGGAGTAAACAGTAGAGCCTTAAATGCATTAAGGTTAACTGGTGCTGCAACATTTTCTGATAATCCACGTAATGATGAAGACATAAAAGAAAATCTTTATGAGTATTTAAATCTTCCAGAGTTTAATATTTCTATTCCATCTCACTATTATGCATTTATTCAATCAATTGAAGATTTTGAAGAAAAAGGATCTTTTATTTTAATGGGTATGGTTAAAGCAATTAAGAGAGGAAAAGGTTGGTCACGAGTTGAAATTCTAGACAAAACTGGAAGTGTTGGCATATTTGATGAAGAGTCAACAACTATTGAGACTGGTCGGACTTACTTGATTCTTGCTAATGATAATAGAATTGTTTCTGCAATTCCTGTTGATGAAATAAAAGGATCAACAAATGCACTTGTTAAATTTTTGGGTTATAAGCAATTGCCTTATACAGAAGATGAGATGTTCGTTGTTTCATTTAAATCAAGAATAACAAAGACTGGAAAGAAAATGGCTTCTTTAACCTTGGCAGACACTTCAAGAGATTTGCACTCAGTAACAGTATTTCCTACTGCATTTCCAAAAGCATATATGCATATTGAAGAAGGCAAGTCGTATAAATTTAGTTTTGGTAAAACCAAAGATGGCACGGTAATTATGGAGGATGTAAATGTCAGTTAATATACAAGATGTACTATCACAGTTAGACCCAAGAATTAGAAAACGTCTTGGCACAGGAGAAGGAATTAACTTTGAGTATCAGCCAACTCCAAGTTTTGGATTAAACCGTGCACTAGGCGGTGGACTGCCATACGGCAGACAAGTGCTTGTGTGGGGAAGTAAGTCATCGGCTAAGTCATCTATGTGTTTAGAAATGATTGCTTTAGCACAAAAAGAAGGCAAGGTTTGTGCATGGATTGATTCTGAAATGTCTTATTCAGAAGACTGGGCTAAACAAATGGGGGTAGATCCAACAAAATTAATTTATTCACAAGCACGTACTATTAGCGACATGGTAGATGTTGGTGTTGGACTTATAAATGCTGGAGTTGATCTTATTGTTATTGACTCAATTACGTCAATGCTTCCTGCAATATATTTTGAAAAAGATTCAAACGAAATGAAGGCACTTGAAAATACAAAACAAATTGGTGCAGAGTCTAGAGACTTTAGCAATGCCTGGAAAATGCTTAACTATGCTAACAACAAAGTAAAGCCTACACTGCTTGTTCTTATCTCACAATCAAGAAATAATATTAACGCAATGTACACAAGTCAACAGCCTTCTGGCGGTCAGGCTACGAAGTTCTATTCATCTTGCGTGATTAAATTGTTTTCTTCTGAGTCAGAAAATCAAGCAATTAAAGGAAAGATTAAGATTGGGGATAAACTAATTGAAGAAAAAATTGGTAGAAAGATTCGTTGGGAACTACAATTCTCTAAAACCTCTCCAGGGTTTCAATCTGGTGAGTATGATTTTTATTTTAGAGGTGACAATATTGGTATTGATGCAATAGGAGATTTAGTTGATACCGCAGAATCAATGGGACTGGTTAATAGAACTGGTGCATGGTATCAGTTAGATGATGGAACAAAAGTGCAAGGTCGTGATGGTTTCATAGATCGTGTTAAAGAAGATTTAGATTTACAAGAACAACTTAAGAAAAAAATAATTAATGCCTGAGCAAAATTTTACTGTATATCCTGGCAAGTGGCCATGTAAAACTTGTCAAGAAGTTGTAACATCTTTAAGATATTGGAGAGAGACTGGAGATGCAACATGGATGTGTACGCAAAAACATATTTCAAAAGTCAACCTACTGCCTCCAACAAAGAAGGATTATGAGCGAAAAGAACGAAAGTAAAAGAATAGGTGCTAAACAGCATAAAAATTCTGGTAGAAATACACAGAAGGGTGATGCAACATGGCGTGAATTTGTTGTTGATTTTAAAGAAGCCAGCAAATCTTTTACATTAAATAAGGACGTATGGGCAAAGGCTGTTACTGATTCTATTCAAGCGGGTAGAGATAAGTCTCCAGCCATTATTGTAATACTTGGAGAAGGAAATACAAAGGTAAGACTTGCTATAATTGAAATGAATATGCTAGAACAATTAACAGAGGAGAAATATAATGTCTGAACCAGGATCACAAAAAACAACACTTGACATGGTAAATGGTTTAACAGAGATTGCAGACTATATGCAAGATGAGGAATTGACTGTTGCCCTAACCATGATTGCAAAGATTATCATAAAACCAGATATTCCCCTTCAGGCTGCCAGTCTTGAAATTGTAAGACTACAGGCCATTGCAGCAAAGATGTCTTTTAAGGCCACTTGGATGGCCAATGTTGACAAATCTGACAGGGCAAAGAAAAATATATACTTTACAGCAGCACAAGCAATAAACGATTTGGTGTCAGCGCTTAAATACATAATGCGCTAACCTGCTATAATTAATATAAACAAAGGATGAAACATGGCTAAAAACTTACTAAAGCAGATTATGATTAAAGATACTAAAAAGAACAAAAGAAATAGCGAAGAAGATGAAAACCTTGTTGAAGGTTTAGACACTGCTATAAACGCTGGCTATCTCACTAAAACAAAACCAAAGTTTACTAAGAAGAATAATTTTTCTGCATCTGGTTTAACTTACGGCGCAGGGGAGTGTCCAAGATATTGGCACCTAGGATTTGATGGACAAATATTTTATGATAACTCAGACGCCACTGGCGTAGCAAATAGAACACAGGGAACTCTTGGACATGGAAGAATACAGGATGCAATAGAGGCTTCTGGTTTACTTGCACAAGATTTAGAGTTTGATCCAATACCAAGAAAATACAGCAAGCAAACTCATCCAGCAATGGAGTTTAGAGTTAAAACTGATGATCCACCTTTTGACGGGTATGGAGATGTCATGATTGACTACAAAGGTGAAAGACTTATTGGTGAAATTAAGACAGTAAGAAACGATGACTTTGAACATAAGAAATTAAGTAGAAAACCTAAAATGGGTCATTTAATGCAATTACTAATGTATATGAAGGTTTGGAAAATTGGTAAAGGTGTAATGATTTATGAAAATAAAAACAATCACGAATTACTTACTTTACCTGTTGTAGTAAATGATCAGTATCGTGCTTGGGTAGACGAAACATTTGACTGGATGAAAGTAGTTTACAAAAATTGGCAAGATAAACAACTACCAGAAATTCCTTATCGCTCAAATTCAAAAATTTGCAAGGTGTGTCCTATTCAAAAAGCATGTGCCGAAGCAGGAGACGGAACAATTAAGATCAAACCTATGAGATTATTAAAGGACGAGAAAGATGAATAAATGTGAAACTATGTGAAAGGTGCGAGACCCAGTTTACACCAAAAGTAAGTTATCAAATTTATTGTGGAGATGTTTGTAGAGAAGAAGCCACCAAGATAAAGATAGCCGAAAGGTATCAAATAACTCGTAGACAAAGAAGGATAGGCAAAAAAAGACTTTGTATTGGCGGTTGTAAGGAACAACTTTCAATATACAACGATTCTGGCTTTTGTCCTAATTGTAATGTAAATAAAAAAGAAGTAGATAAGATGTTAAAACAACTAAAAGGATTCTTTGACTATGAACAAAACTAATCCAAAAACAATTTGTGCTATTGATGCAAGCACCAACAGTCTTGCTTTTGCTATTTTTAATGATAAGACCTTGGGTAGTATTGGTAAAATTAATTTTAATGGAAAAACAAATTATGAAAAGGTAATGGACGCTTGTGCTAAGACAAGGGCATTCTTTGAACATTTTGGTGGATTTGAAACAATTATAATTGAACATACCGTATTTATGAACAGTCCTAAAACTGCTGCAGATCTAGCATTAGTTCAGGGGGCACTACTAGGTGCTGCTGGACTAACTGGAACAAAAGTTATAGGAACTGTAGCGCCAATAACATGGCAAAATTATTTAGGGAATAAAAGATTAACAAAAGAAGAACAGATAGACATTAGAGCAAAAAATTCAGGAAAGTCGGATTCTTGGTATAAGTCTTATGAAAGACAAGTTAGAAAAGAAAGAACGATTAAACTAGTTGAGATTTTGTATGATAAAATTGTTAAAGACAATGATGTTGCCGATGCCTGTGGTATAGGACATTGGGCTATCAATAATTGGAATAAAGCAATAGGAGCAAACAAATAATGAAACAAGTAAAAAGTTTAACTGTTGTAGGTGGTGGTACCGCTGGATTAATTTCTGCACTTATTCTAAAACAACGTAGTAGCATAGATGTTAATTTAATTTATTCTTCAAACATTGGTATTATTGGTGTTGGCGAAGGATCTACAGAACACTTTAAAGACTTTATGGATTTTGTTGGAATATTGCCAAGCCAAATTATTAAAGAATGTGATGCAACTTTTAAAATAGGTGTTATGTTTGATAACTGGATACCTAATAAAAAATATTTACACTCAGTTAGTGAGCCATTTAACATAAAGTTTGGACCATACCATGCAATTTATGCAAAACAAATTTCTGAAAATTCAGATCTTCTTTGCTCAGATAATTTTGAAAAAAATTTAGTTAACGTAAATGGCTTAAACGTAAATTTAAATCCACCAACAAATCAGTATCATTTTAATACTTTTAAATTAAATGAGTTTTTAAAAAAAATAGCATTAAACAAAGGAATTAAACTTTTTGATGATGAAATTATTGACGTTAAACTAGACAAAAATGGTTATATTAAAAAATTAATTGGAAAAAAATCAAATTACAACAGTGATTTTTATATAGATGCAACTGGATTTCAAAAAACCCTAGTAAATAAATTAAATGTTAAATGGAAATCTTTTAATAAATATTTAAAATTAAATTCTGCAATTACATTTCCAACAGGAGATGAAGATAATTATAATTTTTGGACACTAGCAAAAGGAATGAACGCAGGCTGGAGGTTTAAGATCCCAACCTGGGGTCGTCACGGAAATGGTTATATTTACGATAGTAATTTTATAAACGCTGACGAAGCCAAGTTAGAAGTAGAAAAAGAACTTGGACACGAAATAACAATTGGAAAAACTTTTCAGTTTGATCCTGGCGCTTTAGAAACAGTTTGGACTAAAAACTGTGTTGCTATAGGTCTAAGTGGCAGTTTTTTTGAACCACTTGAAGCAACCTCAATTGGTTTAAGTATCCAACAAAGTTTTTTATTAATGGATAAAATTCAAAACTACGACAACAAAGTTGTAGAGTCTTACAACAATTCTTTTAATACTATTATTGAAAATATAAGAGACTTTATTGTTTTACATTATTTATCAAAAAGAAACGACACTGATTTTTGGAAAAATATTTTAGATTTAGAAATACCAGAATCATTAAAAAATAATTTAGAAAAATGGAAAACAAAACTTCCTGCTACTGAAGATTTTATAAATAATTCAGGTTATACAATGTTTGGCTCAGCAAACTTTATTAAAGTAATCCATGGTCTAAATTTATTTGATAAAGAAGCAATTCTAAAAGAATATCAATTTTTGTCAAATGATTATAGACATGCTGCTGATCAAATTATTAATGATTATTTACATAACGAAAGTTTATCTAGTTTTATAAATCATAAAGATGTTCTTAAAGTTATTCGGGAGTATAAATAAAAAATGCCAGAGTTAAATGCAAACATACCACCGATTGCGTGTTATGTAAGAGGAAATTATTTAAGAAACCATCAAGATAGTCATGATAAATATTTTGAATGCGTAGTTTTTGGTGTTTCAAGTTTAAAATCTAGAAGTCCATTATTTCATATTATGATGCCAGACGGTGGCCTTTGGTGGAGGCTTCCTATTTCTGCCTTTTGTACAGAGCCAAAAGTTCCCGAAGTTGATCTTTATAACCTAGTTTTGTGGAATTCTTTTAGTCATCACATTTCTGTAACAAGATTTGAAAATCTAGCAAACCTTAGAATGTCTTATATAGATAGAACAAAGACAATAAATAAAGGCACATATTTATTTACTTTAGACTGGCATAATCCAGATACAAATGTTTTAGACGATGGATATTCTGAAAGTCCTGCAGATCACAAGTGTGGGCATGTCATTCAAAGAGATGATGGAAATTTTGCAATTCAACCTAACAATAGGGTAAGAGTATACGAGCCTTCATTTACCTTGGAAAAAGAATATTTGATTGACAGAGTAATTAATGAAAGAAAATATGATGTAGAAAATCAAGACAAATGGATAATGGAAAACTCTGATAGATTTAACTATGATATTAATTTAAACGAAGTTGACAAATAACTACATGGCTGCTAAACTATATACAAGCGAGGCTTGGTTACGTAAAAGATTTCTTATGGATAAAAAATCTCCACAAGATATTGCTAAAGAGTGCGAAGCCAGCGTTGAAACCATATACGTATATCTTGCAAAATTTGGATTAAGGAAATCAAAAAGATGATATTAAAACCAGTTTACGAAGATGTTAAACATTTTAATTGTAATGATCTTTATCTTCGTTCCGTTGGAGCACCTTCTGGCAATTCAATTTGGAAAACGTGTCACTCTATAGCACAAATGCTTATAGAAAAAAATATAGCGTATGGAGACTCCGCTCTTGATCCTGTAAGAATTTTTAGTAAATCAGACCCAGCAGAACAACTTAAGGTTAGAATTGATGACAAGTTAAGTCGTTTAATGAAAGGCACAGACTATCCTGGAGATAATGACATTGATGATTTAATAGGATACTTAGTTTTATTAAAAATAGCAAAGGAAAAAAATGTCAACTGAATCAGAACTAATTGAGCATCTTGATGAAGTTAATAAGGTAGTTACAGAATATCTTAAAGGGCAAGATCCAACAAAGATTTCTAAAGAGTTAGACATTCCACGTACTCGTGTTGTTTCATTAATTAATGAGTGGAAGGTTATGGCATCTGCAAATGATGCAATTCGTGCACGGGCTAAGGAAGCACTTGCTGGAGCAGACACACATTACACTAAACTTATTACAAAGGCTTACGAAGTAATTGATGAATCAAGTATGACTAATAATCTTAGTGCAAAGACTCAAGCAATTAAGTTGGTAATGGATATTGAAAAATCTAGAATTGAAATGTTACAAAAAGCAGGGCTTTTAGAAAATAAAGAACTTGCAGAAGAAATGGTTGAAATTGAAAGACGACAAGAGGTTCTTGTTGAAATTTTAAGAGACATTGCTTCAACTCATCCAGAGGTTCGTGATTTAATCATGAGACGCCTTTCTCAAATTGCTAAAGAGGGAGAGGTAATCACAATTGTCCAAGATGTTTAATGATTTCTTAGAAGTTTTAAAAGAGAATCAATTTGATGAAATTCCAGTAGACGCAAAAACATTTGTTGAGTCTGCTGATTATCTTGGTCAGCCACAACTGTCTTTAATACAGTATGAAATTGTAGAGGCAATGAGTCAAATTTATCGTAAAGAAGAACTGCAAGAAATATTTGGATCGGTTGCAGGTGCTCAATATTTTGATAAATATACTAAAAATGAAATTATTTTACAACTTGGAAAAGGATCTGGAAAAGATTTTGTATCAACGGTAGCCTGTGCATACATAGTATATAAACTGCTATGCCTTAAAGATCCTGCTAGGTATTATGGAAAACCAAGCGGGGATGCAATTGATATCATAAACGTAGCCATTAACGCACAACAAGCAAAAAACGTATTCTTTAAAGGTTTTAAAACTAAGATAGAAAAATCACCATGGTTTGCAGGAAAATATAACGCAAAGGCTGATAGCGTTGAGTTTGATAAAGCGATTACTGTTTACTCTGGACATTCAGAAAGAGAATCACATGAAGGTTTAAATTTATTACTTGCAGTACTTGATGAAATTTCTGGTTTTGCATCTGAAGTTGGAACTGGCAATGAACAAGGAAAGACTGCAGAAAATATTTATAAAGCATTTCGTGGCTCCGTAGATTCTCGTTTTCCAGATTTAGGTAAGGTAGTATTGCTTTCATTTCCTCGTTATCCAGGTGACTTTATTTCTAAAAGATATGAAGATGTTATTGCAGAAAAAGAAACTATTGAAAAGAAACATCTTTTTATTATGAATGAAGATCTACCACATAATGATCCAAACAATCAATTTGAAATTGCATGGGAAGAAGACACAATTCTTTCTTATAAGGTTCCAAAAGTTTTAGCACTTAAAAAAACAACGTGGGAAGTAAATCCAACAAGAAAGATAGATGATTTTAAACTAGCCTTCTACACAGATCTTGGTGATGCCATGATGCGCTTTGCATGTACGCCAACATTTGCATCAGATGCATTTTTTAAACAAAAAGACAAATTAGAAAAATGTATGACATTAAGAAATCCAGTTGATAACTTTAGAAGGTTTGATGAATCATTTAAACCTAATCCAGAAAAAATATATTATATTCATGCCGACCTTGCTCAGAAACACGACAAGTGTGCTGTAGCAATTGCTCACGTAGACAAGTGGGTAAACATTCAGGTTATTAAAGATTATGAACAAGTAGCGCCAATGGTTGTTGTTGATGCAGTTGCTTGGTGGGAACCAAAGTCAGAGGGTCCAGTTAATCTATCAGAAGTAAAACAGTGGATTATTAATTTACGCAGACAAGGATTTAATATTGGGGTTGTTTCATTTGACCGTTGGCAGTCATTTGATATTCAACAAGAATTAAAAGCGGTAGGCATAAAAACTGACACCGTTTCTGTTGCTAAAAAACATTACGAAGACTTAGCAATGATGATCTATGAAGAAAGAGTTGCAATACCAAGAATTCCTTTATTACTGGAAGAAATGTCAGAACTCAAAATTATGAAAAATACTAGAGTTGATCATCCACGTAAAAAATCTAAGGACCTAGCAGATGCTGTATGTGGCGCTGTATTTGGAGCAATATCACATACACCTAAAGATTCTAACCATGAGATTGAGATTCATACTTGGTCTACCTCTGCACGACTTGCAGAAAAACAGAGAGATATGGTAGAATTAGACAACAAGGAAATGCCTAAAGATGTTAGAGATTTTCTTGATAGATTAAACATTATATAAACTAATAAGGAGAAGAATGAATTCATTTAAGAAACTTGCCACAGTCTTGGCTGCAGCCTTGACACTTGGCGTGATGTCGGCACTTCCGACACAGGCTACAGTATATGCTGACGTTGTCACCATTGATGCCGTAGCAGATACAATTAATCCTGGTGAAACCGCAACAGCGGTAGTATCAGTATCATTTTTGGGAACAAGTACTGGAGATACCGTTTCGGTAATATCTGCAGTTTTGTCTGCCCCATCTACTACTAGCGTTCCACAGTTTGCCGTTACAGAAACATCTAGCGCAACAGTAGCGTTATCAGCAGATACAAAAACAGCAGCAGTATCTCCAGCAACTAATACTTCTGGTTATGTTACTGCAAAGTTAACATCATCATTTTATGTGCCTACCGTCGCTGGATCATATGTAGTTAGATTTATACCTACATTGACTAGTGCATCTGGTTCAGTTACATCTGCTGCCATTACATGGACAGTTACTGTTACCGCTCCAGACCTTAAGGCATCTTCTGCGTATACAACATCTTTTATTAATGCTGGAGAAACAATTTCAGCAACAACAGATGCAACCGTATATGCTTCAAAGGCTACATCTTCTGATGCATCAGCAGTTATAGTTTTAACTCAAAAGAATGCTGTTAATGCTTCTGCTTCAGAATCAATTACAGCAACTATTGCAGGAGCAGGTATGTTGGGGTATGGCACAAACCATGCAACTATTTCTGCTTTAGGTAGATCATTAGTTGTACCTGCAGGAAACTACTTTGGTGTATTTCCTGACGGCACATCTGGAGTAGGAACAATTACACTTACTTCACAATCTGGAGTATTATTGGCAACAGAGAAAGTAACATTCTATGGTGATATTACCAAGGTTGTTACAACTGTAAAGAAGCCAACAATTGCTGTAGGTTCTAATGCAGACGCAATCTCTGCCGTAGCATATGATGCTGCTGGCGTAGTTGTAGGAGCAGGAACATTAACAGCAACATCAGCAGACTTAACAGTAATCAGCAACTCAGCAACAACTGCTTCTATCTCTAATGGCGAAGCGTTGTTCTCTTTGGCTGGTGTTAAAACTGGTTCAGCAGGTGTAGTAGTAAAGAGTGGAACAATCTCTGCAGACACAGTAACTGTGCGTGTAGAGGCTGCTGTTGCTTCTATTAAGTTGGCTTTTGATAAAGCAAACTATGTAGCAGGAGAACAAGCCACAATTACTCTTTCACCAGTTGATGCAACAGGTGCGGTATTGTCTGGAAAGACACACGCTAGCCTACTTGCTTCTACAGGAATTACTACAAGTTATTCCTTTGGTGGATCAAGCGACACAATTACTGCAACATCTATTACAACTGACGCAAATGGTGTAAAAACTTACAAAGTTTACATGCCATTATCTGCAGGAGCAGTTACTATCAGCGCAACTGGTGGAACTGATTTACCAGCAGCAGGTCAAGTAAAAGTGTCTGCAACTGCAACAATAACCGATTCAGCATCACAAGCACTTGCTGCCGTTGCTGCATTGGCCGTAACCGTTGCACAACTTAAGACATTAATTACAACCTTAACTAATCTTGTATTAAAGATTCAGAAAAAGGTTAAGGCTTAAAAACTCCTTATAAAAATTGAGGGTAGATTAATTTCTACCCTCTTTTTTATTGCATAAAAATGGTATAATTGCTAATATAGTTATACATTGGAGAGCCATATAATTGAATAACCTTAAACGAAGACTATTATTAGCCTTTGGGGTAGGGTTATGCTTGACTATTTTTGGTATTATGGCTCCTGATCGTGCTGGGGCTACAGAAAATCAAGAACAAGTTGTTGTAAGTCCTGCTCAACAGGCGGTTAATACAGCCCTTGCAACGGCTACTACAGAGGTTCAACAGGCTATTACAGCCACAGACACAGCCACTGCCACCATCGTAGTAGCGGTAGTTGAAAGGGCTCAGGCTCAGTCAGCAGTAGATACAGTAACAGCCACAGTAGCAGTAGCACAATCAAATGTAGCCTTAGTAGACACAGCCACTGCCACAATTAATAACATAAACTTAGCCGTCACACCGATAGATCAAAGTTCGCAGGTAGTTCAAGATGCTAAAAATACTATTACTACAGCACAAACCTCCATAAACAATATTGATACATCAACTGCACAAGTACAGATATCTGAAGCCGTTGCAGCAAAAACAGCAGCAACAACCGCACAAGCCACTGCACAGACTGAATTAACTCAAGCCAACATTGCAATTGATAATGCTCAGACTGCAGTAAATGATTTGCAGGCAACTATTGGGACAAGTACAAATGTTTTGTCTAACACAGATGATGCTGGTGTTCTTATGAATCTACCGTTTGATTTATTAATGGGTGGGGTTTTATATGACAATGTTTATGTCGGATCAAATGCAACAGTTACATTTGGTGTAAATGAAGGCAGCAACTACTGGAGCACACCCACTGCACCCTCTATTTCTATAGCAGGATGGGACTGGACAACTTGGAGCACAGGAACTGGAATTACTTATGCGACTACTGGAACAAGTTTAGATATTGCTTGGGACCTAAGACCCTTTCCTCAGCAAGATGCTTCTACTCAGATGGCGCAAATAAGATTTAATGCTGATGTAAATCCAAATGATGGTGCATGGATAGCAAGTGTAACTGCTAATGGACCAATACCAGATCAAGCAAGATTTAATTATAGAGAAACAACTGGTGGAACGGTAACTGCAATTACAGATACTAATGTTGGAGCAAGTTTTGCTGGGCAAATAAGTCAAGGGGCAGCATTTACTCCAGTTGTAGACACCAGTACAGCAACTGTTCAGGCAGCGGTTGACTCAGCAAATGCAACCATTGCACAATTAAACTCAAGCCTTACCCCAGTGGTTGCTCAAAATACCACAAATACTTCTAATATAAATGCAATTAACACAACATCTTTAACCAATACCGTAAACTCAGCGGTATCTACTAAAACAAACTTACAAACACAATTAAATACAAATGCTCAAGAATTAATTACAGCAATTAGCACTAATATTCCTACACCAGCCCCCATCATTACAATCCCAGCAGTTGGTACATTAATGTATGTTGAGGTAGATATGCCACAAGGATATGAAGGAAACACTTGGTTTTATCAGGTTATTACAGAAAGCGCAACAGCAAATAATCCTTATGCTGGACAAACATTAAATACCAATGGTGCTCCTGCATCTATTGAGTTAAGTGGTTTGACACAAGGTGCTACTTATACCGTTAGGGTTGCCAACTGGTCAGGAACTGTAAGTCAATATGCTGAGACTGTTATTTCTATACCCGCTCCGCAAAATTATAGTTTAACTACTGTGAGTAGTCCGTATACTCCTGTTTATAACAACGAACAGGTCCCAATTCAAGTACCACCAATAGTTATACCTATTGAGCCCCTAGGACCAGTAGGACCTCAAGGGCCAGAGATTCCAGTAGGACCTCAAGGGCCAGAGATTCCAGTAGGACCTCAAGGGCCACAAGGACCAGCAGGATCAGAATTACTTCCAGAAATGGGACCTATAAATATTCCTATTACTCCCGAAAGAGTAGAGGCCGCTATTGAAAATATTACAAGAGACGGTAACATAACTAGGGCTGAAGCAAATACAGTAATTAATGCCTTAAATTCAGATGGTAGAGTTACTGGAGAAGAAGTCGGTGCATTAATTGAATCAATAACAAATAATGATGGGCCAATGACTAGGGCAGAAGAAAGACTGATATCTGATGTTTTGACACAAGACGGTAGAGTTACTAGAGAAGAAGCAACTGCATTAGTTGAAACATTAAGCGAAGGCAATGGTCCTTTGTCAAGAGCGGAAGAAAGATTAATCGTTAACGTACTTATGTCTGACGGCGTAATTTCTAGAGAAGAGGCTACAGCAGTTATTGAAGTATTAAGCAATGGTCCTAGTCCACTTAGTACATCTGAAGAAAGACTTATTGTAGAAGTTTTATCACAAGATGGAAATATTTCTCAAGCGGAAGTTAACAATCTATCTTCAACTCTTGCCAAAGAAGGCGGATTTAGTTTAGCAGAAAAAGATTTAGTTGCAGATGTATTGGTATCTTCAGCAGAAGGGGCGCCAGTAACTGCTGCAAACATAGAATCAGCGGGACTTGAATATAGCAATCTTCCACCACTAATACCAGTAGAGGTAAGAGAAGATATTAACGGTAATCCTGTAGTTATTACTGCAGAGGTGGCTTCAGCATTGCTTGTATTAGAAAATCCAGCAGCATTAGCAGAAGCAATTGCTGGGTGTTTTAATCCAGATCAAGCAATTGAAGGTTTGACAGAAGAGCAAAAATGTGAGTTGGGCAAAGCCTTAATTAGCATAGGTGCTGATATGTCTATACCAGAACGTGAAAAAGCAGAAGATATTGTGGTTGTAACAGTCATTGCTGGTCAGATGATAGTTGGAACTGCATCAAGAAGGAGGAGAGTATGAAAAGGTTAAAACAATGGGGTATGGCAGCCCTCAATGAAAACTTTACATTCTTAGGCTTCTTTGTAGCATGGGTGGTTTTAGAGGGTAGCGCAAAGACGGTAGTAGGGTATGTAACTCTAGTATCAATAGCCTTATGGTTTGCAACCATTGGAATTCGTAAAGAAGATTAATAAGTTTGCTATAATGGGAGTATGTCAAAAATACGCATACTCCTACTAGCAACTACCCTAACACTAGGGCTATCTGGCTGTGGATATGACGGTCATTATAGATACAAATGCCAAGATCCAACAAATTGGGAATCAGCAGAATGTAAGCCACCAATTTGTACGGCTAATGGAGCATGTCCAGAAGACTTAGTAGAACAACCAAAGGTGGAGGAAACAATAAATGGCTAAAGAAAGATTATCGCCTCAAGATTTAGATGCAAGATTAAAGTTTATATTAGGAATCACACTTGGAACAATTTTATTGTGTACATCGTTAGGAATTTTGTATGCACTTATATTTGTTACCCAGCCAATTACAGGACAATCAGAAAACGATAAAATGTTTTTTAATGTTCTTGGTAGCGTAGCAACATTTATTACAGGAACGCTTGCTGGTCTTCTTATAGGATCCTCTGGCGCTAAAGATGTTATGGCAGCACAGATTGCAAACAAAGAAGTTGATGCCAAAAATACAATGGCAGATAAAAAATTAGAATCAGAAATTGATGACGCCAAAGCACGTAGACTTTCTAAGCCAGATGGAGCAATGCCAGAAGAACAACCAGTTGATACAGACTGGGTAAAATAATGGCAGAGCAAGGTACAGCAGAGCGTCTTATTGAAGTTGCTACTGCAGAAGTAGGAACTGTTGAAGGTCCTAAAGATAACGAAACTAAGTATGGTAAATTTACTAAAGCAGACTTTCAACCTTGGTGTGGTTCATTTGTAAACTGGTGTGGCAATGAAGCAGGAGTAAAAATTCCTAACACTGTTTATACTCCAGGTGGAGCACAAGCATTTAAAAAAGCAGGATCTTGGATTGACGGAGACTTGGCAGATCCAGAGCCAGGAGACATTGCATACTTTGATTTTCCATCTGACGGGGTAGATAGAATTAGCCACGTAGCAATAGTAGTAGCAGACAATGGAGATGGAACAGTCTGGTGTGTTGAAGGAAATACTTCTGGAGATCCTAAAGGTAGCCAACGTAATGGTGGAGAGGTTTGTAAAAAACTTCGTGCCTTTAAGAAAAATAAGAAAAATATTATGGTTTCTATTGTAGGGTTTGGTAGACCTAAGTTTGGCTCTGCCCCTGCAGGTACTGCTAAAAAATCTGCTGCTAAGCCTAAAACATGCTCAGCATGTGGTCAAAATATTAAATAAAGGTCTTTGACTAAGTAATAATCATTTGCTATACTTAAATAGCATACTCTGAGGGGATCTCTATATGACGGTATTGGCTGTAGTTCGCCATGAAGACAAGATTTTTATGGCTGGTGATCGTGGGGCTTCTGATGACAATACTATACTTGCGTTAACAGCACCAAAAGTTTGGAAACTTGGACCGTATTTACTTGGATATGCGGGGGCATTAGATGGGGAACGTATTAGGTATAATTTTAATCCATATATACCAGACATTAAAGACACAGACAAGTTTATGCAAACTAAGTTTATTAAACAACTTAGAAATTTTTATAATGACTGGTGGGTAGACACATCCAAAGAAGGCGATTTAGGTCTTATTATTTGTATTAGAGGACAAATATATGAGCATAACGCAATTGATATGTCTTTATCTAAATATAATTTAGATTATTTAGCCATGGGTTCTGGCTCTGAGTATGCATATGGATATTTAAATGCTACAGAAAAATCTAAAGATCCTCGTAAAAGAGTTGTAGGAGCAGTTGGTGCTGCTATTAAGTTTAGCCCATCATGTATGGGACCTATTGACGTGGTAAGTATTTAAATATTTATGATAATTAATCAAGATGACGGTCTTGTTGTTCCTGAAAAAACTATTGCATTTTTCCCAGTAATGCCAGACGAGGGTGTTGAACCGTTTGATTTAAAAGATGTTGGCCTATTTTTAAGACCATTAAACCTAGATCACAAAAGAGAATGGTTCTCTTCACATTTCTATAAATGTCTTCCTTTATCTATAGGAAATATGCAAGGATTTGTTTTTAGTTTGCCATATACGTTTAGTGTTATTTGGAATGGAGGAAATACCATAAAAGATGTTGTTGTAGAATTTTATGATGATTTTGAAAAATATAGTAAAGCAAATTTTATTTATCCAACTTCTGAATTTGGAAATGGAATATTTACTATTCATTACCCATTAACACTTAAAACACCTCCTGGAATAAATTTAATGACAATTTCTCCGCCAAATTTTCCTTTGCCTGGATTAAGCCCTATGACTGGTGTAATAGAATCTGACAATATAAGATTTTCTTTTACTTTAAATATAAAAATAGATTTAATAAATACAAAAATAATAATAGAGCCAAATACTCCTATTGTTGGAATGATTCCAATACCAAGATATTTTTGTGATTCTTTTAAATTAAAAAATGCATATGATATTTTTGATAAAAAAATTGTAGAAGAAGAAGTTAATACTGTTCATGAACACAGTAAAAAAAGAATCGCTGCTAATGCTAATGCTAATGATAAAAAAATAGATAAAATATATTATTTAGGAAAAGATATTAAAGGAAATAAATTTAAAGATCATCAACTACCAAAAAAAAATAAAAATTGACTTTTACATTCAACTATAGTATACTTTATATATGACAAATTTTGATGATATTTTAAAAGACATTCAAAGTGAAGCATCAAGTCTTGATGAGTTTGAGATTTGGTTAGACAATGGAATTGAACGGGGCTGGATAACAGAACCGTTTTGTAACACTCATGACGGAGATCCGTATATGAGTGATGAAGAAGCACAAGAGTGGGAAGAGGGCGGAGACCCTTGTCAGGTAGTAATTAAAATAAAAAACAACTAATAAAAGGGGTAAAATGAAGTTAAAAAATAAAGTTATTGGTACAATCTTTAGCGTAATTGCGTCATCATTTGTATTTATTTCGGTTCCAGAAATAGCAAATGCGGGAGAGTGTTCTGCAGCAGATCCATGTCAAGTTTGGGCCGTAGTTGAAGGTGGAGTTGTAATAAACATAATTACTTGTCAACCATCTGTATGTGGGTCTGGAACATTTGATGGAAAGCAGGTAGTTTTACAAACATCAGCAGATCCAGTAACTCATCAGGCTACGGGTGGATATTATAATCCAGCACCTAAAGCAGGAGAAGTTGATAGAAGAGTTACGTATAATGAACAACAAAACACTTTTTCTCAAGAAGGAGTTACTTGGTCTGTTCCACAAACTAGAACAGAAGTTGTAGAAACAATAACTGCAACTGGAGCAGTAGATACAGTAACTCTTACTGCAATAATCAATCCACTTGGGCTTCCATCAAATCCTGCAACTATTTCTGCAACTCAGGGAGAGTTAAGTGAAAGCAAAATTTTTAATGAGCCAAAAACTAGTGTAGAGTTTGAAAGTTCTATTCAGGATAGCGCTATAATGAAAAAATATTTAAATAAATTTTTGCAATTACTTCGTGGTTGGATAATTGCTTAAACAATATTAAAATATAGTTGCGGATATTGCATAGTGGTAGTGCGTAACCTTGCCAAGGTTAATGTGTGGGTCCGATTCCCGCTATCCGCTCTACGCCTCTATCGTCTAGTGGCCTAGGACGTCGCCCTTTCACGGCGGTAACACGGATTCAAATTCCGTTAGAGGTACGAAAGTGTATAATGTATTAAAAGGAGAATAATGGCAATTACAGTTTATTGGGCTTGCTTAGACAAAGAATGGTATAAAGCAGAAAAACCAGAAAAAGTTTCAGATAGATTTTATAAACTAGGGTTTGGACATCCAGGACCCATAGATCATGGTTCCATTAATTATTGTCCAGTTTTTAATTCAAACCTTAACAATGTTTTTGCAATAAAATCACTATTTAATTATTCTATTAAAATAAAAAATAATAATCTTCATTCTGACATGTATGATAAACAATTTTTTGACACACACGTTATACCAAGACAAATAGAGAAAAAGTTTTTTAGTTTTTCAACAGAATATATTTTTTTTACAGACAAAGATAGTTTAGAAATGACTGCATATGAGTATCCAGTTTTTGAGCAAAACGAAATAACAAAAAGATGTATGATGTTTCAGGGTACATTTGATATAGGGAAATGGTTTAGACCTACTGAATTTGCAATTGCTTTAAAAGATGAGTTTGACGAATTTCTTGTTAATGAAAAAGATGTTTTGTATTATTTAAGATTTCACACTAAAGAAAAAATAAATTTTAAACAATTTAAATTTAATGATCATTTAAACTCAATAATAAAACATAATTTTAGAATAAGTCTACCCCATTATCGGTCAAAGTCTAAAAAAAGCATTCAAGATTTTTACAATAAATTTCAAGGAAAACCTTATATTTTAAAAGAAATTGAAAAAAATTTAATAAAACATTATTTTTAATTAAACAAATAGCATAATAGTATTGTTTTAAAGGACAAAAAATCCAAAAAATGCTATTAAAGTTGCAAAAAAATAAGTAAGCCTGTATAATGGAATAATAGACCTGAACATGTCTTTAATAAATTGTTCACTTACTAAAGGGGGCAATAAAATAACAAAAATACTTGGTGTATCTTCAATGCATGACTCTTCTATTTGTCTTTTTGAAAATGGCAAAATAGTTAATTTTTTTAAAGAAGAGCGTTTTTCAAAAACAAAAAGAGATCAACTTCCAATAAAATCTTTTTTTGAAATAAATTTAAAAGAAGAAAGTGTTGACTACGCTTATTCAACTCCAACGCAAGAGCCAGATGTATATAATATAATTAAAAAACTAGCATTAAAAAATTTTAAGATTGCCAGAGAATTTGATTATTCCAATGAACATCACTTAATTCATGCAAATTTAGCGTTTTATGACAGTGGATTTGACCAAGCACTTGTTTTTGTAATTGATAGAAATGGGTCCGTTTGGGGAAATTCTCTTAGAGAATCTGAAAGCGTTTATTTAGCATCTTATCCAAATAATTTTAAAACATTGTGTAAAAATTTTTGGGTATTTGAAAATTATGGACATGAGTTTGTTGATTTATTAAAAAATGATAATCCAGATTGTGATTTTAATGCTAAATCAATGTTTGGAATTGTTAAAGTTTATGAAACAGCAACAACATTGATTAGACAAGACCCACTTGAAAATGGTAAAACAATGGGGCTTTCTGCTTATGGAAATAAAAATAAAAACTATCCTAAACTATTTAACAAAGATTCAATACCTATTGACTATAATTTTGGTCATGAATTTTTTAGTGATATGAGAGTGGCAAACTATTTAAATTTAAAACATAAATCAACAAAAGAAATAAACACTAATAATTATCAAGAATATGCAGATTATGCTTGGAACGTTCAAAAAGAAACTCAAGAAGCAGTTGCGTCAATGATTAATATGTATGTAGAAAAAACAGGTATTAAAAATGTATGTATCACTGGTGGATACGGTTTAAATGTCGTTGCAAATAATTATTATATTACACAATTTCCAGAAATTAATTTTTTCTTTGAACCACTAGCAGACGACACTGGAAATAGTATTGGAGCAGCAATGAAGTGTTATCGTGATACAACATTAGATTCTACTATTAATAAATTAGAGCATACATTTTTTAATGGTAAAAACTATTTGCTTGATGATATTAATGGATTAGATGTTTCTATATCCGATGTTGCAAAATTAATTTCTAATGGGAAAAGTGTTGCAGTTTATAATGGACTCGCAGAGGCTGGTCCAAGAGCACTTGGAAATAGATCAATTCTTTTTGATTGCAGAGATAAAGATGCAAAAGAAAAAGTAAACAGAATTAAAAAAAGAGAATGGTATCGCCCATTCGCTGCAATGGTATTAGAAGAAGAGTCTAGTAAATATTTTGAAATGGGTAGAATTAAAAAAAGTGAATTCATGACCATTTCTTTTCCAGTAAAAGATGATGCAATTAAAAAAATACCAGGGGTCGTCCACATTGACAACACTTGTAGAATACAGACAGTTGACAAGTCTAATCCAATAATTTTTAATTTGTTGAATGAATTTAAAAAAATAACAAATATGGGGATATTACTTAATACTAGTTTTAATCTTGCTGGCAAACCATTGGTTGAAACACCAGAAGATGCCTTTTATACATTAAAAAATAGTGAACTAGATTATGTTTGGTTTCCAGAAATATCCAAACTTGTATCTAAAAAGGACGTTTAATTTACTAATTATAAGATTTATTTTTATCTGATATAATTATAGGGTATCTGCCAAATGGGGATACATTAACTTATTCGCTTGAAAGGGGAATAAAATGGTAACACAATTTGCAATGGATCTATTTAATGATCCTTTTTTTATTGGCTTTAACAGAGAGTTAGGCCGTTTAAATACAGCACATAAAGTAAATTCACAATCATACCCTCCGTATGATCTTCTTAAATTAGATGAAGATACATATAGGTTATCTCTTGCTATTGCGGGATTTACAAAAGAAGACATTGATGTGTCAGTAGACAATGGAACTCTTGTAATTAAGGGAGAACTTGTAGAAGTTACAGATGCTGAGGTTGTTCACAAGGGAATCGCTGGTCGTAAATTTGTACGATCTTTTGCTCTTGGAGAGTATATGGAAGTATCTAGTGCAGAACTAAAAGATGGGCTATTAACAATTAATGTTGTTCGTGTAATTCCTGAAGATAAAAAACCTAAAGTAATTAAAATAAAGTAAAAAAACAACCTGAGCAAGTTGAAAAACTGCTCACTTTTTGATATACTTAGATATAACTATAGGAGAAACAGTGCCAAGATATGATTACAAATGCTCTATTTGTTCTTCACAAATTGAATTTGAAAAATCAATTGGTGATGACAAATATCCAGTATGTTGTAATGAATCTATGCAAAGGCTGTGGAGTGCACCCGCTGCAATTTTTAACGGTAGCGGATTTTATTCAACCGACAACAGAAAGTAGATGTATAATATGAGTATGACTAACATTATTGAAGAACATCCAAGCGTAGTTTCAAAAAAATATATACTAAATGCCAGTGATCGTTGTGATAAATGTCAAGCACAAGCCTTAGTTAGAGTTAAAGGTTTATCAGGACAACTAACATTTTGTAATCATCATTACGAAAACATAATGAACAATCCTGATTCACACAATAAGATGATGGCTTTTTTAGTAGAAATTCTTGATGAGCGTGAAAAGTTGGCAGCAAACAAACCAATAGGGGGCCTATAATGTATGAGTATTTTGTTGAAGAAGTAAAAAATGTTGTTGATGGAGATACCATTGATGTAGTTATTGATTTAGGGTTTGATATTTTATTTGCATCCCGTGTTCGTTTGGCTGGTATTGACACTCCAGAGTCACGCACAACAGATAAAGCAGAAAAGGCTCTTGGCCTTGAGGCTAAAGAATATTTAAAGAAGCAACTTAAGGATGCAAAGTCTGTTGTTATTCGTACAGAAAAAATGAATTCATCTGAAAAATATGGACGCATTCTTGGCTGGGTATATGTAAATGGAGAGTCTGAATCAGTTAATAATAAAATGATTAATGATGGATATGCTTGGGGATATCTTGGAGAAACTAAAATTAAAGATTTTGAATTACTTAAAAAAGCCAGAGCAAAGTCTAAAAAGTGAAAACTGTTTTTTATTTTACAGCAGACTGGTGTCAACCTTGTAAAAAAGTAAAGCCAGTTGTTGAAGCAATGAAAAGAGAAGGTTTTGAATTTCAAATGATAGATGCTGACTACGAACAATCACTTGTTGAAAGATTTAAAGTAAGTTCAATTCCTACATTTATTTTATTAGAAGACGGTAGAGAACTCAGCCGTGTAACTGGGGCAAAAACAAGGACAGAGTTGGAGAACTTTATTAATTATGAAAAAACTATTCAAGAGAATATTTAATCCAGATGAGAAAACTATGACTTCAAGTGAAAATGAAATGATTGAAAAGTTAATACTTGAGGGTGGCTTAGAGGTTGCGGGTATTGATTCTGAAAATGGATCATTGTTATATTCATTTACACCTAAAATTAAAGAGTTGATGCCAGAACTTTATAGTGATCATCTTAATAGAGTTAATGCTGAGATACTTTCTTTATGGGAAAGGGCCTATGTAGACATAGATTTTTTGGCAAAAGAGCCAATAGTGACTCTTACAAATAAGTCTTTTGATCCTCTAGAAATGTCAAAACTACGCAAGCAAGACGTTTGGGCTATAGAAGAACTTAAACGCCTTACTCGTAAAAAATAAGTCTGATATAATTTAAACATGAGTCATATTGTAGAAGGCGATTTTGTAATGGGTGAGACAAAAGTAGGTCTTGTTCATGGAAAAGTTGAACATATAATGATAGAAGGCGGAACTCTTGGCAGTGCGGGTTCAGAATATGCCCTTCAATCAATGCCTCCAGAAAATCCTGCAATGTCCGTTAGAATTTATGAAGAACAAAAAGAAAAAGGTAGTTGGAAAGAAAGTGCATACAGTATTGGCATGATGCATAATGATGCCACTAAACTAGATAAGTTAGAGGGACATCACATGAACACAGATATGGAAATGGGAAAGTCTTATCATTCAGATGATGAAGAAATGGACAAATGGGATAACGTTTCAAAAGCATGTTGGGTTGGATATGAACAACGTGGTATGAAAGATAAAGGTGGACGCATGGTACCTAATTGTGTTCCCGTTGGAAAAGTACACAACATGGTTCATCATGATGATGATATGGGAAAAGCAAAATCAGTTTCTGTTGGAGATCATGTAACATTTGGAGTTCCAAAACCACCAGACAAAACAGAATCTGCACATGGAGTTGTAGAAAGAGTTGAACGTTCTGGAACCGTAAACATTGCGGGGACTAATGAAAAAGTAGAAGCGTCTGCAGATAATCCTGTAGCAGTTATAAGAGTTTATGCAACAAATGAAAAAGGTAAAAGAACAAAGACGGATAGACGTGTTGCAAAACCAGTTAAATCTTTAAGAGTTTCATCTGAGCCAATTGATAATGAAAAAATGTATGACATGGATGAGACCATGGAAAAGGCTTCTGAATCAAAATTAAGAGAACTTGTTGAAAATTACAACAAAGGAAAAGATAGTGATAAAAGAATTACAGTAGGAACTCTACAAGCAGTTTATCGTCGTGGCATTGGAGCATACAGAACTAACCCATCATCAGTGCGTGGCAGTGTTTCTAGCGCAGAGCAATGGGCAATGGGCAGGGTAAATGCCTTTATGGCTGGATTACGTGGAAGATTTCCAAGAAAACCATTTGATTTAGATTTATTTCCAAAGGGACATTCAAGATCAACTAAAAAATCTTTGTTTGAAGATTTTGCAAAAAGCGTAGAAAAACCAACAAGAGTAAAAGAATTATTTAATCAGTCAAACAATATAAATAAAAATACAGAAAGTTGGGGCGGATCTATATTTGATTTAACTCCGTTTAAGGATAATGGCTAACAGATCTTCTGGTTCTTATTCTAAAGATCACGGGTTTAATCCTATGCAGATTAAAGACGGAAGAATTGTTCGTTTAAGAAAAGACGGTAGCATTAAAGCGGACTTAGGTCCATACAAAACAAAAATAAAGGGGTAGTAAGCAATGGCTAACAAAGAACAAAAGGGTAATGCTAATAAAAAGAAAGAGCCAAAAATGACTCTTAAAGAAAAACGTGCTGCTAAGCAAGAAAAGAAGAAGTCAAAATGAGTAAATTTTATTTCTTGCATTCATTAGTAATAGGCTTGTTAATGATTGGATCATTTTTTTGGGGTAAATCTTATGAAACAAACAGGGTAAAAAGAAATGGCTGATACATACACACCTACATCTGGCATGAAGGCTGCTGCTCGTCGTGCTTTAAAGTGGAAAGCAGATGGTAAGGCTAAGGGAGCAGGAACTCCAGTAGGTTGGGGTCGTGCAACTGATATCGTAAATGGATCAGCAATGTCTCTTAGTACTGTTAAGAGAATGTTTTCTTTTTTTTCCCGTCACGAAGTAGATAAAAAAGGCAAAGGTTTTTATGATGGTCCAGAGTTTCCATCCAATGGAAGAATTATGTGGGATGCTTGGGGTGGAGATGCAGGCTTTTCATGGAGCCGTGCAATTACACAGAGAGAAAAGAAAAAACTAGAAAAAGTTTGGCAGGGAACTGCCTTTGATCTAAGAAAGTAGGGGCAATGAATGGAATATCTATTAGTTATAGGCTTGACATTGTCTCTTTGTTGGTCTATAATTAAAGTATCAAATAAAAAAAGAATAGCATTTTTAAAAAAAATTAAATATAGGCAAAGCGATATTTATGAAATAACTAAAGATGTTATTTCAAAACAAAGGTTTGATAAGCCTAAGTTTATTACTCAATCTCAAAAACATGTTCAAAAAAATATGTTAAGAGTAGTAATAGAAAAAGATAAAGCATATTGGATATTGGGTAATGTTTTTTATACTGCTGATGCTATTAATGGCAGGGTAGATGAAAACACAGCAAAGCCATTAGATGTTGAGAATATGTCTAAAAAAGAATTAGATAAGATGTTATCAATACTTGATGACTTAAAACAAGGGGTAGGACCAAATGATAGTGGCAGTGCAGGGAACAAAAGAGTTTAATCAATATAATATATTTCTACGTGCCATGAGTGTTGCCTTATCAGGAATGAAGGATGAAGATAATGAATTTATTATTTATTCCGCTGGCCCATTAAAAATAAATAATTTTGTTTCAGAGTTCTCTAATTTGTCAGAACGTGGAATGAAAGCAAGAGGCAAAAAAATTAAATTCTATAATGTAGCACCCGCATGGTTAAGTGAACATATAAATCAAATTAATTATTTTGCTTTTTTAAGTAATCCAAAAGAACCAAAATCAAAATTGGCTTTAACTGCAGAAGCAAACAACATTGACGTTGGTCTTTTTAAGTATTAGGAGAAAAAATGATTATTAGAAGTTTAAACACAATGGAAAAAATTGTAAGTAAAAATAAAAACCTTATTTGGCATGCGTGGGATGTAATTGATTTAAAAGAATCTGATACGGCAAAAACATCTCCCATGGGCATTAGAGTAAAAAACAAATGGTATTTACATAGAGTTTATAAACCTGGCCGTAATGGTTGGGATATACCAAATAAGTATAAGGATTAGTCTTGAAACAGCATTTGTGGAAAGATCAGGCTTTATGTTTGGGAACGGACAACAACGCATTTTTTGATAAATACGAAGATCATGAAGGATCTAGAAGAGATGTTGATGCACTTTGTAAACAATGTCCAGTTAGAAAAATATGTTTTGCTAATGGTGTTTCAGGAAAAGAGTGGGGTGTTTGGGGCGGTGTTTATTTAGAAGGCGGAGAAGTTTCAAGAGAGTTTAATAAGCATAAAACCAAACAAGACTGGGCAACTACCTGGCAAGCCTTAACAATAGAGTAACAAATGATTTATTCTAAAGACCATAAATTTTTGTTTTTAAAAAATATAAAAGTTGGTGGAACTTCTGTAGAGGTAGCACTATCACAAGTTCTTCCAGACAATGCAATTGTCACTCCAATTGAACCAAAAAACCCAAATCATAAACCTAGAAATTATCAAGGATTTAAAAGTCACGCTTCATATAAAGAAATATCAAAACTCATAGATCTATCTGATGTTAAAACATATACAATAATTAGAAATCCATACGACGCAGTTCTTTCAAATTTTTTTTGGGCTTTACACCTTATTGAAGTTGATTGGAATAATTTAAACAAAAAAGAAAAACAAAAATATGTAGATAATTATTTTGATTATAAAAATGATCTAAATTTATTTACAACAAGATTTTTACCAAGCAGTAAATTTCTTTATACCTTTAATAAAAAAATTATTATTGATAAGTTTATTAGATATGAAGATGGTCTTGAAGATCAAATTAATCCAATATTAAAATCTCACAATATCCCAGAAATCTGTATAAATGTATTTGAAAAAAAACATGGAATAAAAAATATAGACCCATCAGATATATTTAATAATGATCAAATGAACTTCATCTTTCAGGAGTGGAAATGGGAATTTGATAATTTGGGTTACAATAAATAAAAACATTTATTACTATAGAATAATTAAAATAAAATGAAATGGAGCAACAAATAATGTATACAGACATCATGCGTAGGGCTGTGCATTCAATTACGCCTCCCAAAGGTTTTGGAGTGGAGATTATTGACAATGAACACTTCCTTACTGTAAAATTAGATGAAAGAAAATTTTTGCACATGGTGCATGATGATAAAATATCAGCATTACAGTATGTGGTAAAATTAAAAAAAGCATTAGAGGAGTGTGGGGCCATAGTGTTAATTACTAGAGAGGCAATAAAATGATAAAACAGATTACATTGTTTTTTATTTGTAAGATAAAGTCACACGATCTTGTTGATGCTGGCTCTTGTCCATTTACTGGTAAAAATTATGTAGCATGTCTAAGATGTGGAGCAACCATAACAAAATGAAAAAGAAAACAAAGATAATAATACTAATAGTTTTATCTTTCTTAACTGCCGTATCCCTTTGGACAGCAGCAAATTTTAAAAAAATGTCTGATTTAGATATTTTTGATATAGAAAAAGACTAAAAAAATATACAAAATGGGTGGGTCAAAAGGTATGGGGGCTGCTGTAAAAGTGGCTGTAATGGCTGTTTCTAGGCTAATTTGGCTTACCTATTTAGGCAGTAGCCAAACTGAGAATAGAGTACAATAGATATTATGGAGATGATGTTTCTGATATTTTTTGCTACCCTGTCTTTTTCCTTTGCACTATCTTATTGGGCAACGTTTGATAAACTAAAAAAGTCTAACTTGCTGGTGGCTGAACTTTTTATAAAAAACAGGGCACTTGAAGAAGTAAACTCTCAAGTCAATGACGGCATCAATATGTCTGACGATACAATACATAAAGAAAACTTTATAAAATTCCTATCTGATTCTAGAGACTGGGCATTTGAGTATATTGAAAAGTCACAACAAACCATTAAAGAGGTTTCAGATGAGTTGAAGGTAAAAGGTTTGGATAACTATTCTGACAAACTTTTAGCGCTTTTACCAGAGATGGGTCAAGGAAAAAAATAACATGAGAGATGTTCTGTTATCAATTATCACAGGTTTTGGATGCGGTGTTGTGTTCGCAGCATTCAAATTGCCAGTACCAGCACCACCAGTTTTTGCGGGAGTCGCAGGAATTATTGGTTTATGGATTGGCTATAAAACACTAACACAAATTATATCCTAGGAGGAATAATGAATAACTTATTAAACGATAAGTCAAAGGCAATGCTAGCATCATACGGACGATCCGTTCTTGGCGCAGTAATTGCACTTTACATGGCTGGCGTAACAGATCCAAAAGATCTATGGGCTGCACTAGTTGCTGCTTTAGCGCCCGTCGCATTGAGAGCGTTAAATCCAAATGATAAATCGTTTGGCGTACTACCAGATACTGGTATTATTTCAGATGCTCTTGGCAAGATTGTGCCTGTTAAAAGTGCACCAAAAAAGAAAACTGCTAAGAAAAAGTAGTTTATTCTATAAAGGGGGCAAACTTAAACCTTGCCCTCTTTATTTTTTTATAATGGGGACTAATGGACTTTGTATATATATGTAAAGACGGAATAAACGAAGAACTAAAGTATTCAATTAGATCTGTTGTTGAAAGTTTTCCAGAAGCAAATATATGGCTTGTCGGTGGTAAGCCTGACTGGTATACAGGAAACTATATAAAAGTAGAACAAAAAGAATCAAAGTATAAAAATGCTGTAAAAAATTTAGAAGCAATTTCTTTTTCACAAGAAATATCACAATCGTTTATTTTAATGAATGATGACTTTTATATTATTAAAAAAATAAATAAGATAGAAAATTTTCATAGTGGATACCTATTAGATAAAATAAACTTATATCAAAAATTAAATGGTAACTCTCAATACACAAGAAAACTTTCAGGAACATATAAAAAACTTAAAGCATTAGGATTTGAAAACCCTTTAGACTATGAACTCCACGTTCCTATGATTATGGAAAAAGAAAAATTAAAGGTAGTGCTAGAACTTTTAGATCAATTCTTATGGAGATCAATATACGGAAATAAATTTGATGTGGGTGGCACACAAATGGAAGATGTTAAGGTTTACAACTCTGGACCACTAGTTCTTAAGTCTTATAATTTAAACATAAATGATCATACTTATTTATCTAGTTCAGATAGTTCATTTAATAATATATTTAATAAAATACTTAAAGATAAATTTGGTAAAAAAACTAGATTTGAAAAATAAGTTCTAAGTATTTTTCTTTTAATATTGCTGGTGCAAAATTGTTAAACCCTAACTCATAAGCCTGTTGTTTATAATTAGTTTTATCATTGATAGACATATACTTATCAATTGTTTGTGCTAACAAAACATTATTTGCTTCAACCAAATCAATTCTAACCTTTGTTCTAATGGTTCCAATGGAATCTGAGTCAACTAACCAATCCTGTGGCAAGATCTGATTATTGGGTGAAACATTTGTCATAAAAACGGGAAGACCAGAAAGCAAGGCCTCATTCATCGGTAAACAAAGACCAGCATATCGTCTAGGTAAAACCATAGCATCAAAGCCATTGTATAGGTCTTCCCTGTTTTCTGGATTGCCAATTTCAATCTTTAGCCTTGAGTCTGTTACATTAGTTACTACTTCACTTTGACTTCTAATAACTAACTCATAATCGGCTTTAGAGTGTTTTAACATATTTATTACAGTTTCAGTACCGTTTCTATCTTTGGCTGCCTTCTTACCAGCAATGTGTAATAGTCTATTATGTGATTTAGAAATGTTATTATTTTTTACAGTTGTAAATAACTCAGGATTGGTTGGTGGCGGAAGGTGAATTATTTTTGTTCTATCTCCAAACATGCTTTGAATTGTTTCAATTTGCCATAAACTAGGCGATAACAATACAGTTGGCAGTGGAAGTTCTGGGTTTGACAAGTGACCAAACAACTCATAGTTATATTGAAGAATGGTCTTTACACCACGTCTATTTGCAAACCTTACAAAATTTTGATCATAAAATGTTTCACAACTTAATACAACATCTACATCTCCTAAAAACATTTTTATCTGTTGAACAGATGGAAAACCTTGTGTCTTGATACAACTGTATTGGTCATACCAGTGTGGATGTTGCTTGTTGTTATTAAACGGGGTAGAGTCAATCAAAAGAACTTTATCAGGGTTAAGCATATTAACTAACTCTTTAGTCTGATTACCAAGGCCAGTGTTGTCTGATCTTGCTATGATCCCCAGTCTCATTCTTTATACCCCCAAGTTACATCATCAGAAGTATACTTTCTTCCGCCTTGACGACCATCTAAATGATAAGAGCGTTTAATATTACCTTCAGGGTGATAAATCCAAAGTTTATGCATCTCCCAACCCTCTTGATTAAACTGCCCATATGGAGATATATCATCTTGAATTGCTCCATGAAATGTATCTTCTATAAAAAATTTATCTTTACATCTTGGAAGCACAATATCTTTATAATATTTTTTTCTACTTAAATGTGGTCGCTGACTCCATTGTGTAGTTTTCATAAAGCCATCTTCTAATCCAAACATAAGATGTTCGTGATCTTTTGGTATAAATGCTTCAAAATGAAAACGAATAGTATTTGCTTTATTGTATTCAAACATATCTAAACACTTGTCCCAATCTATTGGTGTGTCTGGAGTTAAAGGAGCATCGCCTTCAACATAAAGTAATAGCGGTGTTTTAACTTCAGTAATTGTTTGACGCATCATGTTGGTTTGATGACTATGCTCTTTAAATATAAATGGTAATATGTTTTTATCTTCATGTAAACATTTCCACAAAATGCGATTTTTATATTTATCATAATCTTTTTTACGATTTTGTTGTTCTTCCCTAAGACCATCTATCTGCATAATAATTTCGTTGTCTGGAAAATGAACACGAATATCACTAATAGTTTGATCTATCATTTTTGTGCTTGGGTGATTTGTAATTACAGAAGTAGCCATGACAATTGTTATATCTCTTTTATGCATTTATTTGCCTCATTAACTCAATAAAAAGATCTCTTTTATATTTAATCCACCAACAAACAATTTGATGCATTTCAAATGTGTAGTTATTTAATAAGTCAGGTAATAAATTAGATAAGGTTTGCCAATTTTCAACAGTTTTTATTGAGTGCTCACCTTGAAATAAAAAATTAAAAAAATCTGTATTTTGCATTTTTGAATCTAACTTATCTCCTATGGGAAAACAAAGCATTTCAATTGCTTCATAGAATCTAAATGAATCAATAACCATTGCTCCACTAGGGCAAGGAACAATCTTTGATAAAAACATTTTATCGTAATATGATTTTGGACTTAAGCCTTCCGCAAATCCATTAGTCGGATTATAAAAAGAGTTTGGTATGTCAGGCATAACAGTTGCGAGTTCTTGTCTTCTTTGATGAGTTATTTGTCCTGAAAAAAATACATCGTAAGATTTATCTTGATACTCTGGTAAATTATTTGATAGATGTTGTGGAACACCTAACGCTAATTTATTATATTGTGAATGTTTTCTGTGGGGATATTGAATCCAAATCTCAATATTACTATGCTCTATCTTATCAACCTTAAAGGTAGCGCTTTCATCTCCAGTAATAAATAGAACTACCCTGCTTATCTTACTTAACTCTTCAGATATTTGATCTTCATAATCTACATTTTGTGGTCCAGGAATAACAACAAAGGCTCTATCTATGTTAGGCAAGGTCGTTACTTTGTCTGGTTTAATATTATTTTTATTAAAAAATTGTTTTAATAAACCGTAATCCCATTTATCAGCAGCACAATCTTCTTGTTTAACTGAGTAAAGATATGCTTTAATATGATTCATAATATAAGTGTACTTCATGTTGATAATCAAGCAATGTTTCTTTATAGCCAATACCCTTAATAAACTGTCTTAAATCATGCAAGTATTCTTTCCAATACATCATCATAAATTCTGGGTGTCCAGACAACCAAATCTTAGGTTTGTGCTCTCTAAGGACCCTTTCAGCCCCTCCTAGGACCCTCCATTCACTACCCTCAACATCAAGGGATATTGCTGTTGGCGGTTTCATTCCTTTTTCATAGACAAGCGTATCAATTTTTGTTTGACCATATTTATCTGCTTCATACTGCAATTCTTTAAATCCATGAGCAGCCTCAATAGGAGCATCTGCTTCTGGTGGAAACTCGCCATAATAAATACGTGCAAGTTTATTATCTTTATCTGATGCAAACCCAGGAATACATGCAATTGGTTTTTCTAAATTGTTGGCACTCCAAAGTAAAGGAAAGTGTGACCAAACCTTTGGATTGGGTTCAAATAAAACTACCTCTGCTCCCCACATTTGACATAGGGCAGGCATCTCTCCTTCTTCTGCTCCAACATAGTAAACAACATCGCCTTTACCGATATTTTCATGCATTGATTTTAATCTAATTTTTTCCCAACCATGTGGTTGATACCATTCTGGCCTATCTGCACGATGCTTTGGTAACATTATTTCAAATTCCCCGTTAACAGTAGCCTTAATCATTTCAGTCATTTTGCAACCAATCCATTAAAGATACCTTTGGAACCCATTCAGTTAAATCTTTAAACTTTGAATTAGATGCAAGAGTTTCTTGCACCTCACCAATTCTTGACGGAATAAATTTAATATCATTTGAAATCATATTAGCAATATCAAGTATAGAATAGTTACTTCCATACCCAACGTTATATACTTCCCCAAATCCATTTTCAACCTCAGATGCAAGAATGTTTGCTTCTATTACGTCTGATATATGAGTAAAGTCTCTGCGCTGAGATCCATCGCCAACTACTGTTAGTGGCTTTGATTCATAGTATTGCTTTAAGAATAGTCCTATTACTGGTGCATATTGACCCTTCAATGGCTGTCTATCTCCATAGACATTGAAGTATCTAAGAGATATTGTTTTTAGTCCATAAAGATTATAATAAACTTTTGCAAGGTTTTCACCAAAAACCTTAGCAGCAGAGTATGGAGTTAGTGGATCAGGTGATTGTGTTTCCTGGTTTGGAAGCAAAGCCTTTTTACCATAAGAAGAAGATGTGCTTGAATAGATTAATCTATCTACCTTGTTAACCCTACAAAGTTCAAGAACATTGGCTGTTCCTACTGCGTTTGATTGAATAGATTTTTTAGGATTTAATATTGCTGGCTGTATTCTTGCATCAGATGCAACGTGAAACACGCAGTCAACGCCACCAAAAAGTGGTGCAATTAAATCATAGTCACAGACATCATACTTATAGTTTTGTGCTTTATCATTCCAATAGAACTGTTCATGACATTCTGCAGACTCATCATCAATACAAATAACATCATTTCCAAGACTAATTAACTTATCAACAAGGTTTGATCCAATAAAGCCAGCACCACCCGTAACTAAATATTTCATTTTATGCTTAAGGTTTCTAATATGCTTGACCATCTATGAACATATGTATGTTCTTTTTTAGTCCGCTCATGACCAGCAATCCTTATTTCTTCTCTAGTCAATCCATCTAAAATGTAGTAATCTATTTTTTGTTTAAGATCTTCAAGGTTACCATGTTCATAAAATATAATCTCTTTACCATCTTCAAAGTATTCATCAAGCCCCTTGATGCGAGGATAAATAGTAAACCCACCACGACCAGTACTCTCAAACAACCTATCGCTAGTGTAGTATGGATAGTTAAAATTAATGTTAAGACTATCTCCTATGGCTACCTTGCTTTTTGCATACATGCGATTAAGCGCTTCACCACGAACAGTGCCAGTGTCACCATCTCCACCTACATGTAAAAACCTTTTACCGTATGTCTTTCGTAAGAAATCTATTAGTTGTGGACGGTATTTATGTTCATGATGATATCCTCTGCTACCAACAAAAATAATGTCATGCTCAAAGTTATTTGGATCGTAATCTTGATGGACATAACACTCTTTATCATACACTCCAGCAGGCAAGAAGTGACCCTTAACACTTGTGTTTTCATTAAACCAATCACACATTAACTTATCTGTAGCAAAGAAATGACCTATGTTTGTGTAGAAGTCATCACCCTTTAAATCTTTTTCACGCTCAATGCCAAACCACAAATCTAAATGATAAGTTATAGTTGGTATACCAGCAGCCTTTAATTCTTTTAACACATCAGTCATAGACCTAGATCCTGGAGTTTGCCATCTATGTGTGTGTACCCATATGAATAGATTAGAGTTTAATGCTGCATTTAATATTTCTGTGCTGCCCGCTTGTTTCTCTTGCAATTTTTGCACGGTATGCCCAAGAGATTCCAAAGACTTAGCATGATGATTCTCACTACTATAAGGCACTTCAAAGTTGCCAAGAAAGACTATGTTAGCCATTTATCTGTTCGTTCTGTCCTCTAGCAATTGCAGCAGATGCTTCAAAGGCTTTTTGTGTTCTACGAGACTTTAATAAGCCTTTTGACTTCCAAAGTGGAATAGTTGCTTCAATGTCTTTAGCAATCTGCTCTCTTATTTCTTTAACAGTAAAAACAACAAAGTTCCAGACATCTTCTTTTTGTTTATCGTTAAGTTCTTCAGTCCAGTTAGTCATCTTCTTCCTCAAATTCTTTTAAAGCAGCAGAATTGGTATAGCAGTTGGAGCAGTCTCCACCAATCAGTTTGCTACCACAGGACTCACAGAACATACTTCTATGATACCAGATTTGGCTAGTTACTCACCCCTAGCAATCTTTGCAGCAAGAATCTTTATTCCAACTGCATTAACACTACTTTGCTTAGTATCAATAGCCTCAATGTCCCTGGCTATCTGTTCACGTATTTTTTTTTCGTCCATATTATTTTTCTATAGACTTACATAGTTTGTCAAAATTAGTAACTGAAGAAATTTTTAAATTCATAGCAGTAGTAATTGCTTCAAAGTTTTTATCAGTTATTGCAATTTGTGTATTTTTTTCTGATGTAATCCAAGAAGAAATAGTTGTTTTAATTTTACCAGTTGTAGGTTTTTGCTTTGCAGTAAGCATGTTTATGTTTAAATCTATTTCTTTTAACACATCTTGATCACTTGCTAAGCCATTAGACCAATTAGCAATCACTTCTGACTTATAATTTGCCTTAATATTTTTACATGAAGACTTATTGCCTTTAGTGTTTAATGATTTTGTTGCAGCCTGAGCAGATGAGTTTGGGATTAACAATGCAATTAATAAAGAAGTTATGATTATTTTTTTCATATTATAAGTATATCCTATTCAGGTTGTTTTGTAAAGTTATGGTTATCTTTGATAACTGGATCAAGCCTATTCCAATGACCTGCAGAACTTCCTTGATATATTTCTCCAGTTTCTCTATCTATTAGCAACCATTTATCTGGACATTTAGTATGAACAATTAAATCAACAGGCTTGTTGAATTCTTCAAACTCTTTTATTTTTTTCATTTATGCTCTTTCATGTGATTGTGTAAAGTTTCAGATGCCATTGCTAATCTTACCTGTATTTCTTTACTGCATATCTCACAAATAACAACCCTGTTAGCCGACATATAGATCAAGTATATCAAAATTTGAGCAATATGTCAAGATAGGGTATAATAGTTATGTATGAGATTTAAACTTAAAGGCATAATCTGGGTGCAATCATTCTTGATCGTAATCCTATCTACCGCTTTGTTATTTTTGGGAGGAGATTTAAAACAATCCCGAAAGATGATTTTAGATCAATCTAACTATTGTATAAGATACACAAGTGACATTATTGCAAGCAGTAAGTTAGACTTAATAAGAGAACAAGATGCCCATGTTCGGACGGTAGACAAAGCAAACTCCGTAATAGATGATATTGTTAATAGATATAACTCACTTGTGGCACGGTATAACAAAAGCACTGGTGGAACAAACTACGAGCCTCTTAACACATACTCATACAGGATAAGACCTTGATATGTGTCCGCATTGCAATAACAAACTAATCCCACTACTATATGGTTTTGTAGATCCTAAGTATGTGGATATGCATAAAGAAGGTTTGGTATTCTTGGTATCAACTACCTATCATACAAAAGATAGTCCTACTGCATACTGTAAAAAGTGTGAAGTATCCTTTAATATTAAATTAGACTATAAATTTTAGTTATATTCTTTTTTTGTCCAAAATGTTTTTTTATACCATCCCCTAAACACAGAGTTAGAAGAATCATAATTCATTTTTCCAATTTTTAACAGACCTTTTATTTCTTTTGAGTTCCAGTTTTCTTGACGAAATGGTATTAATTGTGCTATTGGCGTTCCTTGTTCAATAAGTCCAGTAAATCCTTTTTTAAGATAAAATGGAATATTTCCTTGAGGAGACATTACCAACCCTCCATCAATTACTCCACTTAAGGTTGTAAATGGCAAATCATTTCTATTTAATGGATGAGTAAATAAAATACTATATCCTTTTGGAACAGTATAAGCAGCCCAGGGATGCCAAAGAAACTCAATAGAATAATGTCCAGTTGGAACAAGTTTTTCGTTTGCTACCTCGCCTCTAGGATCTGAAAACCTTTCTGCATTACTTGGCCATATAATAGTTGGGACTCCATCATTTTCTTTAATGTATAAGTCAAAGGGAAGAGTAATTACATAACCAATAGACAAGGCATCTAAAAATGGCACACATAGTTTTACGGTTGGCCTAATTGTAAAATTATCATTAAACATTTTATTATCAAGCCATTGTGGTATTTTTTTATACCAATCTGGAATAACTCTTTTTGCTGGTATTATTGGATTTAAATAGGTTTCAATATTAGATTCGTAACTTAAAACTCTTTTTTCTTTTTTATTAAAAATATTTTTTTTAATTATTTTTTTCATTTAACCCTCCCCCATTTAACCTTGTTCCATCCACGCTCATGAAAGTAATAAAGAATTGTTTTTGTAACTACCTCAAAACTTGCAATTGCTCCTGCTGTAATGGGTTCTTTAGTTATCCACCATGAAATGACAAAAGTATCTGCTGTGCCAATGCAACGCCAAACAATAGCCTTTACTGCTGATCTTTGTTTGGTTACATTCATGACGGCCACTCCATATTGTTAGGCTTGGTTATAAAATTCCAGACTTTAAATACCCATTTCTTTGCGTTTTTGCGTAGCCGAAATAGCATGAATGTCTGCCCCCAAATCCACTTGCTCAATTTTATATCCTACATCACGACCATAAATAATGTTGGTAATGTTCGGTAGTCTTAATACTAATGCTCCATCCATCAATTCATCTTTGGCAATATATTCTTTTACCTGATCAAACTTAAGTGGATCTTTTTCAGTAGTGTTGTATGTATTACGAACTCCAAGCAGAACTTGATCAGTTCTCTTTCCTGCTTCTCTGTAAAGAGCATGATGGCCTTCGTGCCAAGGCTGGTATCTACCAAGCATTAGTGTTGTCGGTGCTGACCAGTCATGTAAACTAAATTTTTTAATTACATAAGATGCTTTTTGATTTTGATCCATTTGATGTGAATCAAAAATAATATCAAAGTTATCAGGTTTTTCAAACACTTTATTTGTATCTTCAAATCTACCTTCAGAAATTGTGTTCATCCAAATAAAAATATTTGGCTTACCAAATGCTTCACGAGTTTCTTTTGTTGGACAAACAAAGTCAACAATTACTGGAGCAACTCCTTGCTTAGATATAAGTCTTGCTATCTCACCCATGCGTCTTGCCTGCTCTATACGATCTTCTAGAGTAAATCCAAGATCAGAGTTAACTGTAGCACGTACTTCATCTGCATTGAGATGAATAGCGTTAATTCGTTCTTTTAAGGCTTTTGCTAATTCTGTTTTGCCAGATCCAGGCAACCCCATAATTTGTATAATCATATCCATTATTGTATCATCTCTGTCATTGAAATGGCTAGATCAACAATATCTTTACTCATACGCCTGATTCAAAAAATTATCTGCCCAAAAGGCTGCAAGAGACTCATTGCCAATATCATTAAAGTAGTATCTATTTTTTTCAGGGCTAAAGGTCCAACCCTTCCAAAGATTAACATCCTCTTCTGCCCAAGTAAGGTTTGTATCCATCATAGTTTAGAAACAATGTTAGATGCCATCTTAAGACCCTTAACCACACCATCGTGATAGTCTTGGTTTTTCATTACTTTGGCGGTGTCCCAAATCTTATAAGATGCTTTATTTAATAGGTCTGCTATTTCTTCATTTGTCATATATCCATCATACCAAATTTCGGCGAAAAAAGCAAGGCGAAAAATAGGACTATCAAACCTTTCAATGCCCTAAGAGGGCAATAGCGGTTAGTATCCTATTTTTGCGGGGAAGCCAAAAGTATCCCCATAACCCCTAATAGAATAACAAACCTTGTATCCCCCATATGCCTGACACAGAATGTGCCTGATATCCCCATAGGAAGGTTTGGCAACATGGAGCCAGGGCGATGGTTTGATACCCTGCGATTTTATATAAAGTTTATATTAACAACAAACCTTAAAGAATTGTTTACTGGGTTGCTGGAGTGATGATATCTTAAACCATCAAATATTACTGCTCTATTTTTTTTAGGAGTAACTCTTTCTTTTACTGTAAAATCTTTTGGATCTACCCCTTCTTGATACATTTCATTAAGCATAAAGGTGTCTCCATCGCTATCATTTACATAATACAAAAGAACATAGTGTGGTTCATGTTCATCTACATGTGGATAATGTTGAACTTCTTTTCCTGTAGAAACACTTAATCCTAGCCTAATTCTACTAATTTCTTTTACTTCAATATTGGCTTTTTCTTCCACAAAATACAACATTGGTAAAATCTTTTCAAAAAAAATTGATCTATTGCCTAATTTGTCAAGAGCAGAATGAGTAAACCCATATTGAAGACCGCTATAGTCTGCCCCTGGTGTTTTATAATGTTTAAGATTTTTTGTATTCTCTTCGTTAACCCCAGTCTTGTTTTCTAAACAATGCCAATTAACTTCTGATTTAAACATTTCTTCTAAAATATTTGCATAAGCGTTTGGAAGAAAATTATCTATAACTTTATACACTTTATTGCCCCCTTAAAATAACCATACAATCAGTATACACTATCTTTTAATCTAAATAAATCTTACTGATATTTTTTATATTTGGTCTAGGTGGAGGAAAGTGGAGGATAGTGGGTGATTGAGCGATTTTATAGATGGCGTCGTAATCCTCTGGCGGCCAAACCTCCCTATCCCCAAACCTTCCAAACCTTTCTATCCTGCATATCCCGCATGCATTATACCCCCAATATCCTGGTTTGTCAAACCTTCATAGCCTAAAAACCCCTATAAAAACATAACAAAAAAGTTATAAAATCTTTTAAAACACCAGCAAAAAATCTAGAAAGGTTTGATAACTATAGGGAAAGTTTTAATAATTTGTGGATTTAAATCCCCGCCTCGTAATGTCTAATAGTACTGTGATTCAGCGCTGGGCGGGGATACAAAAACGGCGGGGATAAAAAGATATACCCATACTCCCAGTATAAGATACATACATACTCTGGACAGAAAGGTTTGAGATATAAAGGTTTGAAGGTTTGATATAGGAAGGTTTGAAGGTTTGCTATGAATCTGGAAAATATTCTACGCTACGTAATCTCCCACGATCTGGGATTTTTTTGAAAGGGTTCTTAATGTCTTATAGGAAAAAAGGATGTCCTATTTGTGGTGGTTTGATATGATTTTACCCGAGGGGGCAGCGCTATCCCTGGTCGCCTAGCAATTCATCAAGGCTTTTCCACTCTCTATCCTCAACAGTAAGAGAAGCAATTAATAAATTATAGGTTTCATCTATATACACACTAGATTGCAAAGTTGGCAGAACAATGTCGTTCATTAGTAAATAGGCCAATGGCAAACCAATATCATTGTATTCTATAAAATCATTTAACTCATTATCATCACGATAGTTCATCCACAACTCAGCAAGAATAGTTATCTTGTTTTCAAAAGTATTACCTTGTATCATGATAAACCCCTCTATCTAATTGATCTACTTCTTTATTATACTGCATGGCTTCTAATACTTCGTTAGCCCTTGAATAAATAATATGAGGAGAACCCTTTGCTAAATAAAATCCTATGGCTTCTAAGTCAAGAGTAAAGTCAGATAGCAAGGTAGTAATCCTGCCAGCAACCTTTTCCTCTTTACTTATTCCCAGCCTAATAGACCTACGCATAAACCCCATACCCCAATTCTATCAAAAAGTGTGGGGAAGCACAAGCCCACCACAAACCTGTGCCTCCCCCTATCTTTAGCGAGAGGTGACCCTACCTCCGCTTATGAGGCCCCCACGGTAGAAAGGATACCGCTGGGCAAATTATAACTAATAAAACTATCAATGTCTTTGTGGTCTACACCATCATGACTAATAGTATTATCTGTAAGATCAATTAATATTGGATGGGACGCCCCCCCTAGATCATTAGGATTGCATGCATAGATACCAAACCCTGTTTCCTCCAAGATAGCATCTTGCATCAAGTAACTAATAGCCATGCGGACGTAGTATTCATTGTCCCCTTTGCGTGGAGCAGCATGCTGCAGAGCCATTGCTAGATCTTTGTACATCCCGTCCTCACCCCAGTGACTGTACAGCGCTACACCAAGATCCTCTGACTGTTTAAAAACAAATGTACAACGTGCTCCCATTACTCTTCCTCATTCTTTTCTACTAGAAATGGTACGATTGATAGTTGGTTTGCTACCTCGTCAAAAATGCTGTCTTCGTCTTCATTGTCAGTCTCATATTCAAAATTCATATAAGTACCTGTTGGTTCAAAGATTACTTCTATTTCCCATTTAGCCAAGAGTGTGGTTCTCCATTTCTTCTAGTTCCTTAAGTTCCTCTACTGTAGCACAACCAGCGCATTTTTCCAAATCCTCAAACTTGTCATAATGTAGGGCAGCCATTTCATCTTCCCACATCTCACCACAGTTAGAGCATTCGTAGATATCTTCCTTGCTGATCTGTATCTGATAGTCCTTACCACCATCAAAGGGCACGGTAGTTACAAAGTACCCAATCCTATTAACTATACGCATACCCTGAAATATATAGGTACCGCTAACATCTCCATCACAATAAGTCCATATCCTATTAGGGTCTTGGGCTTTGACAAACTCTAACTCTTTACCATATGTTTCAAACATATAGCCATTCTCCCCATCACTAAATGAGGCATCAGGATCTATAAGGTTTGGCAATGGCTTGAATGTATCAAACCAAGTTTCCTCTGTAAGTTCTATAAAGTCATTCATGGCTCTCCTTAGAAGTGGAAGTCTACAGGTACTAGATATTGTAGCGCAGCCTCTTCAGGTTTGTCAAGGCGCTCTTCAAGATACTGCAGGCTAGATGTAAATTCATTATGGTCAAAGAAGGAACTATCACAGGTCCAGATACTGTTAAGCATATTTATTGCTTCCGTGATTTCCCAGCGAGAAAAATCAAACTGTCGCTTATCGTGTAGTTTACAATCATTACTAATATAATCAACGACATCTGATTTAAGGTTATCAAACGCAGTATCAAGTTTAATAAGTTTATCGTTCATGTAGTTAATGCGATAGCGCTTGATGTCTTCTATTGTTTTCTTGAACTCATCAGGCTTCTCAGCATATGAAATAATCATGTCAGAAGAGTTTTCATAGGAACTATCTGACCAGCGGCCACCACCTACGACATGCCAGTCTGACCAATCAGCCATATGGTTTCCGTCTGAGTTTTTCATAAGACTAACAGTGACGATGTCAAAGGCCTCTTGTCTATCTTTTGCTTTTGTTGCTATCCAATGGAGCGTATGCAATGTGGGTCTCTTTCTCTAGGTTCTTAATACAATTCTAGCAAAATGTGTGGACTTTTGCAAGGTATATAGATGTGATCTACACCACAGGACAGTCATCGTATGGGAAGTAATCTTGCTCTTCACAGGCACAGAAGTTAAATAGTTCTACTTGTGATGCGTGATCAAGGTTGGCCATATCTGACCAGTAATGCACGGCAACCATATCAGTCATTGCTTATCCAACTCTCTCTGTTCAGCACAGTCACTGCAGTTTTGGTCATAGTCCAATTGCTCCAGGGTAGCCTCAGAGCCACAATCAAAGCAGGCATATAACAACGTAGCCACATTACCCATAGTATGTGTTTTCATCTATATAACCTTCTGCTAACAAGCCTTCAAAGAAGTCCCATACTATTAGTAATTGTTTATAGTTTTGTTCATCCCCCTGGTTTTTGGCGGTATCAATAGCCCAAGTTAAACTATTACCAAATGCTTGTATATCCTTATATGTATAACCTAGCATTATCTATCATACTCCTTAATCAAATTCATCGCAAGGTGAAGATAACAATCGCAATCTCCATTATTCATGCTATATATAAAGTCAAAATGTTCAGAGTTGTCCTCATATATATTCATTATTAGGCCGTCTATAGTTAGTGGTTTGTTAGTTGTGGTCATGAATTAATTATCCTACAAAATGGGAAAAATGTCAACTATCCGTAATGAGAAAATGGGAAAAATCTTATGTCAACGTAATACAATTATAACAAAAATGTTATACTCGGGCACTTGCGATCCCAACGGGACTTGAACCCGTAGCCTCTACCGTGACAGGGTAACGATCTAACCAATTGATCTATGGGACCAGCGGAGCAGTTTTAAATCTTGCTCAGGATTTTATTGTTAAACTATTTGTAAAGTATTTTGAACAATACTTAGCAAACGATTTTTTTCTGCATTGGTAGCAGGGTCAAATCCACTAGCAGCAGCAAACATGCTTTCGCCATTTGCACTACGGGAAGTGCGATACCAGTCTAAACGCTCAGTTAGCGCATTGAACGCACCCCAAGCATTACCACTAATCATTCCGTTAAACTCACCAGTATAGATATCGTTAATCATATCTACCTTGTTTTCCCATTTCTTTACTGCGCCCTTAGTATCTAATTCAGGCTTAGGATAAGCAGCAAGAATAATATCGTTGAAATCTTTTGCGGAGATTTCTTTTGCTATCATAGCATGAGCCATCTTATCAAACTCAGTCATGTAAGCGTTAGCCATGCCCAGTGCCTGACGAGCAACAGCGATTTTGCCCTCAGCGGTTTGGGTATGACGGATTTTGAAAGATTGCTTTACGCCATCTTTTTTCTTAGTGCGGTTAAGTGCAACATTAAGAGTATTAGCACACACAACACGAACAGGTGTTATGCTTGCTTGAATAGCAATTGAACCATCATGTGAAGTGTTGATGAGTAAATAAGTCTTTACAACATCAGCAACGCCATTAGGGTCTAATACGGTTTCACGCTCTAATGCAAGAGAGCCAAATACCACACGCCCACCACTAATTGAACCAGCGGTTTCCCAACGCCCACCACCATCAAGAATGTTATCGCCAAAGGCAAATAAATCCTCATTTTGTAGCGGGACATAACGCTGCCCAACAATTCCCAAAACATCAGTTTGAGATTTATCAGTAGGGTTAGTGCGAACAACATACTGGTATTGCTTATCAGATACTAGACTGGTGGGGATTTCTAAATCCTCTAGTCTAACATTCCAATTATTAAGATTAGCAGCAACAAGCATTTCACTTGTATTTTTTTCAGTATCAAATACTGTGCCAAGATTATGCCAAGCAGGTTCTCTAAATGAGGCAAAACTTGCTACGCCATTTTGAGTTTCTAAATCATGAGCCATTTTTATCCTTTCGGTTGTTTTAACTAAGTTTATCAGACATGGCAGCCAATGTCAACTAGGACTGGGGAAAATGGTTTAATCTTCTTAAATGGTACAAAACGGACATTTCAGGCCCCCCGAGTTTTTTGCAAAGAGGTGGAGCCGTTTTGGGACGTGCTCAGGTCCTTGGCCCCTTATTTATACTGGCTGTACCGTCGCCAGTTTTGATAGCCCCCTATCAAATATTAATTCTCTTCAAGTGAAACATCATCCACTGTAAGATCTGCTTCATAGTCATATGAACTTACTTCTGCATCAATCGTTACACTGCTTAGATCAAAGTCTTCAATCTCATCCAATGGGATGCTAATAGTTCCACTGAATGTAACAGTACCGTATACACTCATTTGTTTCATAGGATTAATCTCAAAGCGATGTGCTAGCGCTTTTAAAACTTCTTCTTTAGAATAGTTTGGGTCATACCATTCAGGAATTTGATCTTCAAGCCATGCAATGTCTCTAGAACGGTTAGCAGCAATTCCTGCATTTGTTCGTCCAACATGGAGATCCCATTCAATTTGAGTAACCTTATCAGTCATGAATGTAGGGCTTTCAGGTGCGGCGTAAGTGTCAGGTATAGCCTTGTAGGTTACAAGTAGGTTGGGATTATACGGAACAGATAACTGCTCCTGTAACATTGCTTCGCTCATTAGGGGTTCCTTTTCTGTTAATACAATAATATCAGGATGATTAGGAAAATGCAAGTCTAGTTCTTAATTAGTCTCACATAATGGGATGTGATTTAGATCACGCTCCTCGGGGGGATTTTTGCAGGGCAATTAAAAAGTGAGCAGTTTAGATTCTTACTCAGGAATCTTATCTCAGGAATAACTTAGCAATTAAGCCAAGTGCTTGTCAGAGATAAATTATTTAGTTGTGCTTACCATAGCAAGGCGTTGTGCGCCATTTGCTAACTGTAAGGATACTCTAGTAAGTTTAGAGTTAATAGGTGCGAACTTTACAATTCTACCTGTTATCCCTGTTCTACTAGTTGTGAATAAATCACCTATTTGGTAAGTGTATCCGCCTAGTGTCATGATTTTCCTTTTCTGTTGTGGTGGTTGGTCATTACTTATTTAGTCTAACATATTTTGGGGGCATAGTCAAATACCCCCAAACTATTAAAGGTATCTAGCGATAGCGTTATAGGTAGAAGTATTGACTACTTCCTCATCTGTCATTTGTAGAATACGGATAGCGTTAGACATTTCCTCTACCATCTCGTTATAGACATGGCGGTGGATTTCCTCATATTCCTTTTCAGGCTCAGGAGGGAAGGCATCTTTATCAACAATTAAATCAAAATCAACATTAAGGGTTCTGTTGTATGAACGATAGTTAGTGCGTAGGTCTTTAGCATCAGCAATTTTATCTAATGCCCATTTGCCAAGAGCCTTTGACCATGCTTCTTGTGCCAGTTTGTATTTGGCTTCGTTCTCGTCTTGCTTTGCGTAGTTAGCCTTTGTTTCTGCTAACTTTGTTTCTAAGGCTTTAATAACCTTAGCAGTAGCGATTTTCACGCTGATGGGTTTGCTTCTTGCCATTTGATTTGTTTCCGTTTCTGTTGGTGGGTTTGCTAGGGGGTATTGAGTTGAGCAGTTTTAGGTCATGCTCAGGACTTTAGCCACTAGGCTAAAATTAGGACTTTGATGTCCAAGTTGTCCAGCGAGTTGCGCCATTAACATCTAACTTAACACGAACATTACCATTTGCCTGTGGCACGATTTCTTTGATAACACCTGTTGATTTAGATTTTTGGCTTGTGTAGGTATCGCCTACTTTGTATATTGCGTTTGCTACTGACATGTTTCTCCTTCTTGTTGGTTTGGCTTACTACCTAAGAATAACATTATTCCGTCAAAAATACAAATTATCTTATGGATAATCTCATATTTTGAGATGTGCCATCTGTGATGTGTATCACACTTCCACACCGAAACGGACAAAACGGACATTATTTATGACCAAGACCTGCGAATAAGACAATGAGAAATAAGATAGTTAGAATTACTAGTTCCAAGATTACCCCTATTTTTTAGACGATGAGAATACGATATCGCTCTTAGAGTATACACACAAACCGCAAGATACGCAAGCCGAACCAGCGGTTGAGATAAGTGGAATGGCTTTTAGATTCTCAGGACACTTAGCCCCAGGCTTATTAAATAACTCTTTCATATCTGCTTGACCTATTGCAAAATTCTTTGCAAGGTATGCAAGGCGTATGCCATGATCTTTCTTAAGACTAACACCTATCTGCTTGTTCTCACTATCTGTTGAATAGTATAAAGATAGATTAGGAATATTCTTAAGCATTAACGCTGCAGATTCTACCCTAGTGTATACCCAAAACTTTATGTCTGTATTAGTAAGGATGACATATTGCCATGCTCTAGTATACTTATCATTAAAAAAATCACCGTCCCAATGAATGCGAAATAGCAATGGCGCATTTTTCTTTTCACAATCTTTTCTAAAATCTGCAATCATATTCTCTAATAGATCAACCATGGTAGGTTCATCAGCGTCTTTTAATAATTCCCAATTGTGTAGAAGGTTAGTTCTTACTCCTTTGAATAACTTTTCAAGTTTTCCTGCGTAGCAAACGCTCTCACAAATGCTAGTGGCACCAGGGCATGAATAAGCCTTTCCAGCGGGGAGGCCGAATGTGTTTGCAATTGCGGCTTGCTTTCCATTTTTTGTAACAAGATTCGCAACCTTTCTGTCGTGTGATCTTTTTAATTGTGGTGTTGTCATATAAACATTTTAGCAGAATGTGGGAAAAATATCAACTCGCCTTAATTAGTACAAATCGGACAAATCGCCCCTCGGGCGGCCTTTACTGTAACATCATTAAATCAAATTGATCGTATTCACCAACTTGAATTGTTTCTCTTTCACCAAAATCATTTACAACTTCTAAAGTATATCCATCAGGTAATGAAACTATATCTGCAATAGACACAACCTCATCGCCAATTAAAATACAATCATCAACCATTAACTGTCCTGCAGTTAAGATATCAACCTTTACATAGTCCACAATTTGAATGGTATCATCATTTTCTAGATCAATCATTCTTGTTCCTCAATTTCTGCTAATGTTTCCCATAGGATAGGTTCTAGAATTTTAGCAACTGCGTCTAACTTATCTTGCAAGTCTTTACTCATATAAGTCCTCATCTGCTGGCTCAAGAAACCACTCTAGGTGTGCGTGTGATACCAATGCGCTGGCGATAGTCCAAGTGTTGCCCTTCCAACTAACCTGAAAGCCATCAACAACTGGCAACTCTATTCTACGAGAATAATCTTTATCGTAGTATGCGTCAATAGCCTCAATACATGGCTGAACCATTACTGTTGGTATTGGTGGATAGTGATTACCCTGTAAGTGATACTTTAATTGTGTTTCTAGGTCTAGCGTTGTATCTGCTAAACCTATTGCTGTTATGCTTCCCATTATTTAATTACGACCTCTCCGTTAGTGTAGAAGGTTTTAGTATACATTTTACCTGTTGGGTCAGATAGGTTATAGGTTGCGTATTCTTTAGCAAAGCCATAGTCCACGCATTTAGTCCAAGCATTAACCGCTTCTAGCATATCGCTAACTCGCAGGGTATGAATTAACTTCCCGTCATAGGAAGTAGTAAGAGAATAGTTATATTCGTTATCCATTAGTTTAGTTTCCAATCCATTAGTTCGTCAGCGGAGATAGCGTGAGGATTACACTCGCAAGGCTCACTATCAAAGTCTACATTATTTCCTTGATATATCCAACCATAGCCGTAGCAGTATTCGTGCTCTAGTATATCCATTAGTGCTTCTTTTACTTTACCCATTTGTTCCTTCTTTCTTTATATCTTTATCCTATCAGATACGACTGACAAAATCCAATTAGACGCCTTAATCTGGAGAATCTGGAGTGTGTTTTTAATCACATAATAGTCCTGTGGATAAACCTGTGTACGACACGCCGCAGGCGCCGAGCACCTCGGGCCTTTTAGAACAAATGTTCGGACAGTTTTAGATCGTGTCCAGGATTTTTATTTATACTTTTAACGCTTTACGCAATTCATTTCGCAATCTGCGAATTTCTTTATCTTGTGCAACATTTTGTTTATAAAACAAAAACATTACCAACATTGAACCGCTTAGCGCAATAATAATTGCAAGCAAATCTAAATTAGTTAACACTTACTAATCCAATCTCATCAATTCCGCAAGCCTTTTCAAATCTTGCGTAGTCAAAGTTTGCGTTATCGGATTTAAACCATTGACAAAATTGGTCTATTAAATCCTCATAAGTGGTTTGAGGAATTTCATCTATAAATTCTTTTAAGATGTTAGCGGTTTGTATGTAGTCTTTTCTAGTCATTAGTCGTTCTCCTTAGTAGTAAATAAAGTGCCTAGTGCAAAGTTTTTACATTCGCACTTTTCTACATCATAGTCAAGGTTATCTCCCCAAAAAATATAACCTGCACCATTACACTCATCACACAAAAAAGTCATTACGCTACTTATCATTATGCTAACGCCTTTCCCTTTATTGTGCCACGAACACCAAGCAAATCACAGGACATTTTTACATGAACGCCCACAGGTAATTGGTTTGGATAAGTGTTTATGAATTGAGCAACCGCACCCTTAGAAGGTAGGTTGATAGTTTTTACAGCACCATTGAAGGTTTCTAGTTTTACAGTATAAGTCATTTCTGACCACCTTTCGTTTTTGTTTGAGTTATTATTCTATCAGTTATCGCTGACATTTTCTAATTGTAGGGGGTGTGTTGGGGTGTGAGATACCTCACAAAGCCCCTTCGTTGAATAAGCCTAACTCTAACTCCAGCAGGGTTTCAGGCGGTATATCTGAAAGATCCAGCCACCCAGCACCCTCAGAGTCCATATGGAATATCTCTACATATCCCATTAAGACATGTCCGAAATATTGGCGTTATGGTAGGCAAGGGTTATATCCTCACCATACTCAGCAACTAGATCAGAGTAAATCTCATCTTGATAGTTAAGGTAGTTAGACATTAGCCACCTACTTGAACCGCTACTGTGCGGAAAGTATTGTTAATGCGACCTTCATCTATTTCTACGAAATAGGCCTCAGTATTATCACCATACCAAAGAGCACCTTTAGATTTTTCTGCGGAAATAATTGTTCCGTCAGTTAAGGATTTAGATGAATAAGATTTACCAATTAGTAAATCCTCTATTGTGTATAAGTTAGCCATTATAGCCACCTTCTTTCTTTTTGTTATTTATTTTCTTACTCCGTAAGTTTATCAGAATTAGCAGACATTTACAACCTACTAGCCAGTAATCTTAAATAGTGAGACGCTCAGCGGTGTGATATGCCCCACAAAATTTCTGTGATCTTAAACACATTGTCCTTAAAGCGACACGCCGTCTGCGCCGAGGTGGCTCGGGTTTTTTATTGCAATTTATTTTTATTTAAATAAATTTTGCAGAGTTTTTATTTCTGCAAAACTTTTTTATTTATTTTATTTTTTTTATTAAATTTATTTATTAAATTTATTTATTAAAATTTGCTTAACTATTTCTAATTGCGCTTCTGTTAAATTAGTTAATTCAACTGCGTTTTCAAATTGCTTAGTTATGCTTTCTGTATTATTTTGCATTTTTATGTTTTACCTTTCTACTATATTTTTTTTATTTGGAATTGGTGTTGCCGCATTACTGCGGCGCAATTCTTGAATACGAATTATTTTATTTTTTATTTCGTTAAACATTTTACTCCCAACAATTGGAGCAAGTGATTATGTCTTGCGTATCAAAGTGAACGCTATAGATAGGCTGTTCGCATATACGACAATTTAATTTTATTGTAGATATCATTTACTTACCTACTTTCCATGATGACCAATATGACATGATGTCATTGTCCTCAATATAGTGAGAATAAATATTCTGCTCACAATTTTCGCAGAAAGTATATTTCATATCATTTACGATAGATATCGCTAATACATTAGCGGTGTGCTTACACACTTTATTTTTTAGTGAATTCATTTTGAATTCCTTTCTTTAAGAGATTTACTTATTGTTCAATCTTTATACTAGAAGTATAACAGGGGGGTCTGACATTTACTGACCAGTAGGTAGGACAAAACGGACATTGTGTCTTGTGATGTAGGTCATGTGGATAACTTGAGCGTAAAATGGTAGTGTGATCTATATCATGTGGATACCCATTGGTATACCCGCCAGTATGGGCGTGTCTGTGGATAACCCCTGTGGATAACTCAAAAAATCCCCGAGCCAATGTCCGATTTGCACCATTTGTCATGTGGTGTATATCACTAATTACATGCGTGTTATTCACGGCGTGTCGTCTTGACTTTTGGGGTTATCCCTGCTATAATTCCATTATACAAAATTAAATATAGATAAAAAATTAGTGCGTGAGCCTAGCAAATAACTCTCTAGTAGAGGGTGAGCCTAGCAAATAACCGCACAAGGCGTGAGCCTAGCGAATAAGTGTGATACAAATCACAATGAGCCTAGCGAATAAAGCCCCCACAATGTCAGTCCCTACTGCTAGACTTGCAGGTATACAAAGAAACATCTCACGAAAGGAGATAGTAAATGATAAACAAAAATTGCGAATTATGCAATACACCTACGCAGGTGAGTAAGCGAACAATCCTAGCCATGTGCTTTGATTGTATTATGAAAAATGTTGCAGTCATGCGACAGAATAAGGACTACAGCAACACCCCTGCTGATAGATTAAGAATAGCCCAACAGGCTAAGTATGCTAAGGAGTTATCACTATGGAAATAAATAACATAGACAAAGTTAACGAAGCCATAGAGGCTTTACAAAATGCTAACAAGGTGTTAGTAGAAATGTTCGGAGAGGATAAGGACTAATGCTAACAGTATTACTAATTATCTCATCACTATCTTTTATCACAATGATATTTGGTATCGCACTAACTAACGAAGGAGTTCTATAAATGAAAATCACTTACACAATTTGGCAAGGTAGCCTAAACAAAGGTTTGCTAACCGCTGAGAGCATGAAAGAAATCATCGCTACTATGAAAGATCTCAATGAGGGAAACACATCATCACTCAAGTTTGAGCACATGGTTCACAAGATTGAGCAGGTAGCATAGTGAACCTAGAACTATTATTTGACAGAGAATATTTTTCTCTATACATCAATGGCTTATGGCCTAACGGAGTAGGTATTGAAATTCCTACTTGGTTATTGATTGGCTCTATTGCTTTTATTTATTCTATTAATTTAATTAGAAAAGATAAGTAAGTAGCATAGGCTGCTAGGGCACACTATCCACAGTGGTGTGCTCACTATTTTTTTTATTTTTTATTTTTAAAATCACATATCATACATCTAAGAAAAATATTCAGATTTTCTCAAAATGAAAATTTTTTCAGATTTAGGCGGGTAGGAATATATTCGCTGGATTAAGTTCTGGATAAGTAGTAAAGAAATCTACCTGTATTTCCTGAATTGCCCACTTGCTTATGTATGCTAAAATCATTACTGTTATAAAAAGTCTAAAGATATATTTGCTAGGGGGCATGCTCATAGTATATAATCATATTATGTGCCAACACGTCTATACATACACAGGTCCTGGGTTATGCCGATACTGTGGTTTGGATACCCACGATACTGATTTGATTAAGCAAAATAAACTATACTCAGATTACAAGGAAAAAGTCGGGTATTTCTACAACTTGACGACCTGGTGGTCTATATGATAGAATTAATATATGCACTTACTTGGACTAGAAATTCGGAAGGACCGTAGAGAAAAACAATACTCTATGCGGTCTTGCTACCATTGCGCTAAAGTTATCTGGGTAGCAAAAACAAACATAAGAATACATAACTACTGCACTTCATGCGAATGAAGCAAAAAATTTTAATCTCTATCATCATAATTGGTTTGGCAGCACTGGTATGGCTATTTTAGACAACCTTGAAGCATCTATGGCAGATGACGACGGTATGCCAAGTCAAAAAGTTACAGATGCTATTAAAGAAATGCTTGAAGATCCAGAGCACCACAAACTTATGGAGCGACTAAAATACATGGAGGATCATGGAATCTGAAATTAATGTACCACCCTACAGACATACTCCAAAAGGTATGAGCATATTAAATAAAAAAACAAAGTGTTGTGATGCCTGTGAGTGTGGTCAGAGTGAAGAAGAAAAGTTTAATAAACTAATGGAGACTCAGTCTTCTTTTGAAGAATAATGAATAGCCTTATACATCTTGGAGATTATGATCACTCAGATAGAGGTTTGTTAATTCTTGCAATTTGTGCGGGAATAGCACTAACAGCCTATTTAGCAAACAAATACTTACGATAATTCTTTATCTCTTTTTCTTTGCATTTTTCTATATATTCCATTTGGCATAAAGGCAGAATGCAAATTAAATTCAGTTTTGTTAAATATTTTTTTATCTTTTTCTGTTTGATATCGTATTTCTTTTTTTAATTTTTGTGATCTTTTAAAAGGAACATACAGAACAAAAGGCTCTCCTCTTTTGATAATTATTTCTTTTCCATTTCCATGATATAAAACTTGTTGATTAACTGCTTGATCTATATCTGTATCTGTAACTCCAGGAAGTACGGACCAGTCTTTATTAAAATGATAAAATAATGGTAACTGTAAAACAGACCAACCTGGAGGAGTTATAATTTTCCATGGAGAATGTGCTTTAAAAACAAATTGTCCATCAACTCCGTTAAAATTTGCATTTGTATAGTTTATAAATTGATCATTACCATGATGCCCCCAAGAGACTAGTGGTGTGGATGTTTCCACAAGCCACCTATCATTGTCACACCTTAACTTTGTATCACACCACATTGGTATAATATAGCCTTGAGAAAAATAATCTGGAAAAGATGGACAATCTTTTACGGTACCTATTTTTGTAGAAGGAATATCTTTAAACCACTGAGGAATGAAATGTTTAGCAGGTCTAGGCAAACACTCTTCAATAGATTCCAAACCTTCAATAGTGCTTATAAACTGTATCTTATCTGACTTTCCAAACCTCACAAGATCTCCAATTTTGTCGGGGCACCAATAAGACTCTCATTGACACTGGTCCACAATTGTGACGACATACTAGTATTAATTCTAGCAGATAAACCTATAGACTCCATAACGTAGTTATATCCTCCAGACTTGGTTTCAACCTTGTTCCAAACCCCACTATCATATATCAAGGTTTGGGAATCAAATACAAACAAATAATAAACCTTCTTCTCATTTTCGGCGGGGACAGAAGACCAATCTCCTTCTGACTTAGCAAGACACACATAGTAATTAGCACTATTATTCACTACGCTAGATATCATGGCATCTAAGGTTTGATATTTGCCTAGCCTGGATCCAGAAAAAGTTAGTGTGTTATTTGCGTATACCCCTGATTTGACGGAGAAACTTTCGCCTGACTCTAAAGACATGTCTACGCTGATACTATGGCTTCTATTGGGCTGCCAATCGTTTATATACCCTGCCTCTGTAAAAGTGTTGGCGATAAGTTCTTCTAGAAATTCGCTAGTACAGGGAAGTCTATAAACCGAGTGATGTATTTTTAGTTTACTTGTCAAACCTTCAATAAGGGTTTGTCTAATTGTATCTAGCACAATTAATTATATCCTATATCGGGATATTAAGCAAACATAGATATTACATCCAGTTAGACATTACTTGACTGCGTAGCAGGCATACTGTGTCTTATAGTGGTTTGGTATTTCTATTTTCGGCTTTGTTAATTCCCGCCGAAATTTAATATCAAATGATGATATAATTTGCTTACAATGATGACAGTAGAAGACTGGGCACGATTAATACTTACAACTCTTTCAATACTTGCTATTGTTAGCGGAGGAATTCGTTGGCTCGTAAAACATTATTTAAACGAACTTAAACCGAATTCAGGATCCAGTTTAAAAGATTCCGTTGACCGCCTAGAGAAAAAAACTGATCAACTGTTTGATCTTTTGGTTGAACATTTTAAAGATCATTCTAAAAAATAACTCTTTATATATAATATATAAGATACTTTAAAAACTTTATTTGCTAGTTATTCTTTTTCTTTATATTTTTAAGTATACACGTTAATACTCTGGATTTTTACAGTTTACGCAGAAATGATTATAACGATTTTATAACAATCTCTTTAATGTCTGGTTTATAACGTTTTGTTATAATATGTCCTATTTGTCCTAATACAATGTTATAATTTTTATGCTGGCGCCTAGATTCTAACCCCCACCCCACTGCGTCTAGGTGTCCAGTTTTATTTAATGGTATAATCAAGTATTATGTGTGCTCCTACAGTAGAAAAATATGGCGCCTCGCCAGCAAACATTCAATGGACAGTGGTCCGTGGAGACACAGCAACTCTGCTTGTAGAGTTTTTAGAGGATGATGAAATAACACCCTTTGACTGCGACGACTGGACATTTAGAGCAACTGCCTATGATCCAATGGGAAATGTATTAGATAACTTAACTGTAACTGTTGATGATAATGAGGCAACCATTACCGCCCATGCATCAATTACAGAAGACTGGGGTACAGGCTATAATCAGGTAGCAGCAGAGTTAAGATTTGACCTTGAGGTAATTATAGAGGGTGGTAGTGGAGCGAATGCAGACACAGTTTGGACTCCAGTTATAGGCACAATATGTGTTTTAAGTGATATGACTCCAGGTTTATAATGCCAATAGTAAAAGTTTCAAATCCAACGCCGCTTCTTCCGCCAGTAATAAAAATTGGCAAAAAAATATTTAAGATTAAAATAAAGTAGTTAGGATAAGTCATGGCTAAAAGCATGGACTTTCCCCCAAAGAAAAAATATTCGGAAACCGTTTTACAGACAACTGTTGAGTATGTTGCTGTTCCAGGAATAGCAGGTGAGCGTGGTGAGGCAGGGCCAAAAGGTCCAGCAGGACCTGAAGGACCAAAGGGTGAAAAAGGAGATAGAGGAGACCAGGGGCCAGAAGGACCCAGAGGCGAACGTGGCGAACCTGGAAAAGGTGGAGAAGGATATGACAGTCCATCAGGACAGTATCCTGGATGGGCATATTATAAAAATAAAAACCTTCATCCACAAAGTATTGGTCCAGAAAGAGGTGAAGATGGCTGGGTTTCCTTGTTTCCATTAATAGATAAAGAAAACTCAATTGAAACCTATGCTTCAAAAAGCAGTGCTATGTTTTTAAATGAAGCAGCCAAAAGAATTAATTTTAAAACGGTTGAGTTTGGTGCTAAAGTTGATATCAAGTATGATCTAGAAATAGAGACCTACGGAAACAACACAGAAATTTGGATGAGAACATTTTCACTTGACGAAGAAAACTCAGTTACAGGATATGTTGCAAACCTTAAATACCAATACTCATACGACCTATCTTTTTGTCAAACAATTTTTATTACAAAAAAACAGATGAAGGTTTTTGGAGGCATACCTCAAATAAGATCTGACAACGAAGGCTCTGTTATTTTAAAAGGAGTCTATGTCTCCGTCTCTTAGTGGTATAATGTTACAGGAGGAATAATGGCATTTCCAGGTTCTTATAATTTTAATTACTATCGTGGTGATAGGTATGAGTTTGTAATCCGTCCAAAAACTGCGAATGGTGGCGCTTTTGATTTAACAGGTTACAGTGCAAATTTTGTTGTTGCTAATGCAAGAGGAGAAGGTAAAACTCAGTACGAAATGCAGGCTGTTGTTGATGGCTCTGCAGATACCGTAACTTGTACAATCCTACCAGGCGCAGGAGAAGCGCTAACTGCTGGAAGTTATGTTTATGACGTTCAAATAGATTCTGGCGCAACATTAGTTTACACACTTTTAACGGGGACTGTAACAGTAACAGATGATATTACTGGAGCAGATGATTCATAATGGTTGACGTATTACTTAATACTGACGATGTTGTTGTTATAGGACCACCAGAGTCAATTGACCTATTAATTGACATTGGGCCACAAGGGGTTCGTGGTAGTAAATTTATTGTTGGTTCTGGAGAGCCGAATGCATTAACAGCAAGTGGTGTTTTATTTGGAACTACTCTAATATTAAATGATATGTATATTAATACCGCTCCAGGAGAAAATTATGGATATATGTATCAATATATTTCTCAGGCTGGTGCAAATACCTGGATTGAGGTTTTAAAGGTAAGTCCAGCAATTTACTCATCTGTAGAAGCAATCACTTTTACATCTGGCGCAGGATCAATAACAATTCCAATATCAAACATAGTAACAGTTAGTGGTTCACCACTTACCGCCTCAAACTTCAATGTTCAGTTTCAAATTGAAGGAGCAAATCCAATTGCAGCATCAATGGAAATTCCTGCTTTGGCAGGGGCAGGAACAAATCTAGTAATTAACTTTGATGCAGTTCAATATAGCAGTGGTAGTTGGTCAAACCTTTCTGGAAGTAAAACAGTACATCTGTTTATTTCTATAGTTTAATATAAAAATGGTATAATTTTAAAGAGGTGACCCCATGGCTGTAGAAAATATAGGAAGTTTAGTACCAACCAAGATTCCAGCATTAGCAGATGATGCTGATATTCAAGATGCGCTAAGAGCATATCACTATGGCTCTTATGATTTTGATACCGCAGAAACAGATGCAACAGAACTTTTAAATCCATCAATTGCTTATACGGTTAATAATTTACAAACTCAAATTACCACAAAGGCTGCGCTAGAGGTTTCAGCAAGAGATAGTTCAAGAGTGACCACAACCGCACCAACTTCTGCTGCGTTCACTGCATTTTCTGCAACCATACCAGATGGTTATATTTGGGTAGACAAAGATGCTGCTGCACAAGTAGGATATATATCAGCAACATCAGTTTACACAGCAACACAACCAACAACTGGTTTGGCTAATGGTGTTATTTGGATTAAAAAAGGATCAAGCCCTTTAGAGATGTATGTTTACAATGGCGATACTAGCGTCTTTAATCGGGTGGTCTAATGCCAACAACTTTTGATGAAGATGGAAAGCCAGGGTATATCTACAACGTAGCAGATGACAAATGGTATGCTATCTCTGGTAAGACTGATACATCTGGAACCTTTGAATGGGCTGGTCTACAAAGTTATCTATCTGCTGTAACAATGCTTGAATCATTAGTTGCAAAAAAAGGTATAAATAATTATCTTAACCCAGCAGCAAGAGATGCCTCAATCACCTCTCCTACCGCTGGAAGTATATGTGTAATAAGGCAAAACTCAGGTGGTAGTGTTATAAATACTTTGCAAATTTACGATGGATCAAGTTGGGTGTCAATTGCAAGACAATCTTTAGTTGAAGAGTTAGAAATTAGAACCATTATGGGAGTTTACACCTTATAAAAAGGTGATATAATAATGTTACACTACAGAAAGGTAGTAACTAATGGCTACAGTAAGTAAAAATCTATTTCGGGGAGCAGCAACAACCACTCTCACCACGAATCTTTATACAGTCCCAGCGTCAACAACTACAGTAATTACAAGCGTTGTTGTTGCCAATACCGCAGCATCTTCTGGAACATTTACCATATCAATTGGAACCGCTGGCTCTGAAACTGCTTTATTTGATGCAGTTACAATTGCTGCAGATTCAACAGCAGTTATTGATTTAAAACAAGTTTTAGTAGCAACTGAGGTAATTGATGGTGGCGCAAGTGCTGCTACAATTAATTTTCATATTAGCGGAGTGGAGATAGCATAATGGGTTTCTCAGTATTTCCTTCCAGTAGTTTTGATGACTACAGATCTCCAATTTTAAGACATAATACAAACAGTTCAACAAACATCTCTATTCCTTCGGGAGTAAATATGGCATATGCACTTGTTGTAAACGGTGGCGCAGGTGGACAGGGTGGCGGCCATTCCCATGGCGATGGTGCACATGCAAACACAGGTAGCGAAGGAACCCAAGGCCAGGGCGTGTTTGGTCTAACCCCCGTATCAACATCAATTACAGTTGGCGCTGCTGGAAATGGTGGCGGTGGCCGCTGGGCGCAGATTGGCTTACCAGGTAATGCTGGAGGCATCAGTTCTTATGGTGTTTTGGCAAACGCTAATAACAGTTCAACTGGCAATTATTCTTTAAGTAACTCAACAAGACCATTTGGAAACACATCTTTATCAGGTAACACAGGTGATGGCGGATCTGGCGGTAATGCTAATAGTTCTGGTTCTGCTGGCGCTTCAGGCGGAGTGGCAATTTACTACTAATGATTAAGATATTTGGAGTTATAGATAAAAGAAACGGGCACTTTGTTGATGCATGGGTTGCTGATTCTTTTCACGAAGCACAAGTAGATAACCCAGACTCAAAAATAATAGACCTTGAACAATTTGCAGGAATTGGATTCATTCTAAACGATCTATGGAAGGTAGGCCTAAAATGAAAAACTTTTTAATTCTTAATGAGAACAATTTAGTAATTAACGAAATTGTTGCAGACTCTATAGAAACTGTAGAATCAATTTTTTCAGACAAAGTTTGTATTGAAAACGTTGATTTATCTGCTGGAATGGGGTTCACATACTCTAATGGAGTATTTACAAGCCCAATTCCAGAGACAGAAGAGGAAGACGTACCGCCTAACCAGGTTATTAAACCTAAGCCTTAGCAGCAACCGTAAGGTAGGTTTACAACAAATCAGATAGTTGATATAATTATCTTTAATAAAGATAAAAGGGGGATTGTTTTTGTCAAAGATTACTTTTATAAACACTGTTGGGATGGAAATAGAAAGCCCAAAGCCAGCATTTCAATTTGTTCCAGATTGGTATAAACAACATCCTTCGTATCTAGGCAGTAGTAAGAAAATTCCAGACTGGAATTTAAACGGACCAAAAACAACTATAAAGCGTTGTATGCCAGTGTTTGATGCTATTTCTGCTGGGTATATAATTACTTTACCAGTAGAAGTTTACGTATCTATACAAGATGTAGAAGGAAAAAAATCTCAACTTTTTCAATGGCCCAATGATTTAAAAATAATAGATTTTCACCCCATAGAACAAGCATTAAATCATCCATTACAAGGTAATTTTGCTTATCCAAAATTTATAAATCCTTGGGGGATTAAAACTCCTAAAGGATATTCTACATTATTTGTTCAACCATTTCATAGGGAGGCTGTATTTACCATACTTCCAGGAATTGTGGATACCGATACCTATTCTTCTCCAGTTAATTTTCCATTTGTTATAAATGATCCAACTTTTGAAGGGTATATAAAAAAGGGAACTCCAATAGCACAGGTTATTCCATTTAAACGTGAAAGTTGGAAAATGGAGGTTGGCTCTGAAAAAGAATTTAAAGAACAACATGGCATTTCACAAAAATTACATACCAAATTCTTTGATAGATACAAATCAATGTTTTGGTCTCAGAAAGAATATAAATAAAAAATACCCTCAAAGCACATAACAAAGAGGGATATTTTTATCTTTTATTATTTTTTATTACAAGGATATTTGTCATACCATTCCTGATACCGTGTTCCATTTACAGAACTCCAAGCAGACCAGTCTTTTCCACCCTTAGTCATATGCAAAGCAATCTGTGCATTTACTACTGGATTTAGTAGTTCAGCATTTGAGTCTAATTCAAATTTATCTCTACGATCCGACCCCAGGTCTCCAAGCATGTTGATTTGAAACACACCATAAGAATTATCTCCAGTCTTTACGTTGCCATTAAAAGCAAGAGGGCGACCATTAGACTCTGCTTTAGCAATTGCACAAGCAGACCTTAGAGCCTTTCCTTCAAACCCAACATAACGCAACATATCAACCAACTGTTCATCAGTCAAATTATGAGCATTTTCATACTTTTCTAACTTCTTATCCTTAGAAACCAAAAAAGCCACCTGTTGGGTGGCAGACTTCACAGACTCCTTAATTAATAAATTGTTTTCATTTGTTGCATTTGCAGCCCCTGAAAAAACAGTACCACAAATAACCAACGTTAATACCCCTAGCCAAACATTTGCTTCTCTCATTGTAGAATACCTCCTAGAGAACAAATGCTACCTACTGGTAGCATGTATTAATTATAACACTAATTTGGCTCTTTGGTCAAGTTAAGGAAATAAAATATAAAAATACTTTAAATGTTATATTAGTTAATGGTATAATGATATAACTATGGCACAATATAGAAACCCCGATGAATCTGCAATTTCGCCTCAGCCAACGGCTCCAGCATCCTATAATCTTGGAAATATTCCACCACTTGTAAACTGGACAGTAGTTATAGGAGACAGCGCTTCTTTTAGAATTTATGTAGAAGATGATCTTGGAAATGAAGTAGATTATACAAATGATGAAAGTGGAGATATCACTGGTTTTGATATAAAAGCAGATTTTAGAAGGTATTCAGATAATGTTGGAACTGATTTAATATTTAGTGTAACTCCATATGCAACAGAGTTTGATGATCCAGGAGAATTCACAGTAACCGTATCACCAGCACAATCTAAGCAACTAAGAACTGGCGATGTATTTGATGTTCAGTTATCTGACGCTACTCGTGTTTGGACGGTATGTCAAGGTGAAATGATTATGATAGGCGAAGTTACAGATCAGAGTTAATAAATGGCTATTACAATAATCACTAATTTATCAAACCCCGTTTCTATTCAAGATATAAAACCAACAAAAACCCTCTCTAACATAAAACCCTTTAACTCAACAGCATCTAATGTTGCTTTAGGGGCAGTTCTTGCTATTGCTACATTGACCAATACCGTCGCAATTTCTGATTTAAAAGCAGTACCGTCAAATTTTCAAAACGTAAATTATGCAAAAGTAATAACTCCTGTATCAGTTTTACCTTTTATGGTTAGTTTAACTAACATAGGTCTTGAAGGATATGATCCAGCAAATCCCCCTGGAATTGGTATTCAGATAATTGGTTTTTCTAATTATATTCTTTAAAATAATGATATAATAACCTTATGTCAAAGATATCAACCACCAACTTAAAAGCACTGTTTGAAACTGGCGATAGGCCAACAGAAGAAAACTATATAGATTTAATTGATAGCACCTCTGCTAGGTCTACAGATTTAGGTTCAGACGGCAATAACGAGTTAACAATTAATGGAATTGAAAGTTCCACAGTGTTTGATAACTTTTCAGCAACTGAGTTTAGATCAATGAAATATATGATCTCAATGAAATATGTAGCAGGCGGTGCTAACAAGTACGCTGTTACAGAATTAACAATATTGAATGATGGATCAGATGTATCTGTTACTCAATATGGAACAATTGAAAACGATGGGAACATTGGCACCATCTCCGTTTCAAAGGCTGGAAGCACAGTTTCTTTAACTGTAGTTCCTGTTGGGGGAAGTACACCTATAACTCTACGCTTTCTGCGTATGGGATTAAAGGTTTAACCAAGGAGATAAAAAATGGCAACCGTAGTAAAAGATTTTAGAGTAAAATCGGGACTGGTAGTTGAGGGATCAACTGCGACCGTTAACACCCATGACGTAGTTACAAAAGAAATTTTTGACGCAAAAGGTGATTTACTAGTTGGTACAGGATCAAATACTGGTATCAGATTAGCCGTTGGTGCAACCAATGGACACGTTTTAACAGTAGACAGTTCAACCGCAACAGGATTATCCTACACAGCCCCTGCAGCAGTTGGTACTTTTGATACAAGCATTACTTTTGAAGGTGCAACAGCAGATGCTTACGAAACAACTCTTACAGTAGTAGACCCAACAGCAGATCGTACAATTACAATTCCTGACATAACTGGAACACTAGTTACGTCTGGTGACACTGGCACAGTTTCAGCAACAATGCTTGCTTCAGATTCAGTAACTACAAATAAAATTCTAAACGCTAACGTAACAGCAGCAAAACTTGCTACAGATTCTGTAGAGACAGCAAAGATTGTTGATGCTAACGTAACAACAGCAAAGTTGGCTGCAGATGCAGTAACAACAGCAAAGATTACAGATGCAAACGTAACAGAAGCAAAACTTGCTTCAAACTCAGTTACAAATGCTAAGATTGCAGATTCAGCAGTTGACACAGCAGAGATTGCTGCAAATGCAGTAACCACAGCAAAGATTACAGATTTAAACGTAACCACTGGCAAACTTGCAGATGGTGCAGTAACCACACTAAAGATTACAGATGCAAACGTAACAGAAGCAAAACTTGCTTCAAACTCAGTTACAAATGCTAAGATTGCAGATTCAGCAGTTGACACAGCAGAGATTGC
>Ga0209353_10000025_pt1 | contig 89509 bp, 88 predicted proteins | sample LauGreSpBDMM15SD_2_FD_187561 | JGI IMG/M metagenome (GOLD analysis project Ga0209353, IMG submission 187561) | Freshwater lake microbial communities from Lake Michigan, USA - Sp13.BD.MM15.SD (SPAdes) (version 2) | ecosystem: Environmental > Aquatic > Freshwater > Lake | place: Lake Michigan... | reverse complement strand
AAACCGTTTTAGATTTCATAAAAGAGAAAGAAATGAATCACTTGAAATATCTATTAGATGATGATAAAGTAGTATTTACACGTCGTTATTGGGAAATGATGAAAGTGGAATTAGAAGAAAATAACTTAATAAAGAATAATATACCACTATATCTCGAAAACATCTTTGATATTGCTATTTTTATACAAAACTTATATTGGGAAGATGGTAAAGTTGATATACCTTCAATAGTTAATATTAAAGATATCAAAGAAATTAGAGGAAGATTAAAGAAAGAAAAAGATATGTATGATCAACAGTTGAAATCAAATTTCAGTATACAGGATTTTAGTAAAAGAAATAATGAAAAAACAATAAGACGTGATATTTTAGATAGTCATAAAAGTACCAAAGATAATCAAATTAATTATATTACTGAGCCAAACTTAAATATTCAAAATTCTCAAATTAATGCGTTTACATTAAATCCAAATGAAATAGAATTTCAGGACAAAATTATATTACAACTTCGTAAAACTGCAGAGTTATTCAATCAACAATATCATCTTGGTTACTCTGTATTTTGGGATAATATGATTAAACAAATTAGTGATCGTATTCATATTAAAGCAAGTATTAAAGCAAGTATTAATGAAAGAAATAATTTTGATTTTAATAACATAGCTAGCATTACTAATAAGTTAAAACCAATAGTACAGTTTATAGAATTCCAACATTATGAAGATAAAACATTAGATGGTAATATATATTATGGTTATTTAGTAAGATTATATACTCATATTATTGGTCAAATATTAGGTAGTAATTTTTATAATGCGATTGAGAAGACAGTTATAACAAATTTAATGTCAGAATTACATACAAGTACAAGTACAAATACAGGATTAAGTAATATTGATATAAGAAAACAAAATATAGTCAATAAAATTAAAGAGGTTAAAAATTTTATAATCAATGATATTCAAAATAAGGATTCATTAGCATATTTATATGTAACACGTTCAATGGGATATGATACAACACCTGTTGATGAGGTATTTGAACAAGTTGCAATTAAATTGGAAACATTTAAATTAGCCGATGATTACAAAACGTATTTATTACCATATTATAGAACACTCTATCGTATCGTATTTGAATACTTGCATAAAATGATGCGTAATTATCATAAATTTATATTAAATCAAAATCGTGGATTAAAAACTATATTATTATTGAATCAATGATAAGAGTTCAATATCAGTACCAAAGAAAGCCCTAATAGAGCCATTATCAAAGGTTACTTGACAACTATTTTGGACGTTAAGAATATTAAGTCTGGTAACAGTTCCTTGAAGGTCATTAAGTTGTACACGATCGCCAACATTAAAGTTCATTATTTATATTAATAGATATAAATAATGGAATCACTTATCTAAATAATTTTATGATTTGAAATATAATAAAAAATACAATAACACCAATAATGACAAAAATAATGGTTTTTAACCATGTACTAGACCCAGTTAAAAAAGTATCTATACCTTGAAACATAGTACATAAAAATCCTGGTGTTAGAATATTACATTGAAAACCTGCTTTCTTTTCTTTACTTTGACATTGTTCAGTACATTCTGTATTAGCAATTGAATTAGTTTTACCTTCTTTAATTTTAGAATCATAACATTCTTTATAGCATTTCCACCATTCGGGTTGTTCTTTTTCGACATCTTTTACAGCTTCCTCCATACATTTATGAAGTGTCATACATTCAGCTTCAGATTTAGTACGTTTACATTCAGCAAATAGAGCATAACATTCTTTAGCATTTTCACGTTGCTCAGTTAAACGTTCATTTTCTTTATCTTGTTTAATTTTACCATATAGATAATTACCAAACATATAAACACCACCTATGGTTGCAATAAAACCAAGTATTCCTTGACTTTTTCCAAATAAAACTTTAGCTTTTGCCATAGCACCAAGTTTTTCAGCTTCATCAACTGATTTACCAGCTTTTAATGCAGCATCTTTGGCAGCCTCTCCAGCTTCGTCAGCATTTTTAGCAGCTATAATAGCATCATCGGATGATTTGGCAGCTACAAGCGATAGATCATCAGCAGTTTTTGCTGCTATTTGTGCGGCAGATAAGGCTTCATCAGTAGATTTAGTAAGTACAATTAAAGCATCATCTGCAACCTTGAGAGCATCATCTGTATTTTTTAATAATAATTTAGTTGCATCGCTTAATATTCCATTGGAACCAAGTTCAAAAGCTGCTTGAGCAGAAGCTTTAGCTGCTGCTTCGGCAGCAGCTTTGGCGGCAGCTTCGGCAGCAGCTTTGGCGGCAGCTTCGGCAGCAGCTTTGGCGGCAGCTTCGGCGGCAGCTTTGGCGGCAGCTTTGGCGGCAGCTTCGGCGGCAGCTTTGGCGGCAGCTTCAGCGGCAGCTTTGACAGCAGCTTCGGCGGCAGCTCTGGCAGCAGTTTCGGCAGCGGCTTTGGCGGCAGCTTCGGCGGCAGCTTTAGTGGCAGCTTCGGCAGCAGCAGTTCCAGTTCCAGTAATAGTTCCAGTAATAGTTCCAGTAATAGTTCCAGGTTTGACAACGTATAATGGTTCTATAATAGTAGAATAGGGAAGGTTAAAATTAAAATGTTCATGCATGATATTATCTTATAGATATATACGATAATATTTAATAATTACTTGGTGCCATATGGTACTTTTCTATCCTTAAAACGAAGACTCCATCCTGGTACACCTGTTCCACGATTAAACTGTTGTCGGGTACAACCAACACCAAAATCCATTAATACACCAGATGGACATTCTTGAGAACATAAACCGGCAGATTGCATAGTATAACTATTATTTTCTTGTCCTGGTTTCTTAACCACTTTACCATCTTTAATTTCTGCAATACCGGCTACGACATTACAGTCATCATAACATAGACCTAAACTGGTACTATATTCACGTTTATTTGGTGGACAAACCATACTTGTACTACCAGCATGCCATCTTGGTCTTTGACAACCACCAATACCAATATTAGTAAAGTCAGATGGACAAGCTGTTGAACAGAACTCTAAATTATCTTTTCTACGTTCATAAGTCGTAGCTGTATTATTATATACATTACAATTATCATAACATAGAGCACCTATTAGTTCTCTACCTGGAGCACATTCTAAAGGTTTACTTGTAACATCTACTCGTGGTCTCTGACAACCACCAATACCAATATTAGTGAAACCAGATGGACAAGCAGTTGAACAGAACTCTAAATTATCATTACGACGTTCATAAGTTGTTGTTGCTGTATTATGAACTGCACAATTATCATAACATAGAGCACCACGCATTTCACGTCCGGGAGCACATATTAAAGGTGTACCTGCTCCACGTCCATAACTTGGTTTGGGATTTGTAGTTGGTACATAACTTGCTCTAGCTCGAGTTGTTGGAACATAACTACTTTTAGAACGTGTTGTTGGAACATAACTACCTTTAGCATAAGTGTGAACATCTCTTCTACAAAATAAACCATCATTGGTATATCCTGCAGCACACCCATCACATTCAGTATATACTTCTTTAATAGTATATGCACAGTCACTCCAGTAACTTGACTTTGCTCTTGCCGAACAACTATTACCCATAATATAATAATCTTATAATATAATTTTATACTAACAACACCAACAAAATAAACCATCATCTCGACATCCGTCACACCCTCTTAATAGTGATCCACCCTGACATTTATCTCTTGTTCCAGTGCGACATGACTTTGCATAAATATGTGTATCTCTAGTACACAAGGTACCATCATCTCTATACCCACTATTACAAGCTGCTGTACTCCAGCATACACCAGCTACATCTCTATATCCTGCTCGACAATTTTCTCTAATTAAAGCACCTTGATCTGACCATCCACCAGGAGTATTTTCCCAACAAACTCCTGCTACATCTGTATATCCTGCTCTACATTTTTCTCTTAATAAAGCACCCACATCTACATGTGTTGACGGTGTATTTTCATAACATACACCTGCCACTTCGTAATATCCAGCTCTACATGTATCACGACAAAGAGCACCTACGTCGACTGTGTTTGCAGGACATGTTCCCCAACATACTGGTCCTACTCCAGTATATCCAGTATTACATTTATCATAACACAAGGCACCATTCTTTTCTTTATTAGTAGGACATGAATCAATTGGTTTAGCTGGACTATATTTAGTATCATGTTGGAGATGTGTTGTAGTTGTATTTCCTGGCCATTTACTTGGTCTTTTATAACATCCATATGTACCATCCGTCTCCCAGTAACTACCATCTGTTCCATTAGCTGGACAATTTTGATAACATACTGCTCCACGTTTAGTATAACCACTTGGACATGAATCAATCGGTTTAGCTGGACTATATTTAGTATCATGTTGAAGATGTGTTGTAGTTGTATTACCAGGCCAAGTCTTAGGTCTTTTATAACAACCATGTGTACCATCTGATTCCCAGTAACTACCATCTGTTCCATTTGCTGGACAATTATTATAACATACTGCACCACGTTTAGTATAACCACTTGGACAATCAGTTAATGGTGTAGCCATAGGTGTAGTAACAATCCGTTTAGTTATACTAGTTAAAGTGTGACCCTGACCATTATTTTCCCATCCAGCATATTGTTTATAACATACTGTTTCACCATCAGATTTCCAAGTTGAAGAAACATTTTTATGAGGATCAGTTATAGCTCCTTCAGATTTATCACATGGTATATAACATAAAGCACCACCACCTTTTTCCATAATTAATTCACCTAATTTTGGACAATCTGATGTTTTCTTAAGACACATCTTATTGGCTGCAGTATTATATAGAGTTACAAATGGATATAATGGTAGTACAACATATGATAAAATAGTTAAAATTTTCATCATATCTTTGAACCAAGGAGGAGTATCATAATATAAATCAATTTCATCACCATTACATGGTAAGTATTGTGCAGGATCAAATATTTGTTTTAAACCACGTGTAACAGTTTCTCCAAAAATTAATTCACCTATGAACTGGAAATTACTTAAATAACAATCACCTCTAGTACCATCTTGTTTATAATCCAAACCCTTTTTCATACAATAAATATCTGTAATAATACATTCTTCCTTATCTCTATCATAAACAAGACCATTACTTTCACACAAGTTTCTTAAATGTTCTTGACCAGATATGTAACACTTTCCGTCACGATAAACAGTTGATATTTCATCTGGTTTTAATGGCCAACTATGATGTCCATAACATTCATCTCTACTTTTATAAGTACATTGACCTGTTGCCTCTATATATATACCATCATTATTATCACATAATTTTTTATTTAACATAGCTCCTCCTGTACCAGATTCTAAATAACTGACTATTTGATTGGCTTTAGTATTAATTAAATTTTCTAATTCTGATTCAATCATATTTTCTTTATCTGGTAAAGAATCAACATAATTTGTTATTTCTTTTGTTACATAATCTATAACTATCTTAGTAATATTAATAACTATAATACCTTCATCTTTTGTTTGATAATCTTTATAGTAAGCTATTCGTTCAGTTTTTTTATTAGTAATCTGTAATTCGGTTGTAGTTGGATTTTGTTCTATAAAAGTATCAATTTCTCCTTGGACTAAAGTATCAATTGTTTTATTAATTTCTTCAAGACTTAGATTTAATTTGTTTTTAGGACCTACTGTTGATGGAAATACTAATCCTTCTTTTTCATAGTTTTGTTTAATAGTATTATAAGTAACCCTTTTAAATTCATCATAAGCTTTTTGGAGAGTAATATCAGTGTAACCACCTGGATCTGCAATATCTAAACCTAAACTTAATAAATCAAATGCTAAAGTAGCCCATCCAACAGGACCCATTCCAAGTTTTGTTGACATTTTTAATCCAATTGCTGCTAATTTAGGACCTATTCGTGCCGCCAGTTTAACCCCAGTATTTACAGCTATTTTAGTTGTTGTTTTGACTGCTACATTAGTTGCTCTAGGTCCTAATTTTAATAAAACTGTTTTTAGAGCATTATCAATTGTTGTAGATAATTTTGGCAGTGTATTAGTTACAAAATTTTTAGCTTTTTGTGCAATTTCAACACTATATTTTGCAACTGTATCAGGTATATTAACTATACTAGTAACTAATCGTTTTGCTAATACTACTGCTTCATCTCCAAATTTACTCATTTTTGCAATTAAACTATCTCCATTTTTTTTTAATGCTTGAGCAAAAGTTTCTTTATAAGCTTTTTCATAAGCTTCCTTTGATGCTGCTTCAAAACCTTCTTTAGTTGCATTTTTTCCTAATCTTTCTACATATTCTTCACCTGCTTCTTTAGCAGCTTTTTCACCTGCTTCTTCAGCAGCTTCCTTAGCTTGCATTTCAATTACAGTTTGTACTGCTTTTTTCATCCATCCAGCATCAGCAATATCTGCTAATTTTCCAAGAATATATGATGCACCCAACTGACTAATTAACCATATTTGAAAGTTAACATCAGTAAACAAACGTTCCAAAAAGGTTTTACTTCCAAAATCAATATTTATAAAACAACATTCTTCGTTAGTACTTTTTATAATATCCCGATAATAACCACTCTGGCATGGTGGTTGACGATTTACTGGACATGTAAACACTGTTGATTCATAAGGGGGGATTACCGTTTCAGGTGCTTCTGATACTGGTGATCCTATAGGTTCTTTAAATATAGGTTGATCGCTTGATGTTTGATCACTTGATGGTTGATATATTATTGGATCTCCAATTGGTAATGTTGTTATTGGATTATCTATTATATCATCTTCATTTTGTTGAATTATGGGTTTATCTGGTGATGATACTTTTAATATATTATTTTGGGTATCTATATCATCCTTATAAGTAGAATAAGCTCTCATTACACCCAAACTAACCACTATGAATATAAATATAAATAAAATGAATGTTTTCATATATATATAGTATGTTTAAAAAATCTTTTAAATATGTACATGAAGACTTCGATATAGGTGAATCATTATCAAAGTTAGGTACTAATTTGGGTAATATTAAAGATAATATAAAAACTGGTCTTAAAGGAAGTCTTGAGACTACAGTTAGTACCTTAAAAGGACCAAGAGGATTACAAGGTGAACGTGGTATTCAAGGTGTTCAAGGTATACGTGGTGAGCGTGGTAATACTGGTAGTACCGGTAGTCAGGGTATGCAAGGGGTCCAGGGTTTAAGAGGTGTACCTGGTCCAATTGGAGGAGTTGGACCACGTGGTGAAAATGGAAGTAGTGGACCACAGGGTGAGCGTGGTTTGACTGGATTACAGGGGCAAAAAGGTGATACTGGAAGTCAAGGTAGTCAGGGTATTCAAGGGCCAATTGGTGAGCGTGGTGTAACTGGTCTACAGGGACTACCTGGAAAAGATGGTAAAGACGCAATTATACCTGTAGATATTTCATCTAATTCAATTAAAGCAAATAAAGTATGTATTAAATCATGGTGTTTTGAAGAGAAAGCTGATGGTAAACTTTACTTAAGTAAAGATGCTCGTACAGTTGTTAGATATGCAACAGTTAATAATCTATTTGTCACCTATGCTGGTCTAAATGAAAAAGGACCTTATTTTTCTGTTAATAATGATGGTAGTAGTTATACACATACAGGTCAAGATATTGCTACTTAAATAGTTTGATAAAGTAATTATTAGTATAGCTAATAAGATGACATATATATGAACATTTATTTGAGATCACCTAACGGCTCACCATCTTTATTTATAGATGATACTTTATATTATCTAAATAATTTGAGATCACTTAAAGGGTTACCTGATACAATCAAGGTAATGACAACTAATTACAAGCAGGTTTTTGGCCTGGCTTTAGGCTTGACTGGGATTGTTTCTAGTGGTGTAATTCTGTCCAAAACTCCGGATATTATTATTGCACAAATGCAGGAACAAACAAAAATCATACAGGAACAAACAAAAATCATACAGGAGAAAACGAAAATCATGCAGGAGGAAACGAAACAGATAACCTCACAGGAAGAAACAAAATTCATGCAAGAGCAAACAAAACAGGTAATCTTACAGGAGCAAACAAAACAGTTGCAAGAACAAACTAAACAGATGGAGTTAAAAAATAGAAGAAAATGGTTTTTATTTTGATTAAAAAGTAGGGGTAGGTGGGTGGTTTTATTACTATTATTAATTACTTTAAATAATTAATAAAAGAATAATAGATATAAGAGAACTAATTGTTTTATTTTTCTTGTATTGTAATCTTTGAGCGTCTAGTGCTAGGTCGCGCGACTGGGTAATCGCCATCATGGACTCATCGAATAGGTATTTCATCCTGGAACTTGCCCCCTACCGGTAATTAACCTGTATATGCGACCATCGGCGAAGGTCATAGTACCGCGACCATGCTGCTTGCCGTCCTTCCAATCACCATTATACGTGCGACCATCGGGACAGGTCATAATACCCCGACCATGCGGCTTGCCGTCCTTCCAATCACCATTGTACTTGGTACCATCGGAACAGGTAATAGTACCGTGACCATGCTGCTTTCCGTCCAGAAACTTGCCCTCGTACATGCGACCATCGGTATAGGTCATAGTACCATGACCATGCTGCTTGCCGTTGCAGAACTCGCCATTGTACTTGTCATTATTGGCAAAGGTTATAGTACCGTGACCATGCTGCTTACCGTTACAGAACTTACCCACATACTTGTCATTATTGGCAAAGGTCATAATACCTTGACCATGCTGCTTACCGTTGCGGAACTCGCCCATGTACTTGGCACCATCGGGATAGGTCATAATACCGTGACCATGGCGCTTGTCATTTTGGCACTCGCCATCGTACGTGCGACCATCAGTATAGGTCATAGTACCGCGACCATGGTACTTACCATCTTTCAAATCGCCAATGTACGTGGGACGAGGCTTACGCACGTCTTTAATTTTCAGCTTGGTTGCAGCTCCCATTTTATATGGACAAATTAGAAACGATTGTTGTTCAGAGTAATACCTATCACTGAAAGTCAGTAAAAATTATTATCAATTTTTTAGATATTGCATTATGAGTTTGTTTAATAGTCCGATTAAAAATTTCAGACTTGTAATCTGTTAAACATGGTCTACAAAACATTGATAAAAAATATCGTTAGTACACCACATAAAATGGTATATACATGAATATTTCTCTTAGGTCACTTAAAGGTTTGTCAAACACAATGCAAGTAATGGCAACCAACTATAAGCAACTGTTTCTCCTAGGTTTAGGCTTGACTGGAGCAGTTTCTGGTGGTATAATTGTGTGTAAAATTCCAAATATTATAATTGCACAAATGCAGGAACAAACAAAAATCATACAGGAACAAACAAAACAATTACATGATCAAGAAACAACTAAACAGGTTCACATGCAGGAGCAAACTAAACAATTGAAGTTAAAACAAAAGTGGTTTTTTCAAAAGTAATAAAATATTGATAAAATTATTAATAGTAGAGACTAATCAAAGTTATTATTATAATAATATAAAAATAGCTTTATGAATATAATTTTTTTTTAAATCAAGCCATATAATTAAACTCACTTCTTTGAGTTTTGATACGAGGTATTACGTTAATAGCCATCAGTTGTTGTGTTAATAACTTGTATGCATATGGGATACATACACGCGACAAATCAGCTGTATTTTTACATCCATCGCATATATAAGCTGTTTTATTTAATTGTTTTCTTGCGATAAGACCGCATTTATTACATACATGCATAGTGTATAAGTCGGAACATTCCATAAAACGTTCTTTCAAAAATTGACTCATACCATGACCTATCATTGCATCACGTTCCATCTCCCCGAATCTTAGACCACCATCCCTAATTTTACCTTCAGGTGGTTGTTGTGTAAGTTGAGTTGTTGGTCCACGTGCTCTGACTTGGATCTTATCTTGAACCATATGTTTCAATCGAATATAATATGTTGGTCCAATAAAGATTTGTACCTTCATCTGTTTACCCGTAAATCCACAATATAATGTTTCATAACCGAAATCATCAAATCCATGTTTCTTTAATACCTCACGTGCCTCATCTATATCATAATTCTCAAAAGGTGTCCCATCTGCCATATGACCTTCTAATGCTGCTGCCTTACCTAAAACACTCTCGTATAATTGTCCTATTGTCATACGAGAAGGTATAGCATTACTTGATAATATGACATCAGGCTGAATTCCTGACTTTGTAAATGGCATATCTTCTGATGGTAAGGTAATACCAATAGTGCCTTTTTGCGATACTACCAGGGATATATTTTAAAATATACATCCCCCAGACAGTTCGAGAACACACCCTATTGCCTATTGAGTGTGAACCCTACGCTGTCTGCACGGTCTCCCGTGGGTCTAGACTATACCTTAAGCCAAGATGACAACCATCTCAGCCCACTTCCGTCTAGTCGTTGAACCTTCTCCATGCTCTTTTCAGAGTTTAGGAGCTTGGCTGCGGATTGTCCCTATCTTTGACCTTTTTACTATTCGGAATGTGATTAGCATTCCCCATTATAGTGTTTCCACTATAGTTTAGTAGTCAAAGCTTACTGTATCCTTTCGGATTACAAACAGGAGTTCCCCGCAATTTGAAAGTGTTGCCCGAATAGGTGCGGACTAGCCATGCTTTTGACATGACTACGGCAAAACCCCAAATTGGAGCTACCGTGACGAGAACATTGACCATTTAGAACTACCTTACCATTGTATCGCATAAAAAATACATGACTTGATACTTCTAAACAGTAAACTTTTCCTTCATATTTATCAACTGATATATGTTTTGGTGAAATTTTAGGTTGATTTTCATTATATCTTATAATTCCAATTCTATAGTGATCAGCTGATCTTATAGTGTTTATACCTTTAATTATAACTTTTTCTCCTTTTAAGTTTTTAACACGAATATTTGCTGATAAACCACAATGAGTAACGAGTCTTTGTACATCATCTGCAAGTTGTTTTGAAGATGTAAAAAATTCTTTCATATCAGATCTTTCATATCCATCGCCAAGTACTAATGAATCAAGTAGGATATTTGCATTTTCTTGATCAAGATCCCATACAAATTTAGGAAGATGTTTTGAGCAGGAAAATCCAAATTGATTCATATATTCATATAATTGATAATTTGTTATCACAAAGCGATAACTCTTTTGATCATGGTTAAATGGTATATTATATTTTATTAATATTTTTTCTAATGGTTCTTTAACACGATTTTTATGAATATAAATACGTACATATTTACGTGTGGGCTCGCAACATCCCTCTGTTATATATAATCCTAATAACATAAGCCAATCTTTCATTTCAAACCTTAAAGTTCCAATTTCAAAATAATCTTTCTTTTCATTATTATTTGTTGCATTTTTTAACATCCACATTGGTTCTTTAATTAATTGATTTACTTTAGTAAGTGCATATTTACCTTCTTTAGTTCGTGCATATACTTCATGATCAGCTGTAACTTTCATTTCAACTTGTGAATGATTAATTGTAAACATATCACCACTATAATCCCATTTATACACATCTATAGGATTTTCATATTTAATATATCCATCTTTTAAAGTTGCAATTTTATCCTCTTTTGTAAGCTCTTCAATAAACTTCCATCCTGTTGATGTTAAAGCTTCATGACCAGGAGCCATACAGAATTTATCCCCCACACGTGGAACACGTTCATTACGAATTCGCACATTATACATCTCATATCCATCTGCATTATAAATTCCAGTATATACCTTATCTACTACACCTTGGACTCCTGATCTAAATAATGTACTAGAGTCCTTATATATCTTCATATTATTAGTTGCTGATGGTTGAATCGGTGTTAACTTTCCTATTAATACATCATTTTCTTCTATTATTGTTTCCTCTGGTATGAAACCCTTTTCATTTAACTTTGAATAATTTCCATATTTGATTCCTGATACTCTGTTTACATCTGGCTTCATAAAAATCTCATCTTGACCTGTCGCCGGATTCTTCTGAATTACATCATGTTCCTTCTTGAAACTTGTCGCTCTGAATAAACCTCGCTCTATCGATGTCTTATTGAATATTAGTGAATCCTCTTGATTATATCCTGTATATGTCGCTATAGCTACTATGATATTTTCACCTGCTGGCAAGTTCTGAATACCTGTATATTTCGATGAACGTGTATGTACTAATGGTACCTGTGTATGATATAGTAGATATGTTAAATCCATTCTATGACGATAATTAGATGCATTAATACCCATACCATGTCTTGATTGTGCAAAGTTGAAGTAATTACGTGGTGATTGATTATGATCCGCAAATGGAATATTACTTGATACTGTTCCCATCATCATACTCGGATGAATCTCACAATGTGTAAATCGTCTATATACATGCTTATAACGATTTACTACATCACCATTTGCCGATGGATTATCTACTGTTTGATCCATCTTCTCTTTTTCCTTCTTCAAATCCTCCTGAGTCATACATATCATTAAATTCTCTGCCTCCTCAATGTCTACATATTCTAATACATCTGGATACTTCATTAAAAACTCATTCCAATTCTTTAATTTATCCAAGTTATTTATTATTTTATGATCTAACAATAATTCATTATCCTTCACTCGGAGTAATGGACGATATAAACGTCCTCCATCTGTATTAACTCGAACTTCCTTATTTCCATAATGATGTACTATCCCAACCATCTTATCTATGATATTATGTCGGCGCTTTTCTCTTAGAAATTCCGCTAACTCGACCGGATTTTCCGTCATACCTATCCATTCTCCATTTAATAATACCCTCGTTAGTCTCTTTAACTCGATAGGTGGAATATCAGTTAGTTTTAATACCTCAATTGGTGATTCATCCTCTATTAATCTTTTAATAATCTCGGGTTGATTCCTTAAATTGATTGTTATATTAGCCGTTAATGATAAATGTTTGGATAAACCTACCTTACTACCTTCTGGAGTTTCAATCGCATCAACAAATCCATACTGAATACTATTAACATGTCTCATTTGTTCCACCTTATTATTAGTTGTATCAATCAATACCATAATACGACGTAAACATGAGATCATTTGTAGGAAAGTCATACGTTGAAGTAATTGAGCAACACCAGTTCTCTTTCCCCAAGAACCAGTTGATAGTGCTGAATTTAATCCTTGTTCAATTGTATTTATCTTAATTTGATTAATAACATTAATTGGATTGGCATCATCTGATAATCCACCCATCTTAGTCTTAAATTTCTTAGCACAATCGCCAATCATTTTCTTGTAAAATTCCTTAAATCGCTGTGCCATTAATACTCCTGGTAACTCTATACGTTTATTTGTGTAACTATCACGATCATCCGGATCTATACGTCCCAAAATACAACGCAACAACTTGTTACACATCATCCCAATATAATATGCCTTCTCAATAAAACCCTTACCCATATGCGGTAACAAGTCATTTTCCATATATCGTATATATTGTTCCCTTCTCTGAATATTTCTAGTTTCTACATCTACTTCACCATATATAGGTCTAGCTTTGAGTTTAGAAATGAGATAATTAATAGCATCTTCTTGAGAACGAATATTATGTGTTACTCCTTCATCATCCTTATATGTCTCTGCTTTACTAGCAAGTAAAGAAGGTTTCAATTGGTTAATCATATCAATATCAGTATCATCATAAACAATATAGTTAATAATATCACGATCTGATACTAAACCCAAAGCCCTAAAAAAGATAAATACTGGGATTTCGGAAAAGTGTAGCATTGTAAATACTAATGAACTATCCTTTTTCCTTTTAACAGATACAATCTGACTTTGTGCTACAACATTTTCTGTTAGTCGTGAATTAACACGAAGTGTATAGATAATATCATCTGGATAATTTGTGTCCTTCTGTGTAAAAATAATCATCTTATTATCACACTGTCTTTCAACTGAAAGAACTACCTTTTCACTTCCTTTAATAATGAAGTAACAACCAGGATCATATGGACACTCAGTATTGGGAACATCCGGACGCAAATTGGTAGAACAATATTTAGATCGTACCATAATAGGTATACGTGCAATAGGAATTCGGTCCTCAAACAGTACCTTTTCACTCTCTACCACTCCACTTGTCACATCAATAATTTCTTGTATTTGTTTTACATCAGCAATTAATTTACTAGTATAAGTTAAATGTCGTAAACGTGCATCCTCTGGGAAAATCATCTCATTTTCATTTCCATTATCATCTGAAGGAGGCTTTAATACTACATTGTCAAACTTGAAACGATATTTATATACCTTATTAGTTTTAGTATCAACTCTCATATGGATTATATTTGGATTATTCTGTAATTCCCATAATACACACTCTTCTATGAATTGATTGTATGAAGTATATTGTAATTGGTATAATACATACTTTTCCTTAAAATGTAAATCTAATAGTTTCCATACATCTACCTTATCTATTTTATCTGATATATTAGATACCTTATCTATTTTATCTGATATATTAGATACCTTATCTATTTTATCTATTTTATCGGTTTTATTTGATATATTAGATACCTGATCATTAGATGATTCTATACCAACGTCCTTAGAGCGTTTCTTTTTGGATGCTTGCGCCATCTATATTAATCTCTCAGATATAAAGTTAATAAATCTTTATATCAATTTATTTTAAAATGATACTTTGTATCATTTTAAAATAAAGAGAGGGACGAACAAAGTGAGGAGTTCAATTTATTATTTATTGATCAATGCTCAATAAATAATAAAGGGGGGCATATTTTCAAAGAAAATGTGTTCAATTTATTTTAAAATGATACAAAGTATCATTTTAAAATAAATTAGGTGAGACGTAAGTCGAGTTCAATTTATTATAAAGGTGATATATTGTCTATTTAATGGCTAAAATATATCAAGTCTAAAATAGGCTTATTAAGTAGACCAAGCTATGATTTCATAGAGTAAGCTATGAATTTATATAAAATAGAAGTAATATTATCTATAATATTAGTATATGAACGAAGAATATTACAAAGAATACCTTCAAAAGCTAACTGATATGATTGATGCAAAAAAATTAGATGGTTTTTGGGTAATGTGTGATAGAAGTGATTTTAAACCAATAAAAAAAAATAAAGTAGAAATTCGTAAGATGTTAAAAGAAAAGTCACAATATTATGCTGGTAAAAAAATAGCTTATGTTAATTTATATCCTAATTTAGATGCTATAAAAGATTCATCTGAAGATGCTTTTATAATGACAATATATATTTATGAAATTAATGATAAAGGTGAATTTGGTAAAACACAATTTGATACTTGGGGATTAAAAATTAGATACAAGTTAAGTGATTTTTCTATTAGAAAATTTAAAATGAAAGACGTTGAAAAATTAATGAGATTATGTGCTGATGAAATTATTACTACTGAAATTCTTAATGGATCTAGTTTTAAAAACTTTATGAAAAAACTAGATAAATTAAAAATTAATTTGGATGATTAAAGGTCTTCAAAATCATCTAGTTTTTCTGATTCATCTTCATCCTCATCATCTGAGTCATCTTCATCTGATTTTTCTGAATGATTATTTTTATCTATATCTTTCTTAGTAACTTTATTTTCATTCATTATAAGTTCATTAAAAAGTTTATAACCAAAATAATCATTATCCTCATTATTCTTTAAATTTTCTTCAAATAAAACACAATATAAATAATCTGGTCTAGTAATTTGTGCTGTTGGTGGCATCAAATACCTAACAATAATATCAATCTGTTGTGAAGGTATTCCACATGATTTAGCACGTCCTCTTAACTCTGCCATTGTAACCTTATCATTTTCATCCCCAGTATAATATAGTTTAAACTCGGAATAATTAATAACAATTTCCTTTTTACAATACTTTTGAAGTATTACTATTTTTGGTTTATTAAGATGATGTATTAATGTTTCATTATATTGATTACATATTGTAATATCCTTTTTAATAGATCTTGTTAAATGATTAGTATCTCTAGTCAATTTATCTAATTTTTTTTGGACTTCATTTATTGTTTCACATATTGGTATTACTATATCTTTATACTTTGATTTTTTCATTTCTAATACTTTTTTAATATTATCATTATCTTTAATTTTATTCATATTATCTTTCAATTCAATTATACCACTAGTTATACTTTCTTTATATAGATCATGTAATTTATTACCAGTATCAGATACTATTTGAAATCCTTGGATTAACTTAATTGTATTAGTCTTTAATTGTTTATTTTCTTCATTAACAATATTATTTTTTGATATTAATTCATCTATTTGACTCATCATACGTGTACATTCTAAATTTAATTTATACTCATTTGATTGTTTAAATCCTTCCATAATAATACTTTCACGATGGTGATGATGTTTTCTAATTTTATTAATGATTACCTTGTAAAATACATCAGCATAGTTAAGATATTCTTGTAATATAATACTTAATTTTGGATTAATTAATGATAAATCTAATTTTGTAAAGACATACATAAGACCATAGGAATTAATATATATATTATTGTTTTTACAACGATGAATTTTATGATCCATTATTACTTGTTTAAAATTATTAATATTATTAGTGTTTCTTATTTCTAACATTTTACATATTGTTTCAATAGGGATTATATAATCATCTCCAGCTTCATCTTTTTCTAATATTTTTGCAGTTTCATCTATAATCTTAAAAATAGTAAGTATAGTACTTCTATCCTTTCCTTCAATATTATCTATAATACCTTCTATTGTTTCCTTTTTTCTTTTTGTCATAGTTTGTAACTTGATATAATATTTTTGTAAATTTATATCTTTTGATGTATCAAAATTATTTTCGAATTTGATACATTTTTCTAGAAATACAAGTTCTTGTTTAAACTTATTAATAAACATACTAATAACCTTTTGATTAACATAGTCATCACTATTAGTTAAAAGGGAACCTTCAATCTTATCTTTTAACATATTAAAAAATTCGTTATAGTATCCAAAACTGCACTTTTTTTCATCATATTGTTTGAAGTAAATTATATCATAACCATATTTGTAAGCAACATGTTTCTTCTCAATATCATTCTGATTTTCCTCATGTGCACGTGCATCTTCTTGACATTCAAAGATTAGTTTAACATCTTCACAGCATGCATCAAAATAAAAATTATCTAGCTTCTTTTGACATATTACTCTTAATTTGTAATCACTCCATACTTTATGAATTATTTTCTCCATAGTATGTTCTTCCCATCTTTCTGGGCATACTGACTTGTATAACTTGGAATTTATATCAAGTTCAAACCATTTTGGAAATCCAAACTCATCTCGTGGAATGTTTAACATTGCAATTGTATATTTTAATAGTGCAGCATACTCGCTTATTGTACCTTTTGACTTTGCAAACCATAATAAGAAAGTAACTAATTTATCCGGTGTTATTGTACTTTTCTTCCAATTACATTCTGCATATCTATTTAACATTCCATTTTTTAGATAATCTAATAGATGTTGTACCTTGAACTTTATCTTATTACCTCTATTTGGATCTGGATAGCTAATAATCTCATTTTTTTCATCCTGGAATATCTTGATTAATCTTTCTGTATATACGATAGTTTGTTCTATAGATATACTCATTGTGAAATTTATATGTAATTTATCAAGGCCATATAACGTTTCTTTTATCAATTTATTATTTGTTAAGTTAACTTGACAAATAATAAGGGGACTATAAGTATAATATCTTTTAATCCTTTTTAAGAGTATTAAGAAGATGCTTTATACGATCATCTAAATTCATACTTGATAATTTTTCTTTTATTTTATCATTATTTACTATAATGTTATCTATTTGTCCTACCAATGTTTGAATTGTCTTATTTTCCTTAACCATAGTCATTTGTTCAGGAGGGATAGTTTTAAACATATCATAGGGCATATTATCAAGTCTATTAAGTAAGAAGTTCATTTTAGGATCTGCTTTTTTACCTATGATTATTTCCTGTAACATATTAGATGTCTCTTGAATGTTACTATTAATATTTCTTATAAATGTTATCTTCGTTTTAACATAATTATATCCATGACATACTTTTATAATATATTTTGGGATTACATGTAATTCCCATTTATCTTTTTCATTTAGTGATAATTTTGATTCCCATCTTATCGCTAATCCTCCAACTACTACTAATGGAATATACCAATAAAAAGCATTATATAATAAATAAACCAAACTACTGATTATTATGATATCCATTATTATTTACTTTATAGCACTAACCTTTAAATTATTGATATTTTATATATCTTGAATATTCTGAATTATTAAAGTATTTAACAATAAACATGTCATATATCAAGTCCATTAAAGAGTCTATTGATGTTTCTTGGTTACCATTTTTTAATGAAAATATAAGTTTATTAACTAGTATTTTAAACCAAATTAAAGACGTTAAAGATGTTATTCCATCAAAAGATAATATATTTAAAGTTTTTAAGATGCCTTTAGAAAATATTAAAGTTGTAATTTTAGGTCAGGATCCATATCCAGATCCCAAGAATGCTATGGGATTGGCTTTTTCAGTACCAAAAGGAGTTGCAGTTCCAGGCTCATTATTGAATATGTATACTGAATTAAATAATTGCTACCCTAGTAACCCTAATAATTATAATGTTGGTCATGGTGATTTAACTAGATGGTTTACTGAGGAAGGTATCTTTCTCTATAATTCAGCTCTAACTACTATTGCTTGGAAATCTGCTTCTCATATGCAATTATGGAGTAATTTTAGCAACTTGGTTATTGAATATATATCTCAAAATCCCAAGATTGTATTTCTACTTCTTGGTAATAAAGCTATCGAAAAATCCAGTTTTATTAAACATAAAAATATGATTGTTAAAGCGGTTCATCCATCTCCCTTAAGCGCTCATCGTGGTTTTATCGGTTCAAAAGTATTTCTTAAAATTGATCAACTATTGGATAAACCTATTAATTGGATGCCATAATTATTTTTTATTTTATAAAACTATTTAAAGAAAAAAATTGATATTAAACTTATATAAAGACAGATTGTTGACTCCATCGTATAGTAAAACTATGAGTAACGACAGTGATGTATTAACAGCATGGGAAATTCTTACAGAGCTACAAAAAGAGGATAATGAGAAAAATGAGGTTCAAGGACCAGTTAAAACTAAATCTACTGTATTTATTTGCGTAGGATGTAAATCAAGTAATATGATTGATGATTATAGTTCTGGTTATAAAGTATGTGGTGACTGTGGAGAAATATCTGATAATATCTATGATAGAGGTCCTGAATGGTCACAGTTTGATGAAGGTAAAGGATGTGGTAGTATGCGCTGCGGTGGTCCTACCAATCCATATCTTCCTATTGCTTCTTTAGGAACTACAATAATGGCTTGTGCAACTAGTAAAATTAAGAAACTTCATAATTGGGGTCAAATGCCATATGATGAACGTGCTTTAAAAGAAGTTTTAGATATGATTGAAGATGTATGTAAAAAGAATAATGTTGTCAAGGCAGTAAGTGATTGTGCCCAAGTATTATTTGCAAAGCTTTATAAGATTAAACATCCTGATGGTAAAAATAAAGGTAAAAAAATTATATTTCGAGGTAAGAATCGATTGAGTATTATTGCAATTTGTATCTATTATGGTGCTGTTATCCAAAAACAAACACACACTACTAAAACTATTGCTAAATATTTCAATTTGAAAGAAAGTAAATTATCAGATGGTCGTAAGGATTTTCTTGAATATATGAAAAATGACAATATCATCAAGAATATTATTCCTCCTGATCCAACTTATTTCATCAAAAACTTTTGCAATAAAAAACTTCCAAAAGAATATATTCCAATTGCAGTTGAATTGGCTGATAATGTTACAAAGCTTGATTTAGCTTCAAATCATCAACCTAATTCAATCGCAGCTGCATGTATATATCTATTAGTTAAACATTGTAATATTACCTTTAGTAAAAAAGATATTATAAGTCATTTTGGAATATCAGAACCTACTCTTAATAAAACAGTAAATAAATTGGAGAAGTGGGATAAAGTATTATTTGATTCTGCTATAGCTGATAAATTAGCTGTTATTTTTAATAAAACAGAAGATACTGATAATGATATTAATCTTCAATTGGCTCAACTTAATATTAATGTTATTACTAAAGAACCAAAAGTTAAACGTCCTAAAAGTCGTAAACAGATCGATGTATGATTTTTTTTTATCTTGTCATTCTATAATGGAACCTGAAACTATTATAGATTGGGGTATTCATGTATTTCGTCGTGATTTACGATTAGACGATAATCATGGATTAATCAAATTATGTAAAACTTCTAAAAATATTATCCCTGTGTTTTTTTTAGATAAACATCAAATTAAGATCGATGAGCATAATAAATATTATTATTCTTCTAATGCTGTACAATTTATGTGTGAATCTCTTATGGATTTAGATAGACAACTTAGAAAGTATAATTCTAAATTATTTTTATTTTATGGTGAACCAGGTAGATTATTAGCTAAATTAATAAAACAATTAGATGGTAATGTAATGGTTAGTTGGAATGCTGACTATTCTAAATATGCTCTTAAACGAGATTTAGAAATGAGAGAAATATGTGTTCACTATAAGGCTTCTATTTTAGAAACTCATACTGATTATACTCTTGTTCCTTTTGATAAACTAATTAAAAGTGATGGTAATGCCTTTAAACAATATGGTGCTTTCTTTAAAAATGCTATTAAAACATCCCCTACTAAGTCCTCTAAAAATAGATTTTCTAACTATATATCATCCCATCGTAAATTTACTCATGAATTTGATAATGATTTATCACAATTCTATAAACCTAATAATTTATTAGCACAGATAGGTGGAAGAGCCAATACATTAGCTCAATTAAAGAAAGCAAAGGATCAAACAAAATATAATGATATGAGAGATAGATTAGATTATAATACGACAAATATATCAGCTGGATTGAACTTTGGTTGTGTTAGTATTAGAGAAGTATACGAATATTTCGAGAAACATTTAGGTAAAAATACAACATTAATAAAACAATTATATTGGAGAGACTTTTATCTAACTGCTGTTAAATATATCCCATTTGCCAATGATATGAGACGACATATCGATGAACGTTATGAAAAAATAAAATGGATAAATAATAAAGTAGATTGGAAAAAAATAATAGAAGGTAAAACTGGATTTTTATTAATTGATGCTGCTATGAATCAAATGAAAATAACTGGATTTATGCATAATAGAGCTCGTATGTTAGTTGTGATGATGTGGTGTAAATATTTATTAATACATCCATTCCATCCTAAATATGGTAGTCAAGTATCATATTCCTGTTTTTTAGTAGATGCTATTGGTCCATCTCAAAACCAAATGAATCATCGTTGGTGTACTGAATTTGATTTCCCTGGTAAAAAATACTCTGCTTCAGGTGCTCCACTCTCCGGTCGTCCTATGGATATCTCTAATAAAATGATCGCTAAATGGGATCCTGATTGTATTTATATAAAAAAATGGTTACCACATTTAAAATTTATATCTAATAAAGATTTAATAAAATGGAATATTGATATTGCAAAAGAACATAATAATATTCATCCACCTCCAATGTTTGATCATAGAGAAAAGTATAAGGAATGGATAAATGCATGTAAAGGAATTAAGTAATATTTATAAACTAGCAATTATTACATCCATATCATGAATAATTTTTTCAACCTCCTTATGAAACTGTACATCTGGCATTTTATCTCGTATTGCTTTAATACATAAATCACGCATTTGCTCTCTGTATATAATTATAGCATTTAAAATGAACTGAGAAAGCATACTATGATACTATGATGTTAATAAATTGATAATATTTTATATTAGTAATGCAAGATATTATCAATTATTTTTAATTCATAATATTAATATAAGCAGATACAATATGACTGAAAACTATTTAATTGTACAATGTCCACATTGTGAAAATGATATATTTATAATGAGAAGTGAAATTAACTGTGCTATATTTAGACATGCAGTATTAAAGAGTAATAATCAACAAATTAATCCTCATGCTCCTAAAGAAGAATGTGAACATTTAATTAATAATAATATGATTTATGGTTGTGGGAAACCATTTAAAATTATTAATGATAAAGCTATAATATGTGACTATATATAGATAAATTGATAAAGCATATACTATATGATTTATCAAATATATAAAATCGAATGAATCCAGATGTCTTTGAAACTATTCATGTCCATCATATTTATGATACTATATATAAAAGGTTTAATGAAACACGTTATAGTCCATGGAAAGCGGTCGATAACTTTATCTCTATGATTGAATCTAATTCAATAGTATTAGATATTGGTTGTGGTAATGGTAAATATAGTAATTTATTAAAACAGAGTTATTACATTGGTATAGATATGTCATCAATGTTAATAGATATTACAAAAAATCATGGAGTAGATGCATTGATAGGTAATGCATTATATTTACCTTTTAGGAGCAATAGTATTGATTATATTCTATGTATTGCTATGTTACATCATCTATCTACAAAAGAGAGACGGTTTCAATGTATTAAAGAGATTATTAGGGTATTAAAAAGTGGTGGTCAGTGTATAATTACAGTATGGGCTTTAGAATTAACAGATGAAAGAAAAAATAAATGGATAAAAATAAATGAATCAGGAGATTATTTTGTTCAATGGCATCATACAAGTATTTTAAATAGATATTATCATTTTTTTTCAAAAGAAGAAATAGAAGAAATAATCGATGTTTTTAAAGATGATATAATTGGGAATTACTTTTATGATAAAGATAATTGGAATATTTTATTTTATAAACGCTAAGCAAACTTATTAGCATAGTATCTTATAGTATAAAACATATTATCATATATTGATTCATTTGTTATTTTATTAATTTTTTTATAAGCATTATTTACAATATTATCATATTCTTTTTGATGTGATTGAAAATGATTATATATATTTATTAATTGTTCTTTAATTTTACTATATTCAATTTTATTTTTTGTATCATCATTTTCATACCAATTATAGTATATATTTATAAAGTCTTTATTAGGTTCAAATAATCTATCATAAAATGTACGCCATTCGCGATTATTATTATTTTTATAATGTTGTATAACATCAATATTTATAACTAAAGATTTCATTAAGAATAGGTATTTTAGTCGGTATGACCATGGTTGGTGTCCTGGTAAGTTTAATAAGTATTTATATTTACATAAGTTATACAATGGTATGAATGTCTTATTTATGATTACTTTTACAGGTATATCAAAATAATCATTACTTAATTGCTTTCTAATATTATGTTTATCAGCACCAGTATTAGCTCCTTTAAAATATATTATATTTTCTTTAGATGAAGTGCATTTTTTTTTAATTTCTTTTTTAAGATCATCCCAATTAGTACATTTTTTTATTAATTTTTGACATTGATATGTATTATCTGGTATTAGAATACCATTTTTATCTAATGGTTTTGCAAAACAAAAGAATGGTAAGTATTGATATTCGAATGGATAAACATCTGAAACATAAATATACATTATAGTATCTTTTACATATTTTCCTTTTTCTTTACCAAAATCTAGTGACTTGGTAATAAGATTAATAATATCTATAATACGTTCACTATCATTATGATATTCAGTTGTTATAATAGATGTATCTTTAATAATAATTTTAATCATATTATGTTTATACTTGCTATTTGTATGAAAAATATCATTCATATCATTTATAATTGATGTATTATATTGAAAAGTGTTAATATCATTATGTATAGCTTTTATTAGTTCTTCTTTCATGATAATTTTAGAGGATATATTTTTTATTTATTAATAAGAGCTAATTTAACTGCTTCATCAAGGGTTGCAACAAAGGTATATTTAAAGTCTTCATCAAATAGTTCGTTATGTTTTATCAATATATCTTCCATATCAATTTGGTTTTCTTTACTAATAAGAATATGGGTTATTCCCGCACTTTTAGCTCCAATTATTTTATACACTAAACCACCTATCTTTGTAATATTTCCATTTAAATCTATCTCTCCTGTTATACCTATAGTACGCTTAATAGGATGGTTTAAAAGACGTGATATAAATGCTAAGGCAAATGCACAGCCTGCACTTGGTCCATCTTTGGGTGTTGATGTTGATGGTGTATGCACATGAAAACCATAAGAAAATTGTTCTCGGAGAGTGCGTGGTACATCTATTTGTGTCGAAAGATAACGCATAGCGCAGGTAAATGCACATTCTACACTTTCTTTCATCACTGTTCCTTGCGAACCTGTTAAGCGGAAACATGCTCCTTTTTTCCCATCATGGAGATAATTTGTATTCACTTGAATTGGTAATATACCTCCATTTCCATTATTTGTTGCATATAATCCATTTATAATACCAACTTCATCCTTATCATGTATCTTTTCTTGCTCATTAAAACATTTATCATCAATTAAATTAATTATTTCTTCACGTGATAATTTTATATTTTTATCATATTCAGTACCCATTACTATCTCCTTATTTATTTTTAACATTATGTCTTCTATTCTACGTTTTAAATTACGTACACCTCCTTCATTAGTATACTGTTTAATGATATATTTGATATCTTCATCTTTGATCTCTATATCATGATTCAATCCTATATTCTTACTCAATTCCGGTATTATAAAGTTCTTTGATATATTTATTTTATCTTTTATCGTATAAGGTTCCACATTAATTTCATTAAATCGATCTAATAATATTGGATCTATTTTTTTACGATTATTATAAGAAGCGACAATAATTAATCTTTCTAATGGGAAGTCTACACCATCAAAGAAACGGTCTTGGAAAGCATGATTTGAATTAGGATCTGTTAAATGTATTAATATACTTGTAATCTCATTAATATCTCCATGTTTCTTTGCACACTTATCTAATTCATCTAAAAATAAAATACATCTACTAGTTCCAGCTTCAGCTATTTTTTTTACAATTATACCTGGTTGAGCACATGTATATGTATAACTATGACCATGTAATAAACTACCATCATTCTGTCCTCCTAATGTTAATTGAATAAATGGTATCCCTAATGCTTCACTTAGACTTTTTACTAATAACGTTTTTCCTACTCCTGGTGGTCCGCATAATCCTATAGAACACCCCGTTGTTTGAGGATTCGAAAGCCATTTTGCTACTTGGAGAATTAATTTATTTTTAATCTTATCATGTCCATAAGTCAATTGTTTTAATTTATTAGATACATCATTTAATAACTCACTCTTATTATTAACCTCATCATATATTTCATTCCATGGATAATTAATTAATGTTTTTACATAGACTAATTGTTTATGATTTTCACCATTATTCTTATCATTTAATCGCTCCATTATTAATGTTTTAATATTTATTGGTATATTCTTCACATGAACACATGAACGTAACACCTCTAATGGATTTACATTTGATAATGTTATATTTGGTTTTACTTTTGATGCTTGTAATAATATCTTTTTTAACTTGAATGGCATACAATCTAATATCTTCTCCGATATCAAATAATTATTAATCTTCTTACCTCTTAATTTTTTGAATAACGCAACCGCTAATTTAATATGTTCATCATTTCCAACCATTAATACTCTGATTGCATAGTATAACTTATGTATATCATTATAACACTCTAATACCAGTTTTTCATAATTTAGTTTGATTAATCTCTGAAATAACTTGTTCTGTTCCTCTACATATTGCTTCCATTCTTCCATACTATATATTAAATGTTCTATTCTATGAGCATAGTAAGTATATTTATCATAAAATATATGGGATTCAAGTTTATGTAGCTTTATTATATCCTTAAAATATCCATCAATACAAATTTTATTATTATTATATATAAAAGTAATACGACAAATTGGTAGCAATGACGTTTTTGTTTGAATGAAAGATATTAAAGTATCATTTTTAGATATATCTGTTGATTCTGTTATTACTTTAAAAGGTATCAAATTATAATATTCTTGAGGTAAAGTAAGAGATATAAAAAAGAATTTAAGAATATAATCTATAGTAGGTAAGCCTACTTTTTGTGCGATATATTTAATAAAATTGCGAGGTTTATATAGTTCATATAACATTTCAATTTTAGAATCATCAGTATCAAGTATAATATTTTGTATATCTGGGTGTAATTTCAGATGTTCATTAAGATTATAACATATTGATAATGCTGTAATATAATGATCATCATCTAAAAAATGATCATATCGTAAACGATTAATATGTCGTTCTAAAGGTATTATTGTTTTATAAATGCAATACTCAAAGTATTTTTCTAACTTCATATTATACAATCAATTGATAAAAAAATATATGGAACGGACTTATTTCTGTAATTTTGGTACCCAATGTATTGTCCTTCCACCCATTTTCTCCGTAATTACTTCATTACCATAAGAATCTATTTTTTGTTGATAAACAAAGAAATCTTTTTCTGGTTTAATATTCAATTGATATTCCAATTTACTATTATTCATTGATGGATACCTCTTACTTTTCTTTTTAATAGTATGATATCTTGCAAGATTGTATGCTGCATTATATAATCTTGTTTTATCCTCTTGATTTAATGAACTATAAATACGATGAGGCGATATTTTAGCATACCATAATATCTCAGCACGTAAATAATTTCCCATTCCTGATATTAGTTTTTGATCTACTAGTAAATCAGCTATCTTTTTACTTTTTTTCTTATCAATTCTACTATAAAATATATCCTCATTTATATTATCATTTAATATATCTGGTCCTAATGCATTCCATTTCTTTTCTAATTGTTCCCTTTCACGTATAATTTGAAATGTTCCAAAATTACGATAATCATTATAAAATATAGAACCATTTGATGTTTTAAATTCAATTCTATTATGTTTATCATCAGTATAATCATATCTGGTTTCATTACTTAATCCATTATGATTCCATGTACCAGACATTCCATGAGTAATTGATAGATAAAAACCATTACTTAATTCTATGAAAAGATACTTTCCTTTTGTTCCAATATCAACAACCTTTACAGGAAACTTGATTTTATCCAAATCTGTAATTGGTTTTTTAGTATATCTTCCAGATAATACCCTAATATCAATAAGGTTGTTGTTATAAAAGTAATCTGCAATAATACATGCATATCGATGTATTTCAGGTCCTTCTGGCATTATATTTGTTAAATATGTTATATTTGTTATATATGTTATATTTCTTTCTATGGTTTTTATAAAGCTCCAAATATAAATATTATATTGTTAGATAGTGCTAAATATAACTATAAAATATATAGGAAAATTTAAATTTTAGGGATATTTTTTGGGTTTAGCCACCAAAAAAATATTTAGGTGTCAATGCGTTTAAAACTACTTAAATATAATTATATATAAGAGTATATATTAGATAATGTCAACTAAGACTGCAACTAAAAAGATGGTAGCTGATACCAAGCCCAAAGCTAAGGCTGAAAAGGTAGAGAAGGTAGAAAAGGTAGAGAAAGTAGCCAAGGTAGAGAAGGCTGAAGTAGAGGGTGATATTAAAAAGAAGAACCGTTCTTTCAAGGTGAAGCTTTCTGAGGATAGTGAGCTATACGGTCGTTACAACGGTGATTCACCTTACCAAGCTGCCAACAAGGCTCTATCTGAGATTATCCGTAACAAGGTTAAGGCCAATGACAAGGTTGATGCTGATATTTCTTTCTTCCTAGTTGAATCAACTAAGGGCTCTGCTAAGAAGATGCATCAATATGTTGGCAAGCGTGTACAACTTGATAACCCCGTCAAGTACAAAGTTGGTAACCAAGAAATTATTAAAAACTTCAAGAACATCCTCAAGAAGGTTAAGCGTGCAGAGGGTGAGAAGCCTGCCGCCCCTAAGAAGGCTGTTGCAGGTGGTCAAGGAAAGAAGGTAGCAGTTCAAGGAAAAAAGGTAGCAGTAGCTGGAAAGAAGGCTGCTACAAAGAAGGTGGCGGCTGTAGCTAAAAAGGTAGCTGCTCCAGTTAAAAAAGTAAAGGCAACTGCTTAAAAAAATATAAAAAAAACTTTTAATTTGATAATTTTATAAAAAACTATCAAATGAATAAAATATTGATAAAATATTTATTAGAGATTAGTAATATTAACCATATATTAACTAATCAAAATGATTGACTTAATATGTTATGAAACATTGGATGATGAACCTTTCACATTCAAAAGTTCAAAAAGTAACGAGTCAGGTAATGGTTTAAAACGATTAAAAGTAACTATGGAAAAAAACTATTTTAAGGAAAATATAACTAATGGTTGTGCTGTAATACTTATTATTTACCTTGCTATTAAATCATATAAAAATGATCTTAATCTCATGTATAAACAATTAAAGGCTTATATTATTCTACGGCTGTATCGTATTGCTTAATTTATCATTTAATTCATCACCTAATTCATCACCTGTTTCCTCCTTTTTATATCCCATTAATGTACAGTCTGATATTATATATATTTCATATTCATTATTTATGATTCTTATCCATTTTTCCATTTTATCTATAATATATCTTATATCCATAATTTTAACTTCGGTATCTAATTCTAAAATATTATTCCATTTATTTAGGGATAATCTATATTCTTTTTCATGTGATTTCAATAAGGAAACAGTATGAATAACTGGTTCTAATAATTCATTAAAAATTTTTTCTTTAATGGTATCATCTAAATCTAATACACAATTATCAAATACTTGGAAATTAACTTTTTCCATTAATGTATATAATTTATATGTCACTGTATGAACCTTATGATATAACATTTCTAATTCAGTATTTACTTTTGATTTTATAACTTGGATCATATCTTCATCTAAATTATCACGTTTTATATGAAGGGCTTTTTCATTATTACCTCGTTTTTCTCTAGCATGTACCGTAATAATACCATTAACATCAACCTTAATAGTTACATAAATAACAGGTTCACCTTTTTGAAGTAAAGGTATTTCATCCAAAGTAAATGAACCTATTAAAGTATTATTTTCTAGAAATTTACTTTCACCTTGATATACATCTATTATGACAAACTCTTGATTATCATCTGTTGTACTGTACATTTTTGTTTTACATATTGGTATTGTTGTATTTCGTGGTATAACTATATTCATTAAACCTAATGCATTTACACCTATAGATAATGGTAATCGATCTACTAAAACAATACTTCTATGATTAGCAATATGATCACAATGTAGAGCTGCGCCCATAGATACTGCTTTTTCTTCAAAATCATTAATCATAACTATTGGGAAAATATTCAAATGATTTTTTACTAATTTTTTCAACCATTCTAATTTACTACTTCCACCTATTAATATAACTTCATCAATATCTGTTTTTGAAACTTCTATAACTTTATCTATACATTCACGAATTCGATTACCAAAAGATTTTTCTAATATATCAAAATCATATTGACCCTTAATCTTCATTTCCTCAGCCTCTTCAAACGATATTTTATAATGATCTCCTATTATACGTGTAATATCAATTCCACCTAAATTATTATCACCATATATTCCACATACTTCACAAAATACTTCTATACCAGTTTTTTCAACATCAATTATTGATAAGTCTAATGTACCTGCTCCAAAATCTATAACTAATACTTTAAGATTATCAAATATCTTATTATTTAGATATGCTATACATGCACTACTTGGTTCATTTAATAATTTTAAACATTTAATACCAACTATTTGTATAGAAGTCCAAAGAATTTTACGTTGTTCTTCAGTAAAAAATGCAGGGACGGTTATAACACTTTGCCAATCAGTAGTTTGAAGATATTCAGATATAATAAATGATAATTTTCTTATCATGGTTGATAAAATATCCTCTAATGAAAAGTTTACACCATTAACAATAATATACAAACTATGATTATGATCTAATAATGGTAATTTGAAGAAACGTTGTAATTCTGGTTCTATTGATCGATGACCAATTAATCTCTTAAAATTAGTTATCTTCGGTGTATCATCATAAAATAATGCTTCACTACCTGCTATTAACATATTATCATAAACAGTAAGAATTGAAGGGATAGTAAAATAATTGTTGATGTTATTTGGAATTATATTTACTATTCCTTCTTCTTTTACATAACTTAAACAACATGTACTTGTCCCAAAATCAATTCCTACATTGATTGTCATTATTTCTCTTATTAAATTTATTTAATAAGAAAAACGAATTTATCTAGTATCATAAAGAATTTGAAAAATGTTCTATTAATAATACATTTTTCTTAGGCTTTTCCTCTTCTGTCATTTTACTCAAACATAAATCATTATAAACATCCTCTAATAAAGATACAACTATATCTAAATTTTTAATTCCTTTCTTTAATTCAATCATTGTCTTATCTATTATCATACCCTCTTCAATACTATCTATATCACCCTTCATTAAATTTTGTAATGATTTTATACTTTCTTTATATAATAATTGACGTCTTTTCTTACAATCATTAATTAATTTTGAATTTGATTTTAGTATCCATTCTCCATTTTCCTCAAAAAATATACATATATTTTGTTGATAACAAATCATCATAAACATTTCAAAAGTTTTATTTGATTTCATTGCCTTCTTTAATTTATCCATATTTATATTTGTTATAGGTATAATTTTAGTAATACTTTTGATTTTATCTGTGCTCATTTATTTATTAACTCTAAATGTTTTTGTAATATTTCCGTAATAAATGCAAAATTTATATCTTTATTTTCTATATTTATTGGAATCTCATCTATAATCATATTAAGATATACAATATATGGCATTAACAAATTTATTATATATGCAGACTTTTGTTTCATTTTAATATATAGATCTCTATCTTTTCCCACATCATTAATAGTCTCGATAGTATTTTGTAAATACTTTTTAGTATTATTTATTTCATGATTAATTAAATTGTCATCTGTCTTAATATCACAATTAGTTATACACTCTTTAAGTAAATCTCTAATATCCATTGTACTTCCATATGACATTATATTGAGCTTTCTTTTAAATTGTTATAATAACTGTTGTAGGTCATCTAATAGGCGATTATATGTTTCTTTTTCTTTTAATAATCTATCATTATCTTGAATAATAATCTTCTTCAAACCACCAAAATCATTACTTGTATTTTCAGTATCTTGTACTTCGAGTGGATCTAACTTTGCATGGTTTTTCCTTTTAATAAATTTCTTTTCCTTAGCTCTCTTATTTAATTCATCATCAAAACGTGATTTAACTTCCTCTTCAGATGGTTTATCTATAATAACTTCCTCACCTGCTGTAATACCCTTCCAAACTACTTTACTTGGATCAAATTTTGTTGGTAGTGATTTTAATTTTTCTTCATAATTAATTAGGACATCAGGATTAAATTTTTCTTCAGCTTGATCCATAGTTATATAATGCATTTAGACAGTTAACTTCTTAAGTATTATCATAGAATCATAGAATTATATTATGGAACATACTAATTTTTATGAAATTTTAGAAATAAAAAAAACAGCATCTAACAATGAAATTAAGAAAGCATATAAGAGATTAGCTTTAAAATATCATCCTGATAAAACTCATAATACAGATACATGTCAAGATTTTCATCTTGTTCAAATGGCTTATGAAATATTAATTGATGATGTCAAACGAAAACAATATGATGAATTAACATGTAGTAAAAAAATTAATATAATTCAATGTATTAAAACTTTAATTAATGATCTTGTTAAACAAAAAGATATATCAGAAATTATATTAGATGAACAGTTAAGAGGATTTGTTATTCGTGGTGAATACAAATATATTAAAGACTATATCATTCAGAAAATAAATCAACACTATAACAATTATCTTTATGATAATGATATATTTATCTCATCTAAATCTTCAAATATTAAAAATAGTTCATCTATTAAACAATACCATATTTTAGAAAATGCAAGCGAATATGAATCATCATTTGATCTCACACCAACACATACTTCAGAACGTCTTTTAACTCTATCAGTTCATACTACATTAGAAGAAATTTGGATGAATAAAGTAAAGGAGATAACAGTTATGAGACATTCATATAATTGTATAAAAACAGAGGAACATAAGTTATGTATACCTATTCAAGATGATAAATTAGTATTGTATAAAGAGGGTGATGAATATATGGATAAAGATGGTAATATACGTCGTTCAGATATTATTATTAAAGTTAAATGTAAGAAACATCATTTTATTGAACGAGTAAATGAATATGATTTATTAATTTATTTACCAGTAACTTTATATGAATTATTCAATGGTTTTAATAAAACTTTTAAATTTTTTGATGGTAAAAATGTTACTATTAAATCATCAAATCCTTTAAAAGAATATAAATTTGATGGAGAACGGATGATAATAGAGATAATTAATTATGGGTTAACATCAGGAGATAAAACAAGAGGAAGTTTATTAGTTATTTTATTATTGAATAAAAGTGGTGTTTTTCAGAACAACCTTAAGACTTATTTTTCTAATCATTAGTTAATGATAGTAGAAATATTACAAAAGTATAATCTAATTCCCAAACAGGATTTAGAAGACTACTTATCAAAAGATAACCTTAATTTATATGATATTACTAGAAAAAATAAGGATGCATTAATTCAAATTAATACATTTATTAATAATCAAAATAATGTTAAAAAAAGAATGTACAAACTAATATATGATAATAATTTTTTACCTATAAATTGTTTACAATGGATTGAACTTAATAATCAATACATATATACAAAAAATAAAATACATATTGTAGATAATAAAGAAATTGACCATGAATTGATTAAACATGTACATAAAATCATAAAGTGGATTGCTTCTTTAACTAATCAAAGTTCTGATATTGAAGTATGGATTTTCCTATGTCCACATAAAAAATTATTCCCAAATATTAGAGGTAAACCTTTAGGAAGAAATGAAGTAAATAGTGGAGTAACAATGTTATCTCCTCGTGAATCATGGATTCAAATATTTCGTAAAGAAGAAGTATTAAAAGTACTTATTCATGAATTACTACATTATTATGAATTGGAAATTAGAGATGAAGCTGATTCAATTCAAAAAGAACTAGGAATAAATTTTTTATTAAATGAAGCTTATAATGAACTATTTGCAATCTATTGTCATACATTATATTATGCAAATTATAAAAAGTTAGATTTTAATGAATGTTTAAACAAAGAAATTAAATACAGTGAAAATATGTTTAATAAGATAATTAAGTATTATAAAATTAACAATTGGAGTGATTTTTTTAAAGACTCTTATGTGCAATATTCTAATGTATTTTCATATTATGTCTTAAAATATTTACTAATGGAACATTTAGATATATTAAATTTACCTAATAAGCGTAATATAAGTAAAGTATCAGAAGTAATAAAACAAATAATTAATACATATATTTTAACAATAAAAGAACCTGTTGATTATAATTTATCATTAAGGATGAGTTGTTTAGATCTTATTTAGTTCTTCTTAGAGACAACCTTCTTAGGCTTGGCCTTAGTCTTGGCATCTTTCTCATCATCAGACTCGGATTCAGAAGCAGAAGAATCTGACTCATCATCAGAAGACGAATCGGAAGAAGAATCGGATAGATTATCATTCTTCTTGGCCTTCTTTTTCTCAGTCTTGGGGTATAGATTGGCAAGGTGAGTGTTAAATGTGCTTAGCTGGAAATCATCAGTCTTAAAGAGATTCTTAAGTTCCTTATCACAAGTGTAAACTGGCTTGTTGTTATCATCCTTAGACATCTCGCACTGCTTCTTAATGTAGTCCCAAAGTAGACCACTCATTTGATTACGATCAATCTTATCGGAGGTTGTAATAACAGTCTTCTTAGTAAAATTCATCTTGGTCATCATTTCGGAACTCAGCTTCGATTCCTTAATAGCATAAGAAATAAACTTGGCCAGTGCTTCGGGAACGGGAATAGGGTTAATAGGCTTCTTGACCTTCTTACGGTTGACCTTGTTAGTCAGCTTTGTAAGAATATCAAACTTGGAGCCAAGCTCCTTAAAATCCTCGTTAATCTTAAGCATCATTTCAGACATGTCATCCAGCATTTCTGCCTTGGTGGCCTTCTTAGATTTGGTATCGGTGTTAGTCTTGGGCGCCATTATAGAGAGGTTTTTTAGCTTGAATGCTTGGATCTTTTATATATAATCCTTATAATACCAAAAAGACCATTTATCAATCTTTTTTATTGGCTTTTATAATAGCCTTTAAACAGATCTAAAGCAACAGCTTCAATATTATATATACAATATGGAAGCTATTAAGGATAAAGGGGATGTTATACTACCTTCTTTATACAAGTTTTATAGTAATGATAAAAATATTAATACATTAATACCTATTATATCAGGCTATTCTCAATTATCAATTAGAGTGCTAGATTGGTTTGTGACTAATTATGCAAAGAGGTATAATATTATTTATATGTTACCTAATAGCAGTCATTTGAATGTTCATTTGAGTTATAAGTCTCAACTCAAAGGATACAAAAAGAAAATGTTTGATCCATTTTGTCGTAAAAAACGGATACCTTTTTATTATGGTGACAACAAATGTATTATTACAACAATTGGTCAATTAAACTTTTTTAGATGGGCTATTGAAAATAATATATTGCATTATGTAATTGATAATATAGAAAACATAACAAATGACATGAACACTTTAATTCAAGATACTTCATCTTCTGAGAAAAAAAGTAATACTATGCCACTTTTACTTGATTTAGAATCTTAATCAGTTCCGGCAGACTTACCTTTCTTAGACTTGGTCTTGGGCTTGGGAATATCATCATCCTCTACACCCTCATCAAGATCAATTGTCTTGATTTCCTCCATAACTTTCTTATGTTTGTAATCATCAACATCATCATTAACATTATCCTCATCATCACTACCAAAGTTATCAGCAGTCATATCGAAACCTGCAGCACTGTTATTTTGAGCTTCGACTTCGATCTGCATAACCTTGAATGTCATACCATATGACTTTTTCTTAGTCTTAGGGTCAGGGTTCTTCATTACGTAAAACTTGTTTGCCATAATAATCATCCGAACATTAGACTTGTAACGTACAAACTTTGCTAGATCATCAAGAGTATCTACCTTTGTTAGTTCACGCTGACCTTTATCATTTTTAATAAATAGTTGAGTTTGAACCTTATCAGTGTTGTAATCCAGTGAGATATATACCTTCATGCACGGAGGACGTACAGGCTTGCTGTCATCATCCTCATCAACAAGAGGAATACGAATAATAGGCTGATACTCTAGATTTTTAGCACCATTCATAACATCATTACGAAACTTGTCAGTATTCATTAGCTTATCTAGGTTATTAATCGTATCCATAAACTTTTTACATTCGATATTCTTCTCATCAAAGGGAACTTTGAAATTCTTAGCACGGGATTTGTCATCCTTAAAGTACTCTCCCAGTGACGGAATGCCACCTGAGAAAATGTTAATCATAGGTGTCTTGATAATTAGTTGGCCTAGACCAGTCTCGTTCTTATAACGAGGGTAACTTAGCTTTTGAGCCTTTACCATTTCATTATCCTCTGGCTCTGTAATAACCACGTTGTTTATCTCAAGTTTATCATAGCGAATAGGGGTGTTGTTCTTTGCCATTTTTTAGAGTAGATTATTGGTTGGAGTGGAGGATGAATCCTTACTATAATATGGAACCTTCTCTTTTAAATTGTTTTTGTTTTCAATTATTTATAAAGACGATTTATCGTCTTTATAAATAAGGGAGCGATTTGTAAGAAGAGATCAATTATTTATAAAGGTGATTATATGCCTCTATAAATGAGGGGATAAACCGCTAGATGAGATCAAATTATTAGGTGATTATTAACCTAATAAAGGTCATATAATCAAGCCTTTTAGAGGATATAAATAAACACTTAGACTGCTATTGCCTGTTTAACCATAGTATCAATATTAAGAGAATCATTAGTATAATAGTCTATAATTTCATGTACTAAACATTCTCCTTCTTCATTATCCATTTTTTGAGCATCAACATAATTATAGATATGTCTGATAGTGAAGTAAACATATTTTGAAGGAATATTTAGGGTTTTTTTAATGTTATCTGCCAAGACCCAATCCTTAGACACATATATATATGATGTATGTTGATTAAAAAATTTATTAATAAAGGTCCGTACTACATAGTATCGATTGATTGGTGAATCAGTTTTTAATCCAATCTTATTGAGAAACTCCTTTTTATATGTCATTTTTACTTGGTTTATAATAGATACTTATGAGTTTCAATGCAAGTTAAATTCATTATCAATTTTTAATCTAATTAACTTTGTTAATTAGATTAAAAAGGGGGCATATTTCTAAAAGAAATGTGTTCAATTTATTAGAAAGCGATTAATCGCTTTCTAATAAATTAGGTGAGACGTAAGTCGAGTTCAATTTTTATTGAATAGATTATGTAATAATCTATTTAATAAAAATTAGGTGAACTATTAGGTGATATCAATTTTTAATATTTTATAATATTAAAAGTTTATTTAAATCAAGTAGGAATATATGTTCTAATATCATCCATCTTTAGAATATCATCAATTAGAGTACCCGTAGACAATTGAATTGCATTAGGATCTGGTCTTGTTCCACCAATTTCAACTGTAGCTGTATTTTCCAATAATTCATTATCCATCAAGATATCACACATACCTGTTCCACCTCTAATCTGTTTTCCTAACATAACCTGTGATGATACACTTTGTAAAGTATCAATTTCACTAAACATCGCAGCATTTACAAAGTGTTCCATCATCTTCTCAAATGATGCCTTTGCTAACGGATCTTTATCCATACGATTCATTCCATGTCTATCAATTGATGTTATTGTTCCAGTTGATGTCATTAAATCTGCAATCAACATTTGATGTTGTGCAATAGGTTTTGGATCAGTAAACTGTAATGGCATCTCATGAATTAAGTATGCTCTTGCCGCCTCTATACCATAATTTTTAAGTATGATTTGAAGACTATTACAATATGAACGATTCATATCAATCATAGGGATATGTTTAATTAGATTCATATCAATACCATTAGCATAGATAACACATTCCTTTTCAGTCTTTGCCTCTCTATCAGGATTATTATATGTAATTATACTTTCCTCACTAATTTCATCTACACGTTTAATACTTTCTGATCCCTTCAGTTTAAACTTATTCAGAATGATTTCATATAATTCTATTAACATACTATTGTCAGTCTGTGTTAGTTCAAAACGAATATGTACTATCGGATTATCACTGTTATTGTAATTAGATAGTATACATCCTCGTGTAATCTTGGCAATAAAATCCTTCATATTTTTCTTAACACCAGTCATATCACCATAGGTATTAGTCCAAAATTGTACAAATTGTGTTTTAATATCTAACATAGTTACGTCATTATGTAACATAGCTTCTTTATTTAATGATACACGGAATAACCAAGGCATTGTCTCTAATGATTTAATTTTATCTGCATTAATACCAAAGATGGATTTTGTATCCATTTCATCTTTTACAGTATAACTTCTCTTATTCTCAATATCTGAATCATATACAATCATTATTTTCTGTGCAACATCTTTTAATACAGTGTATTTAAGGTAAGATGCAATCTTATATGCCATAATCTTATTATTACTATACTCCTCCTTCAAATAAATACTCATATATGGTGTCTTAATATTTTTAGTATATCCTAATAATTCTCTGAAACGTTCAGCACCTTGTAATCCACCAGCTCCAGTCTTGTGGAAAGATGATAATGTTTGTTGAGTAAGAGGTTCACCAACACTTTGTGCAGTTACTACTCCAACCATTTCTCCATAATTAATCATAGAACGATTATAACTTTTTACAACCTCATTAATTGTATTATCAAATTGTACCTTGTTAAACTTATATTCCTTAATACATCTTGATGGTGCTAAATATTCATATAAACATAGTTTGAATAGAAACTTAAAACGTTGTTCATCAGCATGTTTCAATGGATTCTTTTCAGGACTTACCATTGTTAGTAATGGTGTCATTTCATGAGTTAATACCTCTTGAAGTTTCATTTTAACATAATCATTTGTTAGTTGCTCATTAGAGTTACTATCAATAATTTTATTATCATAAATAATACGAGCAAAGTTAACTGTCTGTAAATATGTTTCCATATTAGTCTTATACTCAATAAGGAAACGCATCTGAGAATCACGTAATTTATCACGCATTTCGATCATTTCTTGAGCCATATCCTCATATATTTCATGAATTTTAGCATCTCCCATTGGAAGTGTATTAACTTTGACATATTTTTGTTTAGTAAGCTCAAAGTTATTGGCTCCATATATTAGTTGAAGAATAACGTTATTTCCAGTTCGAACAGTACCATCATACATTACTTTAATATCTTCCAGACCCTTAATTAGTTTACGTTGTTGATAACCAGTTTCTGCTGTTTTAATAGCAGTACTAATCAGTCCTTCTCTACCAGTCATATGATGGAACCAGAATTCATGAGGTTCTAATCCTTCATAATATGAACTTTTAATATATCCACGACTAGCAGGACGATCATCATTCTGAAAGAAATGTGGTAAAGTACGACCATTAACCTGTTTTGGAATACGTTTCTGTTTTAGTAAATCTTGAGCTAGTGCACCCATAATTGGTCCAATATTTGTTTCAGCATCTCCTTTTGCACCAGAATTAACCATAGTATAGAAGTGATTTTTACTATCCAATAGTTCCATAATCTTGGTACCAATATCAACACGACGATTTAGTTTTGCTTTAACATCTTCTTCAAATAAATCTGCATCTAACATTTCTGGGTTATTTTCAATTTCAGTAATAAGATGTTCTACTTCCATTTCCTTCTCAGTAATAATTTTCTTAGCTAATGCTTTGATTTCTTTTGAAGGACAAGCATCACGTAGTCCCACTGTAAAACCATAATTAATTAACCAATATGCAGTAATACGTTGTGTATTATCAATATATACTTTAGTTGTTTGTGGATCATATTTATCCCATGAAGTAATCATAATTTGTTCAGATAGCTTTTTACCAGCAATACCCTTTAATAGTTTACCATTTTGGATATGTGATTTAGCATCTTTATAATTAATACCATCAGGAATAATCATAGAGTACATTTCAAGAGAGTCAATATCTTTCTTTTTAATTTTCAATACATCAGTCTCATATGTATACATAATCATATTCATAGCATCATGCCAATCAATGATTAATGATTTTTCTGTCAATTGGTGTGAACCAATCAAAGTATCCTGCTTCAATTTAATAACTGGTTTAGCATGCATTGGAGACATAATTTGTCTTTTAACATCAGATATCATTGCAAGCTCTGTTTGTGTCTGAATAGACTGAGGTACAAACATATTCATTTCATCCCCATCAAAATCAGCTCCATATGGAGAAGTAACAGTAACATTCAACCTGAATGTTGATAGTTTATCATTATTAATAACTTTAACACGATGAGTCATCATAGACATTTTATGTAGAGTCGGTTGCCGATTAAATAATACTGGATCACCTGGTTGAAGATGTCTCCATACCTCATCTCCCATATTGAGATTGACTGTACTCTTATTATACCGTAAATCAATATCAATATACTTATCTCCTCGTTTTACTCTTACCATATTTGCTCCTGGATACTTGTATCGTCCATTTCTTACTAATTCCATTAAACGATTATAATTATGAGGTGTTACAACTTCAGTGAATGTCAAGTTCATAGCAATTTTAATAGGTACACCTAATTCATCTAAACTTAAATTAGGATCAGATGTGATAACGGATCGAGCACAATAATTAACACGTTTTCCCATTAAATTATTACGAATTAGACCAGTTTTTCCAACAATACGTTCAGAAATACTTTTAACTGGCCTTCCACATGATTTTTGCGCTGATTTAGGTAGATTAGTATCATTATCATAATAAACTGCTACATTATACTGTTGACACTTTAGAAAATCAATTTGATACTTTCTTTCTTCCTCTGTAGGATTTTCCTTCTCTACAAATTTTCGTAACCTTTGACTCGCTTTGATAATATCCGCTAATTTATTATTTAATGTATCTTCTGATGAGCCATTAGCTAGAAAATCAGCTTTAACTGAAGGACGAATAGCAACTGGAGGGATAGGAAAGTTTTTAATAATAAGATCTTCTGGACGAAAACGCCGTTGATTCCTTTGATCAAAGCCCATTAATTTCCAATCGGCATCACTTATATTAACTAGAATATCATACACCATTCTTGGTGTTAATACCTCTCTAACTTTCTTTTTCTCAGCATCTGCCTCACCACCCTCAAGAGGTGCTGATTCAGCTACAAATTGAATAACTCCAGTAGTATTTTTAATTTCCAATTTAATCATAGGAATAGGTGCATTACATACTTGACAATTATTTAACTTTGCCAATTTTCGAATTTCAATGAAACGGTTCTTACCATTTTTATACTTGAGAATATACTCTAATGTAGCATGTGACCTTGAAATTCTTAAATTTGAACATCTTAAACAGATACAACTTAATATACTTTTAACACCATCTTTAAATGCAAAGTTAAATACTGGTTCAGCGAATTCAGTGTGTCCAAAATGTCCTGGACAATTCTTTTCTCTTTCACCACATGTTAAACAAGTACGTTGATTATCTGTAGTACCTAAACGTTGGTCTACAATACCACCACGTTTAGGTTCATTATTGTCATATGTTTCTGCTAAAATGATACCATAAGGTTCGCTTGTACTCTTAATTACCGAATAATCTTTTACCTCAGAGTTGCTCCATACGTCGAACTCAATACGGTCTATTGGAATTAGATCCTCGCTATATGGGTTATCCATCTTAATCTCTTATAATACTTATACTATAAATTTTTAAGTCCTTTAAATATATTTTTCAACATTTATGTTAAGATATCATTAATAGTAACTGTTTTACATCCTTCACCACTCCACTTAGATAGCTTCCCCTTATATATTACCTCTAATGTATCTATAACTTCACCATAATAAATAAAATATAACATAGCTAATTTGTCAATACCTTCATGATGTAATAATTTCTTTTTATCTTCATAATTTAATATTTTATCATTAATCTTCATTATGAAACTAATCAATGGTATTCTTAATATAGGTTGATTATCATACTTTACCTTATTTATAATATCTAAATAATTACCATTAGTGATTAACTTTTTACGATTTTGATTACGATATTCAACTATATAATCCTCTTGAGTATTTGAAAACATTACATTAAAAATCATACATATATAGTACTTTATAGTTACATCTACTAATTGGTTATTTTTAATAAGATATATACGTTTCTCCTGAGGTAATTTGCTACGTACAAATGTTTCAAATTGTATATAAAGTTTAAATAAGTATTTTAATATACAGGTACGCATTTGAATTATTTCAATAATATTAGGGAACATTTCTTATTATACTTAAATATTAAATCTATAAATGAATTATTAAGAACATGGACCCTGAAATATCCCAGGATTATCCCCTTAATTGTACATGGAGTATTTGGTATCATCATACTCTTAATGATTGGTACCTAAGTGGTTACAAAAAGATTTTCTCTATAGCTAATATTAAAGACTTTTGGAATTTTCATAATAACTTGGATTGTTTAGGTGGTATTACAAATGCACAATTTTTTATGATGCGCGAATCAGTAACACCAGTTTGGGAAGATCCGCAAAATAGAAATGGTGGTTGTTGGTCTATTCTTGTTCCGGTTCAAGATGCTCAGAATGTATGGGAAAATATTGCTGTTCAATTAGTAGGTGATACACCTGATAATGGTATTACCGGTATTAGTATTAATCAAAAAAATAATATTTCTGTTATAAAAATATGGAATTCTGATAAAAATCAACGTAGTACATCTATATTAACTGAATCTATTCAAAAATATGGTAACATATTATATAGGCCGCATAAAGTCCAATACTAAGTTGTTTATATAACTTTTCATATCATGAGCTGATAACTTTGGTAAATTACCTTGATTATATACATCTAAAATAATAGTTTGACCAATATGTTTATAGTCCCAAATAGGTAATATAGGTATAGGATCAGCTATATTAACCACTCTTGTAAAATTAAGTGGACATCCATAAACATCTTTTATAAATTTAGGTTGACCAAAAGTTATAACTTCATTAACTTGGTTAGTTGATTCATAAGTTAACATAGCTAATATACAAGCAATACAACCACCAGAGGAATGTCCTGTAAAATCAATAGTATAACCATCTTCTAATACTCCTTTATTAGTTAATTCTTTTTTAATTTTAACAGCTTCATCAAAAAAACCTTTATGAAAACGATATTCATTATACAAAACATTTTTCATATTAATATTCATAAGAAGATCTTGAGGACGTTTTAAAAGCATTGATCCTCTTACAACTATTATATGATGTTTATCTTCTGGCTTTGTATAAACCAAAATACGCTTGTATCTTTTAATAGCTTTAGGAGGTAAATTGTTAATATCAGCATATTTATATGCATTACTTGATAGGTATGCCATACGGGTTATTTTAGAGATTTTTTCAGAAGATAATGCCTGCTCTATACATCGATGCTGCATTTTATTATTATATAAATAATCATAAAAAAATGATATCATCTAGAGACTTAGCTGAAAATAAAAAATTGATCTCGTCTAACGACTCTGTCTCTTTTTAATAAAAATTGATCTCGTCTAACGACTCTGTCTCTTTTTAATAAAAATTGAATACATTTCCAAAGGAAATATACCCTCTCTTTATTAAATCAATTAAATTGATTTAATAAAAATTGATCTCGTCTAACGACTCTGTCTCTTTTTAATTAATAGATTATTACATAATCTATTAATTAAAAATTGAATACATTTCCAAAGGAAATATACCCTCTCTTTATTAAATCAATTAAATTGATTTAATAAAAATTGAAAAAAAAACATGAGACAATGTTCAATGCTTGATAACACACCTGAAACACAGCTGAAACACAGCTGAAACACAGCCTAGAAAGAATGTCCTACTTCCCCTTTTTCACGTCCAACGTGAACCCGCTCGCGATGTTCAACCCCGATTTTCAGATGGGTATGGCTATGCCTATCCCTACGAAGATCCCCATGCCCATTATCATGCCTGTGCCCATTTCAATGGGTACTCCCTTCTTGGGCTATCCGACTGGTTTGACGGCGGATCAGTCTTCTGCAATTGCAAAGTTTGATGCCGAGTTCCCCGATATGCAGAAGAAGATGAACTACCTCTCGTCGGTTCCCAACCTGTCACCGCAGCTTCTGAAAGAGTACTACGACATCAAATCCGAGTTTAGCTCGTTCGAGTCCGCCAACAGCAAAACCAACATTACCTTTGCAAATGCCGACAAAATCAGCGTTTGTAGCCGTCTTCAGTCCATGAAGACCAAAATTGACAACCTGTACAACCTGGTGTCGGGTATGGCCATGTACAATCCACTCATGGCCAGAACTCTTCCTACAGTTGTTACGACAATTACGACTACCCCGGTTCCTACTTCACAGGGTACTGGATCCCTGTCATCAGATACCCAAGATACAATTGCATCATTGCGCAGCATGGGCATACTTTGAATCAATGCATTACCTGTTACCTTTCCTTTAGCTGATTGACATTCGTTCATCTTGTTCATTTATCAAGTATTAATTAAAAATTGATCTTGTCTAACGACTCTGTCTCTTTTTAATATGTTGTTTACACAACATATTAAAAATTGAAAAAAAAATTTCATAGCACTTCCTTTATCTTATAACACAAGAGCCTACCGCTCATACAGAAACAGTTTTACAAAGCAGTTCCCAAGATGTTTCACTTTGGCCTCCCTTCGAACTCTGGTATTGGCATGCCCATCATGTTCGGTTCAAGCGGCTTATCAACTCAGGATTGCAGTTATATTTCCATGTTCGATTCTGCCTTTTTTGATATGCAGAACAAAATGAAGTTTATTGCATCAATTCCTAACCTTTCCCCACCTCATCAGGAGGTATACTTGTCGCTTACGAATCAGTTTAGGTCATTTGAACGTGCATACAACATGACTGATGTTAATGCATCAAACTGTGCCAAGATTTATCGTTGTGGACACTTGAATGGCATTAAGAGCAGGATTGATAACCTATACAATCTGCTGTCAACTTCGATTGTGTCTAACCCAGTCGTGACCACAGCTACAACTACACCAGTCCCTCCTAAGGGTTCTGGTTCCCTTTCAGCAGATAGCAATGATCTACTTGCATCTCTTCGTAGCATGGGTATTCTCTAAATTAATACACTAGATACTTTTCCTTTAGCTTGTCTATACTTGTATTTTTCGTATCTTATAATGATTACGTAAATTTATTTTTTTACATTATCCAATTTTATTTACATATACAAACATATTTCCTTTAATTTAACTCTACTTGTGGCTCATACAATTATAATTAAGATGCTTTTATAATTAAAAATTGAAAAAAAAATTACATAGCACTTCCTTATCTGATAACACAAGAAAGCCTCAATCAATCGTGAACCAACTTTCAATCTTCTTAACAGCTTTATCAAACAGTCTAAATGGCTAAGTGCGACCCCAAGATTCTGGAGAGGATTCTTAGCACTAGGCTTAAGGACATTCGTGATGAGATTACAACTCTGAAAACAAACCTTGATAAGAAGGAAGTCCTTATCATGGCTTACACAATCAAGTGTGCCGGTCAAGTTGATGATACAATCATTGATCCTATGCTTGGCGATAAGCGTGTGCTAGTTGCCAAGCTTACCAAGCTCAAGGAAGAGGCTCATGAGATTGCTACGCAGCTCCAGCTTATTTACTAAGCTCTGTTCTCATGTGAGAACAACCGTTTTTTTATACATGTAACCTACATGTATATTTACGTTATTTTAATAAAAAAAATTGATTAAATAACCAAATAGTATGTCCATACCTATAACTCCCCAAAGCCTACCAGCGTCTAAAGAATTCAAAGTCTACTGAGCATCGGCATCAGCATCAGCATCGGCATCGGCATCGGCATCAGCATCATTATCAGCAAGCACAGTCAGATGTCAATTCCGGGTGACATCCAGACCAACATTTTGCTCCTCGACAAACATGTCTTTGAGCTCAACAATCAGATCAAAGATATGAAAAACCAGCTCAAGTTCAAGAAGTGGCAAATTCAAAAGGCTGGTATGAATCATTCTACTACCGACGAAGCAATGAAAGCACTGATCGCGTCGGAGACCGATCTCGAGGAGGAAATGCTGAGCCTCAAGAATCAGCACGATGATATCGCATTCCTGATTAAGAAAATCAGCGTCAAGCTGTACTAGTTGTACAAGCTTTGGTCCTTTGGTCCTTTGGTCGTGGGAAAATGAAAATTTGTTGGTCTGATAGTCAGACTAAAAATTGTTGTATCATACTTTCATGCAAAATTTGTTCTTTCTTTACTCTCTTTAATTGCTATCTCTCGTAATTTATTTAATACATTATTTTGTTCTTCTATATCATTATTTATCACATATTCAAAAGGATAATTATCTAAATCTGTCTCTGATAGATGATTTTGTATATCTTCAGAACCTTCCTGTTTAACTCTTGATGCTGTTCTATTAGGTGCATTTACCCTTAATAAAATACCATTATGTTGTTTTATCCATTGTGCTTCATTCCTAAATCTCACATCAGTCACAATAAATATATTGTTTTTATTAGGTGTTCTATTTTTATATATTTCCATCCATAAACTTAATGAACGAATCCATATATCTTCTCCATATTTATCACGTCCATTTTTTGTTCCATATTCTTGTAACATTTGTCTTACCTCTTTTGTCTTTTCATTAAATAATGAATCATATGATAAATCTTTATTTCGACAACCAACTTCAACCTTCATTTGATCCCCAAATGCAATATAATAATATTGAATGTTTGTTATCATCTTATTCAAAATAATAGGCAATATTTTCTCTGCTATATAGTTTTTTCCACTTCCCATCTTTCCACTTAATCCTATTAATAAATTCTTACAGATACTCATTTTTTTGCTATATATAATATATTTATTCTTTTATATATTGATAATTATTGAAAAATATATATCATACTATCTCCATATTATAAACATATAATAGGAAAAGTATCAAGATATTAAAAGTACAAAGGTACAATGGTGGCTTGTCAAGAAAACAATCAAAACTCTATATCATGGGCAAATCGTGCTTTGATCAAACACCTTGTTCATAACATCCACACATGTATGAGCAAAATATACTCAATCCATGATATTAGTCCTATCTTCATGTTCTATAATAAAATATTTATACGTACTACTTACAAAAATACAGAAATAAATCTAGATAATCTTTCAAAATCTTTAAAAGCTATCTATTGTCTTAATAATGAAGGTATTATAAACTATGCTAATAAAATAGATGTTAGTATCATGTCCAAAAATATATTAGATTGGGATGGTATTGATCCTCTTGGTGTTTATGTCGAAATTCATATCCCAAATGATGAAATATCTTCAGTATTAGAAAAATTTCCAGATATTAAATTTATGTCATATGATGATAATTCAGCTTGTATTTTTCAACGTTATGAACTACTAATTGCTAATAATATTGGAATTACCAAAGTGAAAGCCGCTATTATTAATGATTATTTAGATAACTTGGCTTATATCAATACAGTTAATATCGAAAGATTAGATACTATCGGTAGTTTGTTAGGATCGTTTATCAATCACTTTTATGAATATTTTAATAATATGATTATCAACATTGCCGAACTAGGTAACTGTTATGTTGATTATGTTGATAATGGTCATATTGGCATGACCATTAACAATGAACTAGCTTATAAAGTAATAGAATTAAATGAAACATTATCATCTGAAATATTTGTTTTCAAGATGAATACATGTAAAATTATAAAAATAGATACATCTAATTTACCTGATATAAAATCAAATACTAAGGCATCATCAGTATTTTTTAGCAAGATGATTCGGACTATAGCCATATGTGCCCAAAATTTAGAACATTTTGAGATTAATTATATAAATGAAATGGATCATATATTATATCTTGATAATGACACATTAAAAGATATGAATATTATATTTTCTCGTTGTAAGGTAATACTAATTCGTAGTAAGTTTGATTTTGGATTCAATTTTTGGGGTATCAACCTATCATCATTTCCAAAATTAGTTAGATTTGAGTTTGACAATATTAATGATATCAAAAAAATACGTATAAATTCTACAAACACAAATGTTAAACATATAAGTCTTTCTAACAATGTAATTCCATTTGATTGGCATTCTGAACTTTCTATTTTAGAACTTCACAGTATGACAATATCAAAGGATACTATACGTATGTTACCATATACTTTACATAAAATTAATCTTATGGTTCAAATAACAAGTAACTTGTTATTTGATATTTCAAAGTTTCCTTGTTTATGTGATTTAACTTTAATAGCTTATTCAAAAACAAATCATATTATAAATATGTTTTGTTCTTCAGAAAATCGTCAGCTGAAACATCTTAAGTTTAATGATAAAGTTATAATGGGTATTATAGATGTACCTAATCTGAAACAAATAGCTATGGATGTTAATACTATTACACAAGAAACAATTGATAATATACCTTTTAATATTGAGGATTTGAGCATCCAAGGTAATGTATCAGGAAAGCCAATAATAGATGTTACCAAGTTTCCTCATCTTGGTTTGTTACATTTGATGAATAACATTGATAAAAAGTTTACACTTATCGGTAAACTAATACATACCGTTATAGGTATATTTCTTGTATTATGAACCCACTTAAAAAATAATAACTTTAATAAAGTATGCTTAGATACGATGGATTTCAAGATTCCTGAAAGTTTTAATGACTTTGAAGAGTTAAAGTTGAGAGCGGAAACGCTACGTGGAATATATGGATATGGATGGGAAAAACCATCCGAGATTCAAAAACAGGCATTAGTGCCTTTTTTAAACAACAATGATATGATTATTCAAGCCTGTGCTGGTTCTGGTAAGACTGGTGTATTTGGTATTGGTTCTATTGAAAAAGTTAAATCAAATATTAAAAATATGCAGGTATTAATTATTAGTCCAACTAGAGAGTTATCCGTTCAAACTTATAATATTATTTGTACTATTGCTCAATACTCACCAATTTCTGTAGCACTACATCGTGGTTGTAGTACAAAGTTACGTACTGGTGAAAAATTATCTGGAACTGAACGTGCTAGTGGTTATATGAGTTATGGTGAAAGTCAACGTTATTGTGAACAAATTGTTGTTGCAACACCAGGACGTATTCTTGATTTATTCCGTCGTAAACAAATATCTTGTAATACTTTATCTCTTTTAATTTTAGATGAGGCAGATGAGCTATTAACATTAAGTAATGAATTTCAGACTACATTAAAAGATATTTTAAGCTTTTTACCAGTAGAACGTCAAACAATAGTAGTTTCTGCAACAATTCCTTCTGATGTTTTAAGTTTTGTTCAAAATATTACCAATAGCCCAAAACGACTATTAATGAAGAATGAGGAGTTACCATTAGCAGGTATTAAACAATATTATGTTGTATTAGAAAAAGAACAAGATAAGATATTGTGTTTAATTGATATCTATAGTAATATTTCTATTCAACAATCTATTATTTTTGTAAATCGTAAGGAAAAAGTAGATTATATCTGTGAACAAATGCGAGAGAATGGCTTTACTGTCTCTTGTATTTATGGTACTATGTCTCAGGTAGAACGTGATAGTATTATGGCTGACTTCCGTAAAGGTGTAACTCGTGTTTTAATCGCTACAGATTTATTAGCACGTGGTATAGATGTTCAAAGTGTTTCAATGGTATTCAACTATGATTTACCCAATAATAAAGAGAATTATATTCATCGTATAGGTCGTTCAGGTAGATATGGACGTAAGGGTGTAGCAGTAAACTTTGTTTTAGAACCAAGTGGTAATAAACCTAAGAGTGTTATTGAATTAGAAAACTTTTATGGTTGTCAAATATCTCCTCTTCCACAACTTGACCTATTATAAGAAATTATATGAATTTTTTATATATGTAATTTTAATGGATCTATATCGAGATATTGATATTCAGGCTATAACTGATAAACTTGATTCTATAGTTGATCTTGCAACTGATATAAAAGACAATACTTTATTTCCTACTTTTATAGAAAAAGTTAAAGCTAAAAAAATTATTATGAACTTTATAAAAGAAAAAAAACGTGTCATTTATGGTGGTACTGCTTATAATGAACTCATTAAAAATAAAACATCAAAAGAAAGAATTTATAGTGAAAAAGAGGAGGTTACAAAAGATGTTGAATTTTATACACCAGAGCCTATAATGGATATGATAGAATTATGTGATTTATTAAGGAATGATTTTGAGTATGTTGCAGGGAGCGATGCTCAACATGAAGAAACATTTTCTATATTTGTTCAATTTGAAAATATGTGTGATATATCTTATATGCCTAAACATATTTATAATAATATGCCTCGATTAACTATTAATGGTTTTCAATATACACATCCTTCTTTTATTTTAGTAGATATTTTACGTCAATATAATGATCCTTTACTCAGTTATTGGCGTTTGAAAGATAAAACATTTTCACGTGCTAATATGCTTCTTAAATACTATCCATTAGATTTACATAAAGGTAAACCTGATTTTCCACCACCTTCTAAAATTAATGGATTTGTTTTTGATATGATAAAGAATATACCATCATTAATACATCTAGGTAGTATAGCTTATAATTATTATATTAATACAAAAGAAAAACATATTAACACTGATCAACCATTAGTTTGTATGTCAACAAATTTAAAAGAAGATAGTAATAATATATATAAATTAATAACAAAAAAATATAAAATTAGAGTAGAAGAATATTGGCCATTTTTTCAATTTTGGGATAGACGTGTTGTTTATTATTATGATAATTATCCTGTATTAACTTTAGTTGGTCATAATCGTATATGTTTACCCTATCATTCTGTAACATACTCTGATAATAAATTTAAAAGTATTCAATTAGGTGGTGTTTATAAAGAACTATTAGGTGGTGAAAAAGAACCTACTGACATTAATAATACTATGAAAATGGGTACATTTATTCTTCTAATATTGTATCTTTTAATAGATTTACATTACTGTAATATTAATAAACTTAAAAAAGAAGCTAAAACAATAGAAAATATGTTATATACTTTGTTAGATACTCGTAAAAAGTATTTAACAGAAAAAAATATAACAGTTATGGATAAGTCTCCTTATCAAGAATTTATATTAGAATGTTATGGTAAAACAGTAAATCCTAAAGTTGATTCACATACTAGAAGATTAAATCGTAAAAAACGCGGATTAGCTGTAATTCTTCGTTATACTCCTAATGAAGATGATAAAAATGCTGAAAAATATAAAATTAACTTTGAAAATTCATCCGGTAATACAATTACTAATCCTAAAAAATTATATGTAAATAATATTATTAGTGATAGCGATACTGATGATATTTTAGCTATTTAATCATTTTTCTCTTGGTTTTCCATCCAATCTGTTAGGGATAGTATGGATTTTTTATTATTTTGTGTTACTGAACTAGCATCACTAGCACCACTATTTATATTAGTACTAGTAATACTTGCTTCTTCATCGCTATCACTATCAGGTAGACTAACAGTATCCTCTGATATATTTGAATCTTCTAACTCATTATCAATTCTAAGTAATGATTTAATAATACAAAATAATAAAAATATAGGTGGAATCAATAATATTGAAATATACATTTTATAGAACTATGGCAACCATAGTAACTATATAAAGGTTTATCTTTTATATCTATTTAAAGAGTGTAAAAAAGTAAAAATGCAAGCTGTAATAGAAATACCCTATAATCCCATAAATGTTCTTATTTCTAGTGATGATATTCAAAGATTGTTTATGAGATTCAATTTAGATGTTCATGTTAAAGATGTTAAATATTATCAAACTGCATTAACAAATCGTTCATATGTAAGAAGTGAATACAATTTAATTGATCCAGATGTATTAAAAAATAGTCGAACTAATAATACTTTGGAACTATTTGATGAATCTAATGAGAGGTTAGAATTTCTAGGGGATACTATTATTAAGTGTGTTGTTTCTGAATACTTATTTCGTCGTTTTTATGAGGAAGATGAAGGTTTCTTAACACGTATTAAAACAAAAATAGAAGATAAGGATTCTTTAGCTAGATATGCTAAACGATTAGGTTTAGATCACTTTATTATTCTTAGTAAACAATTAGAAGATAATAATGGTAGACATTCACATAAATTTTTAGAGGATAGTTTTGAAGCTTTTATGGGTGCTTTATATCTTGATTTGGGCTTTGAAATTTGTAAAACTTTTATGAATATTATTTTGGAAACTGAGGTTGATTATGCTGAAATTCTTTATAAAGATACTAATTATAAAGATCAACTATTACGTTTTTATCATAAAAATAAATGGTCATATCCTTTATATGTTGAGGTTAAAGCAGATGGTCCTATTCATAAACGTATATTTACTATGGGTGTAAAGGATTTTATGGGTAATATTATATGTGAATCTAGTGACATGAATAAGAAAAAGGCTGAACAAAAATGTGCAATGTATGCCCTTTATAAATATAATCAAATCACCAAAGAACAAATGGTTCTTGAATAATAATTTCTTTTATAATAGTATATAATGTTGTCTGATTATATGAATGACAAATTAAGCCAATACAAACATGCTAGAAGTATCGCTGATAATGTATTAAATGAAATTGAAGCCATTGGTAAAATGAACCAATTTGGTGGAAAACTTAAAATTAATCAAGAAAGTATTAAAAAATTAGATGACGAGACAAAAGAAAATATTATGCAAATAAAAGAAGTATTAAATGAGCTTGAAAATATTCAATTTGATACAATCCGCACTAAATTAGCAAACTGTAAGAAAATACAAACTGGTGACACTGGTGATATGGCTGAAAATATAACTACTTTACAAGATATTATTGGTCAAATTAGACGTGAATTAGGTAAACAAAAAGATCGTTTACAAAATGAAGTTACAAATATATCAAATCCTTTAAGAGAACTAACTAATGATGATGATGAATAAATATAATATTAGTGTAATATTAGTGTTATAATATTAGTGTAATATTAGTGTTATAATATTAGTGTAACATAGATAAACAAAATAATTTATCTATATTTAATATATCTATGAGTCATCTAAATACATATCTTCAAGATAAATTAACAAAATATCACAAATATAATTCTCGGGCTAATGAACTATTAGGATTACTATCATCTGTTTCAAATGAACTTGTTTCTGGTCAAACCAATAAATTAACTAATGTTATGGTGGTTTTAGATGGTGGTTCTATACGTGATCGTTTAAAATCAGCACGTGAAAAATTAGGTTCTACTGGTAAAAGTTTAACTAATAAAATTAGTTCTATGAAAAATAAATTAAGTCCTGGTTCTAAAAAAGCATCACCAGCAGCAAGATCACCAAAATCTCCAAAATCACCAAAATCTACAAGATCACCAAAATCACAATCACCAAAATCAAAAAGATTTTTTTTTACAAAAGGTTCAAAAAAGACTTCTTCTCCTGGTACTCAAGCATCATCATCTGGTGATATACAAGAAGATTTAAATGCTATTGTCGATATAATTACAGAAATCCAATCTATTAATTTACAAGATATAGAAACAGGTATTACCAATATTATGTCTAATCTTAAGAGTACTGGTGATAACAGTAACACTGAAATTCAAAAACTTCAAAGTCAATTAGCTGATGTTAAGACTCAAATAGGTAAAATCAGAACACAAGCTGCTACTACACGTACTCAATTAGCTGACAAGGTTCAAAAAACCCTTCAACTAATGTAATAAATCTTTATTCATCTATTATATTATATATATTAGATTAATGACTGACAATTATATTGATTTAAAAATTAATGGAAGATTGTTTCCAGTATGGGTTTTACATAATTTTAAAAAGTATAAATTACCACCTATTATTCATGCTACTGATGAAGATCCATGTAATGCTCCTAGAAAACCTAATACTAACGAACTTCGCGATTATCAAAAGTTTCTTGCCTCTTATCTTGATTACAGATCACCTTATCGTAATATTTTAGTTTATCACGGTTTAGGTTCTGGTAAAACAGTAACTGCAATTAACATTTATAATCTTCTATATAATTACTCTCCTCTATGGAATGTTTTTGTTCTTATAAAAGCTTCTCTTAAAGATGATCCTTGGTTAAAAGATTTACAAAGATGGGTTCCAAAACAAGATAATGCCGATAGAATGAATAATATACAATTTATTCATTATGATGCTCCTAATGCTGATAAAGTATTCTTGGAAAAACTAAAAACAGCTGATGCTAATAAGAAAAATATGTATATTATTGACGAAGCTCATAATTTTATTAAAAATGTTTATAATAATATTGTATCTGGTTATGGTCGTCGCGCTTTTACCATTTATGATTATATTGTAAATGAAAAGAAAGAAAATGATTATACTCGAGTTATATTACTTTCAGGTACACCTACTGTAAATACACCATATGAACTTGCCTTAATTTTTAATCTTCTACGTCCAGATACCTTCCCAAAAAATGAATCTCAATTTAATGATATTTATATATCTACCAAAGGTGGTAAAATGGTTCTCAATCCAGATAATAAAAATATGTTTCAACGTCGTATATTAGGTCTAGTATCTTATTATATTGGTGCTGATCCCCAATTATTTGCTTCAAAACATATTATTAAAAAATATTTACCTATGAGCAGTTATCAAGAAAGAATATACTCTTATTTTGAAAAAATAGAAGAACAATTAGAAAAAAAACGTATTATGACTAGCAGTCAACAAACATTATATAGTTCTTATTCTCGTCAAGCATGTAATTTTGTTTTTCCTAATTTAGGTGATGATTTAAACGGTGAAAACCGTCCTAGACCATCTAAATTTGATCTCAATTTAGGTGAAAGTAAATTAGTTGCAGAGGGAAAAGCTAAGAAATTGATTGATATAGAAAAGAAATCTAAGAAAAAACAAAGTATTAATCTTTATTTAGCTGAAATTAGTAGGTATCTAAATGCTTTTGATTCTTATTTAGGTAAACTACATGATGAAGATGTTAAATTAAAACATACTATTTTTGATGATATTGAAACCTTTAAAAATAAATATAAACTTAAATTCGTCGCTTTTTGGAAAGATCATAAGAAAAGTAAGCTATTAGAAGCAATGTATGCAAGTTCTTGTAAGATGACCGCTATTCCATTCTATTTACTACGTTCTAAAGGTCCTGTTATTATATATTCAAATTATGTTAAAATGGAAGGTTTGGAACTATTTAAAATATATTTAAAATACTTTGGCTATGGTGTTTATGGAGATTCCAATAATTATTCTTCAGGTACTTTTGTTGAATATCATGGTGATATCGATAAACAAATCCGTTCTAAGAATCTTAAATCCTTTAATACACCTGAAAATGTTAATGGTAAAGTTATTAAAATTATTATGATTTCTGCTGCTGGTTCAGAAGGTATTAATTTATTAAACGTAAGACAAGTTCATATTCTTGAACCATATTGGAATGAGGTTCGTATTAAACAATTAATAGGTCGTGCAGTACGTATGTGTTCACATAGAATGTTAGCTATGAATGAACGTAAAGTAGATATATTTAGATATCATGCAGTTAGAGCTCAAGAAGGTAGTAAAATAACAACTGATATTAGAATAGCTGAACTAGCTAATGAGAAAGATAATTTAATTGATACTTTCCTTCAAACTATTCGTGAAGCAGCAGTTGATTGTGAATTATTTAAAAGCCATAATATGCTTGATGGCGAATATGAATGTTTCCGTTTTGAAGAAAAAGCATTATTTGATAAATTCATAGGTCCAGCTTATAAAGATGACCTATATTATGATCAAAAAATTAACAATGGATTGAATAGTAATAATGTCATTAAAAAGAAGGTCAAAGTATTTAAGGTTAAAGGTGTAATGAAAACTATTAAGGGATATTCTGAAGTTAAAGAATATTGGTTTAATCCTGAAACACGTATCATTTATGATCTTGAATTAGATTATCCATTAGGTAAAATAAATACTAATGAAAAATATATGGGTAATTATGTAGTTGATGAACAAATACCTATACCTACTTTATCACGAGTTTGATTCTTATTTAATATCAAAAAGTATTATTATTGATATTAAAATTATTATTAATTAAAGACGTCTAAATACTAACAAATTTCTTTTAAAATAACATTTTTTATTTGATTCCATTCTTAATGAATTTGTCATTTTTGTATCTAGTTCAAAACCATATTCAGTTATCTTTTTAATAACTTCATCAATATCTAATTCATTAACATGACCATCACCTCCATGTCCAACTTCTGCCCAACTCATTATTATCCCCTTACGAGCATTTTTTGTTATATTCTCTATAAATATTCTTTCATATTGTTTAGGTATATGTTCTCCTACTTCAAAACTCATAATCCAATCAACTGAATAGTCAATTTGTTTACTTAAATCTCCTTGTTGGATAAATTTTGGATTTCGTAAAGAACTTTCATATGTATCAATACATTTTACATTTTTTATTCCTTTTGAAGCTAAGTATTGTATATAAGAACCATTTCCACATCCTAAATCTAAAATAGAATCATTGGGATGATGTTTAAAAAAATTATATAATCCATTAGCAAGACCTGGATCTTCTCTAAATTGATGTGAAAGATATTGTGATTCACCACCCCATCCACCATTATTATAATTTTTGTCACTATACAAATTTGCATAATTATAAGCTATCCAATGAGCTAAAAATATAATTATACCTAGTCCAATACTAATATATCTTATTTTGGTATTTGTCCAATATAGTGCCATTATTATGATTATAATAAGTAGAATAACACTAATATGTTTATTAATGTATATTCGTGCTCTATCAACTGTGCAAAACATATCTATAATATATGCATATATTTAGTTTTAAACTATAGGTAATAGCAATGGTATCTATAACGACTAATAATATATTATGATAAAGATATTAGTGATTAGATATAAATATAATATTATTTTATATTATATTTATGAGTGAGTTTGATATTAAAAAATATCTGAAGAAACTAAAAAAAACCTTAGAGGAGAAAGAGTTAGAGTCATTTTATGTAATGGTAGACCGTACAGATTTTAAACCAATGAAAGGTTATGATACTCCAGGAGATTTAATGAAAATGACAGTAGAAAAAAAACAATATTATGCAGGAAAACGTATTGCAGATATATCTCTTTATACTAATTTAAAGGGATTAAAAACAGATGAATTTATTTTTAGCATAAAAATTGTAATATATAAGATTTTAGAAAATGGAAAATTAAGTTTTAATATTAAAGATACTGTTGGTATTCGTGTAAATTACTATCCAGATGACTTTGAGAAAAGACGTTTTCGTTTAAAGGATGTAGAAAAATTTATGAGATTATGTGCTGATAATGTTATATATATAGAAACTCTTAATGGTAATAAGTATAAAAATGTTCTTAAAATATTAGAAAAAAAAGGTATTGATTTTGAGACTGATTAAATTTCAAGCTCTTCTGAATCATCATCATCTTCATCAGATTCTGTTTCATTATCTTTTATTTCATCATCTTCATCAGCTTCATCATCATCTTCGGTTTCATAATCTTTATCTTCATCATCTTCATCAAACTCGGTTATTTTAATTCTATAGATAGCACTTGGATTTTTTGCACAAGGACATAATTCATCAGTTATAGTTTTAATAACATACATTGGAATTTTGTACCTATCAAAAAATGACTTTAGTTTACCAATACTAACCTTATCTTTTACAACTCCTGTATAAATGATATCTGGAATATTATTAATAATAGGTTTATCTATAATCATTTCATCATTTAAATCATATGATGAAACTTCCTTATAATGTTCAATCCTTTCTGACATATCCATTATTTCCTTGCTAAACTTTGTAATTTTATCAGTAGATCGCTTTACATTAGATATTTTTATATCTTTTGTACTGTTAATAATTTTTGTTAATTCAGGAAGCATTTTAAACTCTCGGTTTTGAACCATTCGTAATACTTTCTTACAATCTTTAAGTTGTATATATTGCTCTGCATTTCTTTCTGATAACATTGTAATATCTCGCTCATATTTTGAACGCATTTTTTCTACAGTACAATCTTCGCGACGTTTAAAATCATCCATAATATTGCGTAATATATCCTGATAATATTGGTTTAATTCATCTGTTACATATTTATCATAATTTTTTTGGGTGATAAGAAGATAATCTGTTACTGTACGTTTTATAACTGGATCTATTTCTAGCTCAGCTGGTTCTACCATAATTAGAAACGTAATTAATCCACTCCAATCAGTATAATACTTTTCTCTTTTCTTATGTGCAATAACAAGTTCATTCATTTTAGTAATAATAATTTTTTTTTCTTTACTTGTACTACTCTTAAGTAATAATGCAATATCATCTGAAGATATAATATATATATCCTCATTTGTATTTTGTTCAGCCCTTCGTTCTTTATCTTTCCATTCAAATATTTTTTTAATAATTTCATTATCACCTTTTAATAAGGACTCCATCTGTTGAATACGAATATTAATATTATCGGTATTATCACTTTTTAAAACTTTCTTTTGTAAGACAACTTTTTGTTTTTGAATGATATCTATAAACTTACTAAACATGTAATCATTTATAAAGTTGTTATTATCATGATCTTTAATAAGAAATTGATTAATACGACGTTGTAATTTTTCTGTCCAAAAGTACTCTAGATATTCATAGGTATCCTTATTATAAAGTGCCTCTTGAAAATACTCAATAATTTTAGCTTCAGCTCTTATAATTGCTTTCTTATCAATATCATTTACAGAATCAGTATGATTACTCTTTGCTTCCTGATACTCAATAACAATATCAAAAGGTTCAATTACAATATCATAAACTTTTCCACCAATACGTTCCTGAAAGGATATATTTACGTTATACTTATACTTTGATACATATTTACGTGTAATATTCATAATCCACCATGCAAACATAAATTCCATACGTGCTGGGTAAATTAGCTTATAGAGCTCAAAATTATTTTTCTTAATACGAGAATAATCTGGAAGTCCAAGTTCGTCTTGTTTGACTTCATCAATATGAGTACTTTTGATATCAAACATTGCATGAATGTAATCCATATAGACATGATAAAATCCTTGAGTATATTTACCTAGATTTGTCGCTGTTGCCTCATTTTTGATAAAATTAATAAAGGTATCAATAGATACCCATGTCTGCCACTTATTTGCTTCTTGTTTAATAAAACTATCAATATATTCATTATCTTTCTTGAACAACGAAACAAGTGCATTTTTCTTTATCATATAATTTCCTTTATTATTAGGCTCATTATCAGGCTCACTTATGGCATCCTTACCTAATCTGATTTCAAGTAGTTTCAATAAAGCCTCTTTGTTAACCTTAACATGTTGGCTTTGGGACTTTGTCTTAATAGACTGCAATTCGCGTTTATTCGCCATCTTATCATATATATTTATGATAAGACGTACAAGACATATATTTTTTCAATATTTAAAATACCCAATTAGCTGGTACATCAAATGCCCATTTAAACTTCTCCATTAATGTCTTACTAAACATTTTCTCTATTGGGATATCATGAAACTTCATAAATGATACTGTTATCCTAGGATCTATATAATTTGTTTTTGATGTTACTAATGATATATTTTTTAACTGATGTTTAACCTCCTTTTTATATCTTAATTTTTTTATTATTTCTTGGATCTTCTTCGGATTTTTTGCTGTTAATTTTTTTTGTTTTAATTCAAGTATTTTAGAATCTATCTTTTGTAATTGATCTTTGAATCCTTTCAGTACATTTTTCTGATGATTACATAACAATGCAACTCTTATATTCGCTTTATTATACAAATCCATTAAAACTTGCATTCTATCTGCTTTGTCATAACTCTTATATTTTTTATTAATATTTGTTATCTCTTCTTGAAACATATAAGATGCATTATATGTACGGAATACCTTGGCAGTTAATTCTGGAAAGAATGTTTGAAGATACTTATTAATTGCCGTTGAATTAACAAGTTCAAATAATTCATCATCTTTAGTTTTATTTGTTATAAATTCTTTTAAATTTTTATATACTTGTTCATCTACATTTAATTCATTAAGATATCTAATAGAGTCTTTACCTAAGAAATCTAATTTAATTCTGAATGTATTGTCATCTAATAAATGGATATGTTCAACACGTAAAGATGTTACACCTACTGTATCCGCTTGATCTTCACCCTTTTCATTTCCTACTCTAAGTGCTAATATATCTATAAAATATAATGCTGTAGCAAGTTGTCTTGTAGTTGGATCAGTTGATGTCATATTCTCTTGATTCTTTTGACGAATTTCATTAATTATCTTATTTAGTTTACGAGCTAATTCAAATTTATCTTTATCACTTTGCATACGTAGATCTGAATGTGATGCCAACCAAACATACTTAACTTTATTACTAATTGGATCCTTCCAAGATGCTAACCATTCAACTATTTTATCATGAATTATATTTCCCCATTTATGACCTGGTATTGTACTTGGAATTGGTGCTTCCTTTCCTAAATTTAATGTTACATCTTCTGGATATATTCGTTTCTTAATACTTCCTAATTTAGGATGATTTCCACGACCTAAGAAAATACCACTAGGTTCCATTCTAAAATTACCTACTGGTTGTGGTTGACCATCTACTATAGCTATTTTGTATGGTTCTGCTTGTTTATCCTTAATTTCTTTAATTTTTAATTTATCTTCTTTTGATAAATTTGCTAAAATTTCACGTTGTTTATCGATATGTTTTCGGATTAAAGTAAAGTCACAATCATCAAGAGAAAATATATTCAGACCTCTAATAGTTAATTTCCAGTCTCGCCAAAAATTACGTCGAAAAGAAGCATGTCTTATATATTCACTATCTATATATTTAGCATATAAAGTAGCATATTCTTCTGCTAAAAGTGGTAATTTTATAGGATTCCCTTTTACTAAAATAGGTATATTATGAGGAACATATTCTGGTGGAAATAGAACTCCATTATGTTGTAATGTTTTCCACTTTTGTATTTCCTTCCCTCCAAATTGTACCGATAAAAAATATTTGTATAATGGATTATTTATTAATGTTTCTGACATTTAATAAATAATAGATAAATATTACAGCTTAAAAAAGTACTTTTAATTAAATATAGCCCTATCAATATCATTTTCAACTACACCTATTTTGAACATTAATATGTTCTGTAATTTCTCATATAAAGGATGTCTAATATAATTAGTTTTTGCTCTATAATCTCTTACTAAATTTCCATTTATATCTCTAGTATCTTTAATACTCGAGTTAACTGGAACATGACTGTCAATAAAGTCTGATGGGCATGGAACTAACTGATTTCCTTTTGAATCTTGTATTGATATTGTAAAATTTTTCACATTACCTAAACTAGAAAATCTAAATACTTTATCCACATAATGTGTGTCTGTATACAGAAAATCACCATTTACAAAATCTGGAAATAATATACTAAATGATTTTGATACCTCTTGATTAGTTGCCATCTCATTCACATCTTGATATTCATCTATTTTTAATAATAAAAATTTATCACTCTCTAATGTTTCTGTATTTAGAGTATATTTATATGCACTAACAACTGCATTTGATGCATCAAATTGTACTTCATATGTTGTATCAATCACTTCTGGGTATGTTTTTGTAATACCAAAAGTAATTGTTCTTAATAATCCTACTAGATAGTCTTCTATTATGGTATAATTACCACTTAAATCTAATGTTAAATTAAAAGTAGTATTTGAAGCTCTAATTGTTCCAGTATTTAATAGAATAGTAATATTACCAGCTGCAATAGGTGTTATAGAAGTTCTTGATATAGTATATTTTCTAGGTAAAATACCGGTTTCCATTTTAATATATTTTACATTTTCAAATGATCGATGAATATAAGCATCAGTAGTACCAGATGGTGGATTGAAATATACACGATAATTAAATGGATTTGGATACTTGGAATAATTACGATCACCACTATCTACTACCACTGTATATTCTATTAAATTTTCTATGGTAGTGTTATCTGTTACATTATTATGTATAAAATTAGGTTTTTCATATTCTTTAGATAAAATATGTCTTTGTGATGTACCATATTCAGGTATTTGCATATCATTAATTCCCATCTGATTTATTCTTTCATTAAAGTTAAAAGAGGCATGTTGTGGATAATTACTCGTTGAATAAGGTACATTAGTTTGATTTACAAAATCAAATGGAGTTACGTTATCACGATTGCGGCTCATTATCTAATAGTATAGATAAAAATATATCAAAATATATCCAAATATAATCTACCCATTATATAAATGAATAAGTTCACTGATAAAGATGATGACCTTAAATGTGCTCCGTCTAAACGCTTTGACAGCGATGCTAGAACATGTTTTTCTATTCAACAACTTCAGTCTATTGCTAATAGTTACAATAAAACAACTGCTAATAAAATAATTGTAACTAATGATAAAAAAGACTTATTACGTAAGCTTATTAGTAAACTTGATAAAGCTTGTAATGACCAAGTTTGTCTCCTTCAAGAATCTTTTGTTAGAAATGTAGATGATTTTGATATGTTATATAATACATTTCGCCCTCAAGGTCCCTCTTATAAATTTCAATGGTTAAGTACTTCAGATATAAACCAAGTAATGATTCAATATATGGAGGCATATAAGGACTTTATCTTTTTTGGTGCATTACCAATTGATTTTAAAGAAATAAAGGTACCTATTAGTTTTGATAATTTTTTCAAGACATTATCTAATATGTATAAAGATGGTAAGCGACGAATTGGTTATGTCTTTAATATGGACCGTCATGATCAATCTGGGTCACATTGGATGGGTCTATTTGCAGATTTAGGAAAAAACCAAGTATATTTCTTTGATTCTGCAGAAGACCATTCTTCTCACAAACCTAAAAAACAAATTATTGGTCTCATGAAAACTATCGCTATTTGGTGTTATTATCATAATATCAAAAAACAAGAACCCGATAGTGAACTATGCTCTTTAGAATTCTTTGGTAATTCTAAAAATGTTGTTGAAAAGGTTATTGATGTACAATATAATAAGGTACAACATCAACGTGGTAATTCAGAATGTGGTGTCTATTCGATTAACTTTATTGTTAGATTATTGAAAGGCGACTCTTTTAATACCATCATAGATAAACCTATTGACGATAAAACTATTAATGATTTCCGTAAAATTATCTTTCGATTTAAATAGTTAAATCATTTCTTGTCTTTATCTTCAATTCTAATCTATGATTTATATAATGTAATATATCTTTATTAGTTCCTGTTTTAAAAGTTATTACTATATTGTCATCCAAAGTTGGCATATTGTTATAATTATATACCTTACCATTGTTTAATTGTAATGTAGATACATGAATACTATTAATAAATACTTGAATTAGTTGTTCACGTGGTAAATAATATTGTTTACTTCCTATATGAACTGTTTGTTTATTATTATTTGATTCTAGTCCTAATACACCTAAAATAGTTCCTGATATATCAACTGCTTGATCACTTATTAGTTTAATATAATCAGTAGATTCTTCTATCTCTAACTTGAACATTTTATTGATTGTATTAATACAATTTATTAATGATGTTATTGTATAATTTCCATATGGTACAGTTATAATACTATCATTACATGATATTGTATTGTTTTCATTGGTTATATTAAAAGGTGTAGTTAATGTAAAACCTTCTATTTCAATTCCTGTTACATCTTCATATATATTGTTCAATTCATATGTATATTGAGATGTTATATCATCATATTTTTCATTACTTGAATCTAATACTTCTATATAATCAATTGTATCATATTTATCCATCGTATTTTGTAATATAATTCGCTTTTTATCTAATCTCTTTTCTATCTCTATATTTTTATGTAATATATTATCTATCTCTTCATGTTTTTCACGTAGTTTTTCTAATTCAGCTATTACTTCCTGTTTTTTTACTTGAAGATTATGTTCTTGTTCTTCACTTATTATGTTTCCCTCTTCACTTATTCTTTCTAATTCCTTTTTTAACATTTCATTTTCCATACGTAATTTTCCAACTTCAGGTGTTTGTTTTGTTACTTTGGATATTTTAACTAATTCTCCTTCATAGTAAGCTTTTTGTTCAGCAAGAATAGATTCAACTTCCGATAATGGTACTAAATCTTCATTTGGTTCATCTTGAATTGGTTGTCTATATTTCTGTTGAACTGCTTGAACTTGACTTGGTTTATTAATTGGTTTATTAATTGGCTGTCTTTGTACTTCTTTTTGTTCTCTTTGTTCTCTTTGTTCTCTTTGTGGTTGTTTATTAATAGGTGTTGACATTGTTGTATTACCATTTGATGGTGGTGGTGGTTTAGCTATGTTATTTCTTTCTTGTTCTAACATTCGTAATCTTTGATCAAGTGGAGTATTATCTTCTTCAAAGTTATCCATACTAATTCCAGTATCATACACATCAATATTATCATTTTGATCAATTCCATTAAAGGCCATAAAATCTTCTTCTACTAATTGTTCTTGTTGTCTCTGTTCTTGTTGTCTTTGTCGCTGTTGTTGAGGTTGTTGTTGTTGAGGTTGTTGCTGTTGTTGTTGAGGTGGTTTACTTTTACCATATCCATCTAATGAAAAATCAGGTGTAGGAGGTCTCTGTTTGCGCATATCTGGAATATCACGATCTCTTGATGCTTGTAATTGTTGTAATCGTTCCTGTGGTGATATTTTATCCTTATTTGAATCCATTTTATCATATAATCCTCTCTCAGGCAACTCTTGTGAGTTGGGTAATCTATTTTGCATTATTGGTGGTTGTCTTTGTACTTCATTCATTTTCTTTAATACTAATTCATTAAATTTAGATATAAGACTAGGTAAATTATTTGAAGTAATCTTGCTTTTATCAATTTTAACATATAAAGCGTTCATACTACCAACTAATTGATTAGTTATTTGTGTTTTTTTAGAAATATCAGCATTCATCAATTTATTAGAGACCATAAATGTTTGATATAGCTGACTAACATTTGTCTTTGATAAGAGTATTGATCTCAAATTGTCCATTATTTTAGCTTTTATTATGAATTTTATTTTTAAACTTATTTATAGTATGTCAAACAATAACTTCCTAAATCGTAAGAAATTTAATCTAAATCTTATGAGTCGTTCTACCTACAAAGCACAAGATGTTAAAAAAGCATCTATACATTCTTTTATGAAAGTACCTATTAATCATGTTGTATCTGAATATTCCTATAATCCTAACCAATTAGGTTATTCAGTACCATATATGTATGATAAAAATATACCTTATTTAATCGATGAAAAAAATGTTATTATTGATAGTTTGGATAGAGATATATTATTATATAATAACCCTTATGATATGATTATAAATATAGATCCAACTATCAAAACAGTTAAATACATTAATATTGATAACATTATTCTTCCATATATGTATGAATTAATAAATGAACAACTTGAAACATCAACATATACATCTTTAATATCTGCAATAGATGCATCTCGTAATACTATTAAAATTGATACTAATATAACTATTGATGGACGTAATATTCAAGTATGTAATTATATATTAGAGGATAATAATTGGGATATTAACTTTACTCAAAACAGTGATAATACCATTGTTTTCAGAATTATTAAAAATATATCAACAACTGTTTTTAAATATTCTATTAATTCTTCTTATATAACCAATAAAGTAATTTTTCTTCAATTAGATAATGTACCTTGTTCTTGTTTATCTACATCATCTCAGTTATCAAATGTAGTTCAATTATATCCTAAAAAAATCATAGCAGATAGTCTTTGGTTTAATATTAAAAAAAATACTATTATTTTCAAAAATAATGATATTACTAATATTTCTAAATTAAAGTTACGTTTTATAGATGATGATGGTAATATATTATCAATTTATAATCTTGATAATACAGTTATAACAAATAAATATTCTACTACTTCATATTCATCACCAAAATATTATATTCGTCATCCATTATACTCTAAATGGCAAGTTCATATTGTATTAAAATTTGGAACTGTACAACCCTTTATAAAAAAATCATTATTTTAATCTGAAAACATATCTTCAACTCCTTTTTTAGGTTTAATTTTTGACTTGATAAATTTATCTCGTTCTTCTTCATTTTCTCTATACATTAGCACTCGATCCCATAAAGCTGTTAACTTTGGTAATACAGTTGCAAACCATGTTTTATCTCTTTTAATCAAGAAATTATGAGATGACATAAGACGCCAATATAAAGGTTTATCAAAATAGTAATCTTTAGCGATATCAGGATAATATTTCATATAGTTTGATTTTATATCATCAATCCATTGAATATATTCTTCATCACTATCAAACTTCAATTTAGGAGGATAAATATATTTGCTATACCATTCTGTTTTCTCATATCGTTCTAATTTTGGTAATTTAGGAAGTAATTGTATTACAATACCTTTTGTAATTTTTTTATCGACATTAATTTTTTGATTTTGTCCTTCAGTATGGACTGTTACGACATCTTGTTTCCAATCATCTATATTACACTCCTTAATATTACATTGCCAAAAGTCACAACTATCTAAATCACAACACTCTAATTGCTGTTGTACCTGTGTCCAATAATAATGTGGGCAAATACCATCATCTTCCTTACCTTCAGTCTTAATTTCACGAGTCATAGGACACTTAATTTCCAACATTCTACCAACTAGTGGTGAAAACTGTCCATCAAGTGTTGTATTCATAGCAATACCATCAGGACTTGCCCCTAGAAAATTTATAGTTTTATGAGGAATTAGTCCAAATTCCCCAATTTTTACATTATATATATTTTCATATAGCATTGTTGCAATCTTCTCATATTTCTTTCCATGATGAACATACATATTCTCTCTAAACTTTTCACCCATACCTATCTTTTCTAATACTAGTTTATCTGGTTTATCATATTTACTTTCACCAATTGCTTGGGCTGAACTACTAGCTGTTATCATACCATTCCTTAATTCAAACCATTCTTTTGTTCTTTGAGCAGGCTGGGGAATGTTTAACAAATAATTATATTGATTCCACATAGGTTTATATTCTTCTGGTACCTCTATTTCTTTTACTAATTCATCATAAAATTCATCTCTTTTTTCTACTGTTTTAAAATTAGGTATCCATTTAATGTCATTTGATATATTTACCTCAATAATTTGTTGACAAATCTGATCTAGAATATTATTTAGAAATATTGGAACTACTTTGATATTTTGTTTAGTTTCAATTTCTGTCTTAATTATTTCATATAATTCATCTCTGCTAGCACATCTAAACTTTTTCCTACCAACTGCTTGCTTAATAACTTTAATATAATTAGTTTGGTTTAGCATCTCCATGGTTCCTTTATTATTTTATAGTTGTTAGCTTTATATTGCTTTTTTTTTCAATTATTAATTTATCAACAAGTTGATAAATTAATAAGGGGGCGAGACGTAAGGCGAGATCAATTATTATAAAATCAAGTAAACTTGATTTTATAATAAGAGGGTGAGACGTAAGGCGAGATCAATTATTATAATTTAGGTTCATAGCTACCACATTCAGATCTACACATAGGACATTTATAGTTATATTCTAATAGCCACTTATCAATACATTTTTTATGAAAAATATGATTACATTCCATTTGACGAACGTATGAATTATCATCATAATCATCCAAACAAACAGTACATTTAGTACATACTATTTTAATATCATTAGATAGTGTTTCATATTTAGTAGCAGGGAATTTTTCTAATTCTTTCTTTTGAAGGATAACTTTTACGTCTTCAAAGCGATTTTCACGTACTGGAGATGAAATATTATTAGATGCTGGAGGATTAGTACCAGATAAATTTCTAACAGCATTAACAATAATTCGTGTAAATCTAATATTATGATTACCATTTTCTAGGATAATATCATCAATATCATCAAATATATCATGTTCTTCTTCTATATTTTCATCATCGTCATCATCATCGTCATCATTATCAGCATCATAATTAATATCATTATTATATATTATATTGATTGGATTGATAGTCGCAAAATTAGCAATACCATTTAAATATCTTTCAATATCTTGATAACCATCAATAGCTTCAATTTCATAATACATTAAAATATTATCTATTATATGGTTAATACTAATATCATACTGCATTCGTAATTGCGAATAAATAACATCAACAGTTCTAATTTCAGATAATTGTAAATCAATACAGTCACTTCTTAATATGTCTATCATTTGTAGCATATTGTAATCAATTCCATTATTACTTGTATCAGATACTTGTGCCATTTAATATTCCACTATATATTATTTAATAAGAAATACACAAGGCTAATTAATACTAATGTCCAACCAAGATATAATACTCTATTATTTTTATACCATGGCTCTCCATTAATAACATCTAAAGTTATCCCATATATATTTGCTCCATAATCTATCATCATATCATATACTTTCATATCCAATATTTTTATAGTGTTATCTTCTTTATTTAGTTCCTGTAATTTAGTTAATCTTTCTTGAGCTTTTTTCTTAGCAGCATCTTGTTTTTTCTTTTTAATTTCAACATACATAGAATTAAATTTTGTAACATCAAATTTACCATCAGTCATAACATCTTTTGGATTAACAGTAATACTATTAGAAAAAATATTATTAAATGACGTTTTAATAACATTAAAAAGTTTAGGAATAATAAACCATAAAATGATTAATCCTAATATACTTACTGTAATAATACCATAAATTATCTTTTTATCCATTACTATTTCAATATAAAAAAAATCATATTTAAGAGTAACATATGAGTATACAGTATTTTAATGCTTTCATTGTCTACATACTATTATTTGCTATTGTATATCGTTTTAATATATCTATTCGTTATTTCTTTCCTTTTGTATTAGGATGTATATTTGTTTATTACCAACATTCAGTAATTAATATTAAAGAAACCAATCCATTTAATATATTTATTAATGATATTCAATATTATGAAAAATATAATCCCCAACAATATAATTTATTAAAGGAGGAAATACTACGATATGAAGAGATAGGTGATTCTACAGATTTATTAAATGTCTTTCATGATTTTATTCATACTTTACCTTTGAGTCTAGTAGATTCCCATAAACGTAATATGACTTATCTAGAAAAATTAGCACCTAGAACAAATGATATTCATAGTGACTTTAATACTTATCGGTTTTACGCTTAATAAATTTAACACATTTCCTTTGGAAATATACCCCCTTTATAATTTATAGAGTTAACTCTATAAATTATAAATTGAACTCGTCTAAAGACTCACCTAATTATAAATTATAAATTGAACTCGTCTAAAGTCTCACCTAATTTATAATAATATCAACAAAGTTTATATTATTATAAATTGATAAAGTAAACATATATAAAAATATATCTAATATATAAGATAGATTAAACTTCAATGTTGTACATGAAATGTCCTACATGTGGATTACTTCTTGGGGAGATACAATTGGAGTATGAGTATAAACTATTACAAATAAATGAGAATGATAAATTAAGTGATTCAGATAAGGATAAGAAGCAGATGGAGCTAGTTGATAGTTTTGGATTAAAGAATCGTTATTGTTGTCGTCCCAGGTTAATTTCTTATGTAGATATGATCAAAATTATTCGTTGATTTATAATCTCTTATAATAGTTAGTTTTATTATAAGATATGTTGAATAAAGAACAAATATATAAATTATTAAAGGAGAAAAATGAAGCTAATAAAATAGGTGAACGTAAATATGGTGAGGTATTTACACCATTAAATGTTGTTGAAAATACATTAAATTTGTTACCGGTAGACATTTGGTTAGATTCCTCACAAACCTGGTTTGAACCTGCAGTTGGTATAGGGAACTTTATAGTCCCAGTTTATTTTCGTTTAATGGATAGTTTATCAGTAGTAATACCTAATAGTAATAAAAGACATCATCATATTATCAATAAAATGTTATATATGAGTGAAATAAATGCAAAAAATGCTAATATATGTAGACGTATTTTTGGTAAAAATGCTAATATTTATATTGGTGATACTATGCAATTAGATACATATAAACAATGGGGATTAATAGAATTTGGGGTAGTATTTGGAAATCCTCCATATCAAGAAATAAATGGTAATCGTGGTAGTACTAAACCGATGTATAATCAATTTATGGAACGTTTCATTGATAGTTGTAAAGTAATGTTATTTATAACACCATCAAGATGGTTTGGAGCAGGCAAGGGTTTATCTACATTTAGAAAATCAATGTTATCTCGTATGGATATTCGTTTAATTAATCATTGTGAAAATTCTACTATAATTTTTCCTCGTTATCCTAAAATAATGGGTGGTATTAGTATTATTTATAAAGATAGTTCTTATTATGGATATTGTTCCTTTAATTCCTATATATGTAACATAAATAAATATGATATAATAGTTGAACCCAAGTATCAATCTATAGTCGATAAGGTTCTTATGAAAATGGATTATAGTATTGGTGATATATGTATGGGACAAAATTATTCAGGTATACGATCTAATGATAATAGACTTTCTAATGTATATTCAGTAGGCTCACGTATATGTTATGTAAGTGAACGTAATAATGATAATCATATTTTCAAATATGTTAAACATGAAGATTTGTTAATCAAAGATTATTCTAAATGGAAAGTTATGACAGTAGAAGCGAATGGTTATTGGAATTATTTTGGTAGAAGTTTTATAGCAGGTCCAGAAGATGTATGTAATCAATCTTTTATAGTATTTGAGGTTGATACTTTTAAGGAATCAGTATCATTATTATCTTATTTAAATACCAAAATAATAAATTTTATGATGGGAATTCGAAAGTTTTCCCAACATATTAGTCCAGATACATGTAAATGGATTCCATTATTACCATTTGATCATGTATTTACTGATTCTTATTTATATGATTTTTTTAATCTTGATTACCATGAAATTGCTATAATTGAAGAATTATATTCAAAAATACTTATCAAAAAAATGATTAAAGATTTGGATTTTTTAGGACGAATTGTTAATCAATATTTAAAAAATTATGAATAATATTTTATTTCTTTTTTAAGATTTTTTTTAATTGTTCAACCTCATCTTTTAATTTATGTATTTCTCGACGTTGTTCTCTAATTTTTTCTTTATATTGAGCGACTACTTCTTGATGTCCGTCTTTTATTTCTTGTAAAGTTAGTTTTTTATAAAAAGTAGCTTTATTAACTTGTACAGACCAACTAACCTTGCCATTAGATAAAATTATAAATTTATCAGCATGATCTTTGTTAGTAAGTATACCACCCATTCTAAACTTTCTTTTTTTCTCACCAGTTTTTTGATCAACATCGGTTATAAAGTATCTAATATGACTATTGAGTGGTACTTTAGAAATTTCTTCAACTTCAACATAATCTTCTAATTTTTCTTGTATTTCAGCTTCTGACAATCTTTCTTGCATAGTGTTTTTAGGTCGTTGATATCCATCATTTGAAAGACGAACAGTTTTTTGTGCTATCATTCTTATTATATACTATCCACTTTTTTTTATGCTTATTTTAACTTCTCCACTGGCTATCCGTCTCATGAAATCCCTAAAATCAAACTGCTTCTCTTTAAAAAATATAAAGTTTTTCGAAAAACGAAGCTTATATACTATTGCTCCCATTATTCTTAAATGACATTTACATAATTTTTCAGGTTTATCTAATCCTAAATACGTACCTGCATTTTTTAGTTCTTCATCCAAAGTAATATATTTAATATGCATACCTTTTTGAAGCAAGTTAAAGTTATCAGAAGTTAATAGAGTATAATCCATAAGGGTACTTTTAAAAGGTTCTTCTTTTAGTAATCGAGATACAATTGTTTCAGTGGCATTCATTGATTATACATAAAGAATATAAACTATATTTTTATATTACCATGCAGTGGAAAGATATGAACGATGATTGGAATCAGACAATTATCATTTCGGAGATTGAACATATTAAATCTTTTATAAATCCTATGTCTATAATATCTAAGGATACTTCTAGTGATAGTTTTAGTATATTAAATGATGACATCATACAGTCAAAAGAAGCTATAGATAATACTATACTTTCTATTGATTTTACAAAATGCGATCCCTTACAACTTATTGAATATCAACTAAAATTAGTTAATTATTTATTAAAACTATTTAAAATTAATCGTTTAAATTCTATATCTGATTACGAACCTTATTTTATTTGGATATCAAAGTCTTCTGAACATCTTGCACTATCAATTCATCAACCTATTAATCGCACTAAATATAATAATCTTATGCGTAGTTCATACAAATTTTGTAATAAGAAAAGTGATTGTCAGTCTCATTATGGATTTTTATTTCAAAAGAAAACTAAATGTTGTATTAATGATCATTACGTCCATAATAAGATTGTCAGTGATATTGATAATTTACTAGAATATTTAAAACGAAATATTCATTTAAACCAAACTAAAGTTGTGATTGAGACTGAGCTTAAGAAGGGCTTGGAAACTATTAATTATGTTATTAATCATATGTATCAAGAGTTATCTAGTTTTATGCTTTATTTAGGTAAAAGTAAGTATAATGTTAAAGATTTCTATCGATTTGGAAGTTATAATCATAAATAATTAATTATTAACAAATAGGTCATCAAATTCTGAAGTCATAAACACAGTATTTTTATAATATTTAGTTAATTCTAGATAACTTTTGATTTCTTCATCATTATTTAATTTTTTTTCATCATCTAGCTGTTTAAAGATAGGATATGTGTCTTTAAAAAGTATCGGTATATTATCTTCATTTCTTTGTTCGTTCGATATCTCTTCCTTAAATATAAAATATAATTTCTTATCTGCTTCAAATTTCTTCTCTATTTCTTGCCATTTTTCTTGATCTCTTTTTAGTTCTTGTTTAAGATTATCTAATTTAGCCTTTTCTTCTAAATATTCCTGTAATTTAGTTTCTTTATTATCGATAATATTTTCATTTTCTTTTTTTTTTATCTCTTCTAATTCATTTATCTTATTTTGTAACTGTATAAGAGTATCTTGAGGTGTATTTTCATTAGGTGGTGGAATAGTTTCCAGTGGTATAAATAGACCTATATCAGATTCTTGATTATTATTATCAGGTACTTTTTCATGATTAAACTCATGTTTTTTAATGGATTGTTTTATCAAAGTGAAAGTAGGAGATATTGTATATTGTTTCTTTAATAAGTGCATATTATACTCACATACTTTGATATTATGTGTATTTACCTTACCTCCATATCTTTCACAAAACTCAGATAGGGTACTAATATGTTTTTCAACGTCAATTCTAGTATCAAAAACACCCATAAAATGGATATCATCGAATATAACAAATTTAGTCATGTTTAATTTATTAATACCTAAATTGTTTTTAAACCATTATAAACTTATAAAAAAATATTTAAACCCATAGTTTATAAAGATAGGATAGTAAAAATATGGAACAAAATCCTCGCCAATTCTTTGGTAAAACTTTTAATGACTATTACAATCTTCATAAACATAATTATATTAAACCTGTTAAAAATGTGAATGGTGACATTAAAAACTTCCCATTTTTTCCTTCTGAACTTATGCGTTTATCACAACTTCAATCAGAACAGCAACAGCAGAAACAAGAAGTAACATTTTCTATTGTTCCTTTTAATTCATTAAAAGTGCCTATGTTTAATGGTACCAAGAAACAATCAGTATTAGAAAATCCTAATATTTTTGATCCTATAAAGTTTATAATGGAATTAGCTGGTATTAAGGAAAAAACCAATGAACAGGAAATTACTAAAAAGAAATCATTTCTTGTTGACATTAATAAAGAATATAAATGTTTAGACACGAAGATTTCTTCATTAAAGGATCTTATTACATTAGGTAAAAACTATAAAGAAGGTCATGAATATCCATTTGATTTACAACGATTATGTAATCTAGTTAATACTCTTGAAAAGTTAGATAAAATGATTGGAATGAAAAACGTGAAACAAAATATTGTTGATCAAATAGTATACTTTTTATCGGGAATTGAAGAGAATGATAATATGTTACATACTGTTATTACTGGTTCACCCGGTGTAGGTAAAACTGTTCTAGGTAAAATTATCGCTGAAATTTATTTTCATATGGGTATCATTCAAGGTTCTCCTAAAAAAAATACATCTAATGAAAAATTTGTATTTAAAATAGCTAGACGATCTGATTTAATAGGAGAATATTTAGGTCATACTGCAGTCAAAACTCAAAAAGTAATAGATGAATGTCAAGGTGGTGTTTTATTTATTGATGAAGCATATTCATTAGGTAGTTCAAATAATGATAAAAAGGATTCTTATGCGAAGGAGTGTATAGATACATTAAATCAGAATTTATCAGAGAATAAGAATAATTTTATTTGCATTATTGCAGGTTATCCAGATGCATTAGACAAATGTTTTTTTTCACAGAATGAAGGTCTTAAGAGACGCTTTCCATTTAGATATGACATTGATAAATATGATGCAAAGGAGTTAACACAAATATTTTTGACAATGGTAGATGAATTAAAATGGAGTATTGATAAAAATATGGATATTACTGAAATAGAAAACTTCATGAAGCAACATTATGATTCTTTTCCATTTTATGGTGGTGATATCGAAACTCTTTTATTTAATATAAAAATTGCTCATGCATATCGTGCTTTAACCATTCATCCTAAATATCGTAAACAACTTAATATCGAAGATATCGAAAAAGGTTTTGATTCTTATGTAAAATTTAAAGGTAAGAATGAGGATGATACATTTCCAAGTCACATTTATATATAAACATTATCAAATATATGTTTATCAATATATGAACGATCTATCAGATACTTTAATTAAGTCACCAGTTACAGTATACATATCAGGACTATATAAATAACCAATAGGTTCATTATTATCATAAATTAAATTTGGTTCACCTCTCAAGTCAGCCAATCTAAAATTACGTCTAGTTGCTTGATTAAAAAAGAATAATTCTTGGTTTTTATATATTATAGTGATGACTATAAAAGCAATCAAAAACAATAGTAATAACATTACATTATACAAGAAAAGTTTTTCATAGACTCTTGATAGAGATATCCTCCATTTTTTAATAAGGGAGTATTTGAAGGTGGTTGAAGTGCGAAATGCACTAATTCTCTATGTAAGATAGCTTTTTTTGATATGATTTTTACTGTCTTTCTTAGTTTATAACTTTTATAATGTTTCATGATATAATGACATTTATTTATCATGTTATTAATATACTTTGATACTTTATACATCATATAGTCCTTTACTGCCTCTACCTCTATATTTTCACCTTGTACAAACATACAATTTGTAATATGCATAAACATTTGTTCAACACATAACCATAATGATTCATCAATTTCATATTCAACCTCTATATAATCTCTTAAACCATGTTGTAGATATTCATGCGGATGTAATATCATATCCATTCTATTTATCACAATTGATGTTATATTTAAAGCCTTTTTAATATCTGTTTTATACAAGATATTAATGTTAATAATTTCTCGTATAATTAATGACATATTTTTTTTAAGACTAAGTGTATCCATTAAATAATCAACATAAGAACCTTCTAAAAATAAACTATAATTTCCATTTTGAATAATATAATTACCTCTAAAATCACCACTACATTCTATAGAATCCATTGAAAATTCTAAAGAAGGATATTTAATTGAAGCTTTTTCAAGCCATTTTATAGGTGGACACCATGCAGTATCCATATTAATAATAATATCATGTTTGGAAATTTCTATACTAGTTGTTATCGGATTCCATTTAGTACCCCAGTTTTCATAACACCATTCGTAATCCCATGTATCATTTGGATATGGCTCAATTGTTTCAAATTTAAAATTTTCATAATTTTCATAATTTTCATAATTTAGATTATCTATATTATGATCTTGAATAAACTCCATTATATATATGTTTTTTCCTTTAATATTCAAGTAATTAAAGCACCAATTTGGCATTGTTTTGTATTAATCATATTTGATTCTAAGTTTAAGATTAATCAATATTTTATATATTTACATAAATAGAATTTTACAAGGTTTAAAATATAATAATATTTAATATGTTATTAAGAGTCCAAGGTAATGTATCTGTTTATGATATGACCTCAAAAGTTAATATTCATACTCTTCGTCCTGACTTCATTAGGTATGGAAGAACTAGTCCATCTATTACATGTAAATTTAATGATAATGGTAAAATTATATGTGAAGATTCTTCTTACAAACCATTTTCTAGTCCTATGGCTGAAAATATGATGTTACGTACTATACATCATTATTTAGATAATGTAAATCAGACTACTAAAGTACAATTAATACGTGTTATTGAAAATCAGTTTGTTTCAATGACATCATGTAAAGGTATTATGTGTATGGGACGTGAAAATATTAAAGGTGGATTATTATCAGTTCCATTATTAGATTTTTATAGGGAAATAATAGCAGGTGAAATGATAATAATTAATCAAGAATGTGATATGTCATTGAGTGATATATCTATAATAGATCCAATGAATGAGGGATATTTAAATTTATTAATATTTAAATGAATGACGATGTATATATGATAATAAAAAAATGATATTAGATAAATTATATAATGAGTGGTTTACTAATCCTAATTGGTGGTTCAATAATACAGACATAGATGAGTATTTGAAGAGTACATATTATCATCTTCTTAAAGAAGTGTTAAAACCATCATGTAAAAAGGAATATATTGGTATGATATTATTATATGATCAATTAGTCAGACATTTTTTTAGAGGGAATGATGAAATTATATTACCATATATTGATTTAGCCATTCATTATTCAAAGTATGTTATAAATACATATGATGATTTACAAACAAATGAATTTTGTTTTGTTTTTCTACCATTTAGACATAGTAATAAACTTGATAATATACAATATGTTGCTAAGGAAACAATTAAAAGATTAGAATATGATAATGATCCTTTATTACGTCAATTTTTCAAGGCTACATTTCAACGTTATAAATTTGATTCTAATTTGATTAATTTGCACGAGATATCTAAAGAATATAAATGGAATATTGAAAATTTTTATGATATTTTAGAGTATGCACCTGATGTATTAAATAAATATGGTAACCATGATGAAACCTTAATTAATGCTATTGAATGTTTATCATTATCAGATAAATATATTATATCATTATCAGGTGGAGTTGATAGTATGGTATGTGCTTATATATTAAAGTTTTTAGGATATAATTTTGTTGCAGTTCATATTAATTATTGTAATAGGAGTAATTTGGAGGAAACTTTTGTAAGAACATGGTGTCAGAATATGGAAATTCCATTATATGTTCGTAGAATAACGGAGATACAAAGAGAACAATGTATGCGATTTGGATTTAGGGAACTATATGAGACATATACTAAAAATGTAAGGTATAATTGTTACAAAAGTGTTGGTGGAGAATATGTGAATGTTATATTAGGTCATAATAAAGATGATTGTTTGGAAAATATTCTTACCAATGTATGTAATAATACTAAATATGAAAACTTATTAGGAATGAATAAAAATTCAATGATTGATGGTATCCATTTTATACGTACTTTTTTAAATATTGATAAGGAGAGTATATATAAATTTGCACGTAATGTTGGAATACCATATTTACATGATAGTACACCATCATGGAGTCAACGTGGAAAGATTCGTGATAATATTAAACCAGTATTATATGAGTGGAATCCTTTATTAGTTACAAATTTATTTTCATTATCACAAGTTCTTACAGATAGTAATAAAATTATTGATGAGGTAGTAAATGGATATATCAAGTCAACTGAAAATAATACATTAACAATTGATATTAAATTATACTATGTTACAACAGTAGTATTTTGGGAGAAATACTTTAGACGAATGTATCCAAATTATCCTATTAGTGGCAAATCACTACTTAATTATATAGATAAATTAAAAATTGGTAAACCGTGTCGTGTTATACTCAGTAAAAATATATCATGTACAATCTCTTATTATACAGTATCTTTTCACATAGGGATTATGTAATCATGTTCAAAAGAAACAAGATTAGTAGCATAGGGATAAAAATTGAATATATTTTATATTTAAAAATAACGATACTTGTATATTAAATATAATGACTAATATTTATATTCTTCTTCTTGAAGAAGAAAGGTATTATATTGGTAGAAGTAATAATGTTTTATTTAGATATCAAGAACATATAAATGGAAATGGATCTGCATGGACTCGAAAATACAAGCCAATATCTTTAGAAAAAACAATTACAAATGTATCTCCATTTGAAGAAGATAAAATTACTAAAGAATACATGTCAAAATATGGTATAGATAAAGTTCGTGGAGGATCTTATGTTGAAATAGAATTAAGTAAGTTCCATATTGATGCTTTAAAAATGGAAATTTGGTCCGCCAAAGACTTATGTACTAATTGTGGAAGATTTGGACATTTTATTAAAGATTGTTATGCTAAAACAGATGTTTTTGAAAATATAATAAAATATGAAGCAGAGTATAATTGGGGGTGTAAATATTGTGATAAAAAATTTACTAAAGAGTTTAGTGCAATTGTACATGAAAAATCATGTAGATCAAAAATTATAAAGCCTAATAATTTAAAATCAAATGGTATATGTTATCGTTGTGGAAGATTAGGACACTATTTATTAAACTGTTATGCTTCAAAACATATAAATGGATATTATTTAAAAAAACCATTTTAAATGCATGTGTTTATATAAATATATCTTATTATACAGTATCTTTTCACATAGGGATTATGTAATCATGTTCAAAAGAAACAAGATTAGTAGCATGATGGTAAAAAAGATCTGAATAAATTGATGGTATATTGTTTATATATTGATGAGCATAAAAATGCATTGATTTAAACACTTTAACTTGAGATATTTGTATATCTTCTAATTGTATCTTGTAATAAAATATTATACAATCTGGCATAGGATCATCATTATTACTAAACTCAGGAGCTAAACATATATATGCTAAGACAAATTCATCTATATTTATAACATAACCAAAATAACATTTTTGATAGAGTTGAATATTATGTTTTCTAGCATAACATTCTAAATAATTAGTTGCTTCATATATGTATTTAACTTCGATCTCATTATATGATAGACCATTATTATACAAGTCTTTTATATTATCAGCATAGGGATATACCTTATTATTTCCATAATAGAAGGTCATGATGTAGGTTATGATATTCATAATTTGAAATAAAGTTATTTATCAATTTTCCCCTTTTTTATATCATTTAATCAATCAAGTTGATTAACTAAAAAATTGATAAAAAAAACTATTTGGTCGTAGGTATATAGGTAACCCATATATCAGCTCTACCGGCTAGCAGCTGTTTATTGATCGTTGCTGTTTGCTGCTATTTGCTGCCATTTACTACAAAATGGCAACTATGTCCGCCATTGTCGCGTCTCACGAGCAGGAGCAGGAGCAGAAGCAGGAACTTGTTAATGAGTTTTTGAAGAAGATTGATGCTGGTAACACGAAGGTGATGACTCGCTTTACCGACTACGAGAAGATCATGGAGAGCATGGCTGAGGTGATCCAGAAGCACAAGTTGGATTTCCAGAGCTACGAAACCAAGACGAAGATCTTTTTGGATGACGTTGCTATGAAGACGTTTTTGGATAAGATTGATCTGGATATGTCTAACATAATCATGGAGGCTAACGATATGATGCGTTCCTACAAGTCCATGGCGCAGATTAAGACTTCCGTCACCGAGAACGTGATTCCTTCCAGGACCTACGCTTCGGTTACTATGCCGATTACTCCGACGCAGTCTAACCTCGTGTCTGTCCCGTCAGGGAACTGGGCGGATGATGTCGATGCTGATGATGATAACAAGCGCCTCAGGTCTAACATACAGACTACCATCGAGGACAGCTTTATTACCGATATCATCGATGGGCTGGTAAGCTTGTTTGACTCGTACCACCTGTTTATGAACTACACGTTCCTCGGGTTCCTGAACGCGGAGGACTACAGCCAGATCAGGTCTTGGGACAAGCATCACGAAGTTGGTGTTCTCTCTACGGTGTTTAAGGTCATTAACAAGTGCTTTGACAAGTTCATGAAGGAGACGTGTGATAATGCCGTAGTTGGTGAGTATGGTTTTGCTACCTTTACCTCCAAGGCACACACTAACACTATTATGTACAAAGATAACAACGATAGGATCCACTGCATTTACCTGGACAAGCTCTTCATTATGGAGCGCAGCAATGGATACGAGCTCCAGTCGTACTCTAACGCTAAGAAGTACGCAGAGTCCAAGAAGATGATGGTCAAGTTCTATCACGACAAAGACTTTAACGTTAACAACTGCCCCCCAAGCGAGTTTATTCACGATGATGTCAACAACTTTAACCACGTGTGTGGTTGGAAGTTTACGCCGCTTTAAGTGTGTCAAGTTTCTTTATTTACTTATAATACTTATAATACTAAACTTTTTTATTATAATTACTAGCATTAGGATATCCCTTTATTAAATTAAATTCATCTACTATTACTTCACCAATACTACAACCTCTTTCTTTTCTTATATTCTTTATTTGTGTCATCATAATATCAACTACTTTTAATGTTTTACCTTTAGAATGATAAGCGGCTTCATTGGCAGCCTGTTGTATATCTTTTAAAATAAAAATTTTAGAAGTATTATGTAGTACAACATGACTACCTGTATAATCATTTGCATGAAACCATAAATCATCTTGTTCTGATATAAAAGTTATCCTATCATTAGATTTAGCATTTTTTCCTATTAATATAATAGCACCTGATTCTAAAATTATTTGAGGCATTGTCTGTTTATATATAATATATATTTTTTCTTTTACCCCCTTTATAATTATATCAATTAATTGAACTCGACTTACGTCTCACCTAATTTATTATTATATCAATTAATTGAACTCGACTTATGTCTCACCTAATTTATTATTATATCAATTAATTGAACTCGACTTACGTCTCACCTAATTTATTATTAATAGAGTAAACTCTATTAATAATAAATTGAACACATTTCCTCTGGAAATATGCCCCCTTTATAATTATATCAATTAATTGATCTCGACTTACGTCTCACCTAATTTATTATTAATAGAGTTTACTCTATTAATAATAAATTGATATAATTATAAATTGATAATTACATTATATTTAAAGATAAGATAGAGGTACATAAATAAGACCATGGCAGACAAACTCGCTAAATCCCTCTCCAATAAGGAAAGGTTGGAGGATTTGCATAAAGAATTCACCAAGATTCATGAGGAAATTATCAGCCATATTATCCCTCTTAAAGCCCTTGAACAAAAACGTGAGAAAATCAAACAAGAAATGAGTGAGCTAAAAGAGTTTGGTGATGATTATGATAGTGTTAATGGTCTTTCTGATGATGATTTTGAATTTCCTAATCAAGAACCTTATACTGATGGTATTGCCAAAGATGAACAAAAAACAAAATCAACTAAAACTGTCAAAAAAGTAAAAGAAGAAGTTGATAAACCATCAAAGAGTAAGAAAAAGATTACTAAAGAAGAAATTATTGAAGAAGTAAATGAGATCGAAGAAGTAATTGAAAAGCCATCAAAGAGTAAGAAGGCAAAAGAGGAAATTGTTGAAGAAGAAGTAATTAAAAAACCATCAAAGAGTAAGAAGGCAAAAGAGGAAATTGTTGAAGAAGAAGTAATTAAAAAACCATCAAATAGTAAGAAGAAGGCTGTTAAAGAAGAAGTAAATGAGGTTAAAGAAGAAGTTTTTGAGGTCAAAGAAGAGGTAATTAAAAAACCATCAAAGAGTAAGAAGAAGTAAATATTGATAATAGTTTTATTTAGTGATATAATAATAGGATAAAAACTATATAATGGATATAGAAAAGGATATCGAGTATTTTTTAAAGATGGATATTGAACAGGATTATAAAGATGCAAAAATTCAGATTCCAGAAATAAAGCGTATTGATACTATCCCATTACCCAAATGTGATATATGTAATCGCAAGTCTGTTTTTAGGATACTAACAAAGGTTTATTGTTGGGAACATGCTTTTATCCACGAAAAGTCCAAATCATAAAGTTTATATAATTTTTGAAATATTAAATTATATAAACAAATAACACTATTAATATTTACTAATACAATAACATGGAGAACATTTGCAATGTTCTGGTCTCTCGGCGCTTGTGTTCTGGTATGTGTGGTAGTAATAACCATGCAGCCTGTATTATAGATCATAATCGTTTTGAACAATCCAAAGGCGTTGGCGTATGGTGAGAACCGATTTCGGGCTTGCCATACGGTGTACGCAAGTGTTCATGCTGAACACAATGCTATTATGAATTTACAACCTCTCCCCAAAAAACATCATTATAAAAAAGTAGATATGATAGTTATACGTACAACAAAAACTGGTGTATTAGGTATGTCTAAACCATGTTTTCATTGTGTATTAAAAATGATGCAATTACCACAAGAAAAAGGCTATCGTATATGTCGTGTCATATTTACTAATAGTAATGGTTCTTTTGAACAAACAACTCTTGAAAAGTTATTAACAGAGTCTGAACCTCACTTATCAAGCTTTTTCAGGAATACTAATTTTCGTGTAAGACAGGTTTCATAATAATTATTACAAGTTTCAATAATAATTATTTCAGGTTTCATAATAATTATTTTAAAAAACTATGATTTTATAGATCTAAAAACAGTTAAATTTGAAAACATTTTTACTATCTGAATAAACTCATTTGCGTTGTCATTGATATAATAGTCTATATCACTGAGAGCTAATAACATTTTTCCTTTTTGATTATCATCCAAATCATCATTCATAACCAGTTGAAATAAATTGTTTACCAAACATAAACTTGAATAACCATCATCACAAAAGTTCTTCGCTAGTCGTACTATTTCAGGATATGTAATTTGTCCTTTTAATTTATTCCATATTAATTCAACATGTTTTTCAGGTATTTGACCTGAAATTTCACTGATAATATCTTTAGTTACCTTTTTATTAATATATGAAGCCCGTTGAATTATATTAATAGCTTTACGTAAATCACCTCCACATATTTCATATACATATTCTATACAATCACAATTAATATCAACTTCCTTAATTCTATGAACAATAGTTTGTAATGAAGTTGGTGATATTTGTTGAAATCTTAATTTTGTACATCTTGATGATAATGGTGTTATAATTTTTGTAACATAATTACATACTAATATAAATCGTGTTATATGTGTATATTTCTCTATTATACGTCTTAAAGCAAACTGCGAATCATTCGTCATCGCATCAGCCTCGTCTAAAATAATTACTTTAAATGGTGGAACATGATTATAATGATTATTTAATGAAGCACTGGCAAATGTCTTTATTTTTTCTCGAACTACCTTAATTCCTCTCTCATCTGATGCATTTAATTCCAAAGTTCTTTCCTGTAATACTTTTTGATTCAATATTATATCACTTGTTTTACAAAACATTTCTTTTACCATTGCTAATGCTGTTGAGGTTTTTCCTGTTCCTGGAGGTCCATAAAATAACATATGAGTTAATGAATTAGATACAATTGCATTTTCTATGATATGTTTTATTTCATCTTGTTGAACAATATCCTTAATACAATGGGGACGATAATGGTCAACCCAAAGATTAACCATCTTTTTTTATTAAATGACTATATCAATACATCTTTATATTAATAACATTAATATTTATTAATAAAATTGATTTCAACTTATGTCTCACCTAATTATTAATTTATCAATAAAATTGATAAATTAATAATTGAAAAACTGTATTATCTATCATTAATACCCTTAAACAATACAGTAACACAGTAACACAGTAACACAGTAACACAGTAACACAGTAACATAATGTTTACTCTTGATAAAGTCTTGGTTATTACTAAACCTATTATTAATGGATACAATAGCACATGTGCTATTTGTAGGAATGATATTATATCTGATTGTGTTTATTGTCAAAATTGCAAATCTTTCAAACCCTGTAAAAAAGTAACTTCTGATTGTGGTCATAAGTTTCATTATAATTGTATTTCTAGATGGTTAATTGGTCATATTACATGTCCACTATGTAATCAAGAATGGGTAAACGAAAGGTATATTTAACTTGATGGTTATCTTATTTATTTATTGATCTCATCTAAAGACTCACCTAATTTTTTATATAATCAACAAAGTTGATTATATAAAAAATTGAACACATTTCCTATGGAAATATGCTCCCTTCTTTATCAAATTATTATTACATAATAATTTAATAAAAAATTGATCTCATCTAAAGACTCGCCTAATTTTTTATTTATTGAGTTAACTCAATAAATAAAAAATTGATCTCAACTTACGTCTCACCTAATTTTTTATATAATCAACTTTGTTGATTATATAAAAAATTGATAAAATCATTTCTATCATCATTTAATTTAATATACTCAAATACAACGAAAATATGGATACGAAACTTTCTATTTCCCCTACTAATGAATTCCCTACCCCTCTATATTCCTGGTCTATTGAATATGATTCCGTAGTCGAGTTCTCTGGTACTAATACTCCATACCTTCCCATGTCTATTCCCTCTACTATTTCTAAAAAAATATCGAATAATCAGCCAGATGGCGATATCCTTAAACATTTCGATCCATATGGATCTCATCTTTTGGAATTCATAAATAAAGGTCTTATCACATCTAAAAATATGACAGAAATTTCTACTTTTATCGAAGAATGGATGACAATTATTGATGTTACTAATAATATACCTATATTCAACATATTTGTATCCAAGATTCTTGATACATGGGCTTACGTAAATGATATATCTGCTCAAAATAATAATAAAGTGATGGGAAAATATGGCTTTCATAATAAGTTTTGTGAATACTTAAATTATTACATTCTGAATAAGGATATAAAAGTTATGTATGCAAATCTTTATAACTTAATTCTTAAGCAAAATATTTATGCCTCGCAAGTAAGTGATAAAGAAGTATACAATCTTACTCGTATTATCGGTACTGTGAAACAGAAAAAACTTATTCCTCAACCACCATGTAGTATAGAACAACATCAAATAATGATCGATCATAACATTTATCCTCATACTAGTTTTATTGATATTAATAATTATGTTAAGGTAAAATCATTGAGTCGTATAATTTGCAACACATATATATTTCCTAATACAAAACGGGATAGTAGTCCTATTCGGGTACAAAATACTATGCCAATTTGTCCTACAACCCCACCAAAACCATATGCCCGTTAATTTTTTTTATATATCTCGTAAAAATAACATTATTACATTCTTAGCTATATACATGATATCATATATGGAAGCTATTCAATCTCAACTGAATATTATTTATAATAATGGATGTTCAGTAAATGATATTCTTAATTTGACTAATGTTATAAAACTTTTCTTTTCTAATTCTGGTTACAATAAACTATCTTCCTCTATTATTAATTTTATTTTTCATTTACCCTTATTTTGTAATGAAGTATTCAAGTTATTTGATATCATGTTATCTGGTATTTTAATGACTGATAATAGTGATGATCTATGGTCAAAATGGATTTGTAATCGTCTAGTTATTCATCAAATAATACCCTCTGATTCTCTATATAGAGATGATTTAATACTATATATTAATGAGTTAGCAAATAAAGATATTACTGTTAAAGCTTTATTAATGTTAAAAAATATTATGGTTCCAGCATTTTCAAATAATAAGGAAGAATTAGTTAATCAAAGAAGAGTATATAGACGATCAATAATTTGGTTAATTGATAATTTTAGTGAATGGATTCAATCACCAATAATAAATCCTCTATCTACTATTCCTATATTTTCAAAAATACCTGGTTATCATTTAACTTATCATCATGGGAATAACTCCTTTTTATTACAATTTCAAGCTCAATTATACTCTCGTCTATTAGAACATTCTTTTAAATTACCATCTTTGGATATTGTTAAAAATAATATTATTAATAATAAGACAAAAATAGGATTTGTTTCACGGTCTTTATCTAATCACTCAGTTGGTAAAATATCAGTTGGTTTAATTGAACAACTATCTTTACACAATTTTGAAACTTATGTGTATACATTGGATCAACGTCACGAAATTATAGGTAATGCTATAGCTCAATCTTGTTATAAATATGTTACACCATCTAATATTTTAATGGATTGGATAACTAAAATTAAAGAAGATGAATTAAATGTTTTAGTAATATTAGATCCTATAATGGATATAAATACATATTTAATAGGTTGTTTCCGTCTTGCTCCAGTTCAAATATCAACTTGGGGACATCCAGATACTACTGGTTTACCATATATTGACTATTATATTTCATCATCTTTATTTGAAAGTTTGAATGATGATTACCACACTGAAAAACTTGTTTGTTTTCCAAGTTTAAGTATATACTATCATCATATTAATGATTATCTTGGATTTGATTCTCTAAAATTATTACATAATACAGGAAAAACAAATATCAGGAAACAACTAGGTATTGAAGAAAATGGTTGTATATATGGTATTGTTGGTTCTATGATTAAAATGTCTAATGATATGGATGAGATTATAAACAAAATTCTTGATAGAGATTCCAATGGATGGATTGTATTAATAGAGGGTAAAGATAAAGATTTATTTGAAGTTGTATATCAACGATTACGTAAGAATATTACACATTTTGAGCGAATTAAAATAGTCCCACAACAACCTGATGTTATGCATTATCTTCAATTGGTTTATTCTTTTGATGTTGTATTAGATACACATCCTTTTGGAGGATGTATTAGTACTTACGAGTGTTTTATGATTGGTCGTATTGTTGTTACTTTACCAGGTAATAAATTATATGGTCGCTTTACTCAAGGTCTATATCGTAAAATGGGTATTTGCGAACCTATCGCAAAAAATATTGATGATTATATTGATATTGCAGTTAGAATAGCTAATAATGATATATATAGATCTACAATGGAAAATGAAATCCTTGATAAGTTACATTTAATTATCAAAGATGATGAAAGTATTAGAGATTGGATTGACTTTTTGAATAATATTGTAAAGATATCCAATTAAAGAGTTTCTTTTTGTTGATCTTCGGTTAGTTTAGTATCACCAAAGTATTCATATCCTAATTTTTCACTTATTAGAATCTTGGAGAAAGACTCAGAATCTGGTGTATTATATACATCACATAATGTTCTACCATATTTATCAAATTCTAATAGATTTACCCATACCATACATACATGTTTATTTAAAATAGCATCTATTTCTTTCTTTGTATAATTTTTATCAAGATTAATATCTTCTTCAGGACAAACTAATTGTAAAATGCGATTACGTGCTTGAATAGCTTTCTTTTTATTAGCTTCATCTTTACTTTTAATTTCACAAGTGTCAATAGCACACATCCGCATATTAATTTTATAATAATTATCAAATATTTTTATGATTACTTTAAATGTATCACCATCATATAAATTAACTAATCGTCCCCAACACTTGGTACCATTTAAGGTAAATAATGGTGTGTTTCCACCATATTGTTTAAATTGTTCCTTTACTTTTTCCATTTTACTTTTACATAATAAATTAAATATTGAACATAACCACATTATATTAATATTTTACTTATTGTATATAAAATATATGATGAGTCTTTAAATTATATATATTTTTTTATAAAACCACTTAAACAGTTTATGTTATAATATTGTTAATCATGAAGGTTCTATTCTGTCTCCCAGGTTATAGTTATAGTGGTGAATTTCTAATTGCATGGACTCGTCTCATTTTAGGTCTAAAAGAGGTAGGACATGAGGTAATGGTTAGTCAAAATTATTCATCATTTGTTCCATTTGCACGTGCAAAGTGTTTAGGTGTAGATGTTTTACGTGGTCCAAAACAAAAGCCATTTAATGGTTTAGAGTATGATGTTATGATATGGTTAGATTCTGATGTTCTTTACACAACTGAAATGATTATAGAACTAATTAACAGTCAATATCAGGTAACTGCTGGATTATACAAGATGGAAGATAATAAGCATTTTGCCGTAGTCAAGGATTGGGATTTAGATTTTTATAAGAAGAATGGCTCATTCCAATTTATGGATGAAGAAATGGTTACAAAAACACGATCTGTTACACGTTATATTCCAGTTGCTTATAGTGGAATGGGTATAATGGCTATTAAGAAAGATGTTGTTGATAAACTAGATTATCCTTACTTTCATTATGAAGTACAAAAGATGCCAAGTGATAAGGAGGATGTACCTGAAATCCATGAGATGTGTTCAGAAGATGTTGCATTCTGCAGAAAATTATCTGATGCAGGTATACCTATTATGGTTGATTTAAGTATCCGTGCTGGTCACCAAAAGAGAATAACACTTGTTTAATTATTTATATAATTTCACTTGTTTGATTATTTATATAATTAATAATCTATTTTTATAAGTTATAAAAATAGTTTAAATTAAGATAGATACACCATTAATTTCTTGTAAATCTTCTGGTGACTTATGTGACCTAGGTAAGAAATTTAATTGATCTTTCATTTCAGGTGTCATATTAGGAAATTCAATTTCAAATTCAATAATAAGATTACCTTTATTAATTATACCACGCTGTTTAATAATACGTTTATCATTAGGTTTAATTACTGTATTTGTTACTATCTTTAATATTGTACCATCTAAATGTTTAATATTAAATGAACAGCCACATAATGCATCTCGTAAAGTAATTTTCTTTTTATATACTAAATCAAGATGATGTCGTGTAAAATATGAATGAGGTTGTTGTGTTAAACATACTACTATATCACCTTTACCATTATCTATTTCATGACCATGTCCTTGGAAAACCATCTTAGCATCAGATGCTGTACCTGGTTCTATTTTTATTGATATATTTATATTTTTATCAATATGTTTATCTCCTTTACATTTACCACATTTAGTCTTAATAATATTTTTTTGTCCATGACATTTTGGACATGTTTGTTGCATTTCAATAATGGTAAAACCCATATTCTGTCTAATTAATACTACACCTCTACCATTACATTGAGAACATACTTCTATATCTTTACCTCCTCTACCCTTACATTCGTCACATGTTACTTTCTTATTCAGATTTATATTTTTACTAACACCATTATTTAGTT
>Ga0209353_10000023_pt1 | contig 94479 bp, 85 predicted proteins | sample LauGreSpBDMM15SD_2_FD_187561 | JGI IMG/M metagenome (GOLD analysis project Ga0209353, IMG submission 187561) | Freshwater lake microbial communities from Lake Michigan, USA - Sp13.BD.MM15.SD (SPAdes) (version 2) | ecosystem: Environmental > Aquatic > Freshwater > Lake | place: Lake Michigan... | reverse complement strand
AGACCAGTAATCTTAAAAGAAGATGGTTCAAAAGAATTAAAAAACCAGCTTCAGATTAGATTTTAATATTTATAACCATGGACATTTTAAATTTTATTTCTTGGATTAAAGCAGGTAACTATAGAGCTACCCTTCCAACAGACGTTACTAACTTGATTGCAGTAGGTGCAAAAGATCCATCTCGTGATGATCAGTATCTTTCTCTTGCGGTTAATGCCGCTCCTTTGCAGACATTATATCGTACAGCTAATGTAACTCAAGGTACTAGTATTACAACAGCAGTTACTGTAGATGCACTTAATGGTGTTATCACAACTGTATCATCTACATTAGCAGCTAATGCTAGAACTTCTTTTACTGTAAACAATGATTTGGTTGTTGCAGGATCAAGAATTTTAGTATCTGTTGAATATGATGAAGCAGCAACTGGTATTCCAGTAGTAGGTGTTGCTGATATTGCAGCAGGATCATTCAAAGTAGTACTTAGTAATGGTGCTGGTGTAGCTGCATTAAACAATGTAGTTAAAGTACACTATATTATTCTTAACTAATTATGTTAAACAACCTTACTAACTTATTTAATCTTATCAGAACTAGAATGGTGAAGACCGTTTTAGAAGATGGTGATTTGTTTGTGGTTGGAACAAGAGATACAAGATATGATGGTAGTTATAAACCCGTAGTAGCACCATTAAGTGCTGTTGTTAATTCTGTTATTAACCAGTTACCACCATCACCTCCAGGATTATATGGTCTTTATGCACAAACAGCTAATAGTATTCCTGTTACTGGTACAACTGCAGAAACCTCTTTAATTAATGGGGGTGTAGGTACGTTATCTGTACCGGCTAATGGATTTCAAGTAGGAGATAGTTTTAGAGCTATAATGGCTGGAGTTTTAAATGTAGCCAATAATCAGACTATAAGGATCAAAGTAAAAACAGGTAGTGTAATTCTTTTAGATAGTGGTCTTCAAAATATTACTAATATTACTAATGATGTTTTTTCTTTAAACATTGATTTTACCATTAGACAACTTGGAACAACTGGTGTAGCATCTATAGTTTCATTAGGCACTTTTCATTATGCAAAAACATCAAACACTAGTGTTCAAGGTTTTGCATTTAATGTGGTAAACAATACAACATTTAACACTACTATCCCAAACACCCTTGATATAACAGTACAGTGGGGAAGTAATAATGCTGGAAACAGCATTTTCAGTGATATATTTATTTTAAACAAAACATATTAAGATGTCAGTAGGTAACATTAACTCATACGGAGATAAAAAGAATAACTTTCCATTTCAGTTAAAAGTATTAAAAGGTATTACAGATCTCATTAACTCTCTAACAGGAGTTACTACAGGAGCTTCTAGAATTACTAATATTTCTAGACCAACTACAGCTGGATCAATTGCTGCTGGAACATATTCAGCATCAATATCTAATGTAGGAACAGCTAATGGTACTGTAAAAGCAACTACACTTAAACCAGGTGAAACAGTAAACTTTGATGCAGGGGCTATCAATAACACATTAGATGCTATTGATTATGATGCAACAGGTACAGAATTTTTGATTATTTTCATTTCTTAGTATGCCTGCTAAAATATTTCAAAAGATATTTCCAGGGTGGAATAGGGGAACCTATATAGATAGGGATCCTGTTAACAATCCACCTTTACTCTTGGATTTATATCCAGGAGCAACAGCAGCATATTCTCTAAGAAGATTGGATCAAAACTATACAGGGTATGCAGTACAAGTTAGAAGAATTAGTGATAATGCAACCCAAAATATTGGCTTTGTAAATAATGAATTTGATTCTGCAGCACTTATTGCATTTGCTTCTAATACTACAGCTGCTGTAACAATTTGGTATGATCAATCCGGAAATGGAAATAACTTAACAAATGCAACTGCTCTTGAGCAACCAAAATTTACTGTAATAAATAATAAATATGCTTTGTCATTTATTGCATCTAGCGGACAAAGACTAATATCTGCAACAGGTACAAATGCAATTGGTACAAATGGTTTATATACAGCTTTTGGAGTTGGTTTACTTTACAATACTTCTGGAACAAAAATCTTATTTCATCAAGATCAAGGCTCTATAAGAATTGGTCAATGGTTTAGAGTGGACGGATCTAGTAATGTTTCTTTAGTATTTTCCAATAATAATACTACAAGTACAACAGAAACAGGTTTTTCTAGTTCAGCATTTTCATTAAATATGCTTAGTTTAATTAGAAGATCTTCAGCTGCACAACTATGGGTTAATGGATTTACTAATGGGGATACTGCAACACCAGGAACTCCATCCTATAGTGCAGGAAATATGGGAGGTTTATATGTGGGAAGAAGAACATTAGGGGAAGCCTATGATGGTCTTACACCAGAAATTATTTTGTATCCTAGTGATATGACAACAGATAGACTTGCAATAGAAACTAATATTAGAGGTTATTATGGTTTTTAAGGGCTATACATATAATAGTGCAATAGATGCACAAGCAGCTGTACAACAGTGTGACACATATTATGGAATTCCAAAAAATCCAGATGATGTAACACAGCACTGGGTAGAATATGAATATTCAGCAAATGATAATATTTACTTTATTTTATTTGATGAATCTCTCTTACCAGTATTAGGAGAACCAGTTGACTTTGAAGTTAATTTAGAAGAAGAAGTATAATGGTAACTAAATCTAACATATCATTAGTTATACAGGTAGTATTGGTTGCTATTTGCATGTACCTGGTTTTTAAACCAAGTAAAGAAGTGTTTCCTACTTCTTCTAAAACTATTATAGAAAAGAGAATAGCAGGTAAGGAAACTGTTATAAGAGAAAAGGGTAAACTTATAGATAACAGCAATAAAATTATCTCAGAGCTTAATGCCGGTTTATTTGATCTACACTCCCAGTTAGATTCTGTTAAGAATGCTAGAGATACTTTTAACATTATCCAGATACAAGATACTATGATCCATGTTCTATACCGTAGAGATAAGGAGAAAGATATAATTATAAAAAACCAAGATACAGTTATTCAGGCTCAGAGATATATTATTAATAGCCAGGATACTATTATTACCACTCAAGCTTTTGACATTAAAAGATTAAAGAAGCAGAGAAATATTTCAGTATTATTAAATGCATTATTAACCACTGGACTGATTATCAAATGAAAACTAAAATAACCCTATTTACTTTGTCACTCTTCTCATTCTTTGCTCCAATTGAACTAAGTGCTATTCTCTTAATGTTTATAATTTTAGTAGACACAATAGTCAAACTTATATCCCTTAAGAAAATTGCATGTGATGAAGGTAGAAAATATAAAGATGTCTTTAAATCTAAGTTGTTAAGAAGAGGTTATATCTTTAAAGGTGCTGGTTATTATATATTTGCAGGTGCTGTTTTTCCACTAGATTATTATGGTTTTACTCCATTTGCTCAAGGACTCATTAAAGCAACGGGATATGATATTATTATACCTTCTAAAGCTTTCTTTACAAATGCACTTATTTATATATTTGCCATTATAGAGTTATCATCTATTAATGAAAACTGGTTTGATCTTACAGGCAACAATATCTTTAGAGGAGTATTTAGAGTTGTTAAAGCTATTAGAGGTGGAATACAAAAAGTCTCAGATACTTATAAAAACATAAAAGAGTAACTTATGAGCTATAGTTTTTTACAAGAAGAGAAGTCACCTAGAATTCTAGTTCAAGCTGTAAAACTACTTGGAGTTAAAGAAATAGTAGGTTCAAAACATAATCCAGTAATTATGGATTGGGCTAAAGAACTTAAATTAGATAAAGTTTATACGGCAGATGAGATTCCATGGTGTGGTCTATTTATTGCATACTGTGCTCATGAAGCTGGTGTAGAAGTAGTTGATAAACCTCTCTGGGCTTTAAATTGGGCTAAATACGGAACTAAAGTAACTGAACCTATGCTAGGTGATATACTTACCTTTAAAAGAAACGGAGGAGGGCACGTAGGACTTTATGTAGGAGAAGATAAAGATTGTTACCATGTGCTTGGTGGAAACCAGGGAAACTCAGTATCAGTCACAAGAATATTAAAATCAAGATTGCACCAAGCAAGAAGAACGGCATGGAAAGTTGCTCAACCAGCAAATGTCCGTAAAATTCAACTTAGTGCAAAAGGTATAATCAGTAAAAATGAAGCATAATGAAATTTAGAAACAGTTGGAATGCAACGGCTAAGCAATGGGATAAGCTAATAATAAGATTAAGAATCTCATCATTAGATATCTTTGCTCTTGAAGTAGATCTATCAAGAGACTTTTATTTAATAACAATATTAAACTTAACTCTTAAAAACAGGTAATCATGATACATAGTAAAAATCAAATGATCAGATCCATGAAGAGCTATGAAGTAGGTGGCTCTAGTTCTGATTGTAATTCACGTGATGGTGGATGTGGTGCTAAAAAAGCAGCTAGAAAAAATAATAGAAAAGCAGCTATGCGTAAAATTGGTAAAGCTATTGGGGGTGCTGGTAGTGCAGTTGGTACTGTAGTAGGAGGCGCACTTCTTGGCGCTGCAGGATACGGACTTAAAAAACTTTCTGAACAAAAGAAAGGTGGAACTGTAAAAAGAACTACTAAGAAAAAGTAATATTACTTAAACTACTATGATCCAGGTACTTTCTGTGCCTGGATTTTTTTATTTAAACCATATACATTTAAACTTATTTTGTATATTTGTTGTAAACCAATAAATTAATAGTTATGGAAAACCAACAAGAAAGAGAGTTTACAGCAGAAGAACTTGCTGCTCAAAAAGAACAAATGCTTCAGTTTTATACGGAATCATTACCTTATTTAGAAGCACAACTTAAGTATGAAGATTTACTTATGAGAATTGATGAAGCTAGATTTAAAAGAAATAGTATTCAAATGCAATGGGCAATGATGATGCAAGCCCAGCAAGAACAAGAACCAGAAGGTGATGATTCTGATATAGATAATGATCCAAATATTCCTGAGCAAGGAAAAAAGAAGCTTAGAAAAGGATAATCATGGCTTTAGTAAATCAAGTACAGAAAAGAGTAAAAATGCCTAAATGGGATGTAGTTAAGTTCCAGATATTAGTGCATTGCTATATTAATAGAATTACTATGAGTGATTCTGATTTAAACTGTCTTACTTTACTAAGTCTTAATCAACCTATTGAACTTACTGAATTTTGTTATGATGCATCTTCAGAAGAATCTTGGATTTTTAAATCTCCACAGACTGTAAGAAACTGTATCAATAAGGCAGAAAAAAATAATCTGGTAGTTAAGGATTTAGAAAATAAAAAGATTATTTCTTTAAATCCTAGTTTAAAAATTCAAACTGAAGGTACAGTATTACTTGATTATAAATTTTTGGGGAATGAATCCGAAGAAGTCCACTAAATTATATCAAGCAGTAGCAGAGGACTTAAATATGCCTGAGTCACTTGTTGAAAATTTAATAGAACTCTATTATAAAGATCTTAGAACTTGTATGTCACAATTAAGTCATACCAGAATAAATGTTACGGGTTTAGGTCATTTTTATGCTAAGTCTCAGAAGATAAAAAAAGATATTATCAGTATTAGTTCTATTCTTAAGACGCATGATGTATCAACATTTAGAGCATATTTTAACAAAAAGAATTATGAAGAAACTTTAGATAGGCTTATTATTTTAGATAAAGAATTAACAGAAGAAAAACAACTAAGAATTACTTATAAAGATGAAAGCAGCACTAAAAGCAATTTGGGAGAACAAGACCAAGATCATTGAAGGCATAAAGAACTCAGTAATTAGAGATGAGTTTGTAGAAGATGTAGCCCGTATGAGATTTGATGTCTGTGATGAATGCTCCAGTAAAGGAAAGAAATGTGCAGTAAAGGGTACATCACCATGCTGTAATGAATGTGGATGCTCATTAGCTTTTAAGACCAGATCTCTTTCTTCAGACTGTCCACTTGGTAAGTGGCAAGCAATTGCTACAGAAGAAGAAGAAGATAAACTAGATGCACTATGAGTATAGTATTTAATGCAGATGACCACAGTTATGTTAGTGTAGATCCAAATGATCAAATCAAATGGACTAGTGTAACAACATTGGTATCTAGTTTAAAGAAACCTTTTGATGCAAAGAAAGTAGCAGAAAGAGTAACTAAAAACAAGAAATCAAAATGGTATGATATTGATCCTAAAACTATTATAAAGATATGGGATAATGAAGCTAACAGAGCCACCACACTTGGTACATTTTATCATAACCAAAGAGAATCTGACTTATGTTCATTAGCATCTATTGAAAGAGAGGGTGTAACAGTTCCGGTATTTAAACCTTATGAAGGAGAAAATGGTTTAAAAATTGCACCTTTACAGAAATTAGATCCAGGTGTGTATCCTGAACATATGGTTTATCTCAAGTCAGCAGGCTTGTGTGGCCAATCAGATTTAGTTGAAGTAGTCAATGGTAGAGTTAACATCATTGACTACAAAACTAATAAAGAGATTAAAACAGAATCATACAAGAACTGGGAAGGCATGACAGATAAAATGCTTGACCCAGTACAGCATTTAGATGATTGTAACTTTAACCACTATGCTTTACAGCTCAGTGTTTATATGTATATTATATTAAAGCATAACCCTAAGTTACAACCGGGTAAGATATTTATTCATCATATTACTTTTGAAACAGATGGTGAAGATCAATATGGTTATCCTATTGCTAAGTTAGATGTAAATGGTGAGCCTATTGTAAAAGAAGTTATTCCAATGCCTGTGCCTTATCTATATGATGAGGTTATTGCAATAATTAACTTTATGAAAGATCATCCACACTTAATTAAAAAGAAATGATTATAAGACTATTTGATGTTCAGAATGGTAAAGTAATTCCAACAGAACATTGCTATACACTTAAGGCACTTAAAGATATCATGGATAATTATCCAGATGATCATCTTAAAATATATCAGTATCTTTTTTACATGACATGCCCCAATCCAGATATGAATCCTTTCTTTCATACTCCTGAGATTGACAAAGAGCACATAATACTAAAAGAAATAGAAGCAGAATTTTCTACAGAGGATGATGACATACATACAGCACTTTCATTCTGCCAGAGAATGTATGAAACTCCAACATCTAGAGCATATCAAGGTATGGCATCTATGTTAGATAGATTAGCTAGATACATGGAAACTACACCTATTACTGCTGGTAGAGACGGTAACATTAATTCTCTTGTAGCAGCAGCAAAAAACTTTGACCAGATCAGAGCATCATTTAAAGGAGTATATAAAGATCTCCAAGATGAACAATCTAGTAAAGTAAGAGGTGGAATCGGAATGGCATATGACCAATAACTATGAGTGAAATCTATCAAGACATACCAACCTATGACAACGGACAATGGACAACTACAAGCTTTGAATCCAGAGAAGACTTCAGTAACTTCATATTTGGGGTTTTCAAAGAACCTGGTAAGTACGGCTTCAATGACACTACTAATCAGATATTTATATCAGAGTCAAACAAGTTTAGAAGTGATGGAGTATATTGCACAGCCCCTTTCAAATCCAAAGACTTTATAGCTTATTGGGATGACCAAAAAGCAAAATGCAAAAAAGGCATAATAGTTAAAGATTCTGGTAACACATGGTTTCTTGCAAGAGAATACTATATGTGGTTAAACTTCTTACCAATCTTTGATAAAGAAATACAGAAGTTTGGATTTGCTAAGATAAGGGATGCACAATATCACATGGCTCTTTATGAACTATTAGCAGAACTAAATTACAAACATGTAGCTATTCTAAAGAAACGTCAGATTGCATCTTCTTACTACCATATGGGTAAACTATTAAACCAGCAGTGGTTTGAACCAGGGGTTACTCTTAAGATAGGTGCCTCACTCAAAGACTATATTAATGAAAAGGGTTCCTGGAAATTCTTACAGGAATACGCAGCATTCTTAAATGAGCATACAGCATGGTATAGACCTATGTCTCCTGACAAGGTAATGATGTGGCAACAAAAGATTGAAGTAAGAAAAGGAGATAGAAAAACAGAAGTTGGCCTTAAAGGTACTATACAAGGTATGTCATTTGAAAAAGATCCAACAAATGGTGTAGGGGGTCCGGTAAAATACTTCTTTCATGAGGAAGCCGGTATTGCTCCAAAGATGGATCAGACATATGAGTATATGCGCCCAGCTATGAGATCAGGTATGGTTACTACAGGTATGTTTATTGCAGCAGGATCTGTGGGTGACTTGTCTCAGTGTGAACCACTAAGAGATATGATCTTGAATCCACTTTCAAAAGATATATATGCAGTTGAAACTAACCTTATTGATGAGAAAGGTACTATTGGTATGTCAGGATTATTTATTCCTGAGCAATGGTCAATGCCTCCTTATATTGATGAGTTCGGTAATTCTTTGGTGGAAGAAGCTCTTATAGCTTTAGATAATCAGTTTGAACAATGGAAGAAAGAACTTAATCCAGAAGATTACCAGTTAAGAATATCTCAGCACCCAAGAAATATTAGAGAAGCATTTGCACATAGATCAGTATCTATTTTTCCAACACATTTAGTTGCTGCTCAACAAAGAAGGATTGAAGAGAAAGAATATGCATATGAGTTCTTAGATATCTTTACAGATGATATAGGTAAAGTTGCTGTAAGATCAACTGATAAACAACCAATTAAAGAATTTCCAGTTACTAAAAAATCAGAAGATAAAACAGGTGTTCTGGTTGTATGGGAAAGACCAATTAAAGATCCTACATTTGGTCAGTACTATGCATCTATTGACCCCGTATCAGAAGGTAAAACTACAACATCAGAATCACTCTGCTCTATCTATATCATGAAAGCTCCTGTAGAAGTAACAAAAGTTACTGTGGGAGAAACAGAAACTTACATAGAACCAGATAAAATTGTAGCTGCTTGGTGTGGTAGATTTGATGATATTAATAAAACTCACCAGAGACTAGAGTTAATCATAGAATGGTATAATGCTTGGACTCTAATTGAAAATAACATATCATTGTTTATTCAGTACATGATATCTAGAAAGAAACAAAAGTATCTTGTACCAAAGAGTCAAATTATGTTCTTAAAAGATCTAGGTTCAAATGCTAATGTATTCCAAGAATATGGTTGGAAAAATACTGGTACATTATTTAAGGCTCACTTATTAAGTTATACTATAGAATACTGTAGAGAAGAACTAGATGTAGAAACTAAAACAGATGGTACTATTGTACGGACTAAGTACGGAATAGAACGTATTCCAGATCCTATGTTACTTAAAGAAATGCAAGAGTATGCTGATGGGGTCAACGTGGATAGACTTGTATCATTTGCTGCATTAGTTGCATTCATGAGAATACAGCAAGCTAACAGAGGTTATTCTAAAAGAGTAATCATGGATGATGCTTCTAAAAACTTGCAAAAGTCAGAAAATTTGTTTAAATTAAATAAGAGTCCGTTCCGTCATATGGGAGGTGGCTCTAAAGTTATTAATGGTCAAGTTTTTAAAAGGTCAGCTTTTAAGAACTTTAAATAATAGATATGCAGGTATATAATGCTTTACAGTTAAAGAAGGGCGCTAAAGTTGAGCAAAATAGGATGGGTAGTGTTACCCAACCTTTACAATTTATTTCTTCTATAGATAAAGATGAAGAATGGGCAGCATGGAATCTTGACTGGTTAGAATGGAATGGTCTAAAACAAATCCGTAGAAATGCCCGCAGGTTAATGAAGAACTATAAACTTGCAAAAGGTATTATTGACAAAGGTGATTATATAATTGAAGAAAATAATGAGTACAGAGATGTAGTAGAACTTTTAACTAAAGAAGACCCTACTGCATTAGAACTTAAGTTTTATCCTATTATTCCAAATGTTATTAATGTTCTAGTAGCTGAATTTGCAAAAAGAACTACTAAACTAACATATAGAGCTGTAGATGAATTCTCATATAATGAGATGATGGAGCAAAAAAGAAAGATGGTAGAGGAAACTCTTATGTCTAATGCTCAAATGAAAATTGTTTCTGCTATGTTAGAGGCTGGTATGGATCCAGATTCTCCAGAAGCACAAGAGCAAATAAGCCCAGACAATTTAAAAACATTACCTGAGATTGAATCTTTTTTTAAGAAAGATTATAGATCTATGGTGGAACAATGGGCTTCACATCAACATAAAGTGGATGTAGAAAGATTCCGTATGGATGAATTAGAGGAAAGAGGTTTTAGAGATTCATTAATTACGGATAGAGAGTTCTGGCATTTCCATATGATGGAGGATGACTATGATGTAGAACTTTGGAATCCAGCAATTACATTCTATCATAAATCTCCAGATGCTAGATATATTTCTCAAGGTAACTGGGTAGGTAAAGTAGATATGCTTACTGTTGCTGATGTTATAGATAAGTATGGTTACATAATGACCGAAGAGCAGTTAGAAGCACTTGAAGCTATTTATCCAATTAGATCTGCTGGTTACAATATTGGAGGATTGCAAAATGATGGGTCATTTTATGATGCAACTAAATCTCATGAATGGAATACCAATATGCCTTCTCTTGCATATAGACAATATACTTCTGCTGTAGCTAATTCTATTAGTGATGGCGGAGATATTATTAATCAAATTCTTTCTCAAGGAGAAGATTATTATGATCAAGGTACTGCATACTTATTAAGAGTAACTACTGCATATTGGAAGTCTCAACGTAAAGTAGGACATCTTACAAAAATTACAGAAGAAGGAGAAGTACTTAATGAGATTGTAACAGAAGATTATAAGATTACAGAAAAACCTGTATATGATACAAGGCTCTTTAAAAATAAAAATAAAGAGAACTTAATTTTAGGTGAGCACATTGATTGGATTTGGATTAATGAAACATGGGGTGGTATAAAGATTGGTCCAAATCTTCCGTCATTCTGGGGTATGAATAATCCAGGTGGCTTTAGTCCTATTTATATTGGAGTTGGTAAAAATCATATTGGTCCACTTAAATTCCAATTTAAAGGGGATGTTTCTCTATATGGTTGCAAACTTCCTGTAGAAGGTGCTGTATTCTCAGATAGAAATACTAAATCTACTGCACTTATTGACCTAATGAAGCCATATCAGATTGGATACAATATTGTAAATAATCAGATTGCAGATATCTTAGTAGATGAACTTGGTACTGTAATTATGTTAGATCAAAATACTTTACCTAAACATTCACTTGGTGAAGACTGGGGTAAGGGTAACTATGCCAATGCCTATGTTGCAATGAAGAATTTCCAAATCCTCCCACTTGATACATCAATTACAAATACAGAGAATGCATTAAACTTCCAGCATTTCCAGAAACTTGACCTTGAGCAAACAAATAGATTAATGTCAAGAATTCAACTTGCTAACTACTTTAAACAACAGGCATATGAAGTAATTGGTGTTAACCCACAAAGAATGGGGCAACAGTTATCTCAAACAACTGCTACCGGAGTAGAACAAGCTATGGCAGCATCTTATGCACAGACAGAGATATACTTTATCCAGCACTGTGATTATTTAATGCCTAGAGTACACCAAATGCGTACTGACTTAGCACAGTATTATCATTCTACTAAACCATCTGCAAGACTATCTTATATTACTACAGCAGATGAAAAAGTAAACTTTGAAATAGAAGGTACTGATTTGTTAATGAGAGACCTTAATATTTTTGCTAGTACTACTGCAAATCATAGAGCTGTTCTTGAGCAGTTAAAACAAATGGCTATGCAGAATAATACCACTGGTGCTTCTATTTATGATCTTGGTAAAGTTGTACAATCTGAATCTATTTCTGAATTAAACAATGCTCTTAAAGATTCTGAACAGAAACAGCAACAAATGAAGCAACAGGAAATGCAACAACAACAGCAAATGCAAGAACAAGCACTTCAAGCTAAAGCTCAAGAAGAAAAACTTAAGAGAGACTTTGATATGGCTGAAGCTGAGAAAAACCGTCAAAGGGATATTCTTATTGCTGAGATTAAATCTGCAGGATACGGATCTATGGTTGATGTTAATAAGAATGAACAATCAGATTATGTAGATGCTATGAAAGAGATTAGACAATCTGAACAATATCAGGAACAAACTAATCTGCAAAGAGAAAAACAAGTTAATGAGAATATGAGACAATCTCAAAAAATGGATATTGAAAGAGAAAAATTAAATGTCCAAAAAGAGATTGCAGATAAGCAACTTCAAATTGCAAGAGAGAATAAAAACAAATATGACAATAAAACACAAAATAAGAAATAGTTTTTAGCTATATAGTCCAAAAAATTGTTTTTACTGTTTTAAATATTTGAAGTTTATTTTGTATATTAAATTATAACCAACAATAATAGTAATGGAAGAAACCAATAAAAAACCTGAAGAGGTACAAGACTCTACAACGGTAGGTCAAGTAGATGTAAATATTGATGAGTTATTTGGAATGCCTGGTGCAGAAAGTGTAATGCTTCCATCAGATGATTCAGATGATAAACCTAAGTCAGTCTTTTCTAAGCCAAAAGATGTAGACACAACGTTCTTTGATAAACCTGATTCTAAAACAGCTGATAGCAATAGTGATGATAACACTAAAGTTACTGCAGCAGAAGTTGATGAAGCAATTGCTCAACTTGATGACATGATCAATCAAGAAGAGGAAACCGGAAACAAAGGAAGACCAAAAGTAGATAAGTCCGGTCTTTCTGAGTTAGCACAGAAAATGATTGAAGAAGGTACACTTATTCCTTTTGATGATGACAAACCATTAGAAGAATATACTACTAAAGACTTTAGAGAATTATTTGAAGCTAACTTTCAAGAAAGAGAGAACAAGATTAGACAAGATACTCCAAAAGAGTTTTTTCAATCTCTTCCTGAAGAACTTCAGATTGCTGCTAAATATGTCGCTGATGGTGGTACAGATCTTAAGTCTTTATTTAGAACTCTTGCTCATGTAGAAGAAGTTGTTCAATTAGATCCATCAAATGAATATGATCAAGCAGAAATTGCAAGACAATATTTATATGCTACTCAGTTTGGTACCCCTGAAGAAATTGAATCAGAAATTAATGACTGGTCAGATCTTGGTAAACTTGAACAAAAAGCAAATCAGTTTAAGCCAAAGTTAGATGCAATGCAAGAAGAAATTATTGCAAGACAATTAGCAGAGCAAGAACAAAGAAAAGATCAGCAAGCTAAACAAGCAAAAATGTATACAGATAATGTATATAATACTTTGTCTAAAGGTGAACTTGCAGGAATTAAACTTGATAGAAAAGTACAAAGTTTATTATACTCTGGATTAGTACAACCTAATTATCCTTCTATTTCAGGGAAACCTACTAATATGTTAGGTCACTTGTTAGAGAAGTATCAGTTTGTAGAACCAAGACATGACCTTATTGCAGAAGCACTTTGGTTACTTGCAGATCCAGATGGATATAAAGGTAAAATTAAAGAGCAAGGTTCAAAGAAAACAGTTGAAGAAACTGTAAGAAAATTAAAAACAGAAGAAGGTAGAAAGATTAGTTCATCAACTATTGTAGATGAAGATAATGCAAGAAGACCACAAAAACAACAACAAAGAACTATCTCAAGACAGAACAATCTGTTCAAGAGATTTTAATTAGTAACAATTTAAATTAATATATACAATGGCAACTCCAGTAATGAACAATGGTATATTCCTCAGGGATACCGCTTACAATGCAAGTTCCCATGTGGATTCTTACCACTTGGTGAACATGCTGAAAGATGCAGAACCAATGGACTTAGGTCCAGTGGATCTATGGGCTATGTCCCAAAAGGTAGAAATGCCTCTTTATCAAATGTCATCATTTGGTGGCAAGAACGTTATCATGGTAGATAACGCACGTGGGGAATACAGATGGCAAACTCCGGTTTCTATTGACCTTCCTTACATTGTTGAGGATATTGAACCAAACAACAACTTTAAAGGTGTTGATGGTACTACATTCCGCATCAAACTTAACAAGAGAGAATTTGGACATGGTGATATCATTACTTATGACAAATACAATGGTGTTGAGATGTACATCACACAAGAAGATATTCTTCCTTTAGGTGATGGCTATATCTATACTGTTCAACTTGTAAACAATGATAACTACAAATATCTTGATGACAAGTACTTAGCTAACGGTACTAAAGTATTCCGTAAAGGTTCTGCAAGAGGTGAGTATGGTGAAAGATTCTCTGACATCATCACTAATGCAGGTTTCCGTGAATTCTACAACTACGTAGGTGGTGCAGAAGCTCACGTACACTACTCTATCTCTAGCCGTGCTGACTTGATGATCAAAGGTGGTATGAATGCAGATGGTACAGTTCCTGTAACTGAGATCTGGAGAACATACGATAAAACTATGGACCCATCTATTTCTTCTTTGGAAGATATGATTAAAGTAATGGGTAAGGATAAAGTTAAGAAAGCATTTGACAATGGTGACTTATCACGTACATTCTTAACCAATATGGAAGCTGCTCACTTGAGCAAAATTGCAATTGACATTGAGACTTACCTTATGTGGGGTCACGGTGGTAGAGTACGTCAGGATGGTCCAGATGATGTTAGATTGTCTGTAGGTCTTTGGAAGCAGTTGGATAACTCATTCAAAAGAGTATACAACAAAAATAACTTCACACTTGACTTGTTCCGTTCTGAGATCTACAACTTCTTCAATGGTAAAGTTGAATTCCAAGGTCCAGATCCAAAACGCAGCCTAGTTGTACAAACTGGTATGGGTGGTATGAGAATGGTTAATGAGGCTATCAAACAAGAGGCTATCTCTTCAGGTCTTCTTATCCAAGCTGCTGATATCGGTGCAATTACTGGTAAAGGTATGGACTTGAACTTTGGTTTTGCTTACACTTCTTATGTTATCCCATTCTTGGCTAACGTTAAGTTTGTGTTGAACCCAGCATTTGACAATGTTCATACAAATGATATTGAGAACCCAATCATTGATGGTTTCCCATTATCTTCTTACTCATTCATTATCTTTGACATCACTGATAATACTAATGACAACATCTTCTTATTGAAGTTGTCTTGGGATAATCAATTGAAATGGTGGTATCAAAATGGTACTATGGACTACATGGGACGTAGCCAAGGCTTCCAGTCTTCTGGTCAGTTCAATGGTTACCGTGTAATGATGAGCCAAACAATGCCAGCTATCTGGGTTAAAGACCCAACTAAAGTGTTGAAAATTGTTATGAGAAACCCTGTAACTGGTGGATCATTCTAATCTAAACTAGAAAGGATAGGGAGGAGGAAACTCCTCCCTTTTTTTCTTTATATTTAACCAACAAATAATAAAACCAACAAAAAAATGGAAAATTTCACAATGGTAGAAACGGGCAATGGTACCGTAAAACAAACAGCAATTGCTGTAAGACCGTTCTTTGACAACTCAGTCTCTAATATGGGATTGGAAAATTATGGCTTATCTCTGTATGATGGAGTTAAGCACTTTGAACAACTTGCTTGTCTTGAGCAGAATGGAGTTATTAGATATCTTACTGGTCTAAATGAATTTGCACCAGAGATCAAACTTCTAAAAGTTGAAGATAGAGAAGCAAGAGTAAAAGAAATTAGAACAGCTATTGCTGAACTTGAAACTGAGTTAGCAGCTAATGTTCTAGATATTGAGGATCCACAGTTTTGGAATAAAGTAAAATTACTTAAACCTGATAATAAAGAATTCTGGAATAGAATAAGTATTGCTTGTGGTAATGACCCTGTATTCTTAGATCCTAAAGATCCATATGATAGAATTAAACTTTATGCTATTGAAGCTGGAGGTTTTTCTATTGTAGCAAAAAGTTTTGATGATGCAAGATCAAGAGCAGTTCCGCCTAAGTTTTACTTAGACAAAAAAGAACAAACAGTTATTGCAAGAACTGAGTACAAGAAAATGCGTAACAAAGCACTTTCTGAACTTCAGAAATTATTTGACAAAAACAGTACTAAATTATTCTATGTATCTAAAGTAGTAGATGGTAACAGTACACAATATAAAAAAGGAACACCTAATGATGTTATGTATGAGAACATGGACTTGTACATCAATGGTGAAGGTGTTGAGAGCAACAAAGAAAGAGCAGCTAAGTCTTTCCTTGAAGCTGTAGGAATGGATATGGAAACACTTAAAATTAAATCAATTGTAAGAGATTCCGTATTTTTTAAGTATATTATTAATAAGGCTGATGGTTACATCTACCATGCTAAGACTAACGCATTGTTAGGAAGAAATGTATCAGATGTAGTTGAGTACTTGAAGAACCCTTTAAATGAGGATGTTTTAACAGATCTTAACAAAGCCTGTGAGAAATTTTGGAATTCTTAAAATAAATATAAAATGAAAACTAAAAAAAAATATCAAGGTGGAGGTGATGTTGGTCAACCACTAAGACCTTCTAATTTTGAAAAAAGACAAGCTAAAAAAGTAGGTAGAGCTCAAACAAGAGCTGCTGTTGCTAGTATTGAAGGAGAGGGTACTGTTGCTCAAAAAAGAGACAATAGAGCTGAGCGTGTATCTACAATGGCAGGAACTGCTAGAGCTAAAACTCCAAAATCAGTTTCTACATCTACATCTACATCTACATCTACAGTTAATAATAATAATAAACCTTCTGGAATGGCTAAAACTGCTCCAGAAAATATGAAAACTACTGGTAAGAATGTATCTAAACCTAGCGTTCCTGCAGGTAAACCAAAACCGGAATATATGAAAACTAGTGTTAAGAGTGTGCCTAAAGACAGTGTTAAAAGTCCTGTTAGATATCAAAAGGGTGGACCAATACAAACAACTGGAGCCAAAGGAATAGTTAGACCTGCACAATCAGCACCTAAAGTAACAATTAGTCCTAGTAGTGCGCCTAAAAAATCTACTAAAAAAGCTACTCCTCCACGTTCAACAATGGATTTAATTAGAGGTTCTAAAAAATCAGACTATGTTGGTACAGTTACTCAAGCTGCTAAAAAAGGCGGTTCAGTTAAGAAAATGCAAAAGGGTGGACAAACATCTCAGGCTGTAGCAAAAAAAATTGTTAAAGGTGTAAAGTCAGATGTTAAAACAGCAATTAACACCCCATATAATGTAATGAAATCTGTAGATGATAAATTAGAAAAAAGATATCCTAATTATACTAAACCAGGTGGTACATATGATATGATTAAAAAAGGTATTAAATCTGTATTTAAAAAGGGTGGTGCTAAAAAGAAATAATAGTGGCTACCAAAAAAACAACTAAAAGCAAAGTAAACCAGGCTGGTGTCTACACTAAGCCTGGTATGCGTGAGACTATATTCAAAAGGATTAAAGCTGGCACTAAAGGTGGAAAGCCTGGAAAATGGTCTGCTAGAAAAGCACAACTAATGGCCAAAGAATATAAAGCTAAAGGTGGTGGTTATAAAAACTAAAAAGTAATGGCTAAAGATCCTCAACAAAGTCTCAGAGATTGGGGTGCACAAAAGTGGATGACTTCTGGTACTCATGCTAATAAAAAGAAGGGCAAGAATAAAGAAGTAAAATCTAAGGGCTCAAAGAGGTATCTACCAGAAGCTGCTTGGGATTCATTGTCTGCTGGAGAAAAAGCTGCTACTAATAAAGCAAAAGCTGCAGGTAACAGAAAAGGAAAACAGTTTGTTAAACAGCCTAAGAACATTGCAAAAAAGACATCAAAACATAGATAATGGCAAAGAGTAAACTTAAAATGCAAAAAGGTGGCACACCTAAACCAAAATCACAATCTAATCAAACAATGAAAACTGTAAGATGGGAAGGTGGTAATACTGGTTTACAAGTACCAAGTTATATGGTTGATGCTACAGGTAATGCTCTTCCACAATATCAAGCTACAGTAAAAGATAGATTACAGAAAGCAGGTAAACTTTCATTTGGTGGATCAATAAAAAGAAAATAAAAATGGCACAGAATGCAAAACAACAAGCTGCAATAGCTATCTCAATGAAGAAAGCTGGTAAGAAACCTAAGATGGCAAAAGGTGGAACTGCTAAAAGTTGTTGGCCAGGTTATGAAAAAAAAGGTACTAAGAAGATGTATGGTAAGACATACAATAACTGTGTAAAAAAATAATATTATGGCTGCTCTAAGACCTTATGCTTTAAGAAATCCAAAAACAAATACTGTTGTACCGGGTGCTTTAGTTCTTTCTAATATTAAACCTATATCAGGAGATTGGTTTCCTGTTGTTGAAGGTATAGAAAGAAATGTTGTTAATCCAGTAAGTTATGATACTACTGTTAAAATAACATATCCTTCTTGTGTAAACTCACAAAGGTTTGGAGACTATGCAAAAACTTTTATACAAGCTCAAGGCTATACTCCTGATAATGTAGTATTATCTGAATCAATTTGTTCAGATGATATTGATGGTCCAGTATATGCTGATATACAAAATATTGGTCAAACTCCTGCATCACAAAATGATTTTTTAGGTCCTTTTATGTCAGGAGGTTTATCTGGATATCCTCATACAGGAATATTAGGTATTCAAGCTTGGGGATCACATATTACAAATACAACGAATGGTGCTTTATTTTTTATTAATACTCCCCACATTGGAATTTCTCAAGTAGGAAATGTAGGTAGGGTTTGGAGAAGAGGTAAGACGCAAGCTCAATCTTTAACAGATAACACTTGTGGTGCAGTTGCTACAGCAATTACATGGGTAGCAGCAAATGCTATTGCTCCAGTTGTAGCAAACTTTCCAGATGATTATCAAAACTATACACTATGTGATATACTTTTTCCATTTAAAGTAGCTCTTGCAGCTATACCAGATTATGGAGATCAAATGGTATATGCTACTGAAAAAATAAGATTAGCTGGAGATACTTTTTTAACAGGTGCATCAGGAATAATTGCTGCTAATGTTGGAGTAGGTATTGATGTATTTTATTGTTCAGGAACATTTATTAATACAGATGATGGATATAATGCTTATGTTAATGTTACATCATTTAAAAAATATAATAGTGTTGGAGGATGGGTAGATTTAACTACATCCTTTTTAGCGGGTTTATAAAATAAAAAATTATGGCAAACTTTAAAAGTCCAAGTTGGACAAGAAAAGAAGGTAAAGATCCTAAAGGGGGTCTTAATGCTAAAGGTGTTGCTAGTTATAGAAAAGCTAATCCTGGTAGTAAACTTCAGACAGCCGTAACTACAAAACCTTCTAAGCTTAAAGCAGGAAGTAAAGATGCTAAGAGAAGAAAAAGTTTTTGTGCTAGAATGTCTGGGATGCCCGGACCTATGAAAGATGAAAAAGGAAGACCAACTAGAAAGGCTCTTTCTTTGAGAAAATGGAACTGTTAAAAACTATATAAAATGAAAACATTAAAAACTTGTAAAACAGGCTGTGGTAAAATGAAATCCGGTGGAGCTGTTAAGAAAGTAAAGAAGATGGCTCAAGGTGGTCAGATGTATGGTATTCCTCAAACAGGAACTACAAACTACAGTGCGCCTACTATGAAAAAAGGTGGTACTTTAAAACCTGTTCCTTCTGATCAAAAAGGTTTAGCAAAATTACCAACTGCAGTTAGAAATAAAATGGGCTATCAGAAAAAAGGTGGTACTGTTAAAAGAAAATAACTATGAAGGCACCTGCTAAATTAAAACCTATGACTGGTCGTATACCTGCATCTGTTAAAAAGCCTATGCCGGTAAAATCAGTAAGTAAATATTCACCTGTTCCTAAAAAAATGAAAGAAGGTGGTAACTGGATTCAAGGTGCTATTAAAAAACCAGGGGCTCTTAGAGAACAACTTGGTGTAAAGAAAGGTGAAAAGATTCCTAAAGCTAAATTAGCTGCAGCAGCTAAGAAAGGTGGTAAGCTTGGTCAAAGAGCTAGACTTGCTATTACTCTTGGTAAAATGAATAAAAAATAATACTAGATGTTAAATAGTACAATTGAAATAAAGATCAAGCAACGGCTAAATAAATTAGATAGCCAGGACTATGACAACATTGAATGTTGGCAAATAGTTGAGGCATTTAATAAAGCACAAGTTGAGTGGGCTAGAAGACAATTGCACGGAATTAATATTACTAAAGAAGGTGATGAAGGTTCTACTAGAAGAAAAGATGATCTTCAAGTTTTGTTAAATACAGAAGCACTTAGTCTTACTGATAAAGAGTATTATTACTTTGGTAAACTTCCAGAAGATTATTTACAATGGAAAAGAGTTGATGCTTATGCAAAACAGGACTGTTGTGAAAAAAGAAGAATGACAGTTTATTTTGCAGAAGAAGGTAACTTAAATGTATTACTTAGAGATAAAGCAAAGCAACCAAATTTTGAGTGGGCAGAAACATTTGCTACTCTTATTGGTAATACTACACATATTTATACAGACGGCAAGTTTGAAATTCAAAATGCTAACATTATATATTATAGACAACCTATTCAAATACAAATACAAGGTTGTGTAGATCCTTATACTAATTTACAATCTACACAAAATGTAGAATGTGAATTTAAAGATGATATTATAGAAGTAATCATTGATGAAACTGTAGCTATTCTTGCAGGAGATATTGAGTCAGGCAACCAATTCTCAAGAGGTACGGAAGCAGCAGAACGTAACAATTAACCATGGAAAATAAAACAAGATTATTAAAGAGAAATCCAGAACCTGCTAAAACACTTAGCAGACCACAAGTTATTGTTACTCAACCTAAGAGTGAACCAGCTAAACCTGAACCTACTCCGGATACAGGAGTTGGTGGAAGCTCATTAGATACAATGACAGCAGCATGTGCAACAGAGATGATGAATGCTGCAGTTAGTTTTCATAGATTACACTTACAAGTTAAAGGTGAGGGTTCTTATGCAGCTCACAAAGCATTGGGTAACTTCTACGAAGGTTTACATGATCAAGCTGATAAACTTATAGAAGGATACCAGGGAGTGTGTGAGAAGCTTCTTACTTACACTAACATGCCTATCAGAACTTTAGATAATACTTCAGATGCTGTAAGCTATCTTAGAGATTTATATAATGTTGTAGGTAAACTTCAGGCTATGATGCCTTACTCAGAGATAGTAAACAATCTAGATCTTGTTAAGGATTCAATTAATTCAACAAAGTATAAATTACTTTTCTTGAAATAATTTTTGAAAGTTCAAAAACTTTCACTATATTATAGTATATATTTATAAATTAAAACTTAGAAAAAATGGCTTATTTTAATCATGCTTTTGAAAAAGCATTCTTAGGCACAGGAACTACCTTAACAGGATCGGGTGCTGCTCAAACGGTAACCAAGTTGGATGGTACCACAATTGCTGTTAGCAGTAATTTAGGTTATGTCACTACTGATGGTGTACCAACTTATGGTTTAAATCAATTAAAAGCTGCAGCTGCGTCTGAAACAGCTAATGGTTACTTTGGTATCTTTGATGCAAGACCAAATTCTGCAACATTTAACCTGACTATTACTCCATCTTCTTGTTGTAATGTATATCTTGCAGGTTCTGCAATTTATGACAATGACAAGATTGGTCCATTAGCTGGTGGTTACCAAGAGACTAACAAGTCTAAAATGATCAACCCTAAGTATATATCTCGTTTCTATTCAGTAGCTCCATGTTCTCCACAGAACAATGTAATCCACGTAGGTTCTACTTACTGGACTGCAGGTGGTGGTGTATTAATAGGAGCAATCACTACTCCAGGTACTAACTATACAAATACAGCTACAGCTATAACAGTAGGAACTACTACTACTACAGGTACTGGTTCAGGTTTGTTATTATCAATTACAGTAGCAGCTAATGTTCCAACAGTTGTTGATATTGTTGCTCCAGGTAAAGGGTATGCAATAGGTGACACTGTTACTATTAAAGATACTGATGGTGGAGCTGGAGATGCGGTGTATACAATTTCTGCTAATGGTGTAACTACTGCGCATTCACAAACTGGCTGTGGTACTACAGCTGAGTGTTGCAAAGAATTCTTATGTGGTGAAACTTACTCTTTGCGTTTAGATGTTAAAGGTTCTCCTGCACTTAGATTCTTAAATCACAATGCATATGCTACTGTTGATGCTTACACAGGTTGTTGCCCAGATGGTACTATTGCTCCAACTGCAGTTGACTCAACTATTGTAATGATTGCTTGGGCTGATGCAATTGTAAATAACCCAATTGTTTCTCCATTCATTCAACCAGTTGTACAAGCTGAAGATGGTACTCTTTGGTATGCTCCAGGAACATCTGCTGCTTTCTTAGCTGCAAATGGTGCTGATACTTGGAACAACTATGTACCTGGTGCTCATACTACTGGTGCTTGTGCAGGTCTTATCCTTAACGGTGCTTATGTTGACACTAGATTTGGTGATTGTACATTCCAAGTTTCTGACTTCTATGAAAAAGAGCCAGTTAAACTTTATGCATCTGAAGTAGATTACAACGGTGATCCTTGTGCATTTGAAACACTTTGTGTTGTTACTGAATGTCAAGGTCTTCAAGTACAAGGTCTTGGTGAGACAGTTCTTAGAGAACTTACTCTTTCTGAATCTTACAGACAAAACTTCTTAGCTACTGACTTCCGTATCCGTGAGATTACTCAAGGTAACCAGATAGTTACTGCTATCAACCGTTCTGCATTATACTACAGATACGTGCTTATTCACAATGTACCACGTTTCAATAACCCTTCTGGTACATTTGATAATGATCAGTATGCATTGACTATCTTCTCTACAGGAGCTATGTCAACATTTGTTACTGACATTACTAACTGGTTAACTGGTTGTGATAATCAATGTAATATTGAAGCATTCTCTTGTGATACTGAATGTGATGTTCCTGTGAACTTCCCTACACTTCCAGTGTACAACCCTTACAATGTAGTTTCTTGTAACTAAGAAGTAACAAAATAAAAATCAAAAGGGGAGAAGAGTTCTAAACTCCTATCCCCTTTTTTATTAAATACCTATGGCTAATCACGTATTAAGTTTAGAAGTTCCTACAGTAATGAATACTTGTATCCTTACAATTATGGATACTAGTGTTTACACAGATTTAATTCCTGTAGTTTGTGAGCAGTTAAATATTACTGTTCCTGGTTTTCAGCATTCTGTACAATTAGATGTAAATGAAGGATTCATTGAAAACATCACAGCATGTGATCTTAATCTGCAAACATCAAACTGTGGAACAGAATACGTGGATATTCCAGATGGTATTTATATTATCAAATACAGTGTTTCTCCTAATGATGTAGTGTACGTAGAATACAATCATTTGAGAATTACAAAAGCATTAAATAGATACTACAATATTCTTTGTAGATTAGATGTGGCAGATTGTGATCCGCCACTTAGAGTTAAGCAAAGATTAGAAGAGCTTGGTCTAATTAGAATGTATTTAGAAGCTGCTAAGTCTAAAGTAGAGTTTTGTCATGAACCACAGAAGGGAATGTCACTCTATAATTATGCATTGAAGCTACTTAATAAAATGGATTGTATTAATTGTTAATAACTTAAAAACCAACAACTTATGGCAACTTGCGCAAACTGTAAAAATAAAATGTCATGTGGATGTCAGAAGAGAACAGCATCAGATGGCAAATCAGTATGTTCAAAATGTGTAACCTCTTATGAGGCAGATTTAAAACAAAGAAAAACTTTAGCAACAGTATCTCAAACTAATCAAGTCTGGGGAAAAGATAGATATAAATAAATAACAATTATGACTGTACCAAGAGATGTTCAATTGTTCCCTTATTATAAATTTACAAGTTGCTGTGATGGTATTGTAATTTATTTTACAGGTAGCCTTTCTATTGTATCTGGAAATTATTATGCTTACCAGGGTGTATTTCCTTATGCAGGAACAGGTGGTTCACTTCAACCAAACTCTTGTTATTTAGTAGAATCACTTATAAGTCAAACAACACTTTCATATCCTAGTGCTCCACCAAACATTCAATTAAATCCGGCAACTGGTTGTGATGATGTAAAATGTAATGATTGTAATCCATTAACATGTGAATGTCCAGAAGGATATGAATTAATAGGTGATGAGTGTGTTCAACTAGTTAGTATTGAAGCTACATATACTGGTACTACTGTAACACTTAATTCCGGAGATAAATTTACATCATATAATAAATTTGGCTTAAGGTTATATCCAGATATTACATCTAATATCAAACCTTTATTGGGTGACGGAGCTCCATATCTTGTTATAGATGATAATGGTGCTGGTGTTACAATTACCCCTCTTATATCAGGGATACAGTCAACATTATGGGGATGTGAAACACCTTTAGCTTGTAGCACATTTAATCTACCAGCAAGTACTTATGGAGGAAGATTGAATATTGCAGGTTTATGGAATGATGCATATGATGTACCTAGTGGAGATGGCCCTGAATTAGCTTTTGAGTATTGTATAGATATTGCAGAATCAAAACAATATCTAGTTGGAATATCTGGAGATAATAAAGTTAAATTTTATGTTGATGGTATATTAAATGTATTTTTAGATTCATCAAGTTTTTCACAGACTACTCCTTTTAATTATTGGCACGTATTTCCTATTACATTAACTGCGGGTTCTCACATTATAAAACTTGCTGGTATAAATGGGGGTAATACACCAGCTGCATTTGCAGGTGAAATATATGATATTGATCTTGTTACATTTCAAGCAAATTTAACTGATCCTGCAGTAGGTGCTGGAAACTGTGGTAATATAATTGCAGATTTAGAACCGTATATTATATTTTCAACTGAAAATATGATTGGTCTTGATGTACCAGATCCAAATTCTCCAGGTGAATGGGAATGCCCTGATGGCTATACTTTAAATGAATGTTTAGGTGTTCCAGTATGTACAATTGAAACTAGGTTTACTTTAATTTGTCCTTGTTATCTATTGATTCCATGTGACGGAATAACACCTCCCTTTATAAGCAATACAAGTGGTTTAGATAATTATGTCAATCAATTTGTATCTGTTAGTTATGCTGACTTTGATGGTTGTGTTTATGTTGTTGATCAATCTGATACTAGCTGTGAAAATGCTGTAGATGTAATTATAGATGGAGATATTACATGTGACTGTGATACAATCTGTTATTATATTGAGGGGGCTATAGGAATTAGTTATGTTCAGTATATTGATGGTACTGATCAGTTATTACAAATTATACCAAGTGCTACACAACCATGGTTAATTTTATGTTCTAAAATTTTACCTATTGTAGGAAACACAACTAATAATTATACAATAACTGCATTAGGGGATTGTGTGGATAATGATTGTCAACAAAAATGTTTTAAACTTATAGACTGTGAAGATTCACAAAATATTCTTTATAGTACTTCTATTCTTTTATTACCTTACCAAATAAATGGAAATGTCATACAAATTGCTAATCATACTGAATGTTGGATAGTTGAACTTGTTGATGAAGATTGTGATTGTGCAATAGATGTTGTAGTTCTTGAATCATTTGATGACTGTATTACCTGTAATCCTGATCCAAATTATATATTAACTAATTGTGATGATCAAAATACAATTATTTATACATCAAATGATCTTAGTGCTTATGTAGGTCAAGTAGTAGAGCTTGATCCAGATTGCCCAGGTTGTTGGATTGTAGATTTATATCCTTTCCCAATTCCATCTGATGTTTCAGTAACAGTATCTCAAGCATATGATGATTGTTTAGCATGTAAAACAACATATTACTTACTTGAGGACTGTGCTAATATTGAAGCTGACATAATAACATTTACAGATTTATCTGCTTATGTTGGTCAGATTATCATACTAGAATGGTGTCCAACTATATGTTGGCAAGTATCTGTTTCTCCAACTAGTACTGGTGCTGGTTTACTTGGAGATATACAGAATGAGTTTGACACTTGTGAAGAATGTTTAACTAGTTTTCCATGTATATGTTCAAGATTAAAAAATCATGACACAATAAGTCATAATTATGATTACTTAGATTGTGATGGGTTAGTACAGACTATTACATTACTTTCAGGTCAAAGATCTGAAAGAATATGTATGGCTCATTGGCTTATATCTTATCCTACAGATTATGTAGAATATTTTGGTAATTGTACTTTAGACGGTGATGTACACACATGTCCTCCTCCTGTATATCCAAGAAGATCTTTAAAGCCAGGTTATAATACTCCTCATTGTTCTACTTGGAAATATGAAGAGATTTCATGTAAGGCAGCAGAAGCATTATATAAGCAAGTACTTGAACTTAGATATGGTATTAGCAATTGCTGTCCTGAAGAGGATCAACAGTATCTTATTAAAAAACAACTTATAGATTTAAAAGCATTGGTTAATCCAGATTATACTTGTTCAACTCCATCATGTGGATGTAATACAGGATGTGGTTGTGGTGGATCCTGTGGAGGTAGTTGTAGTACTTGCCATTCTTAATTAATTTTTGTATATTATAGTAATAGAAGAAATATGAAGCCACTAAATTATGATAACTCACCTTGTAGTCCAATCTCAAGTAATTGTGTAATCTGGCAAGGACCAGACATTCCTTGTATTAAACTATGTGCTGGTGATACAATATCAGATGTTATTTTTAAATTAGCAACTGAATTGTGTACAGTCTTGGATACATTAAATGTAGCTAACTATGATCTTTCATGTTTTAATCTAACTGCTTGTGGTCCAAATGATTTTCAAGCACTTATTCAGTTTTTGATTGAACAGATTTGTGCTTTACAAACAGAAGTTACTACAATATTAGATCCGGCAACAAGTCCAATTACTAATGATACAACTAGATCTACAGGTGCAGATGCTTTAGTAACTATAGCTCCTTGTTTTGTTGTAGGTGGTGTTACAGTAATGACTGTATCAGAATATGCTCAGGCAATTGGAACTAGGGTATGTTCTTTAGTAACTCAAATTTCTACAATTAATTCTAATATAAATAGTTTAGATGTAAGAGTTACAGCATTAGAGTCAGCACCAGCACCTACATTTACATTACCATCTATTTCTGTAGATTGTACATTAAGTGGTACAATTGTTTCTCCAGGAAACTATACAATTGATGCTGTTTTAAATGCCCTTGTTAATGATAATACATATGGTTACTGTGCATTAAAAGCAGCAACAGGAGAACCTGCAGCAATTGCGTCTGCAGTTCTTTCTCAATGTATTGCAGATACAGATTTATCATTAGAATTTGGTACACAATTTCAAGTTGCTTATGCAGGAAGTTGGATTACTTCTGGAAGTCTTAACACAGCAGCTGATGCTATTAATAATCTTTGGATTGCTATTTGTGATGTTTATACTTATATAAGTAATTATTCTGTTGCTGTTGATAATACATCAACTATTAATTTAGACAATACTGGCAATGTAATTACAGCAAATATTACAGACACCGGTTGGGTTAATCTTAATGGTTTTGCTTATTATTCTGGAGTTACTAAACCTCAATGTAGAAGAATTGGTAACCAAGTACACTTTAGAGGTAATGTATATATTCCTCTTGAAAATCCAGCTTCTCCAGGAAGTGTTGTTCCGCTTACTGCACAAGATGCATATAATAGTGTAATTGGTTGTACTGTTTGGAGTGGTGTTGGTGGATGTACTATTATGGGTTCTGGTGGATTACAATTTAATAATGGAGCTTCCGTAGTTCCTACATCAATTACAGCAAATAATTTTGATGCACTGTATAGATCAGGATGGCAACCTATTGCTAGACAAATAACTATAAACAGTACTAATGGTACAGCTTTAACCAGTGTAATAAATATTTTTATTACAGCTAATAAACAATTAGAAATTCAAACAGTAGCTGATATTGAAGAAGGTAGTGCACCAACAACTTTGTATGGTAATAGTCCATTTAGATTTATAACTTCAAATGTTAGAATTGGTGAATATTTACCAAACTATATTGCTGCTGCATCAGATATTCAAAACGCACCTTCTAATGCTAACTTCCCTTTGCTTTCAGATACTTTTAATGCTACCTGGGATTTTAGTTGTGATGCAGCTGAGGCAGATCAACTTGGTGGATTTGAGTTTAGTCTAGATGGTATGATTACTTACTTAGATCCATGTAATACTGAAACAGGTTTCTCAACTGTATGCCCATAATAATATAAAGATATGTCACTAAATAAATGTCAAAATTGTGGGTGTGAGGATAGTTTCTTAACTAGTCCTGCACCATGTCCTACACCAGCTGGATGTCCTACCCCAGAACCATGTTATACAGTTACTGATTCACAGTGTACAATATATACAGGTCCTGCAATTGTTTGTAATGGAGACACAGTAGTCCCTACAAATACAGACATGGCAGAAGCTCTACAATTGATTGTAGCATACTTCTGTCCAGCTCTTTAAAGAAGTTACAGTTTGTTGGTTTCTGTGACAACAGCGCAAAGCCCCCGCACTAGTGGGGGTTTTGTTTTATTCTTATATTTGCTAAAGTGAGTTATTTTTAGTATATTAATCTATATAGTATGAAAGATTTTAAAACCCCAGATCTCAAAGCTCCACGTTTTAGACCAAAGGTTCATAATATAGCAAATAGAAAGTTCTTTGATAGTTTTAGAAAGAAGTATCCAAAGTATAAAGACTTAAAGGATTCAGAGCTTAGAAAAATAATTAAATATTTTAATAAGCAGGCATATCATCTTGTAGTTGAGAATAGAGATGGTATACAATTACCTGAGTCAATTGGTTGGATATTTATTGGCACATGTCAAACAAGTGTAAAAAAGAATATTGACTTTGCTAAGTCTACTAAGTATGGAGTAACAGTTACAAATAAGAATTGGGAAACAGATGGTAAACTAGCTAAAATATTTTATACAAATTATGCTATTAAACATAAAATGAAAAATAAAGAATATTGGGGATTTACAGCTTGTAGAGATTTTAAAAGATTAGTATCTAGAAGTTATCCTGAAAACTGGCCAATGTATATTGTTGTGGATCCTCATCAAAAAATAAAACTAGACTATCAAAAAACCTATTATAAAGATCTCTTACAAAAAAGAGAAAAGGAAGCATTAAAAAATTACAATGACTTTGAGTTATGAGTACAATTGGTGAATCAATATCTAGAGTTAGAAATGCTCTGAAGGCTGTTAAAGAAGATGCTTTTCTAACAGATAGAACAATCTTTTTTGCTCTAACTAAGTATGCTCAAACTTTAATAAAAAGAGAAGACAATCAGTTTAAACTTATGAAGATAAGTTCAATATTTCAGGTGCTACCTTATATTGAACTTATTGATGTAGATAAAGTTGAAGCTGGCTGTATTGGAGTTTATTCAGGTTGTTATTTTAAAAGATCTAAAAATAAAATTCCAAGTATTTTAAATGGAGCATTTGGTCCAGTTATACGTACAGTGTCTTCAATAGATGGTACTATAGAATTGTATAGAACAGAGCCAGGTATTTGGCTTTCTATGACTAAAACTACAACTTGGAAATATAATAGAAACCTTTATTTCTGGTACTTAGATGATTATTTATATTTTCCTAATTTAGATTGGGAAGCTATTAGAATGGAAGCAATATTTGATGGCTATGTAGAATCATGCAGTTCTGATCCTTGTGAGTTAAGACAGGATATGCCATTAAGTATTCCTGCATATTTATTTTCTGAAGTGGAACAATATACAGTAAAAGAACTTTCAATGAGTTTACAAATACCACCAGATACTTCTGATGATAGTCAAAATATTCTTAGATAATGGATTTTAACTACACACTTAAATATAGAACCTTTGATGAACTATTACATGACGTAATGGTAGATCTTAGTACTTTTTCTTTAGAGAATATGATTGAGCCACAACAATTAATTAAGCTTGTTAAAAAACTTAATTATGATTTAGGTTTAAGAATCAATCAAACAAGAGAAGTCATTTTAGATGTTAATCATGGTAGAGTAAAATTACCAGATGATTTTTATACATTTAATTTTGCATCTATTTGTGGTCACTTTACAGAGCATGTAGGATATGATGGTTATGTAGGAGGTACAAATATTCAAGAAGTACCTTATGTAGAAACTCCAGCTAATGCGGACCTCTGTGCACCGGCAACAGTAAACTGCTCCGTATGCAACTCAAATCCATGTAACCATACTGCAGCATGCCCAGACAATACATGTCCTGCTACATGCGCTCCTAACGTTATTCCTGATGCTTACAATCCATTAGCACCTTATGGTGATACATGTACAAGACCAAGAGTCTTTATGAACTGTAAAGGAGACAAGTATGAAATCATTCAAGTTATAAGTAACCCTGGTACAACAAGAGTATACACTCAGCTTATTCCTTTAAGAATGAAAGCCAGTCAAGAAATAGAATGTGACTGTCCAAATCTTTATTGGAACGCTCCTAATGAAGGATGGATTAAAGGTGGTTTCTTATTTACTACATTTCAAACTGGTAAAGTATATCTTAACTATCAAGGTCAAATGGAGGATGAGAATGGTAACCTATTAGTTCCAGATCATGATTTACTTAATGAGTATTATGAGTATGCTCTTAAGTCTAGAATTCTTGAGAACCTTTATATGAATGGAGAAGATGTTGCACAGAGAATGCAAATGATTGAACAAAGAGTTAGAGCAGCAAGAAACAATGCTCTTAGTCTTGTTAATACTCCTAACTTTAGAGAGATGGCAGAAATGTGGTGGGTTAATAGAAAAGCAATGTATGGTAAATACTATGATATGTTTAAATCATATGATGTTAAAGGCTACAACAGAGTACCTGGATCCAACACAATATTATAATGGCAAAGAATATCCAGAATACATCTCAGAATGTTACTAATACATTTATTAAGGGTCTTAATAAAGACTCTGATCCTTCATTTGTGCAAGAGGGAATGTGGACACATGCTCGCAATGCTACAAATAATACAATAGAAGGTAACTTAGGAACTCTTTCAAATGAGTCATCTAACTTTTTATGTGCTACAACAGGAGCTACTATGCCTTCTTTTGGACCTGATCCTGTTGTCTTTAGGTATATTATAGGTGCTATTCAAATATTTTCAGATAAATGGATAATATACACAGCCGGACATAATGCTGGTGGAGTTGCTCTTATGTCTGAAATAGGTTTATTAGAAGAAGAAAGATGTATCTATAGACCAATTGTTCAAGATTCTTGTCTTGGATTTGATAAAAGATTTTTAATTTCTGGTTCAGCAAGAGAAAGAGAAGATTGTTCTTGGCAAGTATATTGGGCAGATGGTTTAAATCCAGATAGAATACTTAATGTTGGTGACCCACAAACATGGCCAGATTACTCATATCAATGGGAAGCTAATACTCTTATTAATCCTAATCAAGGATCTTATAATAATGCTATTAACTATTATGTTGACAATAATGGTAATAGACAACTATGGCCAGGTGTTGCATGGATTCAAGATTGTGATCCTTCTCCAGCATGTCTTATTTGTAATGACACTAATGAATTAGACTGTGATGCAATAAGATTAGCTAGATTAGTAAATACCCCTTGTTTAAATGTTAAACTTGGAGAAGCTGGAGGTAACTTAAGAAATGGTACTTATTTTGCTACAATTGCATATGCAATAAAAGGTCAAAGAGTAACTGATTATTTTTCTCCTAGCAATACACAACCTATTTATTTTCCAGATGATTTACAAGGAGCAATAACTATTGATATTGAAGCTGACACAGAAAATTTTGATGAATTTATATTAGTTGTTGTTCAAAATATTAATCAAGGAACAGTAGCAAAAGAAATTGGTATATACTCAACTAGAACAAATACAGTTGAATTAGATCAAATCAAAGATGAATTAATTACTGTTCCATTAGAAATTATTCCAATAACTAATCCTGTATATGAAACATCAGACCAAATGACTGATGTTAACAATTACTTGTTAAGAGTTGGGCCAAGATCTAAATTTGATTTTAATTATCAGCCTTTAGCAAATCTTATTAAAACTAAATGGGTATCTGTTGAATATCCTGCAAACTATTATACTAAGGGAGGTAATAAAGGAAGTTATTTAAGAGATGAGGTATATGCTTTCTTTATTCGTTGGGTGTATAATACAGGTGATAAATCTGCATCATATCATATTCCTGGAAGAATAGCAAAAGATTATACCTATATTAGAAGCGGTTCTAATGTTCAAGTAACAGGGAATGAAAGAGATGAAGTTGTTCCTAATGGTATTCAAGACTTTAATACTCTTACATCTACAGATCAATTATTTGAATCATATAATACAGCTAATTTAAATGGTAACCCAAATATTTTAAATACTATTTTACCAGATGGTGGGAAAGTTATTGCATCTGGAGAAATGGGGTACTGGGAATCAACAGAAATATATCCAGACAATCAACCTGAAATTTGGAACTCTAGTCAATACTGTTGGACAGGATTAGATGGACACGCAGGTATAATAGATCCTGTTATAGGAACAATTAGTTACTTTAATGACTTATGTGGTTTACCTATTAGACATCATAAATTTCCTGATAATTATCTAAGTCCTAACACATTGCACTATGAACCTGCAGCAGGTCAAAATGATCCTAATCTTTTAAAGATTAGATTGATGGGTGTAATATTTGAAAATATACCATTACCAAAAGATAATGAAGGTAACGATATTCCAGGTATTGTAGGTTATGAAATCTTAAGAGGTTCAAGAGAAGGTAACCGAAGCATTATTGCTAAAGGTATGATTAATAACTTTAGAACTTATGAAATTAAAGGAGATGTGCAAAGAGATAGATTAGGCCTGTATGCTAACTATCCTTTTAATACAATTAAGTCTCCGCTAAATACTGGAACAGGTAGCCAACATAATACAGGTTTTAATGATCCATATATTAAAACATCTCCGTATCAACAGTCAGTACCTAAAGAAATTATAAGTTTCCATTCACCAGATACAATGTTTAGGACTCCATTCTTAGAGTCTACTGAATTAAAATTATATGGTGCATTGTCTGGTTGGTCAGATCAAAGATTCCAAGAACCAAGTCAGCATCCTAAGTTCAAATTACTTAGTGACCTTACTATGACATTTGCTTTTGTAGCTGGTGTAGCGGAAGGTTTAGTTTCTATGCTTGGAAGTAAAAAGATTACTCAACCTGGTGCAAGTTATACTAGAATGTTTGGTCCTGATATAAGTGGTGGTGCTGCTGTTAATACAATTAATGGACCAAATGGACCTATACCAGGTACTATTGTAACTACACCAAGTAATATTAATACTAATATTGATACTACCACTGAAGAATACACAAGTGCTGATCAAGGAACGGTTCAGACTGACCAAGTAGGTAACCCTGGAACACCATTACCAAACTCTTTCTTTGGTAAATTAGAAGCTTATTTTGATTTTGGCAGTATATTTACAAACACTTCTCAAGTTACAAATACTATTGAACCTATTTTTGAAGACTTTAATTATAAAACTGGTTTTAAAAAAGGAGGGACTTTTACCGCACCTTCAATTGAAACTGATATTTCAGCTGCAGTATTCTTAGGAGGTGCCACAGGACAAGCTATATTAGCTGGTTTAGGTATAGCAAATAAATTTTTATATTACTTTGCTGAAGGTACTGATGTAGCTCTTCAAGCTATTTATGCATTTATTAAATTTGATCAGTATGCATTACAAATGATATCACATGGATTATATGATTCATTTATATCTCCTATAAGTTTACAAACATCAATTGTAAATGGACAAGTAGTTCAAGATGCTTATATAACAAGATTTAGAATTGGTGATGCTTTTTATATTAGAGATAATATTCAGGAAGTACAAACATTTGGACCACCAGCATCTCAGAAAAGATATAGCATTAATAACTTAAAAAGATCTGATACAGTTACATTAAGAACTTTAACAGGTCCTTATGCTGTTCCTGGTTTTCCACAAGGTGCTGATGATGGTCCAAAATATATTCTTACTCCTGGCGGTATATATTATGATCAGTCTCTTGTAACATTATCTTATTTTGATAATGATGCTTCAGGACAAGGCAATGCTTGGGGTAATGCAGGAAATCCAAACTTTAAAAATAACATTGATACACCTTTCTCATTACCAATTGCAAGTCATTATGGTGCAATTAAAATAAGAAAAAGAAATCAGTATGGACAACTACAGTCAATTAAACAGATAACAATAACACCATGTGAACAAAAACTATCTGATTCTTATTATCCTTCACATACTACTACTGAACAATATTTTTGCGCTGCTGATAGCTCAACATATTTTATTAAAAAAATTACAATGACTCCAGTGTTTTTTGGAGGTGACACATTTGTAAATAGATATACAGAAAAGAATACAATGTTCTTTTTCTATGATTGGTTATATAGTCAACCTGATGGTTTTGAATTTAACTATCTACTTAGGCAGATGATACCAGAACCAAGATTCTGGGTTAACTCTGCAGAGTATGATTTTGCAGAATTTTCAGATTTATTTGTTAACATATTTACACCAGGTAACAATCCTCCAGGTACGGGTTGGAAGCCAACTAATTTCTATAACATGGATTGTAATAACTATGATTATAGAGATGATTCAATTTTTAATTATCCTGGACTATTTAGACCAAAAGATTGTTATTTCTATTTAACTGCGTCAGCTGTAAGAGATTTCTTTGTTGAATCTGAAGTACTTGTAGATTTTAGAATTCAAGGTATTACTGATGCTGAAAAGCATTATGATCCATATAGATACACAGATCTAGATGCAATGTTTAATATGGACCCCCAAATTATTACAAGAGGTAATGAGTATAGATATGATTACTCATTAAGTATAACTAAAGCTTTTAGTCAGTATTTTTCTGCGGGTAATTTACAGAGTAGATATTATGATCCTTTTGTAGCACAATTATGTTATACTTACTATCCAGATAGAATCATTTATTCTTTACCACAACAACAAGAAGCTTTTAAAGATAGTTGGTCTGTATACTTAGTAAACAATTATAAAGAATTCAAGTCTCAGATTAGTGGTGTTAAAAGTGTAAATAAGAGTGGTATTATAATTACTTTTAAAAATGATAGTCCAATAATGTATCAAGGTGTTGATACACTACAAACAGATCTAGGTACTAAGATTACTATTGGTGATGGTGGATTATTTAGTCAACCTGAACAATCTGTAGTTAACGCTGATAGAGCTTATGAATATGGTTCTTCTCAAAATAGATTATCAATACTTTCATCACCAGCTGGTATTTATTATATCTCACAAAACCAAGCTAAGATATTTGCATTTGGTCAAGGATTAAAAGAGATATCTCAGATTGGTCTTAAGTGGTGGTTTAATAATTTCTTACCTTATAAGTTAACTGAAGATTTTCCTGATTATCCATATCAAGATAATCCAGTTTCAGGTATTGGTTGTCAGTCATTGTATGATAATGAGAACACTGTAATTTATTTTAGTAAAAAAGATTATAGACTTAAACCTGAATGGAAAAATAAAGTTGTTTATGTTCCATTAATTACTTTTGGTAGAAAGAAAGGACAAGGAGATTACTTCCAAATATTAAATCTTGACGGTAGTGTTCAACCAGGAATATATCAATTAGGGGATCCTATTTTATTTGAAGATGCTTCTTGGACTTTAAGCTTTGACCCTAAGAATGAACTATGGATTTCATTCCATGACTGGCATCCTAATTTATCTATTCCAACTAAGAATACTTTCCTTACTACAAAAGGAAATACTATTTGGAAACATAATTCAGTATGTGATAATTTTTGTAATTTCTATGGTACTCAATATCCTTTTGAAATTGAGTTACCTATTACAACCGGACAAACGGTTACCACAATGAAGTCTGTAGAATATGTTCTTGAATGTTATAGAAGAAAAGCATTTAATTGTATTGATCAGTTTCATGTATTAGATTATAACTTTGACAGAGCTGTTGTATATAATTCAGAACAAGCGTCTGGATATCTAAACCTTAATATTTTTCCTAAAAACAATGTAGTATTAAGCCAAACATATCCTCAGTTAAATCAATCTAACTTGTCTTCTTTTGATATTTTATTTAGTAAAGAAGAAAATAAATATAGATTTAATCAGTTCTGGGATATAACAAAAGACCGCGGAGAATTTCCAGTTGGTTCTGATTATCCACCTACTGGACCAGTAGTACCTGGAACTACAGTGCTTCAAGGTAATTATGATGAAAACATTCTTTGGAATACATCATCTAATGGTTATATAAGAGAATTAAATCAAGGAAATCTAGACTATAATAAACCTCAATTACAAAGAAAGAAGTTTAGACACTACTTAAATTACTTGACCTTGATTAGAGAAAATAGTTCAGATACTAATATGATTTTAAAACTTGTAAATACTAAAAATCAAATATCTCTTAGATAATGAAAAAGTTAAAAGTAGATAAATCTAAGATTGCTGGCAAAGGATTGTTTACCACAGATACTTTTGAGCAAGGAGAAATGATTGGATTGGCACATGAGAATGACCAACCCAGTACTTTTATTGGTAAGTACCATAATCACTCTGATGAACCAAATGCAGTAAGTATTAAGCTTGGAAATAAAAGATATATAATGGCTAAGAGACCTCTCAAGAAAGGAGAGGAGATTACTACTAATTACAGACTACAACCAGAGTTAGAACAACCAGAAGATTTTGCAAAGGGAGGACTTGTAAAGATGCCAAAGCCTAGTAAGCAAGGTCTTGCATCTAAAAAGTTTTCTAAAAGCTTAGAAGCAACAAATAGATTATTTACTGAGAACTATTTATTTTCTAAACCTAAGTCTAAAAAGAATAAAGTATTTGATCCAAATGCTAAATATGAAGACGGAGGATTTTTACCTATGGCTGAATATGGAATGCCTTTAGGTGCTGGAATATCTCAGAACTACCAAGGAAGAAGAAAGTTTATTCATCAGGATGGCGGAGTAATATCTCAAGAAGATATTGATGCTGCTAACAATGCTATGATGAAAGCAAGATTAGCATATGCAAACATGCATGGTAATCCTGCTGCACAGAGAATGGTTGTTGCACCAGACCTACCTTATGACTTTGGCAATGGCATGACAGGCACACACTATATGGCATCTATGGATAATTATGCAGTGCCACAAATTCAAGATATTGATGGTCAACTTATGCTTGGTGATTTTGGTCCTGAGTCTGCAGAAGCAATTAGATTTGACAATCCTGAAGATGCAATGTATTTTGCAGAACACTATAAAGAAGTTACACCTGATGAATCTTATAGACAAGAAGAATATGCAACAGGTGGTGTAGCTTTTCCATTAGATCTCAATCCAGAGACTATGAAAAAATATAGAGAGGTTCTTAAAGTTCAAGAAAATTCTCTTAAATCTGGATATAGAAAAGCTGAAGATAAATGGTATCCTCATAGAAGTCCTGAGGGTGGTGCGGATACAGTTGGATTTGGTCATAAACTTATAGGACCAGATGCAAATAAATACAATAAAGGCTTAACTACAAAAGAAGCTGAGAACTTACTTGATTCAGATATATTAAAACATCAAACTGTTGCTGAAAATCTAATAGATAAAAAATACGGTAAAGGTACATTTGACAGTCTTCCTCAGGATTCTCAAATGTTACTTGTAGATTATGCATATAATGGTGTATTAAATAGTTTTCCAACATTTACAGATGCACTTGTAAAAGGAGACAAACAAACTATGCTCAAAGAATATGAAAGGTTTGGAAACACTGGTCCATTGAAAGAAAGAAATGCTTGGACACAAGACACTATACTTAAGGGAAATTTTAATCCAACACCTAAAGCTTTACCAAAAAACAATACCTCTACATCATTACAAAATAATAAAGATAAATGGGGTAGGTCTCCAAATACTATTTGGTATGGATTTAATCCTGATACAAAACAATATGAACAAGAAGGTTTAGATTGGGAAAAATATGGTGATCCAGGACCAGGAATTGGGGGACCGGGTGCAGGAGCATATATTACTCCCGGAGAAAGATTATCAGATTATCAAAACAATAAGACTAAAAAACTTCAAGAAGGTGGTGATATTATATCTCAACAAGGTTGGGATTATATGAAAGAAGGTGACAAGTATTTAACGAGAAGAGCTGGTGCACAAGATTGGATTGAAGCACAAGGTAAGCCTTTACAAGCCATTAAGCAAAATATATTTCAAGAGGCTTCTGCTTCAGTACCAGTTGCTCCAGTAACAACACAACCTATACAACCTACTACTCAACCCGCATCTGGAGATCCAAAAGTTTTAGAAATACAAACTAAGCTTAAAGAGGCAGGATATGATTTAGGTAACTACGGTCCTAATAAAGATGGTATAGATGGTGTAATGGGTAATAGAACTAAACTTGCATATGATGCTTTTAAAGCCAATGTTCCACCAGAAGCAGTTAAAGTACCTAAGACAACTACAAAACCTACTTTAAATTATACTGTAAATAGAAATCTTCCAGAAGGCTATCTTCCTGTAATGCAAGGGTATGGACAAGAAATTTGCACTAAAGATAAGGGTTGTTCAGCCAATGTTAGTATAAAAATGGAAAACCTTTTGGGTAATCTTGCAGATGGATCATTATGGGCTAATGACGCATGGTTTAATAAATCAGATATACTCAATAAAGGAGGAGACCTTGTTTATGATAGTAGTTCTAAAAACTATAAAGAAATGGGTAAAGTTCCAAAAGAAGTTTACTCTAAATTACAAGTAGGGGATTACGTACAACTTAATAGAACTGATACTGCATCTAGTGGTAAGTTTGCTGCACAAACCAAAGATGGATTACAAAATGAACAGATAGAACATTTAGGTTTTGTTGTAGGTAAAGATAAAGACGGTACCCCATTGATATGGCATGGTTCTGAAACTGGTAAAGCTTTTATTAAAAGAATAGATGAGCCAATTACTTTAGATGATCATGATAAAAACATCTTTACATATAAAGTATCTTCTATTGTAAGATCACCTAATCTTAAAGATGTAGACTTTTCTGGTCTTCAGAATTCTCCATACTATACTCCTGTTGATCCTAACAAAAAGTTAGTACCTAAGCAAGGAGCTACTGAAGTACAAACCCAAGCAACTAAAACATTTAATAATGCAGTAGGACAGTTTAAGAATTTAGGATACTCTCAAGATGATGCTAACTATGTTGGACAGATTCTTATTGGAGGGATTATGCAAAATGAATCTGAGTCCGGAGAGTCATGGTCAAGATTACCAAAAGAAGCTGCAGCAACTGTAGTAAAAAATTATTTAGGATATGGTAACTTTGAAGGAGATGAAGCTAGTGTAGGTTATTATCAAATGAAACCTAACTACAACTTTAAAAATAAAGATGGTGCATTAAATCCATTAGGTAAAAAATTACAAAAGTTAGGTGTTGAAGTAGATGATATTACCAGTAACAATATTGATGCACAAACATTAGCAGGCACATTAATACTTCTTGATAACTATAAAAAACTAAAAGAAAATCCAGACTTTGATTCTAAGACTAATTTATATAAAGGTAAGATACCTGCATCTTATATTCTTGCAAAATCATGGCAATCAGGTTCAGGATGGGAGTCAAGAGAAAAGTATCAGAAGTTTTTAAATGACTTAGATATAGACTATAGTGATAATGCTTTAAATTCAGCAGCAAATTTAATTGGTGTTACAGAAGGTAAATCTATTGATCCAGAATTAGCAAAACTTCAACAACAACAAGCAGCTATAAGAGCTAAGAAAGTTGAAGAAAATAGAAAGAAGGTTTTTGCAGAAGAACAAAAATATCAAACTGTAAAAGCTGACACTGCTAGAAAACTTCCTACAGTTGCGGAGTCTACAGCTATAAATCCAATTTATAACCAAAGAGGTCCTAAGTCTTTTGATGCTGCTTCATATATAGCACAAGGTCCTAGCAAAACTATTTATACTTATGCTGGTAGACCTGGTGCAATGTATAAAAAAGATGACAAAGGAAACTGGTATATTAATCTTGGTTCACAAACAGGAAATCAATTTGTTAAGATAGAAGATAAAGATGGTAGTAGATCTGCAATATTAAATAAATCTGCAGTACCTAGCGCATCAAAAAAATATAGTCAAGGTGGTGGTATATACATGGAACTAACAGATTCAGAAATTGAACAGTTTAGAAGAGGTGGTTATATTATTGAGGATCTGGATTAAACCTATAAAGTTTATAGCTTAAAATAAAATTTATTATATTTAGTATATACCCAACGTAATGAAAAAAAGAGTCAAAGTATATAAAGCAGAAAATGGCCAAGGTGCCTATATGAGCAACCTTGCTAAATTTATGCAAAAAGCTCAGATGGGTGGTCAACCTACTATGGAACAAATGAGTTATCCAGGGGATCAACAAGGTCAAGAAGGTCAGCAAATGGACCAGGATCAAGTAATCAATATGATTGCTATGGATATTACTAATGGTAGACCAAAGGAAGAAACTATGGCTAAACTTACAAATATTGTAGGTTTAGATTTTCAAACAGCAGACCAATTCTTTGAAGGTGTAAGAGCACAAATTAATAATAGAGAAGAAGAAGTAGAAGAAGAATCTGTTGAAGAAGAAGCTACTCCTCCAGATCCTTCAGGCAATCTAGAAACTGTTGAAAAACAAGAAGAGGAAGAAGGTCCTTCTAATAATGATATTGCTTATCAAGATGCTTTAAATGATGATTCAGATGAAGCTGTTATGGAAGGTGATGTTGAAGGCATGTTTCAAATGGGTGGTGATGTAAGTGAAGATTTTGGTGATGAGTATCCAGTTACTCTTCCAGATGTTTCTGCTTATCTTCCTTCTGATATGTATAACTTTTGGGATCCACAAAACCCAGCTGCACAAATTGCTTTTAGTGATCAGATGTATATGAATCCTACACAACAAGAAGTTGATAGTTCATATACAGAAATGCCGGAAGAACCACAAATGGCTAAGTACGGTGGTTATAAGAAAGAAAAGAAAACTTATGTTAATGCTATTCTAAAAGCAAATAGAAAGCAGATGGGTGGAGATGCTGTATCTGAAGAATCAGAAGCAGACGCTACAGGTCAAAATTATAGAACAGCAAAGCTTAAAGGTTTTGTTGGTATACTCAAAAATAATGCTACAGAATCTTTATTAAGAGAACAAGCTGAACAACAGTTTGATCAAATGATGCAGATGGGTGGAATGGAACAAGATGTTGAAAATCCCATGCACCATCTTGAAGCATTTTCTAATGCTACTGGTAATATCTTTAATGAAGATATGAATCAAATTGCTATGGCACAGCGCGGTGGTTTTTTACAAAGACTTAGAGATAGAAATCAGCAAGCACCAAACATGGGCTTTATGCAACGTAGAGGTTTTATGAATCCTATGATGCCTATTGAATCAATTGATGTAAGAAGATCTGGTAGATTGTTTGGTAGACCAAAAGAATATACTGTAACTTTTGGACCTCCAACATTACCTGGTGGAGCTAATGGTGCATATCCTGGTGCATTTTATGGATATGGTGCAGGGTATTCTGGAGTACCTGGTACAACAAAAAAAGTTACTACAAAAGGAACTATAATTAATGAAGCTGCAAAAACAGTAAATCAAGAAGCATCTAAAGAAGTAGCTAAAAATACTCCAGAGTCTGAGGCTACACAAAAGTCTGCAGAATCTACAAATCAAGCTGAAGGTACTACAACTACAAATACAGGAGGAGGTGGTGGTAGTGCTACTACAACAACTAATCAAACTCAACAACCAGTTGCACCTAAAGTAATTACTAAGCCAGTAGTTACATCTAATGTAAAAAGAGACAAATGGGGAAGACCAGAAGGAGATAAATGGTATGGCTTTAATCCTGCAACTAAAAGGTATGAAGCCGGACCTAATGTTAAACCATTAGACTTTAGAACAGTAAATGCTACTCCAGGATTATCTAATGTACAACAAGGTGTTCAAAGCTTTGTTGCACCTAAGTCTAGAGATGAAGCAATTGCTGTTAATCAACAGTATTTTGAAAATCAAAGAGCTAACTGGTTACAGCCACAAGGAATGCTTGTTGATGTGAATGCTAATCCAATCGGTAAAGTTACTGAAGAAGATGTAAAGAGAGCAAAACAAAATGTTGCTATTAAACAAGAAGCTGATAAAGTTAAAAAAGGTGACACAAGTGGTTTATCTAATACTCAGATTATAGCCTTAAGACTTAACTATAGCCGTCCTGGTGAAGCTGCTAAATTAAAAAAATCTAATCCTTCTCTTTATAAAACATTATTTGGTCAAGAAGAAGGTGGGGTAGTGGACTTTGATCAACTTCAAAATATGGAGTATCTACAAAGATTTATATATGGGGGCAATGAAGATCCTTCTCTATCATATATTAATCAAGCAGATATGGACTATACTAATTCTAAAGATGTTACTGATCCTTATTTCCAATATGGTGGAGTAAATCAAATTACAGGAATTAGAGATGATAGAGGTCAACAAATGCAAGGATATGTAAGACCAGATGGTACTTATATAAAAGATATTACTGTTAATAAAACAGGAATGTTTGGTAGACCAAAACAATACAGTGTTACCTATGGTCTTTCTAGTGAAGGAAAAAATCCTACAGCTGCACAGTTTAGTTTAAACAAACCAGCTGATGGTAAAGATGCGGATACTAAAAAAGAAACTCCACCACAAGCCTCTACTACCAATACTGATACTAGAACTAATACAGAAGGTTTAGACTTTAAATCAGCAAGAGCTATTAGAAAAGGTGAAAGACAAACGGCTAGACAAACAGCAAGAGGAGAAAGAAAATTTGGAAATGCAGAAGAAGCAGCTCAACAATATTATAGAGATAATCCAATGGAAACAATACCTACAAGAAAGGTAGGTAGAATTGAAGCTAATCCTTTACAGCCAATGCCTCTTGGAAAGTTACCAAGTAGAGTTGATATGCCACAACGCAATTTTGTTTCTCAAAATCCAATGGAAGTTGAAAGACAGAGAAATCTAGAATTGTTTAATACTTATATGAGTCCTGGTCGTTATTCACCACAATTAACTGCTAATCAGTTAGAAGACTTTAGTACTCTGTCTCAAAATCCTTCTGGTTTACCGGATTATGGATCTATGCCACAAACACGTCCTAATATTTATAGAGAAAGGCAATCTACTGAACCATCAGGCACTAGTTATGAAAATTATTTAGATTTCTATAATAGTGGTTATCCTACAGAACCAGGAATGGCTAAAGAAGCTCCTCTTACAAGAGAACAATTTTTTAATTGGGCTGGTCGTTATGATGATGGTGGTTTTATTGGAGCTAATCCTGTGGTATATACAGATAACCCAGCTCTTGTTGGCCAGTCAAATGTAGATATGATTACATTAAATCCTGGTATTCAAGGTGCACAAGGTCAAGTTAATTGGGCTGACTTAAATAATAATAGAGGATTTAATTTAAATCAACCTCAACAATATACACAAGATCCTAATCAAATTAATAGTGATCAAGCTCAAAGAGCATACTCAGGTGATGTTACTGTAGATGTAAGAAATAGATTATCTAATGATCAGTTACAAGCAGGAATGAATCTTGCTAATGCAGGCATTAGAGGTATTACTGGAATGAAGAACAAAATGGATGATGCCAGAATTGCTCAAGATTTCTATGATAATTTTACTTCAGATAATATTTATGCTTCTGATCCAAGTAAAGATGTAGGAGACTATTCAGAAGCTGGACTATACCAACCAAGTGCGCAAGGTCAAGTATGGGGTAGTAGATCTAAACAATATGGTGGTGACATTTCTTTTGGAGAAGATCCAGATTATGTTGAGGGAGATGAAGTCTATATGACAGATGATGAGATCAGACAATATATGGCCAATGGTGGTCAAGTAGAATATCTATAACTTTGTAACATGTTAAGAAAAGTTAGAATTAAAGCAGTTCCTAAAGCAAGAACTGGATATCAAGTACAAGGCTCTTTAGCAAATGATGTACCTGCCTTTGGTGGTGCAGACTATAACGCATATATTGGTGCTCCTAGAACTGAAGTTTCTAGAACATTAACTGCTGTACCTAGAGAGGTAGCAAACTTAGAAGCAGAAGGTGGAGAAACTGTAGTAGGGGATCTTGATGGTAGCACAATGCCATCATTTAAAACTATTGTAGGTCCTCGTCACTCTCAAGGTGGTGTACCATTAGCTTTGCCGGATGATAGCTTTATCTTTAGTGATACAAAGTCTATGGGGATTTCTGATCCTAAGATTTTAAAAATGTTTAATAAGTCTGCTAAGAAAGGTGGTTATACACCGGCAGAGCTTTCTAAACAATATGATATCAATAAATACAGAAAGATACTTCAAGATCCTAACTCAGATAAGATTTCTAGGAATACTGCTGAGATAATGATTAAGAACTATGTAATGAAATTAGGTGCATTAGCTCTTGCTCAAGAATCTAAGAAAGGTTTTCCACAAGGTATTCCACTTATTGCTCAACCTTACATGGAAGCAAATAAGATTGCTGAAGAAGATCTTATTCCAGAACTTGCAGCACAAAAAGAGCAAGAAGCACAAATGATGCAGGCTCAACAACAAATGCCTCAAGAGCAAATGGCTCCACAAACTATGCCTGATGGACAACCTATTGCAATGCCACAAGAAGGTGCTGGAATGATGCAAGATCCTTCAATGATGAGTGCACCTCAAGAGATGGCTCCTCCTTCACCAGAGATGATGCAACAAGCTCCAATGGCAGCATATGGTATGGAGATGGGTGGTTTCTATCCTGAATATGCTTTTGGTGGTTATTATCAAAAAGGTGGAAGTAAAGCTAGACCCAAAACAAAAGAAGAGTTAGAAAAAGATATTGCTTCTGGTAAAGTAAAACCTGAAAGAGTAAAAACATTACCAGATGGTACAACAGAAATTACAACAAAAGACGGTAAAAAAGTTTATGCAATAGGTACTGTTGAAGAACAAGAAGAAGATTTTAGTAACATTAAAAAATCAAAAGTTACTAATCTTGCAACAGATAAAGAAAAATACGAAAGAGATATTTGTGCAAAAATTAAAGCTTCAAAAAAACCAATTGCATATGCAATTGCAAAAGGATGGATTTCTGCAGCAAGAGCAGGTGAATTTGCAGGATGTGTAAGTGCAGAAGCATCTGCAAAAAAAGAAACTTTACAAGTTTTTGATTTAGAAGAAACACCTTCAACTATCCCAGGTAAGAAAAAGTGTAAATGTACTGATCCTACAACTGGAGAAGTTAAAATCTTTGAAATAGAAAAAGAAGAAGAATGTATCTGTGAGTCTGAAGAAACTACAGAAGGTTCTTCTTTTCAAGCAGCTCCTCAAAGAAATGCTGAATTCTGGCAACAAGATATAATTAATGCTGCTGGAGCTTTTGGTGATAGAATGGGATTAAGAAAAAGAAATGCTTGGGAACCAAGGGCAGACTTAGAAGAACCAAGACCAACATTTAAAGATCAAACACAAAGACAAGCTCAAGGTGCTGCTGCTGCTAATATTGCTTCACAAGCTACTGCTCAATTTGCTGGACCACAAAATACTGCTAGACTAATGGCAATTCAAGGTCAACGTGCACAGGATGCTTCTAATGTTAGTAGTCAATTTGATAATGAAAATGTGGGTATTGCAAATCAGTTTGAAGCAAATCAGGTTGGTGTAAGAAATCAAGAGGCAGCAATGAATCAACAAATTGCTGCTAGATTGTATGATAAAAATATTATTGGACAACAACAGTTTGATAATGCTAAAAGACAAGCTGCTGCTAATATGCGTCAAGCATACAATACAGCACTTACAAATAAATGGAAGACAGATGCATTAAACCAAATGTATCCTAATTATCAAGTGGATCCACTATCTGGAGGTAGAGTACAATATACTCCAACACCAAAAACAGTAACTCCAAATAAAGCCTCTCAAGATGATATTGAATATATCAGAGATTTAGAAAAAGCTGGACTTTCAAAAGATGCAATTTCAGCTGCAGTTAAAGCAAGATTTGCTACTAAAAAGTTCGGTGGACCAACAATGTTTGAAGACGGAGGATTTATTTATACAGTGTTTCCAGCTGTAACTCTCTAACAATAAACTTTTTAAGTTTACTAAACTTAAAAAATTTTGATATATTTATAATATAGAAGAAAGAACTTATGGCAACTTACCTACAGGGTGTCACGGATTATATACCACAGTTTCAGCCTTTTCAGCCTGACTTAAACTTCTATGGTAATATAATGCAAACAAAGCAAACCCAGTATGACAATAACTGGAAAGCTTTAAATGACATGTACGGCAAATATTATTACGCTGATCTTACAAGACAGAGTAACGTAACTAATAGGGACCAATATATTAAAAATGCAGAGTTTAATCTACAGAGAGTTTCTCAGATGGATTTATCTCTAGAGCAAAATGCAAATCAAGCACTACAGGTTTTCAAACCATTTTATGAAGATAAGAATCTCATAAAAGATATGGTTTGGACAAAGAACTTTAACTCTGAAATGAGTAGAGCAGAAGCTCTTAAAGGTTCTTCAGATCCAGAAAGAAATAAGCAATACTGGAGTACTGGTGTAGCAGCTATGCAATATCTTAAAGAAGAATTTAAGAATGTAGATGATGCTAAGGCTTCTTCATTTGGTAATGTAGCATATACTCCATTTGTAGATGTTCAAGAAAAGGCTATGGATATTGCTAAAGACTTTGGAGATATTGAGTCTGCAAACTTTAGTAAAGATGGTAGATGGATTATCAAATCTAAAAATGGTCAGCAACTTGAAGAACCATTGACTAAGTTATTTGAATCCAGATTAGGTAATGACCCTGCTGTACAGGAGATGTATAAGACACAGGCATATGTAGACAGAAAGACATATGCTAAAACTAATGCTGCTCAGTTTAATGGAGATGAGAATGCTGCAGAGATGAAGTATTTAGAGAATCAGTTTACTGTTCTCAAAGCACAAAACAATCTACGGTACATGCAACTCCAAGAGAATCAAGGTACGTATGATACAAGAATAGCAGATATTCAAAAGCAAATAGATAATGGTACCGCAGGTCCAGATGCTAAGATGCAACTTGAAGCTCTTAAAATGAACAAAGACATTAATGGTCAAGTTCTTGATAGAGCTAAGAAAGAAAATGATTTACTTAATGGTGGTCAAGTAGATAATGCTGCTGGCTCTAATGGGTTTAAAAATCCTTATGGTGATATTGAGTCGCTAAGATATAAAGTAGATAGTGGTGTTGCTTCTTCATTAATGCAAAAATCATTAGGTGAAGCAGCTCATGTTCTTGCTTATAGAAACTCTAAAGTAGATCTTGATGCAAATATCTATAAGGTAAATGAGGAGAAGTTCCAACAGAATGCCGCACTTACTAAGATGCGTATTCAAGGAGCTAAAGAAGTTGCAATGCTTAAAGAAAACATGGCAGCTAAAAGAGAAGCTGACAAAGCAAGAGTTGCGGCAGGTACTCACTACTATGATGAAAATAATCAAGCTACTGCTTATGAAGATCAAAAGAACTTCTTTGTAATTAAGAATGCTAAAGGATCCGCAACAGATAAACAGAATGTTATTGGTCTTAGCCGTGATATGGTTAAGATGAAAACTACTGATGCTGCAATGCCTTGGGCTAAGACTACAGTTAGCACATTGTTTGAATTGTATAACAACGGTAAAATCTCAAAACAAAAATTAAATGAGATCTTACACTATGACAAGAATCCAAACATTAGTCTTACTGAATTCAACAAGAAACTACAAAACAATCCTGTAGCTTTCTTAACCAGAGAAGTTGGAACAAAAGATCTTGAAAACATTAAGGATAGATATGACAACTGGATTAGATCTAATTCACAGTTATCTGAACTTAAAAGAGGTGATAGAGCTAAGCAAATTGTAGCTTCTAATGTTGAGTTTCAGGATTATATCAACTATGTAAAAGAAGATAAAGCTTGGAGACAAGAATCTACTAAAGCTGTTGAAAGACAACTTATGAAAGGTGGATACGGAGATGCTGCATTCTTATATGACCAATCAGGTACACTTAGAAGTGAGAAAGAATTTAAAGCTGCTGTTTTTAATAAAACAGGTAGAAGCGCAAATGTTGACTATAAAGATATGTTAACTGCAGCTGATGAAGCTTGGAGATCTGAAAAAGTTGTAAGAAAACCTGTTGTAGGTTTATCAGAATTTTATACAAAAGGTACTGGTGTATTTTCTGAAGGTGCAACAGCTCTTCAAATTAATCCAAGAAGTTCATATGGTAGAAAATACTATGGTGAAGTTTATAATGATTTAAGAAACTTAGACTTTGGTGATACAACTAAAGTAAGATCTTCTTTCCAAGGTTATTCTAAATCAAACTGGGAACAAGTCGGTGGAGCTAAAAATGCTAAGACAGCTGCATTGTTGTCTCAGTTACAAGCAGACATGAACTCACCTAAATCAAAAGTTGGAACATTTACATTAGGTGTTGCACCAGTTGCAACAGGTAGTACAAAAAGAGCTGCTATAATAATTAAGCCAACAAATGAATGGCTTAAGCAATATGTATCTACAGATAAAGATCAAAAGAATAATTTGCTTACTCAACAAGAAGCACAGGCAATCTTAAAGAATGGTATTAACATTATGACGGATGCTAAGTCTATGAATAATAGTATGTACAATGCTTCCTTTAAAGATCCACTCTCTGCATATGTAGATTCAAAAGGTAAATATACTTACTCAGACCCACTAGATAGTAGATTTAGAATTGATATTACAAAGAATGAATTTGGTACAGGAGACTATACAGTAACTACACAGTATCCAGTTTGGAATCCTGAAACTAATAAATATGTGTTAACTACAATGACAGAGACTCAAACTCAATTTGGTAACAATCTTACTTCAAATAGAAATGAGCTGGCATTTGACTATTTTGATCAAGTAAAACTAACAAATCAATATTATTATAATGGCCAGTGAAAATAATACTGATAACTTTAGCGCATTAGATTCTTTAGGACCACAGTTTGGTGGAATAAACAGACCTAACATAGATATACAAAGCTATAAACCTTTTGAGGGAGATAGAATATCTATGCCTGAAATTAATTTTCCTACGGCTGGGAATTATAATTCTCCTATTCCCTCTTTTGATTCTATAGATAGACCTAACTTAAGCATTGAAAAAAATATAGTTAGACCTAAAGGTAAGACACCAAGGTTTGAAGATATTCAAAGTAGTTTACATGATTATGGTAAATCTATTCTTCAAAGTAATCAAGATCAGAACCAGTACGCTAAGATGTATTCTTACAATGCAGGTTCTAGTGGTAACTCTTATTATAAGAGATATGCTGCATATGGTCAAAAGAAATTTGATGAGATTGGTTTTACTCCATTAAGAGACAATGAAGCTGTCTTTAATGAAAGAACTACAGGTTGGAATGACTTTACTAGAATGATGCAGTACTCATTCTTTCCATTAGCATGGCAAGGATTTAAGTCAGCACCTAAGAGTCTTTTTAAACTTCTTCAAGGTGATCTTAGCGGAGACACAGAAGATGCTAGATTATATGAAGAAGCAGCTGGTATAGGTCAATCTACCAAAGGTGGTGTAGGTGGATTTATGAATAATGCTTTGATGAACTTTGGTTATACAGCAGGTATTATGACAGAAGCTGTAGCAGAGTTTGCAGCAGAAGCATTAATTACTGGAGTAACCGGTGGTACTACAGGTGGAGTATTGGCAGCAAGAACAGCAGCTAACTTACAAAGAATTGGAAAAGGTTTTTCTAAATTTACCATGCTTGACAAAGGCGGTGATTTATTTAGAAGTAGTCTTCAAGCTTTAGGTAACTCACAAAATGCAAGAAATTTTTATAAGGCCGCAAATAGTAAAGTAGGTCAGTTCTTTAATCCTCTTACAAATACATTTGAAGCAGTAGCAGATGTGTATAAGATTGGTAAGTTTGATAACTTATCAGGTCTTGCTGCATTATCTAAAACAGCTGGTGGATTCTATAGAGATGTTAAAGGTATTAACCTTGCTCTTGCTGAAGCAAGACTTGAAGGCGGTATGGTTCAGAACTCTGTGTATGATAGTCTATATGACAAATACTATGAGAAGAATGGCAAAGCTCCATCTAATGAAATCCAAAAGGCATTTGAACAACAAGCTAAAGCTGCTTCTGCAGAAACAATTGCTTGGAACACAGCCCTCATATATGGTAGTAATAAAATTACTTTTCCTAATATTATAAACCCTAAGGGTGGAGCAGGTAAGTTTTTAAGAAATGCTACAGAAGATATTTTAGAATTTAAAAATGCTGGTAAGGTTGTTTTCCAAAAAGCAAAAGATGCTGCTGGTAAATTAACCAAAGGTGAGTTTAAATATCTTGATGGTAGTTTTAAAACTTATATGGAAACATTGAAAGATGTAGGTTTTAAAACGGCTACTAAAGATTTTGCAATAAAGGGAATTAAAGGATCTGTAGGATATTTTAAATCAAATGTTACTGAGGGTATTCAGGAGAACTTACAAGAGACTATTGCAGGTGCAATGGAAGGATACTATACTGATGCCTTTAATAATCCGGCAGTAAGATCTTATTTATATGCCCAAGGCTCAACTACCAATGCAATGAGAGATAAGTACTCTTATTTTGCAGATAAGTGGGCAGAAGAAAATCCATTTACTGAAAAAGGATTTGAAACATTTGCATCTGGTTTTGTAATGGGTATGTTTGCTAAACCTTTAAACAAAAGTGTTGAGTGGTTAAGTTTAGGTTATAATAAAATATTTGATGCTGAAGCATTTGAAGATTATAAAGAAAAGAAAGCTAACTACGGTAAACAAGTAGCTGCTCAATTAAATGCTTTATACTCAGATCCTAAACAATTCTTTGACTCAAAGATTTTTAATTATGCTACACAAAATAAAATAGCAGATATTAGAAACTCTGGTAATAAAAAACAAACTCTTGATGCTGAAGATCATGCATTAGTTAGTGCTGTAACTTCAGCTTTACAAACTAATAGTATTGGTTTCTTTAGAGATAACATTGCTGCAGTTAAGGAAATGACTCCAGAAGAAATTGAAACAGAGTTTGGTTTAGAAAAAGGTAAGGGTGTTGAATATCAACAAAGAGTAGATGAAGTTCTTACAAGAGTTGATAAGATATCTGAAAGATATGAGCAAATGGAATCTAGATATCCTAATCCTGTGGATTTAAGTGGATATGAAAAAGGTACAGATGCTTATAAAAAAGCAGCAATCTTTTCATCAGCATGGGATGTAGCAAAAGCAAATGCTATATTCATGAATGAAAGCTATGACAACGCTCGTAAGAGAATGGATAGTATTGAAAGAACTATCAGAAGTCAAAAGCCATTATCCAAAATGACAGACTCTGAAGTTCAAGTTTTATTTAATCCATCTAGACTTAAGAATGAAGCTGAACTTTTACAAAGTGAGTTAGATTCACAAAGAGATACACTTTCTCCAGATGAAATATCTAAGAGAGAAAGAAAGATTGAAGCTGTTAAAGAACTTAAGAAGGCTTATGACTATTACTTTAAATACAATGTAATAGACAAAGAAGCTCAGATTGAGAAGATGCGTAGCCAAGGTCTATTTGATAATCAAGTAGATGATGAAGGTAATGCTATTGATCCAAAAGAACTTGAAGCAGAAGCAAGAGCAGAAATTGACAGACAACTGAGAGTTAAATCTAAGTCTGAAGAAAATACAACTAGAGCAGAAGCGGATCTTGAAGTAGCCTACAAAGAATACTTAAGATCTATTGCTAATCTTAATGATGAAGATTATTTTGATAGCAAAGCAGAAGAAGCTTTTGAATTACTAATGGATAACTATAGACTAGGAAGAGAAGCTAATACTTTATCTTCTTATGTTAATATGCTCCATAATCCAAAAAGTTTTACTGAACATGTGGAAAGAAACTACACATGGATGCAGAAACTTTATGATAATAGAAAAGATTACTATGAGAATTTAATTAATCAAGAAATAGATCTTCGTGAACTTAACACTCTATTAAATAAACTTGCTGATAAGAATATATTTATTAGTGCAGATGATGCATATGAGTTCCAAAGAAATGGTACTTTTCCTAATGAGTTTTTTGACGCAACAAGAAAAGCAGTAATTAGAGAAGGTCACCCAGATTATGATGAGTACATAGATCTATTTGACAAGGCTCTTAGACTTAAGATGCAAGATCCAAGAACTTATGCAAGAACTTTGGATGACATGCTTAATGCTGAGTTAATTAATCTTGATGTTGAACTCTCTAGAGAAATTGAAGCTTTACCAAAATCAGAAAGAGTAACTAAGAAAGGTAAACTACAGTTAAAGAATAACCTAGCTACAATAGAAGAACTCTCTGAGCAGTTAGCTGACGGAGATTATATTGATGCTAAACTTGTACAGGGTAAAGATGTATCTGAGATTACTGTTTACAAAGATGGTAATGTATTAAAACTTGGAGACAAGAATGGTGAGGAAATTACTATAGATGAATTTAATGGAGGATTTACTTCCGGGGATATCTATAGAGTAGAGCTTAAACCAGATCCAGTTGAAGTTAAAAAATTAGAGAATCAATACTCTGAAAGAAAGCAAGATGTTATTAGACTTAATATCCAAAAGCTTGAGGATGATGTACAGTTACAACAAAATGAATATGTACGCTTTACTGTTAATTCTCCATATGAATCTATGGATCCAGAGTTACAAGAACGTTTAAGTAATGCATTCAATAGTTACATAGAAACTGATGAAAAATTAATTGAGCAAGTTTCTGAAATGGAGGATGTTGAGATATTAAACATGCTTGATGACTTTATAAAAACTAATAAGGTTGCTGCAAATATCATTGAAGAATATAATATAGAGAAACTTGATGAAGCTGCTCAAAGACTTGCTGAAGCTAATGGTGCTCCTGAAATTGAATTTGAAGGACAAACATATGATCTTGAAACAATGGATCTTTCTGAAGTTAAAGACTTAGCTAAAAAATTAAAGTCTCAATATGATAGACTTAACAAGAAACCAAATTCTGAAAAAACAAATGAAGAGAAAGAAACTGCATTAAGAGTGAAGTTTACTCTTGATTTAGTTCAAAGATATATTACAAAAAATGCTGAAGCTGAAGCAATTGCTAAAGAAGAAACATCTTCTGAAGAAACTCCAGTAGAAGAACCGCAAGCTGAACCTGCACAAAGTGTAGAAGGTATCAATAAAGATATTAAAGCAAGAAGAGAAAGAGCTAAGAAAGCTCTTGCTAAAAGGGTTGCATTACTTACTGAAAAGAAAAATAGACTTGCTTCAGATGAAAGTGCTATTAAAGATACACTGAAACATTTACAAGAATTACTTGACAATAGTGTAGAGCTTACAGGTGTACAACTTGAAGCTGCAATGGGTGATGCTCAGCAAGTTACTGAAATGATTAAGGCTATTGTAGATTTTAAATACAAGAACCGACCTAAGACTAGAATTCTAAAAAGAGATATTAAAGCTCAAGTAGAAAGAGAATTTGAATTTGCAAAAAATACACTAGCTAAAATTGCCGAACTTAAGGCAGACCTTAAAGTAGTAGAAGCAAATAAGAAAGATCTTACTAACCAGATCAACTATTATAATAATATGATAGCTGATCCTAATCTTAGTATTCTTACTAGGGCTGATATCCGCCAAAAGATTTCTAAGTTAGAAAAGAAACTTACTACAGTAGAAAAGTTAATCTCTATTCTGAAGAATGCTATTTCTAAATCTGTGGCTTATTTGAAAGAGTATCTAAATGTTTGGAACTCAAGATATAAGACAATGACAGATTTCCAAAAGAAAACCGGATTCAAAATTTTATCTAAAGATGAACTTGGTGCTTTAATTAAATCTACCAATGCTAATTCTATTGCAAAAGCTGATTCATATGCTGGATTAAAAGCTCAGTATGATAGTCTTGAACAAGCAGTTCTAGAAACTATTGATGATGTAGAATTCTTAGAGAAAGTACAGGATCAAGAACGCACAAGATTAAGTCAACTTGAAGCGGCAGCTGATAAATACTATGATCAAATTAGATATCTATATGAGTTATTAGATGATGTAGCTGAAGATATAGTAGCTAAGAATACTCTTGAGGGTGCAACACCAGGATCTCCTAAAGCTGAAGCAACAGCTGCAACATCAGAAGATTTTTCTGGTGTAACAGATGTAACAGATAAAACAGCTCCTGTAGCTACATATAGCTTTGTTGATGCAGCAGAGACTGCAGACTTAGATGATATTGTTGGACCACCATCTGATATAGAAGCTAAAAAAGCTGATATAGAAAGAAGAAGACAAGAAGAGTTAAACAAAACCTTTGACAATAATAAAGGAGCTTTAGAAAGTCAGATTGAGAATGCTGTAAAAAGTAAAGGATGGGCTATAAATAATGTATTGTTTCATGGAGGTCCTAAGTTTGACAAGTTCAAAAGAGAGTTTTTTCAAACTGGAGAGTACTCTAACGTAGATATGCGTAGAGTTGCTCAGTCTATGGGAGTTAGAATTCCTGAAGGAAGTTTTAGCTTTTCTGCTACTCCTATGACAGCTATTAACTATGCATTAACGTATGGAAAAAACAATCCTACTTTATACATAGTTAATAATACAAAGGCTATTAATGCTGAGGAGCTGACAGGTAACGCTGAAAAAGATGCTCAAGAGTGGATTATAGATGGTGATAATATTTCTGATATAATAACTGTTCCGTTAATTCCAAATGCTGATAAAATTAATGCTAAATATGATGCAGAACTAGCTGCTTTAGAAGAATCTACTCAAGAAGGTATCCAAGTAGTAACAGAAATTAATCCTGAGTTAAGGTCAATGCTTAACCAAATGGGTTATAAAAATAAGACTATTGATGCTCTTCCTAAGTCTATTCTTGAGCGCATTGTTAAAGAAGGTATTCCATCAGAAGAATATGGGTCAAGAGTCATTACTAAATCTCTTGCATCTCAAGCTGCATGGGCAACTCAAGCCACTCCAGTTACTATAACTGCTATTGAAAAAAGTGGTGTAAAACTTCAAAAAGTTAATGGAACGGAGACTATTTTTCTTACCTTTGATCAACTAGAAAATAGCACTGTAGAAAAACAAAAACTACCTACTATGAAAGACACAGAAACAGTTGTTGAGGTCACTCCTGAAGTTAAAGAGTTCTTATCTAAAGGAACTAATGCAGCATCCGCATATGCTAAAACAGACATAGACAACTTAGAAGAAACTGTTAAGAATTCTAAACTTGAAGGTTTAGAAAATGATTTATTTAACCTAGAAATTTGTGAATAATGGCAATTACTTGCGCACTTGGTCCTAAACATATTGATGCATTAGCAAAAGCAATCTACAAAAAAATGTCAACGCTTCCTCAAGGGGAAGTTTTTGACATTAATGGGTATATGGATTATCTATACCAGAATATTGCAGAGAAGCAAGGTGTTGATAATGCATTACAATACATGCAACAGTTTCCGTACTTAGCTAATATTATTGCAGCTAAGCTTATAGATGTTGTTGAGATTGACCCAAGTGTGAACTTAGGTGCTATGGCTAAAGCTTATAGAAATCCAGATACAGGATGGCAAGCAGTTAATGCTAGGTTCAATACTGAGCTTACTCCTGAAGCTATGGATGCTTTATCAGACTATGAAGCTAACACTCCATCACAAGAAGATTATGAGGATGAGATTCCAGAACCAATTACAGAAGCTTCAGATGATAGATTAAAAGCAAGCACAGCTTTGTCCGGTACATTACAACAGTTTCTTACAAAGAACCCTAATGATAAAGCTGAAGATGTAATTGAAACTCCAGATCCAAGTAAGACATATATTAAACTTACTATATCAAAGATTCAAAATATTGCAAAAGATTTAGCAATTGGTTCTACTATAAATTACCAAGGTAAATTTTTAAGATTAAAAGTTGTTAATCTTGCCTCAGTACCAAGAGATGAAAGAACTCCAGAGACAGATGCTCTTGTTGGTAGAATGATTGGTATCTCAGATGAGGAAACAAAAAAGAATGATGTTACTCCATTAAATCAGTTATTTGCTCTTGTGCTTACTGATGAAACAGGTAATACAATATACTTTAATCAAAATGGAGATGTTACTACCAAACAAAACTTTGGTAAACCTGTGTATCAAATGATGCGGGATGTACGTTTCCAAAACAATAGATTTACAGTAAGAGACATTTACAATAAAGAAGATCAGATTATTAGTCCTAAAGATGAGGCTATTAATACAATTAGACTTATGGGATATAAATCTATATCTCAATATGAGGCTAATGAAAATACTACATTTAAAGAGCTTATTGCTACTATTGATAAACAACAACAAACTCAGTTTAAACAACTATATGACCTTAAGCAACAAGCAATGAAGAGTAAGGCTCCTTTGTTATTTGTTACAGGAGCTAGTGTAGGGGTATTAAATGAAAGAGTTAAGCAAGATATTAATTTATCTGATGTTGCTGCAATGCAATCAGATGCAATCAATACTTTTTTAATACTTAATGAGCCTGCTTATGGTTTACGTTCTGGTACTGCCATTATTACTATAAATGGTGAAACATTTCCTGTTGATAGAACAGATATCCCTAAAGATGTTTCTGAGAAAATAGCACAAGTCTTACAGTCTCAAACTATTAGTAACAACGATAAAATTCTTTTCTACAATCAGTTTTTTAATGATGAAGTAGTTAACTTAAAAACTGATAAAGAAAAACAAGATACTTCATTTGTAACTTCAACAAGAAGACATAAATTAGTTAAATCTAAATCCGGTAAACCATTTTTTGTTTATGCTGATTATACTTTAGCTGAGCTCAATGCTAATAAGCAATTAGTTAATAAAGTAAACTTTGTTCCATTAGATGGTAGTCAACAAAGTATTGATAAGATTAAAGAAATTTTAAATGGAGGTAAGGCTTCTGTTAAAGATGGTAATGTAAAAAAGTTTGGTGCTAAACTAAACTATATGAATAATAGATTAACTAGTGACTTCTATGACTATGTAGATGGTAAACTAGTTAAGTCTGGTACGTATAAAGATTTTCTTACAAGATTAAATCCTAAAATTTTAATTTCTAAAACTGCAGGGTTACCGTTATATAACTCATACATTAGATTTGCTATTCCTGATGCAAGATCTTCTCAAGTAAATAAAGCACAAGAAAGAGCTAAAGAAGATTCAAGATCAGCAGTACGTAAGTTTAAAGATAACATGGTTGAGGTCATTAAAGATGCTGAACCTAAAGCTATTAAAGTTAAAGTCACTAATGTAATTGAAAAACAGTATGCTGATAAAAGACCAAGCACTTATAACTATGATGTTGTTATAGAAGGGCAAGAAGGCAAACATAGATTTTATGGTGCAAAATCAATAGTAAATATAGGAGATACTTATTACTTGACTGTAGAAGATGTTATAGATGGTGGTTTCTTATTTAAAGATACAGTTAAAGCTCGTGTAGACTCAAAGAAGAGTGGTGCTCTTGATATGGGTTCACTTGGAGAAAGAGATTTTAAAACTGAAGATTCAAGAGGTATTCCAATTGAAACAGTTGCTGCAGCAGAAACAGAACAAGCTATAGAATTAGATGAAGTTACACCCGCACCTAATACATTGCCAGAGGATCAAGTTGAAGCTGACCAAGAAGAATATATTAATCCATCTAATACAACACAACCTTCAGATGGTTCTCCTGTATCAAGAAGATTTAAGAGAGACTATGGTAAATTTAAATTAGATAGATCTGCTGAGTTATCTAATGAAGTTACACAAGAGCAAATAGATGCTGCAACTACATGGTGGAATAATTCTCCGCTTTCTAAATTCATTTCATTAGAACATGTAGCAAACATTGTTAACTCTAATGTATATGCAAGATTTATTGCAGCTGGTTCTGAGCTTCTTGCTGAACAAAATTTAGATGGTAAACTTGGTAAGATCCTTATCAATGAAGCTACTAAAGGTTCAATGGTAGACACTTACCATGAAGCATGGCACGTATTCTCTCAGTTATTCTTGACAAGAGAAGAGAAATTAAAATTATATAATGAGGTTAGAAATTCTGATCCTAAGTTTAAAAATCTATCTGCACGCGCTATTGAAGAAGTACTAGCAGAGGACTTTAGATCTTATGCTCTTTCTCCAAAAACTAAAAAAGGTGCCCCTGTAAGAAATACTTTATTTAGAAGAATACTTAATTTCTTGAAAAAGTTATTTACCGGGAAACAATCTTTAGCTAACCAAATACAACCACAGAAAATTTCTACCTATGGTGTAGCAGGAGAGTTGTTTAATAAACTATACTTTGCATCTAACAATCCAGAGTTACTTAATGATTATACTCCATTAGTTGACAATGTTCAATGGGACATGCTTAACCGTGGGGTTAGACAACAAGGTGATTATAAAGAAGATGCTCTTAATGATAGAGACTCATTAGATCTTTCTAATGCATTAGATTCATTAATCTCAGAAGAAATTGATAATGCTTATCTCTATACTAAAGAACATAATGGAGCTGATGCAAATAAGAGTGGTTCAATTAATATTCTTTTAAAGGATGATAATAAAACTGTTCTGTATGAATTCTTAAAAGAAGAACTTCAGGATAGAGTTGATGCCATTAAGGATAAGCTTCCTGTTAAACCAGCTACTCCATTTAATACTTTAAACACTCTTGATAAAATTTCTAAAAATGCAATTGCTGTAATTAAGAATTCTAAAGGAGATGATGAATACTTTTTTCTTAGAACACAAATTGAAGACTTTGACAATCTTAACCTAGACAGTAAAAAAGGTGAAAGAGTTAAAGGAGAGATTTACAAAGATGCAGAAGTTATTGGAGACTTTTATACTCACAAATCAATTAAGGGTGTAGATAAGACTCCTGCAAACATTGTTATTGTAAATAGTATTGAGGAAGCTAGAGCTCAGTTTGAAGCTTATAAAAATGATACAAATTACACTGAGATTATTGAGAACCCAAATGCGGGAACTACTCAACCAGATTTAGACTTTGCTGAACAACAAGATCTTGATAGATTAAGAATTTTCCAAACTGCTATTAAAAACTGGAATAATGTAATTAAGTTTCACAAAGAACATTCAGACTTTAACATCATTAATAAAAAAGTTGCTTTACAAGAATCAGATCCAGAATCAAATACTGAAGAAGCTAATAATGATAAGAATGAGGAAGGTGGAGAAAATTTTAACTCTAGCGTAGGGGATATTACTCTTCAACAGTTAGCTGATAATGAAGTAATCTACATGCTCAAGAGTTTATTTGCTTTGAATAAAGCTGGTAACTATGAGTATGACAGACTTGGTTTCAAAAAGAGAGCAAGTTTTAAAAAGGTGTGGAATGCACTTGTAAGATCAACTAACAGTGCCAAAGATCCACAGGAAATCTATAATAGAATACTTGCAGCATCTGCTACGTATCCTGAATTAAAGCAACTTGTAGACTATAAATTACCTAATCCAGAAGTTGAAGACCATAAGAATGGTACAAGCTTTAGTATTACTACTTCTTTTTGGAATGCATTTAGTCTTCCAAGAGTTAAGTATATACAATTACTTGTAAATGAAGATAAGTCAGGTACTACTACTGAGGTAACTAATACTTCAATGGATGTTGGTAGTACTAAAAGAAAGTTTACAAGTTTATTTAAAGCAGAGAAGCCAAATAAATTTATTACTAAAGATAAATTTAATAATAACATCTTAAATCTAAACGCTATTGTTCAAGAGTTTATGGCTCTTGATGGTACACTGAAAAGCGGTGACAATGCTGAATATAAATTCCTAAGAGCTATTGGATTTAAATATGATGATTTAGGTAAAATTAAAGAAACTTTAAGTAATCCAGCTAAACGTCAAGAATATAGTATTGCATTTTTATTTAAGGCTGTAAAAGAACTTCGTGATGCGCAGTCATCAGGTAATGCTACAGAAGAAGCTTGGAAAATAATTAATGCATTTAAGTCAAATCCAATTGAAACTTTATCTAAAGGTTTTCCAGCAGGTGTTGTCGGTGCACCTAATTCTGCTATTTATATAGACGGTTTAAAATTAAGCACTGCTGTAAGTAGACTTATTGAGTTGCAAAATAAGTACGGAGCAACAAGTTCTAATTTCAGTGTACTTAATGCAGCTAAGAAAAGAGTTAATGAGCATACTACTGATAACACATTAACAGTAATTGTTGACGCTCTTAATACTGCTAAAAATAAAACTGATCTATTTAAGCAAGGATCTATTACAAGTTACTTAGACCCAAGAAGAAATCCTTGGACTAATAATCTTCAAACATTTAATACATTGTTTGATGCAAGTAATAAAAAGAGAGAAGGTAGATCAATTGCAGTTGAAATGTCATCCGGTACTCAAATATCTGGTAAAGATGGTACAACTACAACAGATCTAGATCCAAGAAGTAAATTCATTCAAGAGTTTCATACCATGCTTAAGTCTGGTATACAAGAAATTCTTAGACCTGGATCTAAGTCATCTTCATTTGGATGGAGAATAGATGGTGGTATTGAGTTTCCAGGTATTGGTAAAAAAGATGATAAACATCTTTATATTGATTTAGACACATTCCTCAATCTTAATGATGAGTTAGATGCTATTGAAAAGATAATTCTTCCGTATGTATCATCTGAAGTAGCTAGAATTAACATCTTTAAAACCAATCCAGAAGCTAAAAACTATATTGGATATAACAAACCTGGCAGAGATGGTAAGCCATCTGGAGAACAGTTTAATTATTTTGATGGTATATTAACTGATACAACTAAAAAAGAAATTCTATCTAAAGTAAATACAACTGAGATAGATCTTTTAAACTACATCACTACTGACCCAGCACTTAAAGAAAAAATTCTTAAGGAAACTCAAAGTTATTTTGAAGCTAAGTCTAAAAAGCTTTATGACTATTTACAAGAAGCTAAATACGTTGATCCTAAATTAATGGAAAGATTTAATCTTCCTGGGTTCACTGCAGCACAGAAAGAAAATCTTTTGATGAAGGGTTATATGTATAACTCATGGATTCATAATCTAGAGACATCAGTTATATTCTATGGTGATATTGCACAATATGATCATCCTAAACAAGGCTTTCATAAAAGAACTTCCGGTTTAATTTCTAATGGTCGTAGAGTTAGAACTGATGTTGCTGCTATTAGATATATTAATGAGCAATTTAATGCAAATGGTAAAACCTATGCATCTACACTCCCAGAAAAGTATAATAAATTTACATATGATGGCTCATTAAATACTGCAGTAATCCAAGAGATTAGAAGAGATAGTGTTTATCTAGATGATATTAGAGAAGGTCTTACAAAGTTCTATACTGAAAGAACAAACATGTCTGCCGATGAAGTTAAAAAAACAGTAGATCGTGAAGTAAAAAAATATACTAAAGAAGAAATTAAAGAAGGTGATGGTCAAGGTTATATTACATTTGATGCCTATAGAACATTAAAGAGACTTCAGAATAAGTGGGGTGATGAACAAGAAAATTTATTTCAAAAGATTATAAATGGTGAACCTATTACAGAACCAATTGATGAATTTTTTCCTGCATATAAATTACAAAACTTTGCATTCTTAGATAATACAGTATTACCAGTAACAGCCTTTCATAAGTTTGCATTGTTCCCATTAATTCCTGGTGTAATTAAACCAGGTAGTGATTTTGATAAGATGCATAAGAGAATGTTAGAAGAAAACATTCAGTATCTAACATTTGATTCAGGTTCTAAAGTTGGCACACTCACTTCAGATGGTGAGCCAGATAGAGCTCATGATGAGAACGGAAGATTTAATGAGTCTGTAGTATTTACTAAAAATACATTTAATGCTGGCTTCCTTAAAGAAGTAACTAATGTGCCTAAAAAGTATAAAGGTAAAGTTGTATTCTCTACACAGTTAAGAAAACTTATTCTTGATGGTTTATATGAGGAAGGTGCAATGACCATGCCTCAGTATTCTGGGCTAGTTAAAGCATATGAAAATAGTGTAGCATTTAACACTGAGTTGCTCAAAACTGAACTAATGGAAGAGATTGGTTATGTAGAAGGTAAAGGTGTTACACAACCAGAAAAGTTCTTAAAAGTAATTAAGGAGAACTTAAGAAGAAAAGATTATCCTGAACATTTACTTAGATCTCTTAAAACAAATAGGGACGGTTCATTAAAGTATGACTTGTCTTACTTCTTAGATGCTAAGACAATTGAAGATACTATAATGTCAATTGTAGAGAAGAAGTTTGTACGCCAAAAAGTTAAAGGTGAAGCACTTGTACAAGTTGCAAGTTCATTTACCAATAATATGTGGACAACTCCTTCTGAAGAAGATGTTAAGAAATATATGGGTAGTAATACACTACCTTTTTATTATCCAGGTAAAGATGGCAAAACAAATGCAATGAAAGTTGCTATTGCTATGCAAGGTGACTTCTTTAAACTATACAATCTTAATCATAATGATGGTCAACCAATTGGAGATATTAATAGGTTAAATGATATGATCAAGAATGATCAGTGGTTAGATACTGATGGTAATAGAAAAGCAATTACTATGACTGCTGTACGTATTCCTGTACAGGGTCTTAACTCTATGGAGTTCATGGAAGTCTATGAATTCTTAGATCCAGCTGCAGGCTCTCATATTTTTGTACCTACAGAACTTGTAGCTAAGTCAGGTGGTGACTTTGACGTAGACAAGTTAACTACATTTATGCCTAATATAGGTGAGGATGGTAAAGCTATTACTTCTAATATGACTAAAGAGCAATTCTTTGATGCATATAATAAGGCTTCTAAAGAAGACAAAAAAGAAATGATGAAGCTGCAGAAGAAAGCTGTTGAAAATAGTTTTATTGAAAACATTAGAGGTATTCTTGAAATTCCTGAAAACTTTGCTTCTTTAGTTAGACCTAATGATACAGCACTACTTGAAGAATTATCAAAAGAACTTGAAGATAAAGTAAGTGACTTTGATAAGTATGAAAAAGTAAATGGCGAATCTACAAACTTAGATGGTAAAGGTGAAAAAATGATTAGCCCTACTACTGTACTTGAGCAAAGATACAATGTAGCTAAACACGGACATAATATTATTGGTAAATCAGTATTAGGTATTGGTGCTAGTGAGAATGCAATGAATCCTGTATTTAATCAAGCAGGTGTTATTCTACCTAAAAAATATAAAGCTTCAAATTATGATAAAGATTTAGGTAAATTTGTAGAATTTGGGGAACCTATATATGACATGAGACTTTTCATGCCGCACAACAAAACTAAAGACGGTAATATTTCTCTTTCTAATATTTATGGTGTTGATGGAGTAACTAGAATTGCTGATTTATTTTCACAAGGTATAAATGGTTGGGTTGACGTAGAAGCAAATGAATGGATATTTTATATTCAAGGTAATTATGAGCTTGCACCAACTATGCTTTATTTATTTAAATCTGGTGTAACTGAAGAATATGCAGTTAAGTTTGTATCATCTCCATTCATTAGAGAATATGCTGAAGAGTTAAGAAAAATTCAAGGGCCGTTTGCTAAATCAATGGGTATAGCAGCAAAAGAAAAACCATATGAAAGATACGAAGCTACTAAAAGAGTTATACAAAGGCACATGCTGCAATACCTCAATGCTTCTACTTCTATGCTACAAGCTAATGATCAAATCACAGTATATTTTAAAGAAAGAACTAAAAGAGGATGGGAAGATATTCCTTATCAAATGACTTATGGTGAGTTACAAAATAACATAAACAACTCTACATATGATCTAAATTCAATTTCCACAATAGATATTAATTTACCAGGAATTCAAAGAACTCTTTACGTTAAACCATCTGCTGAGAATGCAACTTATTACAATTCAACATCAAAAGCTAATGAACGGTATGAGAATGGATATTCTCTTGAGTTAATGAATAGCCTTATTGATAAGAAACCTAGTGAGTTTAACGCTAATGAGACTATAGCTGCTATGGGAATGCTTTTACATTTTAATGAAATTCAAAAGCAAATCCAAGGTGTAGGTAGGATGAAAAGAAGAGGTAAACCAGACACAACTCTTTTCAGAAACATTCAAGAAATTATTTTAAGAGACCTTGATATAGAATCCTTAGATAACGATAGTAAAGTAGATAAAGCATCTAAGGATAAAATCTTTAATGAAAGTATTACAAGTTCATTAGGAGATAAGAAAATTATTGTTGATGTAGTTTCACAAATGCTTGTTCTTAGAAATGGTAACCAAACAACAAACTATATACAAGGGCTTTTAACAAATGCTAAAAACAAAGGTTTAATAGGTGCAAAATTTGGGAAAACTAATGATGGAATGGTAAATTTTGTTGATGCATTTAAAAACAATATCAGCAACTTTATCTTACAAAACTACTTATCTAACTTTATTGACCCTAAAGGGAACATTGTAAAAATTCCTCAGGAGTTTAATGAGATGCCAGTCAAGCTATCTAAGAATCTTTCAACAGATGTTGAGATAAAAGATGGTGTGGTATATGTAAACTCACAAAATCTTAGAGAAGACTTTTCTAATAAGAGTTATTTAGATACAGCGCAAGGTCCTAGAAGCTATGCTCAAAGACCAGGACTTGAACCATTTAAAATAGAACAAGATCCGTTTGCATCTGAAGAAGCATATATCAAGTATGCTATGATCAGAGCATCTTTACAAAGTCAAGGGCTTACGGGAGCTGAGTTAAATAAAACAGCTCTTATTGAAGCATTCAACTTTAATGCATTGATGAGAAATAATGATTACTCATATACTAATGAAGTAATTGATGTGATTCAAAAGTATCCTAAGCTTATTATTGATTTCCCTATCCTAGAACAGATATCTATTTTAAGCACGTCTGCATTTACTGACTTTAATGTTCTTACACTTACTGACAGAGATGCAATAGATGGTAAGACAAAAGATGTTTATGCAAATAACATTAGAGCTTTAGGTAATCCTAGAATTCAAAAAGTAGCTGACCCTAAAGAGAATCAAAGAATCAGTAATCTATTCCAAATGCTTCCTTTGGTAGCAGTGTATCAACACGGTGTGGGTTCTACTCTATATGGATTTGATCAAGTTCTTCCACAAGATATGATCCAGTCTACAATGCAGAATGCATCTAATTTATTTAAACTTAACTATTGGAATGATAAAGGCTTAAGTCATGTATTTAATTCTACAGTTAATAAGGAGGAGAAACAATTTAAAAACTTTGTTTTAACTGAAGCAGAACTAGGTACAGAAGCACCAATACGTGCAACATTTGCTGAGGTAGATCCATTTGAAGAAATAGATAATGAACCGTTCTTTGCACCTCAACTACAAACAACACCAACTTTAACAAGTTATACAAATCATTCTGGCGGTGCAATTGGAGCAGATACAGTATGGGATAACATTGGTAAACAATTTGGAATGGTAACCAATAGACATTATTGGATGAATAATAAAACTCCAAATGGTAATGTTGAAATTTCTAAAGAAGATGCAATTGAAGGTCAGCAAAAAGTAACTGAAGCTGCAAGAGCAATGGGTAGAATTGAACCTACCTATCAGGTTAGAGATGAAAGATTGATTAGAAACTGGTCTCAAGTTAAATATTCTGATGCTGTATTTGCAATAACAACTATGTTAGGTGTAGATGCTGAAATGAATTATGGTAAAAAAGCTAAAATTAGACAAGGTAAAGGAGGCACAGGTTATGCTATTGAAATGGCAATACAAGCTGGTAAACCTGTTTATGTTTTTGACCAAGAAAGAAAAATGTGGTTTAAAAATATTGATGGTCAATGGTCTGAATCTGATGTACCTACTCTTACTAAAAACTTTGCCGGTATAGGCACAAGAGAAATTAATGAAGCAGGTAAACAAGCTATCAGAGATGTCTATGCTAAAACATTAGCTGAAACACAACCTACACAGCCAATAGATGATCAAACACAAATTGAAACTAAAGCTACAGACCAATACAGATACTTTGGTTCTATGTATACTATTAAGTTACAAGATGGTATTGGTGTAGATGTAGAAGGTTACAAAGGTAAAGCAGCTGCTAAAGCTAAATTGCTTAATGCATACAATACTGATCCAAATGTAGACCCACAAAATGGTAGAGCATTTAGAGAAACTCCTACACAGTTAGATGTTCAATCTCAAAACTCTGCAGACACATTTGTATTTGCAGATGGTATTTCTATTAGTGTTCCGTTCCAACTTAATGCTGAACAACAAGCAGCACTATACAAACTAGAAGACTTCTATAATAACCCAGGAGCTTATGATAATGAAATTACATTATCAGGATACGCAGGAACAGGTAAGACAACTATTCTTGGAATCTTTGATAAGTATTTAAAAGAGAAGAGTTACGTTAAACCTATCTATACTTCACCTACTCACCGTGCTAATGCGGTAACTAAGATGAAGAATCCTAGAGCTAAGGTTAAAACATTACACTCTTTGTTTGGTCTTAACCCTATGCTTAATCTTGAGGGAGACGCATTAGATATTAGAGATGTTAAAACTGAATCTTTCAGAAAGCCAGAACTTAACAGAAGAGATGTTATTATTGTAGATGAATCTTCTATGGTTACAAATGAGTTGTATGATTTAATTCAGCAGTTCAAAAAAGAGTTAGACCTTAGAATTATTTTTGCAGGAGACAAAGGTCAGCTTGGACCAGTTCAAGATAATACTAAATTAGAATCTAAAGTATTTGATGACCCTAAGAATCAAGCTCAACTTACTAAAGTAGAAAGAACGGGTGACAATCCTATCTTATTAAACTCAACTAGAGCAAGAGAAGGTCAGGACTTTACTTATGTCACTGAAGAAATTAATGGTAATGGTGTAGAGTTCTTAGATACTCCTGATAGATTAAACCAAGTTATGGGTCAGAATCTAAAAGATATGCAGGAATCTGGTAATATGCTTTACTTTAGAATCCTTTCTTCTCTTAATAAAGATGTAGCTAGAATCAATTTACAAGCTAGAGATATTATGTTTGGTGAGGAAGCTAAAAAGACTCCTTACATTAAAGGTGATATCTTAATGGGCTATGATAATATTGGTGAAGACTTAATTAACTCAGGTGACTATGTTGTTGAAGCTGTATCAGAGCTAACTGATATTAAAGTTAGAGTACCTGTTGCTGATTTATCATCTGGATATTTAAAATTCGGAAAAGAAAAAGAAGTATCACTTAAAGGTTACTATGTAACTGTTAAAGATATTCTTAATCCTGATAATTTATTTTTAATACCTCTTCCTGCAGAAGGTAATGATGAAGCTCTTACTGAAATTGCAAAAGGATTATTAGAACTCAAAAGCTATTATCCAAGAGTACAAGGTAAAGACAAAGGCAGACTATTCTCAGAAATTAGTTCTGTAAGCAATCAAATTGTATTCAATAAAGACATTAAAGAAAACGGTAGATTCCTTGCTAAGAAAGGTATAGACTATGGTTATGCTCATACTATTCACAAATCTCAAGGAGGAACGTACAACAAAGTACTCATCTTTGACGATAGTATCTCAAGCCTAGCAGCAGCTATTGCAGACAAGAGAAAGCTTGGTATGAATGGTCAAAAATTAATGAAAGACCAACTCAAGTATGTCGCAATCTCTAGAGCTAGTGAATATGCATATGTGTACAACAGTAAAGATACTGCGGTAGGGGGATTTGATTTCAGAGGTGAGGCACCAGCAAATATCACTGAGGCAGATATGGATACAGCAGCAGTTGCATCGTTCTCATTTGCTACTGAACAAACTCCAACTCCACAGGTTCAGACTAAGGGAGAGATAGAAATGCGCTCAGATAATGTTACTAAAATATTCAGCGGTAACAAGACTGTGACAAATAGAACAAGTCTTATTAATGATGGTAAGTATACAATTAAAGGTTCTACTGATGTAGTTGAGCTTAAGTATATAGGTAAATCAACAATCAATGGTAATCAAGTTACAATCGTCAATGAAAAGACTAATGCAGTAACTACTAGAACTCTTGACCAACTTGCAAAAGCTGAAGGATTCAAAGACGCGGCAGACTTTAGAGCTAACAATAAGTTTAGCACTAACTATCTGAACGGTACTCAGACTAGATTTCTTTACCAAGTATCTCCTGTATCTGCGGTATCTGCAGATGCTGAGGCTACCTCAGGTAAAATTCCTGAAACTAACACAGACCTTCAAGACTTTAGAGATGCAGTTGCTAAAAATAACAACATCTTCCCTAACAAGGTTACTACATCTGCAGGTAGACTTTATGTTCTTAATTCAGATGGATTATATAACTTAGTGGATAGTTTAAGCGGAACTGTATTAATGAAGAATATTGACTTAACTACTGGTCAAGTTGGTTTACCAAGTAACATAAATGTCCCTGCAACTAATGCATACAAAATAGAGTTACTTAACCAAATCCAAGTATTAAAACAACAATATCAATTAGAAGACTTATTAGGTCAATATGGTTATGATATTAAAGACTTGATTGATACAATTCAAAATGCTACTACCAAAGACCAAGTTGATGATGTTGCTTCACTTATTAATGAAAAAATCTGTAAATAATGAGAATAGATAGATGCCCTATAGAATCTGATCCGGAATGGCAAAAAATTCTTTCTGAAACCGGTGGTGACAGAATAGAAGCCCGCAAGAGATGGGAGGCTGAAGAATTTGACAAAGATGATAAAAGGAATGAGTATAAAGAGATAGAAGAAGATGGTGATGCTACAAGAAAAGCTGAGCCTACTAGAAAAGAGATGGAGGAAGACAAGGTCACAAGACTTGTTGAAAACATCCGCATCTATCTAGAGAAGAAGATTAAAGTTCTTGAGAGAAGCAATATTTATAAACAAAAGGAAAAAATCAAGGAAACAAAAGACTTGATGAATATCCTTAAAGAATTAGATGGTATTGAAAGTATTAATGAGTTTGTCAAAGATGCATTTAATAAATCTAAGATTGCACATAAGCACTTTAATTATACCATTAACAGAATCCAGAACGGAGAGTTATCTAGAAAGGAAGCTATTCAAGAGCTTGTAGCTATGCAAGACTTTGCAAATAGATACAGTATCATTAATGAAATACAGAAAGCTGATGTACTTAAGTTCTTTTCTACTCCTGTAGATATTGAAGCAATGTCTGCAAGAGATGAAAAAACTTTAACTCCACAAGAGATGTTATCTTTTACTAAATCTGTGACAGATAATATTAAAACTAAGTTTATTGCTGAGGGTATTCCATTGATGGCTGACTTCTTATTGGATTATAAACCAATGGGTGTTGACGAAAGAATTAAAAAAGAAGTTTATCAGTTACAACAAAAGATAGAAGTAATTAAAAATAACCCAAAGAATTCTCCTGAGTTTATTGCTAAGAAGACTGAAGAGATTCAACAGAGAATTGATACTATTCTAAACTTTACCCTGGATAAAAAATCCATGATTGAAGTTCTTGAAAAAGCTACTAAAGATACTACAATATTTGATTATCTTACTGCACCATTAATTAGTTCACCTGATAGTGCTCTAGGCTTATTTGCAAGAGCTGTAAAGACAGAAATGGAGACAGCAAGGTTAGAAGACATTGCCCTGAGAAAAAGAGCTGCAAAAGCCTTTAATGAATATAAAGCAAGTGTTCCTGCTTTAATGAGAGATAATCCTGCAAAATTCAATGAAGGATTATATGAAACTATTTCTGTACCAAGAACAGATCCTGAAACAGGTGAGTATGTAAGAACTAATGAGGGTAGGATTATTCTAGACAAGAGAGTTGCATTTGTACAGAAGTATGATCAGTCTAAGTTCCATAAAGAAAAAGCTAAGTTCTTTGAATCCATTGGAAAGAAACCAGATAATCTTACTGATGCACGTGAGTGGTTTGCAAAAGTTACTGCATGGTTTGACGCTAATACAATACCTAAACCTAAAGAACAAATTAGAGAAATACTAAAGCAAAAAGAACTTGAAAAAAACCGTGGTCTTTTAACTGAAGATGAGTATCAAGATTGGAGAAGAGAAAATCTTAAGGTTGATGAGAATGGTAAAATTATAGGTTATAAATACGGTAAGGCAGGTGAATTAGTAATGCCAGCTGATAAGTATATTAATGCTAAATGGAATGCCCTATATGATGCAAGCGGTAATCCATTAAATCCAAAAGGTAAGTATCATAAGTTTCTTGTTGAGGAGTATTTAAAATCTCAAGAAAATTTACCTGACATTCAAAAGCCAGGCTATGTTATACCTTCTATTGAAAAAACAGATGGTGAACGTTTACTTGCAAAAGGTATTGTAGACTTAGCAAAAAATAGAGCTACTGAACTTGTTAAAGTAAAAGCATATGATGTAGAATATGGTGTTGACTTAGGACTTGGAGAAGAAGGTAATAAATTCTTACCTGTATACTTTGTTCAACCCATGGCTGAAGGTGATATAAGTCTTAACTTAATGCGCTCTGTATTAATGTTTGGCTCCATGTCAAATAACTACAATGCTATGAATGGTATTTACAATGAGATAAATCTATTTAAAGAAATTATTGGTGACAGAGAAATTGCTGAAACTAATACTAAAGGTATTCCAATTGTAGATTCTATTGCCAAAAGACTTGGATATGATAGATATTTAAAAACACACGGTAGTAATTTTTCATCCAGAAGAGTAAATGACTTTATAGATATGGTAGTCTATGGAGAATCTAAAGCAAGATTTGAAGTTGCAGGCATTGCAGTAGATAAGATTATAGATAAAATGATGAACTTCTCTGCTATATCTACGCTTTCTTTGGATTTACTTAAAGGTATGAATAACAACCTACAGGGTAACCTTCAATTGCTTATTGAAGCTGCCTCAGGTGAATTCTTTGATATGAAGAGTTGGACTAGAGGTAAGAAAGATTATTGGACAACTATTCCACAAATGCTTTCTGACTTTGGTAAGTTTACTCCTGAAAGTTTAATGGGTCAAATTATTGAACAATATGATCCAATGCAAGGGGAATATAAAGACCAATTTGGTAAAGTAGTAACTGGTAGTGTAGCCAATAAACTATTTTCAACAGATACTATATTCTTTAACTTACACTTTGGGGAACATGAAATTCAAGTATCTACTTTATTTGCAATGCTTAATTCCCGAACTGTAAAAGATAATGAGTCTGGTCAAGAGATATCTTTAATGGAAGCATATAAGAAGTATGGTGTAGATGAAATTAAAAACAAAACTGATTTCACTGAAGAAATGAGATTGGATGTTCAGAATAAAATCCATGCACTAAATAAAAGAATGCATGGTATCTATAATAACTTTGATAAATCTGTAGCTCAGAAACATACTCTTGGTAGATTAGCATTGATGTATAGAAAGTTCTTAGTTCCTTCTTATACAAGAAGATTTAAGAAACTTGGTATGGACCAAGAACTTGGAGCAATGACAGAAGGTTTCTATAGAACATTCTGGAATGCATTTGCTAAAGACTTGATAACATTTAAAGCAGGTATTGGAACACAATGGAGTAATCTTAGTGACTTTGAAAAAGCACAAGTAAGAAGAACTATGACAGAAATAGGTTTCATTCTAGCTTTATCTATGTTAATTTGGGGATTACTCATGCTTGTAGATGATGATGATGAAGAAGAAACTAAAAAAAGCTATGGTTATAACTTCTTGTTCTATCAAGCAATTAGACTTAGAAGTGAGACTCAACAGTATTTACCAGGTCTTGGTTTTAAAGATGCCTATAGGATTGTTAAGTCTCCAACAGCTATGACAAGTACTGTAGATAATTTTATTAGATTTACAGATCAGTTTCTATTTACTTGGGATGATGAAAAACTATCTTACAAAAGAAAAACAGGTATTTGGGAAAAAGGAGATAATAAATCTTGGGCCTACTTCTTAAAGTTAATTGGATACACAGGAAATAATATTACTCCTGATCAAGCAGTTAAAAACTTCCAGGCAGCTCTGAATAAATAAAAAAGGGGGTTATTGACCCCCCTTCTTTTTTGTAGTAGTTGTTTCTTGAAATAGTTGGTGATTATCTTCAAACCATTCTCTTGCATCTGCTTTAGTTTGCATAGGTAAACAACCACATGTCATACTTTCAGCACCGGCTAGATAGGCTTCAATTATTAACTTTTTAAACTGTTGTGGACTCATTGAAAAAGAATATTTGAAACAGTCTTCCTGTCTCTCTACTGTGACCAAAATAATCATTACCTGAGTGGATTAAACCACCATCAAAAATAACAAGCCTGTTAAATACATTACCTACAGTGTCTTGTCTCTCAAATGGAGTGGGATCTAAAAATGTCTCCTTAGTAAATACATTACCATTTTCTCCATAATCCCAATCTATATCCTCATTATGAAATACTTTAGAACCTTTATGTCTATAAAAACTAGTTCCTGACTGAGGTGGTGCGCCCGGAGTTAAAAATAAAACTCCTGCCCATTGCTGTGCATCACAATGAAATACTTGTGGTACCCCTGCTATACAAGATTGGAATCTACCGTTAATGCTTGTATCATACCATCCATAACCATCATCTGTATGTTCTGCAATTTTAATCTGCATAATATCTTCAAACTTTTCTTTGATACCATCAAATAAAAACTGCATACGGGTTCTTTCTCCTACAGCACCTTCGCCAGGAAAGTAGGTTTGCATAAGAGCATATTCTCTTACTGCCATTGGATCTTCGTAGAAGTTATCTACTACAAAGAACCTTTTACGTTGGTCTGGATTAACTTTAAACATAATTATATTTATTTCTGTACAATCAAAATTAAAAAAAGAAAAGGGAATAGCCTAAACTATTCCCCTTCTCTTTGATATTTATTCTTCCCTTTCAGGGTCTTAGAAGAATGCTTCATTATCATCCTCATCATCTGAGAAATTAAATGCAAAGTCTTCTTCAGTTTCTAATTGTTCTTTTTCAAAAATCATATGTTCTAGAGGAGTTGGTTCTAGAGATGCTGTAGATGCATTCTCACCTGTCCATTCTTGATTTTCATCTATCTGGAATTCTTCTTCCTCTTCTTCTGGTTCCATAGATTCAATAACTATTGGTGCTTCAAATGTATTACCCATAGGATCAGTATAGCTTACTGTTTCTTCTATAACTTCATTAGATATTTCATCAAGGGTCTCAAGGTTCACAGGGTTCTCAAGGTATTCTTCATTTTGTTCTAATTCTAATGAAGGTTCCTCAGCTTCTGTTTTCTCAATTTCAGTCAAAATATTAAGCTGATTTTCTGGTTGACCATAATTTGTAGTTAATGGATCTACCTCAGCTTCTACAACTGGTTGAGGTATAGAAGGCTTAGAAAAGTTATTAACACTTGAAATAAAATAATGTAAAACACGTTGATCTTCCATCCATGTTTTAGGATGTGAAGACTGTAGTGCAGTAGTTACATAATTATAGAAAGCCCATAGACTACTTGTATCTTCAAATACATGTGTTGGTTTCATCATTTCTGATCTAACCATACTAGCTTGTTCAGTAGTTAAGATCTGATACTCTGCAAACAAGATACCAAGAAGCTGAGCTTGTTTTCTCTTATTCATCTTGATTTCTTTCATTGCATCTTTGTCAGACTTAAGCTGATCATAATACATCTGAGCATCTTTAATCTGACCCTTGATAGTCTCAACAGTCTCTTCATCTGCAGTACCGGTGTGTTTTCTAGACCAGCTGCCCATGTCTCCGTGTACCATAAAAGTACCCGCTTGGTTCACATATGCACCAACTCCACATTTAAATCTGACTTGCTTGTTGTAACTATTAGTCCAAGCAAACATCATAGATAACTCAGGATCAGAATTATAGTTCAAGACATGCACACCATGTGCTATTTGTCCGTCTGCAGTTGCTCTGTAAGTTTCAGAAACAACTCCAAAGCCTGCAGCTGCAAGCTCTGTATATACATAATTAATTACAGACTCATGACTAATAACAGTGTAGCTATCTCCATGAGTAGGTAAATCAACAGAAATCAATTGTGCCTTACTGCACTCTTTAATTTTCTTTGGCATTTTAAAATAATTTAAGTTGTGTAATAATTGGTTCAAGGTTCCTTATCTCCTTGTAGATATTCTCTAGGTAGTAATCATAATTGATATCATACTCACTAAAATCTCTTTCAGTGTAGTCAATAAGAATAGTTTGCATCCATTTCCCAGCCTCAACCTGGATTTCTCTCCCGTCAGTATTATTCTTCTTAATAATCTTTGACCCGGATTTAGATACAAAATATCTTATAGTATGCTGTAAAGGTTTAACCTCATACTCACCATCAACAATATGGTGTTCATAAAAATTCCAGTCTCCTTTTATCTTAACCCCACCACAATAATCAAATATGTTTTGGTTTTGAGCTAGAAAATCTTCAGGCTGGGTACCATCTACAAAATATGCATGTATTGCTTTAGGAATAATAAGAAAACTCTTATTCTTATGTAGAGCCAGGTTATCATATTCAAACCTACCCTTGCATTTAGATTTACCATCTTCAGTAATAGCAATATAATTATTTACATCCCCAAGAATAATCTTACTATAAGTATCATGTTCTAGTTGAAGCTGTGTTATATCTTCCCATCTCTTGCAGATATCCATATACTTATCTACATACTCTCTTGGGATCAAAGTCTCAAGACCATCTGTATTCTGCATTAGTGGAATTGCATTAGGAATCTCTTCACAGATCATTTCATATAGCATAGTCAGACTAAGTTGACCATTAATAGTAATCCTCATAGTAAACTCAGGATCATACAGGAAACTATTCTCATCATTACTTAACCCATAGGTTGAGTTTAGAATAATCTTGTATACATAATTTTTAGGATCCTTCTTTGGAATCTTCTTTCTTTCTTCAAAGAACCACTCATACAAATCACAGAATTCTTCTTGTTCCAAATGTGCTGGTGCCCACTTGTTTCTAATAGCCAAGTTGGGATAGAAACTAGTAACGTCAGACGTTAGTATTACCATATCCTCATTAGACTCATAGACCTTTGTAGACCTAGCACCATGGATACCACCAAGACCATAATCAGTCTTGACACCTTTGTACTGCACAGAATACTTAAAACCACCTTTAGTTTCTCCAGGATAGATAACTACTTCATTAAACTTATTTAGTAAGTTTTGAAATGTTGCTGTCTTGAATTTAATATAAGGTAGAATAATATTCTTTACTGTAATTCTAGCTCTATGAGTTCTAGCTTGTCTAAGATCCCACTTTTTTACCCCAAGTTTTTGACTCAAGAAATGTAGAAACAACTCTTTAGAAATCCGTGGCTCAGATGCAGAGAATAAGTTAATGCCATATTCATCAGTAAGAGTCTTTCTCAAACCAATCTGCTCTTTACTGAGCTTCATGATTTGTTTAGTAGACTTTACATCATTAATACAATATCTAATAATCTCGGGAATCTGTTTAGCTACAATAGTCTCAGTATGATGGATAGGCATATCCATAATGTTAGGCCAATCCATTGTATACTGAATCCATTTAAGAGAACTTCTCTTGGCATTGTTATCCCAGTGATTAAGTTTAAATACATCTACCTGGTTAATCTGTAGATCTCTTGGACTAAACTCTAGAAATTCACCTGCATTCTGTTTACTAATTACATTCTGTGCTCTACCATAAATCCATTTAGCAATTGAATCTCCTGTGTTATGAATAACAGAGTCTTTATTTCTTAGGATATACTCAGTAATCTGACTGTCAAACCCAAGACCATTAAAACTAACATGCCATTCTTCAGAACTAATGTTTTCTTGGAGAAACTCTACTAGTTCTAGGATATCATTCTGGCTTTCATGTACCACAAAGATTCTTTGCTCTTCTGAATTTACAGCTTCAAACACTGCTATGAACGCATTGGAGAGCGTTTCATAATCCATTACATAATGTGTTCTCATAATATATATGTTCAGTTAAGCTGTCCCCCCTTTTATCCACAAAAAAAGGTAGCTGTTGCCACCTTCCCTTGTTGTTACACTCTAAAACAAATGTTATGCATTCACAAAGCTAAGATAATCAAAATCTGCATTAACTGCAATAAGATCAATAAAAGTTTTAATAGATTCTACATCAGAGATATAGTATTCTTGAAACACTTCAAGCTTGTGTCTTTCTTGTTTAACACCTTTAGTACCTTGTGTAGGCTGACCATACTCATCAAGCTTAGGAAGCATCTGTAGTGTATTTCTTTTTGTTTTAGAAATAATTACAAATACTTTGCTCTCCGGGTCAAAGATACATTCTACATAAGGACAATCTGCCGTCATTGGCACTGTTCTAAAACTTGGTTTGCCGTTCCATTCTGAGGCAACCAGCATCATATTTTTTTCCATGTTGGTAATTTTTATACAAATTAACTTATAATCTTTAAGTTTTCCAAATCAGCTACTTTAATTAGTAAACATTCTTTCTCTAAATCAGGCTTATCACATAGTTCACCTACTTGTTCTATTAAATTTTTATCAACATCAAGAATCTCAGCATATCTTTCAAACCAATTTTCTGGATTTAAATAACTATTAATATAAACATAGTTGCCACTATACTGCTCAAAGAAGTTTAGTATAGTAGCTTTAGTTTTTTTGGATAATTTACTATAGTTACCTTTTATTAAATGTTCCCAATCTTCTTTTAAATCAGAAAAATCAAATACAAATACACTCTGTTCTGTATTAATTACTTTGTAATCATGTAGTCTAGTGTGTTTTAATAAAACATTTGATTCAAAATTTTTATATTCTAAATCAGTTCTTGTATCATATAAACATACTAGTTTCATATCCTCAGGAGTATATGTGTCATTCCATCCAAGATAAGTCTCAGATGGAACAACACTTGTACCCCTTTTAATTCCCAAGAGCGGATATATAAATATCTTGGACTTTTGAAAGTATTTCTTGTAAAGTGTATTTATGATCATAATTAAAGTGTTACATTACCTAAAGCTAACTCATAAGGCAATCTATATTCTTTGTTTTCATAGTGATACTTTATCTTATCTTCTATGTCTTCAAAGTCAGCTAACCATACTTCTAAAGTTTCTTTGCTTACCTGGTAAGGATACACTTGATTGTACTTGTCAATTACAATAAATGTAATTACAATGTTCCACTCAGCTGGGTCTGCTAATTCTTTAATAAAATTAGTCCAGGCAAGCTTGTGATAGATAGCAGCCTGAATCCAATATTTATAATAACTTACTGACTCTGGAAAAGAAGCAATATCTTTACCTGTTGTCTTTAAGTCATTGATAAACAATGTCTTAGTGTCATAATCCATCACAACATTATCTAAGATTCCCTTGTAACCAAATGGTAAATGATCCTGATTAATACTAATCATATGCTCACTAAATGTTTTTATGTGAACATCATTTGGAGTTTTATCCAATTGTAAGAGAGATCTTACTGCTTGATTTGACTTCAGTTCAATAACAGACTCTTTACAATTTGCAAGAGTTGTTGAATCAACTACTGTCTTGTCAAGACTTTGTTTTAGAAAATTAAAGTATGCTTTGTTTTCTTCTGTGAGAACTTTATCTAATCTTTGAGTATCTGTTTTAAGAGACTGATATAGATTTGCTATAAGTAATTCTGAGAGTATTTCTTGAGAGTAATCATTCAAAGATAGTGTATCATTTCCAATTGTGCAATGATATTTAAAAATATTATCAATAATTTTTCTTTGGCTATCAGTTGGAAACTTGCCAGGCATGCTGATAAAATCTCTCTCATAGTTATCAGGCTCAAATAAAAGGCAGTGTAGGACACGCCCTGCTACCAGGTGCGCGTCCGTACTGTCCTCTCTTTGGTTGAGCACATAATGACTGTAAAACATTCTAGGTGAGAACAATAGCTTATTAATGCTACTGTAGCTAAAATAGAATTTGTTTTTGTAAAATAATTCTAGTTCATCAGAACCAGTCAATGTCAGTGGACTCATTTGTTTCTATTTGATGGTTAATTGATTCAGGTTCTGGTTCAATAGTATTTTCAAGCTCAACTAACTGTTCTTTTAGATCAGCTCTTTCAACTCTTGTAATTGCTTCCTCTAAAAGTTCATCTTCTATTTGCTCTTCCATATACAATGAAGCCATTGCTCTTTCTTCTTCCTCATTCTCAATTTCTCTTTCCGGAAGAATATTAAATTCAGTTACTGAAGCAACTTCTTTAGAGTCCTCTTTATATTCTATTATACCAGTATAAGAATTATTAATTGCTGTTTGAACTTCTAGAGTAGGAACTATTGCACTTACACTAAATGTAGTGCTATGAGCAATATTTCTGATAAACCAATCAGCTCTTTCTTGGAGTAAAACATGATTCCAATCTTTAGTAAGCAAGCCTAGCTCTATTAATTTCTTAGCTACTCTATCTGGATTTAACCAACCAATCTCTTTTACCGTTATACTGAAATAACTAACCATAGACTTAAAGTTCACATGATTTCTAGTATGACATTCTGAAATTCTACCAGAATAATCTTCAAGAAGAAGCAATAGATACAAAGCACTGTCTATATAGTTAGAGTTTGCCATAATCTCCATTGCCATGATATGATTATCCTGGTCAGAACTTTGAAACATCTTAACCAACTGCTGATATACTTCAGGAGTAATAGTAACTGCATCATCACCATTAATCATAGCAAGTAACTCTGATTCATCAAAGATTGTTTTATTCTGAATATCATCAAGAATATCTTTATATTCATCTTCAACAAAATGAACACTAGAAGAATAACCTGATAATGTGACAAATCCTTTGTCATTCATATCCCTTGCTGTACTATACTCAATGTATATTTTTTCTGGATTACATGCTGCTATTGCTGTATCATACTTATCTGTGTAATACATATCAAAACCCATATGAGGTTTTAACCACTCTACATATTTAGTAAACTCTTCTGTTTTAGCACTATGCAAATAACGTCCACATGTAATTTTATTTATAGTAGCTCTACCAGAAATGATAACATTAGCTCTCTCAGCATCTCTAACTACTTTTACTCCAAGATTCAATGCTAAATCTTTAAGCTTAACCCTAGGAATATTAACTCCCGGCATTAAGAATATGCTATCTCCTTGTGCAGGAACATATCCTTTACTTACGGTATAAATATCATTCTTATTATCAGGTATACCATAAAGTAAATCTACATCTAGTGTATCACCGTCTCTATTACAAATTATAATTTGTTCCATAATATAAAAATATAGGGGGCTATTACACCCCCTGGTTAATTACTGAATTGCCATTTTTACTACAGCAGTATCCGCCATTAAAGCAGAGAACTTAACTTTGTTACCGTTTACAATCTCCTTGACCATATAATATCTCAAGTCATTTGTAAAGCCATCAAACTCAGTAGTAACTTTAGCTAGTCTGTCAATCATAGCTTTAGGAACTGAACCTTTTTCAGCTACAGTAAGTGCATAGTTAATTACACGAGTTGCAATTACACTAGAAAGATCTGCACGGAAGTCATCTCCTTCACCAACTGAAGCTAACAAAGCACCTTTTACATATGCTTCATCTTTAGTAAGCAAATCTTCCGGGGAAATCATCTTGTCAAGCTTGTTATTGATAAACATAGTAAACATGCTAGAGAAATCTGTACCAACAGAACCCTCACCAATCATCTGAACAAGAGGTAACTCATCTTCAAACTTTGGAATAGAACTAATACCATTAAAGAATGTAGTAATAGATCTTGGATTAACTCTCTGAGTTACAAGTTCTGGGTGCATCAACATGAAGTTGATACATCTGCCATCAATAGATGCTTTCTCAGCCCACTTAGCCCACACGTTGACATCATACTTCATCTCAACAGAGATAAATCTTGTCTTCTGAGCTACGTCAAGACTGGTTACATTATAGTCACCATTGTCTGGATTAGTAGTCAAGATAACATGCCAGTTCTTTGGAAGCTTCCATGATACATATTCTTGGCGGTCCAAGATCTCCATGGTAGCTTGCATAAATCTGTGGTCAGCACGAGTATAGTCATCTAAGATTAGGAAACCACCCTCACCTTTACCTTGAATCCACTCAGGAGCAGCATGAGACATTCTCTTATCTGCTACAGTATAACCTGCTTTCATCGCAGCTGGTACTTGAGCTTCAGTAATCCATCTTTGTTTACCTTCTTGGTTCTTTACTAAGAATTCTTTAACAGGAAAACCAACAAGGTCACCCAACTCCTCAATCTGAGATAGATTAAGTTTTACTACTTCCATACCAAGTTCTTTACCTAACTGCAAGATTGCAGAAGTCTTACCAAGACCAGCATCACCCTCAATATTAATAGCCACAGGAATCTTTCCTTCAGACTGAATATGTTGATTGTTTTTAACCATGTGACGGATAAAACCTTTTAACTCATCTACGTTCAATTGTACTGTATTCATAATATTTGTTTTTATAATTCTAACTTAATAACTTGGCCCTTACACCTAAATCCATGTGTAAGAGCTTTTCTAACTGTGCCTTCATTGGCATTTAATAATAGTGCAGCTTCTTTAATACTTGATACAACAGTTGTTTCAACTCCATCAAATATGCTAATCTTCTTAATTGAATATGGTTTTCTATTTCTCTTAGAAATACTTGATATAGCATCAAACTTTTCCTTTCTCCATTGAAAACCACTAGAAGATTTATAATTTCCACTTGCAGCATCTCCTATGGACTGCTCATTACCGTTAACAGCTAATGCAGCTTCCCTTATACTATTGTACTCATTTACATAACAACCATCTAGGGTATATTGATATACCTTAATTGAAGCATGATTGTCCTTACCTAACCTTTTATTAGTGTTAGCCATTCTCAACTTTTCTTTTGTAATTTCACTTTTTATTCTACTTATAGGATCTCTTTCAGCATTGATATCACATTCATAATAATTAATGTAATGTACTTCTCTCTCAAGATAGTTCTCACAAAATTCAATAACAGTAAAAGTCATTTCTTCTTTATACAAATTATAGACTCTTTGAAGAAATTCATTGTAATGATTACCTCTCTTTAGAGAATTTAGATGCTGTTTATACCTAGAGTATATATCAACACTGCTACCCACGTATCTATGGGAATTTGTACTTATGATATACACTCCACACTTCTTATGTATATCCTGTTTTTGATGTTTTAATTTCATATACAAATATACATAAAAAATGTGATTAAGTAATAAAATTGGAATTAAAGTTCAAGTCTGATAACCTGTCCTGGAAGGTCTTCATTCATGCTTGATTGTTCTGACAAAACCCACAGAACTCTATTCTTTGGTTTTACAGATGTGTAACACTCACCGTCAGTAAAGTATACCAGGCTTGTATACTTTCCAATGTTTGCATTGTAATAGTCTAGGACGGGATCAAATTCAGTCCCACCTCTTCCATGTACTTTAAGATCATTCTTGCCCTTGTAAGGCTCAATAGACCGGATACTTGTATCACATTGTACAATAGTGATATCTACTCCTGCTTTATGAATATGATGTATCTCATTCATAAACTCAGCAAGTTCATCATTACTTACAGATCCAGAAGTGTCAATAGCCAATAGCATATGCTGCTTCATCTTGATCTTAAGACCAGGATTATCTTCATATCTATAGTTCTCTTTTCTTCGGATCTTCTTAGTAAAGATTTTAGTACTTGTACCAGTGAATCTTCTAAGATATCCTTTCCAATCAAATTTAGCTTTGACAACTTCATCTAGAACAATCAGTCCTTCAATTTCTCCTGGAACATTACCACGTTTCTTAATGGTCTGTTCTTTGGCATCTTTTAGAATTTTCTGTACTTGTTTCTCAATAAGTTTCTTCTCAGCTTCAGACATGTCTTCAAACTCTTCCCATGTAGAATGATCTGGTATGTCTCCACTTGCAATGTTATCAAGTAGTTTATCCATTTCTTGATCACCACTTGTACCATTCTTATCCTTCTCATCTTGAAGGCGGAGAAGCTGGTCATAGTAATATCTACAACCAGCCTTTCTATCTAGTTGAATGTCTGTATAGTCATCAATGTTGATACCTCCTTCTGGCAGCCAAGAGGCTTCAATATACTGATTAATTTCCATATCCATGGCAACATTTGCAAGTTTTTTGTTGCTAAAAGAACCAAAACTTACAAGGTGACCAAATGCAATATGGAGTAATTCATGTTTCAGTAAGCCTGTCTTATGATCATCACTTAGACTATTCCAGAATTCTTCATTAATAGCCAATTGATAATTAATATTCTGCTTACTTACACCTGCAGTAGGGAGATCTTTTCTCCATACTTTATTCAACATAATGAGAAAGAACCCGTAATAGGGCTCTTTCAACATTAGTTCTTTACTAATTTTACTAAGACTCCGTGCTTTGTCCATCATCTTTAATTTTCACATCAATGCTTATTTGATTCATATCATAACCTATCTGACCCAACATGCTTGTTAGATCTCTGACAAAGTTTTCTATGAATAGCTCAACCAAAAGCTTATCGGCTTTGTATGTAGTTAATAATCCTAGTACTCTTGCACTAGATAATGACCCTATCTGTTCAGATATAACGGGTAAAACTATCTTATAAGATTTTGGTGCTTGTTTACCCCAAACTGTAGAATCTTTTTTAGAATACTTATATAATACAATTAGCTCTGCTATACTCAAACCACTGTTCTCTATTACTTCAAAAGCAATAGTATGGTTATCTGCATCACTAGAGTTAAACATAGAAATCAGATTGTTCAATTCAGCTTTACTTAGTTTCATTAGTCTTCAATTTTAAGTGTCTTAATCATCCATTCTGTGGGTTTATTAATATTATCAACCCACTCTTTTGCACTTGGGATATATCCATTGCAGTCTTCTTTTACGTGCTGCTCTCCAATATATCTTACGTACACTTTCTTACCATCAGAGTTTTCAATGATCTGGCCAAAGATCTTTTCACATTCAAATATGCCCTCACTGTGGTGACGGAACATTCTGTGTTTACTATGGCCAATCCAAGCCTTTGTAGCATCAAACCACTCATGGATCTCTAGATAGTCTAACCAAGAACCACCAAACTTTCTAGCTGATGATTTTGCATGTTCTACAGGATGTGACATTAGTCTAGAGATTTATTTATTAAGGATCCTTCATGTGTATATGTATCAACTTCAGTAACTCTAATATTATTCATTACATCATACTTACCAGATGGTACTAGAATACACATTGTACCATAACCACCTTCATTATTCCACCAATCTTCTACATCATTTAGAATCTTTTCCTCAGCAAAATTTTCAATATCAGAAGATAAACCAGAATCAAGATTTCTTAAATACTTAGCTCCTTCTTCCCAAGAATTAAGAGATCTAAGTTTATCAAAAGCTTTTTCTTCATCTTCAGGAAGTTTATCTGTTGTATAAAGTACTTCATCTATACAGCCAGAGTCTCCACTACCTTCATAATATATCTGGATACCAGTCACACCAAGGTCAGCCAACTGAATCAGGAGGCTTGTCATCATTGTTTCATTCATAACTATTTAATTTTGTAAAACCTGCCAAGGATATTGGCATTTAAATATTCTTCTTTTTCTAGCACCTCTCTTGTAAATTGGTACTTGGTCTCATGATATGTTAGTTCTGTCTTAGAAAAACAGATTCTTACCATGAACCTTTTAATGGGAACACCATTCTTATGTGCATCTTGTAGCACTTTATTGCTACTATAGTAGTTCTGATAGTTAGGTTTTACCTGGATAGTGTATTTCTTTGCACGTTTGTCTTCCATATTAGCAAGAGCTTTTACTCCAAACTTTTTCTTAGTTGTGGAATAGAAGTTCTTCTTACCAACATACCTAACAGACTTACCATCTATGATAGTTTCCATTTCATATATAAACCCAATGGCTCCTTCTGGAATCTTGCTGTCATTAAATACTTCTCCTTTGTATAACCAACTCATACTGCTTGTTTTAGTAAAGATAATAATTTGTCTCTAACTATCTCTATACCATGGTCTTTAACAGAATCTGATAGATCCTTAGACATCTCAAGATTAATAGCTTTAATACTGTACTTATCTGTATATCTCTGAGCAGCCTTAATACCGGGCTCATCATTATCAAACAGTACAATTATCTTAGAATATTTCTCTTGAAGCTTACCTATAATAGATTCTCCAATCATTGTATTCTCACTGTCCGGAGCAATACATTCTATATTACCAATACCAAGCTTCTTAAAACTCATAAGATCTTTAAGAGATGATACAATCAGCAAATACTTACAATCATACTGTAGTTGATCCATACCTTGAGTATAGTTCTGGATCTTAATAAACTTTTTCTCAGGAACCCTTGGCATATAAATTTTATAGAGCTCACCATCATTACGGAAATAACCATAAACATAGGGTCTAGAAAACTTATAGCTTGTGATAGAACCATCTGGTTCAGTCTTAGACATTGTAAAGAACTCTAGTGGAACTACATTATACTGACTTAAGATACTAGAACTAATTTTAAATTGTGTCCAGTACTTTTGGTCTAGTGTATTCCAGTGTCTCATTTCAAAGTCTACAACCTTGAACTTATCATAGAACTGTATAGGACCTCTTTCTGCAGGTGCATTATGTTTTAAATACTCCTGATAATCGGTCATTATTCTATTAACTGCCTTAAATCTGGCATCATAATTAAATAAACACTTAACAAGTTCTATTTGGTCACCTTGAAATCCTGAAGAAAAATCCTTGAACTTATACTTACCATCATCTTGATAGACAAACATGCTAGGCACTTTATCTTTAATATTAAATGCAGATAGCATCTTAATATTTTGTCCTGTAAGTCTTTCTTTTAAGTTCAAATAATACTCAAATACCCATTCTCTGGGTACTTCTTCCAAATCAGATATTAAATTCCTTGTTGAAATCATAACCAATAAAATATAAAGGGGGAGCGCCTGATTTAGTTTAAAATCTTGGTTAGACAATAATTAATACTAAACTCCCCCTTTAAAGAGAGTAAGTATTAATCTAAACTAAAGTCAGATGATGTCTTAGGTTTTGTAAACACATCATCATCATCCCCGAAAGATTTAACTTCTTTAACTTCTAATTTTTTAAGATGTTTTGCTTCATCATATCTGATTACAGAACCACCATCTTCTTCACCATAGGCATATTTCTTGCCTTCAGCTTTTGGAAGCCACATGTCATAATTAGTATAACCAGTTTTGCCTTCGTATTCTTTACCAGCTACACAGAACTCAAGATACTTTTCTCTAAAGTCTGCAGTCTTGTTGAATGCTTTAACAAAATCTTGGATTGTTTCATGCTTACCGTCTTGTTGAAGGAACCAATCATCAATCTGAAGAGTATGAGCCAAAGTTCTTAAGAAGATCAAGATAGATCTATCTCTCTGAATTTTAATACCAGATTTAGTCTCACCATCTGCAAATGCATATTGACTTGCTTTAACTCTACCAATCTGACCTCTGTAACGTCCTTTACTTTCATCATCTTTATCAATCATGAAACCTTCAAAACCATCAATAGGTGCAGTTTCTGTATGTAACATCAGATGATATGCACCATCAATAAACTTGAAATCCTCAAGCTCAATATTGTTAATCTTCAATACATGGTTACCTGGTGAAATTGTTTTTGGTAGGCCTGTGCCTTCTTTACCCAAATCAGTTGTGCTTAATGCCATTTTTCTTAAAATTAAATTATTAAATAAAAACTTTGTCCCAGTGAAATTGTAATTCACCTGACTCAGTCATTTCTGTTACTACTATTTCTTCATTACGTAAGTGGTCAGGTCTTGCACCGCAAGTTACTTCTTCACTTGTTTTAAATGATAAAATAGTTTTATTTCCTTTTCTATACATGTAGCCAATTGCATCTGCGTTAGCACAGATTAGAGACTTAATCTTACCTGTCAAATCAATATTTGCAGCAAGAACCATCTCACCCTTATCATCTACCTGTTTGTCTTTAATGTGACCAGATAAAATAATATGGGGTGCTAATGTATCAATAAAATCTAAAACTTGAAAGAAAGCTTGTCTTAAATATAGATATCCTGCACCGTTAGGTAAGGACAAGACATTATCTCCATCATAGTTTTTACCCATACTAGTAGCACGGTACAGTTTGATAGCCAACGGCATAACCATATCTTCTAATGCAGTTACAGTATCTATTGTAACATACTTATATGGTTTACCCGCTTCTTTGATTGCCTTTCCTGTTTCAAGCAACTCTTGCAAAGAAGTAATCTTTACTTTGAGAGCTTCTACATAATCAGCACCATTTTCTAAATCAATCAATAAATTATTCTCAAGACCAGCAAATGCTGTGGTCTTTCCAGTCTTTGGCTTAGAATAGATAATTAATCTTTTAGGATTAACTCTTTCTGCCGCAACTTTTTTAGTTGGAAGTACTATACTCATTACTTAAGTTTTTGTGCTAGTTTCTGAAAGTCTGTTGCAATTCTTAAAAGAATATCAGATGCAGATTCATCAAGAGATAATTCTTCCTTAGTTTCTTTGAGCTTAGGAATAAATTCATTTTCAAAATCTGGAAATACAGATAAACTTACTTGCTCTTTAGGAGCTTCAGCTTTTCTTTTCTCATAAAGATTGTAAGTAATCTCAGAACCATCCGGCATAATAACCATTAACTCAGACAATGGAATTGTATAAGCAAAATAGTTATCACCATTAGAGTTAGTACCTTCTTTTACATCATACTCTTCAGCAAAGTAAGGATTAGATTTGTACTTGAATAAAGGTCTGTCTTCAAATGCTGATTCAATACCTATTTCTTTCCCATTAATATCTCTATTAACATCAATGAACTCAATGAAGATGTCTTCATTTCTTTTTAGTTCACCTTCAAATAGCTGTACTTGCCTGCCATACTTACCTTTCTGAAAGAAGGCAGTCTTTAGGACAAAGAAAGGATCAGCTATTTGAGCTTTTCTAAACTTATCCGTGTGATAAGTAAAGAACTCTTTTTCTTTTTCTTTTCTACTCATAATTATAATTTAAGTTTTGTTGCTTGTGGAGGTGTTTCTATTTCAACTATCCTCATGTTCTCTCTATCTAGCTTAAAGAAGCTTAACCTAGTTGTTCCATTCCTAGATTTTAAGAAGTGAAATGCAAGAAGATCTTCATCATTCACTATAAATCTTTCAGGACCATAGAATCTAATCTTTCTGATAGCTGGTTTATTAATACCAAGTACTACATCAGCATGTTGTAATAGAGCATCTGCTCCAAATAAATCAGAATCTAATACATAATTCCCATAGTCACCATCTTTGGATCTGTCTGGATTATCTATATTCCTATTCAGCTGACTCAAGACAAGAAATGCCACAGGATAATGCTTCTTCATATATGTTAGAGCTTCCCCTAGAGCATATAATACTTCAAACTTATCTCTCTGACCTTTTCCTACTTTAAGTAGCGCTGAGTGGTCAATAGTAACCAGAGCATTTGTGTAGTTACCCTGTTCATCTTTGTGAGCTTCCATATAATAATGTATAGTAGCACACATCTCATCAACGGTACACGGATCATATACTACATCTATGACATCAGTCTTCTCAGTTTCCTCATAGTACTGTACACATCTTAAGTATAGATCCTTATCCACGGGTTCCCCCTTGCTCATTAATGTATTGTAATCAGAAGCAGTATTCAGACTCAGCTTTCTGATACCATTGGTTTCATCAAGCATTTCAAACTGGAACTTAAGTACTCTAAACTTATGGTCTTTATTCTCTTCAATAATATCAGAGATTAATTGTTCCATAAATAGAGTCTTACCTGTTCCCGGTCTAGCACCAACTACGGTGATAGTTCTCCATTCCAATCCATCACAGAAGGCATCATTAAATTTGGGCCATGAGCTTTTGAGTGATTTTAGCTCACCAGATCTTCTAGCCTTCATCTTAAGAAGGGCTTTTCTAAGAGCGTCTCTCTCACTCACAGGCTTCAGAGCCCGGGCACCGTTATATAATTCCGCCATAATAAAGGATTTATTCTGTAAATCTAAGCTTCATATCATTATAGATATAATGTGAAAAGCCTACTATAAACTCAATTGCCAAGAACTGCAAGATATTCATATCTACAAGAACAGTCTTAACTAACAGCCAGGATGCTAAAGTACCTATAGCTGCAATAAGAAATAATTTAAATCTAATCATACAATCTTTTCTTTAAAAAATACAGGTGCTTCATAATCATCTTGTGAAATCATATCACAGTAAGTTGCTAGAGTAGAATCCCAGGTCTTATCTGTACTCTGTTTTCTAATAAAGTACTGTGAGTTACGCATGTAGTTGTACCTATTAATAGAATACTCCTCTACATATTTCTCAGTAGCTTGAACAACTGTTTCCCAAGAATAGTCAAATGTTTCAAAGAACCATCTGAATGCATTTTCTAGACTCTTTACATTAACTCTAGCATAAACACCACTTGGCAACTTACTTGCCGGGAAACATTCATTGTAAGTTTTAATGTTGTCTAGAAACTCATCCCCCATAAGGTTTTTAGATGTTTTCTTCTTAGACTTCTTGAAATAGCTCTCAATTTCTTGTATAAATTTAAGGCTATTCCCTGACAATTCCAAGGATTCTGTAAGGTTATTACCTGATTTTAATTTGGTGACCTCAATAGAAGCATTTACCAAATTACTAGGTACAATCTTATTGTGTATACAGTACAATACATAGAATGCATTAGGACTCAGCCCTGCTTTCATTAGTTTGTTAAATACTTCTTGCATTACCAGTGAATTGTGTAGTTATATAAATGTTTAACAGTGGTTTGTACCTCTCTAAAGACACCTTTAGAATCCCATTTGCTACCATTATATGCAGCACTTGCAGGGTGAGAGACCATAAATTTAGTACAATTTTCTCCACACATATCTGCCCACTCCTGAGATTTTTTACCCATAAAGACATAAACTAGTCCCGGATGAAAGTTCTTAAAGTAATCAAATAAGTATGCTGTAAGTGGAGCCCAGAGTTCATAGTGTTTACCAATCTTACCAACTTCAGTTGTAAGAGCAGTATTAAGCAATAGTACACCCTGATTAGACCATCTCTTTAAATCCAGGGGTCTATCATAGAATGGATACATCTTCTGTGCTTCATCTAAAATAAATCTCAGAGAAGGTTGTTCTTTTTCAGATTTACTACAACTAAACGCAATACCATCTGCTACACCAATGGTTGGATAGGGATCTTGTCCAACTATTACAACTTTTAGTTCATCATAAGGACATTCTTCAAATGCTCTAAATATATCTTTAAGAACCGGAGTAAATCTTTGTCCATTATTAGACATGTTGTACAAGTCAGTTAGAATTTTCTCAAACTCTATACTAAATATAAAAGGTTTAAGAACTCTACCCCAACCACTGGGTTCAAGTTTATTAAATATTTTTTGTTTATAATCATCAATGTCTAATATATTATTCATAATGGTGTATATTTGTATAAAAAGTATAATATAATGGCTACAGTTAAAGAATTAAAAGATGATGCATTAATAAAAATTGAAGTAAATAAAAGCTTCTATTTTATGGTAAAGAATGCTCTTTTCTTTTTATTTAGAAATATGGATATTAAGGAAGAAGATAGAGAAAATGTTCTTAAAGAACTTATGACTAAAAACTTCAATGATATGACTCATTGGGAGCAATCTTTTTATGCAATTACACTTTTACTTGCTGAAATTGAAAGACAAGCTAGTCTTACAGATCAATTTCAAGATGTAGAAATTGATTCTAAGCAAGATTAATATTAAATTCTCTACCTATTTGTATACAAGCTTCAATAGCTAGTACTAATTCATCTTTACTACAGTCTGCAAAAGACTTACAGTATTCAGCACCTTCTGCATCATAACATAGACCAGAATGTTGCTTTATAATAATTTTCATTTCATCAAATGTATAGCCAGATTCCTTGGCTAATTCACGTATGCATGCATGGACTTTAGCTAACTGTGCTACAGAACCATCATCTGATGTAAGTCCCATAAACACCTCAACTTGTTGTCCATCAGATAGCTTATCCAAAAATATTTGATAATTTAATTTTGATTTATCATCAGGATAAACTAACTTCCCATCACGTTTCACTAGTTTTACAGTAAACATATGCTAAATTTTTAGTATATTATTAATAGATATGACAGCACAGAAAGGTAACCTAAATGGGAGAGTTAAAGATACTGAAATAATATTAGAGTATCTTGAAAAGTTTCCAAATTCCCCAACTAAAACTCTTGCAAGAAAGATCTATTCTGAGCATCCAACTTTCTCATCCTTTGAAGTAGTATACAATAGAGTAAGATATTACCGTGGACAAATAGGTAAGAAAAACAGAAATGTATTGTATACTGCACAATTCCAAAAAGAACTTAAAGTAGAATTTACTATGAAAGAAAAATTCCTACCAGAGTCTTATGCTACTAAGCGTGATACTTTTGTATTTCCATCAGGCTGTAACTCATTAGGAGTTATTGGAGACCTACATATACCATATCAAGATAATGATGCTATAGAAGTAGCATTTGATGAAATGGAAAAACAAAACATAGAATCATTACTTATTAATGGTGACATGTTAGACTTCTACCAGATGTCATTCCATGAAAAGGATCCAAGAATGGTTCATTTCAAACAGGAAATTGAAGCTGGTAGACAATTTCTAGACTATTGCAGATCGCGATTCCCAAATATTCCTATTTACTTCATCCCAGGTAACCATGAAAATAGATTTGAAAGATACCTTAGAGTTAAGGCATCAGAACTATTAGACATGGATGAATTCAGATTAGATGTACTTCTACATGTAGCTGAATATGGTGTACAGTATATACCATTTAGATCTAAAGTTGTCTTTGGTGACTTCTTAATAGAACACGGAGATAAAATCCCTGGTGCAGGTGGTGTTGTACCAGCACGTACTGCTATAATGAGGTTAAAGACTAATTGTCTTATCAATCATTTTCATAAAACAAGCTCTAGTTCACAAAGAGTATATGGTCCAGGAGATTCTACAATTATCCGTGGTTATAGCCTTGGATGCTTGTGTGAACTTACTCCAGAATATCTAGAAATAAATGAATGGAACCATGGATTTGCTATTCTAAAAAGAAATGGTAACTTAGTACAAGTTAGCAATTGTAAAATAGAAGGTAACCAAATAGTCTAATGTTTCTACCAGTAGAATTTCAAGATCAAGATGGCCCATACTTTGAGCATCTAAATGTTACTCACATAACAAGAATATCTTTTATTAATCCAAGAAATCCTGATGCAGGTGCTAGAATTCACCTAAGAACAGGTGATGTTCTATCTACCAAGATGCCATTTGATCAACTATCCCAAGCTATTGATGAAGCCTGGGAATCTGCTGCTTGTCTTGTACTTAGTACTCTTCTATCTGAAAAAGCTAAACTTGTACCTGGTAACCTACGCTCTGAAGAAAAGAATCAACTTCCTGAGGAGTTTGAAGCCTAAAATGATCAGGCCATTCTAAATTTGTAACATACCAGTTATCATCACTTACCATATCACTGTCTACTGAACAGAGAGTTAAACCCTCAAATACTTCAAAAGTATAATAATAATAATCATATCCATTTTGACTCTCTAAGTCCTTGATTTCTACTTTGTTAAATCCAAGAATTGTTAAATCATGTTCTGTCATCTGTTAATTGTTTAGCAATCTTTTTAGCTAAATAGGGGCTACACTTATATTTGTGCATCACATAGCCAGCTACAACTTTTGGACTCATAATTTGTATGTCCTTATTCTCTAGCTTTATTTCTTGTACTATGTGTTCTTTTATTAAGTTTGCCATTATTTAGCTGCCATTGTTTGCATGAATATTTCATGGTTAAGTATTTCATTTGCATAGTTTTTAGCAATACTCCAGTATGCTTTATTTACTTTACTGTACTCACCATGCTCTTGTAATCTTAGGTTTCTAAAATTCTTTATTGATAAAGTAACCATATGAAGATTGTCCTGGTCCTCAGACTCAAGCATTCTAATCATGTTCTTTATCTCAACATCATTTATATAACCCATGTGTTTTAGCAACTGTAGTTCGGCCATATATACAAATGGCCGAAACATACCCGCTTTACTACCTTTATGGTACATATACCATAGATAATGTAGATTCTGATCTACACCATCTGTAATGTTATAATGCTCTTCTGCAATCTTGGCAGAAAGTGCTTCCATCTCTGTTCTGATAGCTCTATCCATTTTAATAATCTTTTCTACAATACTCATAATCTCTTAATCCGTTGTACTTTTCCTAACACTTCTGTAGAATTGATTATTTTAGGAAATTGATATATGACTGAGCTGCTCTCTTAGTGTCATATGCTACATCAAATCCTGCATTGTTCTTTACTGTCTTCCAGAAAATCCAGAAAACTCTTTTCTTTACAGTATACTTGGTCTGAAAACCATGTGTTACTTCTACAATCTTGTAGTCTTTCTTTTTATTCATCAGTCTAGGTTTAAGTTGAATTCTTCTAATATTTCTCTAAGTGTTGTTCTAAGTTTTTCAGCTAACTCTCTTTCTTCTTCAGTAGCTTCTATTTTACCAACATAACCATATTTGGTTATCTCACGTAGTTTTTGATCAAGATCCCAAACAGCACCTTTCCACTTGTAAGCATCAAGTGCTGTTCTAGCCTCATCTTTTTCTTCATAAGAGTCAAACTCTAGTATTATCTTTCCCATCTTTTACATTTTTCCAATAATAATCACATGACTTAGTGTCCTCATCATACTCAAAGTTAGCATAAGTCTGCATAAATTCACTTGGTGTAGCATTATATCTATAACAAGTTTCTTTAAGTGGACACTCTTCATTAACACACATACTAATATCTGGCATGACTATAATATTACATTAAACAATATGTGACCAAAGCCAATTCCGGCTAAAAAGTAAACAAGATTGTTTACCCATTTTGGATAGTTTTCCATCTTTCTATTTTGTTAAGGAGTTTGTAATGTAACCAGAAAAACATATAAGTAAATATTCCTAAGAAATTATACTCTATATCATCTGTGTCAAAGTTTCCGTGTATCTTTCTACCTACAAAATCATTAGACAACTCTTGAGTAAATTCTACAAATACCCCAAACATAAATAATATCCCAATACTTACTAAATAAGTAAAAGAACTTCTTTTAAATAATACAACTGATAAAAACATTGATGCAAAAAAGTAAAATGCAAAATGTAGTTCTTTATCCATACCTGCAAAAATACTAGGTAGTTTAATCATAAATCCAGTGTAGCTAATAATAGCAAACACAATAAGGTATTTTATCATAATATATTAAAAATTGTTTGTAAAGTAAAAGCAATGATACCTATAGTGATAACAATAAGAATTAATATAGCACCAATAGCATTCATCTCCGCTCTGCTTTTATCTTGTCGGGTTGGTTTATATTCTTTTTGTTTCATCTTATTCTGATTTAAAGGTTACTTTTCTAATAGTATTAGGATTAATGAAACCCAGAATACAACTATTGCTGTGAGTCCAATGACTCCTATGAGCATATATCCCATCTTATTCTGATTTATTTAGTTCGTGTTTTTGTTTTAGTGATTGAATAAAGCCATTTATTTGAAATTCTTCTTTCCAAAGCTCCATACCTTGCCCGAATAAAATTGCTTTTCTAACATCTTCCTCACTATAACTTCTTTTCTGTTGCCATTTAGCACCATTAATAAAACCTATAATAAAATCTGTGTCATGTTCAACTTCTGAACTTGGTAGGAATGACAAAGCAACTTCTTCAAGTGTTTGTTTTTTCATTGTTCTTATTGTTTAAAGGTTTTGATTACAATCCGTTCTTTGGCAACTATATCCACCAACTTTTGGATGACCACACCTGCATTGTTCTTGTTGTTTAAAGGTTTCATCCCAATACTCTTCA
>Ga0209353_10000022_pt1 | contig 95957 bp, 159 predicted proteins | sample LauGreSpBDMM15SD_2_FD_187561 | JGI IMG/M metagenome (GOLD analysis project Ga0209353, IMG submission 187561) | Freshwater lake microbial communities from Lake Michigan, USA - Sp13.BD.MM15.SD (SPAdes) (version 2) | ecosystem: Environmental > Aquatic > Freshwater > Lake | place: Lake Michigan... | reverse complement strand
AAAACGGTTGACCACAGGCTCAAAGTGCAGTATAATAAACACTTAAACAGCAAAAAGGAGTTAACCATGTCAGCATTAAACACATACTTGGTCCGTAAAAACGCTTATGGTACAATCTTTGGTGCCAAAGAACTTACCCTGAACAATGCCACTGACCGTCAAAAGATTGCTGATTCAATTGATAGCGATTTGAGTCCTGAGAATTTATCTTGTGATGGTGAATTGCCCCGTAGTCTTGTGCAGAAACGCTACAAGGAATTGACAGCGGCGGCCAAGGAATTGCAAAAGTTGGACCCTTCTGTTAAATTTTACGAATTTGCATAATGAAGTTTGATTTTGACGAAGTGCTACAGTGGGCCGGCGCAGTATTAATCATTGCCGGTCACACATTGAATGCCATCGGCCCTTCCATGTATCCTTACAATATTGTGGTCTTTGCCGTGGGCACAGTGGCATTTTTAACCTGGGCCATTCGTGCAGGAAATCGGCCACAAATGGCAGTCAATTTTGTGTCAATAGCCATTGGGATTGTAGGGTTACTAAAGTTGTTGTAAAAATACAACAAAAATAGACTCAGAAAACGGTTGACAGTTGGGCCTAAATCGCTTATACTATGAACATAGTAAGGAACAAGGAGAGCAAGATGAGCAACGAATTTAAAAGCTGGGAAGAGATGACTACTGTAGAGCAGTATGCTTGTCAGTATTGGGATATGCACAAGGATGCATATGGCGTTCGCCCCCGTGGCATCGATACATCCGCTTGGACTGAAGCTGATTTTGAAGCTGAGTTCAAAGTTCTTGGCGAAGCAATTGACCGCGAAGAAATCGCTCGCAAGGCCTCCGAAGCTGAAGCTGTTACCAAGTTTGAACAGCATGTGACCAACACCATTTGTATGGGTGCTGGTACCCGCGAAGTTGCACTTCGTTGGATCATGGAAGCCAGCGATGCCAATGGTGATTGGGAATATTTTTGCTTCTGCAACGGCCTCCCATATCGCTACTTTCAAGTCAAGGAGACAGTATGATTACAGGTTACAAGGCAGAGTTCAACGGTCGCACATACGAAGTTGAACATGGCGATCCATTTGATCGCGGCATGTCAGACAGTTACTACAGTCGTCAACGAAACCCACACAAGGGTGGAGTAGGTGGCACCAGCGGTCCACGCATCGAACGCAACGAAATGAGTCTGCAGGAACAACTAGACTATGGTGCCGGCTACTCCTACAACGAAGACAGTGGCGACAAGAAAAATTGGGACTAAGGAAAATAATATGTGGAATCAACTTGATCGTGAACAAAAGATTAATGAAATAATTACCTGCGTGGCCTTTGTGGCATTTGTTGTGCTACTATGTTTCATGCCTGACTTGACCAGAGGTTAAATCGTGAAACAAAATAAAATTTACCTGTCCAAACGCAATCTACTTACTTTGCTGAGTAAGTTAGAACGTCTTGAACAGGGCGACCAAACTGCCTGCGCCATTGTCAAGTATGCCAACCCAACTGATCCATACTGCAATACCATGGACGAAGTAATGGTCATTGCCATCCCAGACAATGAATTTTATACCAATCGAGCACCAGGCGCCATGCACCCAGCAGATGAGGTAAAAATACAACAAAAACAGACTCAAAATAAACCAAAAAACGGTTGACCAAACAGGCAGAATCCGGTATAATACATACATAGACAGCAACAAACAGGAGTTCTAAATGGCATACATTGGCGCAAACGAAGTTAAAGCAATCCGCGATGAACTTAAAGCACAATTTCCAAAATTCAAATTTGGTGTGCGTAAAGGTTCTGGCAGTTTGTCAGTTGATGTTACCATCAAAGCTGGCCCTGCTGACTTCAGTGATGTGTTACAAAATCACGGTCAGATCAATCACTACCATTTGGGCAATTACGGCGAACACAAATCTTTCTTTGAACAGATCATTCGCATTATCAAAATTGCACCCAGCACCATACCCGGTGGCCGTCGTTGGTTTGATGAATCAGACGCACAGACTGATTACTTCCACACCGCTTACTACATGCACCTTCAAGTTGGCGCATGGGACAAGCCTTACATCCAGACCAAATAATGCAAGCCTTTAAAGAAACCACTGGCGGGTTGTTTCCAGCCCACATCTACTTGTTGGACAGCAACAACTTGGTTGCCTACATCAAGACAGGTGATACAGTTCCATTTTACTTTAAGAATCCCATCAAAGGATTTGACAAGCGTGGTCGCAAGTTTGTAGAAATTAAACCCAACCCATTCAATGCTGAAGTTACCTCAACCACAATAAAGGTGCAGGGTAGTAAGGGTGCAGTTTACGAAATTGATCCTGAGGCAAACTCTTGCACCTGCCCTGGATTCACATTCCGTGGTGCTTGCAAACATGTTAAAGAACTGGAGACAGCATAATGATTGACAAAATTAAAATTTGGTTGTATAATAACAGCATATGGTTATGGATGGATACAATTTTTTGGGCGGCACTGGTTGCAGTTGGAATTTTCTTTTTAGTTAAAAACAACTGATGTCTTATCAACTGGAATTTCCAGCATTGTATGCCGTGACCAAAATGAATCAACAGTTGATTCGTTTGGTAGGATCTAATTTAACACATTATTCAGTAGATGTAAGGATTGATTATGAGCGGTGGATATGCTTCGAAAAGGAATATGGCGAATGGTCGAGGGCTAGTTCAAACAACTTCAAACTTAACCAAGATCAGGAATCCAACTAAAATGCGAATTTCATTTAGACAAAGATTTAGAAACTGGTTGTTTGAAGAAAACGACAGCCCAGACATGGTGGTTGGCATAGACGATGCGCCTAATTTTGTGCAGGATGAAAACTCCATTCGCTTTGAAGTGGTCAATGCCGCAGGCGGTCGCATTGTACAAGTTCGTCATTATGATCGTGTCAAAGATCGCAATCTTACTTCGTTGCATATCATTACACCAGACGAAGACTTGCCAACCGCACTTGCACATATTTTAGCTCTAACTACATTGGGGAAATGAAATGCTGTCATTGCGTGAACTCATGTCAGAATATATTCTGTTTGCATTCGACGAAGAAGAATTGATGCAAAAATTTCAAGTCAATGAACAGGACCTTGCCAGCATCAGCGATGTGGACCTGCTTGAAATTTATGACCAAACATTACTGACACCGGTGCAACAATGATTTCGCTATACCATTTTAAAGAAGGTACCTCAGACAAGATCTGGGGCTGGACCAAAACTGATGATGGTGCTATAAGTTTTTGGGGCAGGAGTCGCGGTACCATGGCATTCAAAGTATATCATTCGGCTTATGAAGTTACCAAGGTTGAGCGGTCCAAGCGCGACAAGGGGTATCGATACATTGGTGATGGATCTACTGCATCAGTACTGCCAGATGACTTTCAGGGCCAGTTGCTTTTGGCCAAACTGGGTCAGGTTAAATTTGCATAAAATGGTTGACTTCCCAAGCCATTTCGTGCATAATAAGAATATGGACACAAAGTTCATATGCGTCGGACAAGCGATTCTTGTTCACACACTCACAGACAGGAGTTATTATGAGTGAAAAACTTTTTACAGTAGCCGGTTATTCAACCAAAGATGGCAAAGTTAAGGCTCGCTTTGCAACAGACATGACACGGATCAAGACCTTGGTCAAGACTGGTCATACTGACATTCAACTTTACGAGTTGGCCAAGCCAGCAACTAAAATTGAAGCACTGGAATTCTTGCACAGCAAGAACATCCACGGCACCGCAGGAGTTGCCGTTGCTGAGGAATTGGCCAAGCGTACCAAGCGCAAGGTTTCTGACCTCATCAAGACAGGCCCTGTTTCCAAAGCCGCCTAATAGACTTTGGGCCCTTTGGGGGCGGGCCAATGCCCCCTACATATTTTAAAGGATGCACATGTCGACTACAGTTAACACTTTTATTATCCATGCACTGGAAACACATCCTAGCCGCTTGAATAAAGAAGGCATTATTGAAGCCGAAGCCCAAGCAGGCAACGACGAGTTCTTTGCTGGTGTGCGTCTTGCACTGGACCCAATGATCACATTTGGTGTCAAGAAAGTACCCAAACACGGCGGCCCAGATGGACAAGGTCTGCCATGGGCGGCATTCAAAACATTGGCAGACAGTCTTGCCAGTCGTCAGCTCACTGGAGATGCGGCTCGTGATGCAATTGAGCTTTGCCTTAAGACTGCAAAACAAACTGAATGGAACGATTGGTACATGCGTATCCTTACCAAGGACCTGCGAGCCGGGTTTGGTGAGAACACAGTGAACAAAGTGGTCAAGAAAATCAAACCTGCTTACATGATACCTGTGTTTGAATGTCAGCTTGCACATGATAGTGCCAACCACGAAAGCAAAGTATGCGGACAACGCCTGATCGAAGTCAAGTTAGATGGGGTTCGAGTATTGACAATCGTGTACCCGGATGGTCGAGTAAACCAGTACAGCCGCAATGGCAAGGAATTGGTGAACTTTGGTCACATCAAAAGCCAATTCGAGCAAATAGCGACTGGCTTGCTGGAGCCCTGGGTGTTCGACGGCGAGATAATGTCAAGTAGTTTTCAAGACTTGATGAAGCAGGTGCATCGTAAGAGTGATGTAAATGCAGAAGATGCTGTGTTGAATTTGTTTGATTGTGTACCGTTGGTACACTTTAAAGCAGGCCGGTGGAATGCTAACCAAACTTTCCGTTCAGAACACATTACAAAATTTGTAGAAGCACACAAGGATACATTGACCAGTGTTCGTGCTCTAGGACAAGAGTTGGTTGACCTTGACACTCCGGCAGGACAGAAGCGTTTTAAAGAGATAAACAAGAATGCAATAGCTGGCGGTTATGAAGGTATCATGATTAAGGATCCGAATGCTCCTTATGAGTGTAAGCGAAGCGTATCTTGGCTCAAACTCAAACCCTTCATTGAAGTAAGCTTGGAGGTAAAAGATGTTGAAGAAGGCACAGGAAAAAACATTGGCAGGCTTGGAGCGGTTGTCTGTGAAGGCACCGACGATGGAAAGAAAATCCAAACTAATGTTGGGTCTGGTTTTACTGATGTTGATCGCGATAGCTTTTGGGGTTCACGGAGTAAAATTCTTGGACAATATATCGAAGTGCGAGCAGATGCTATCACACAGAACCAAGATGGGACTTTCTCCCTCCGCTTTCCTCGATTCCTACGATTCCGCGGATTCGAAGTTGGCGAGAAAATTTGAATTTGACTGCAAGTTTCCAGGATATGGAATGCCGCCAACCAAAGCAGAGCTAGAAGATGATTAAAGCTATCACGCCCAAAGATCCACACTTTGTCATCAATGATGGATTTATAGTTGCCAATCGTGCAGGCATTGAGATCAGTAACAGATGCCCAAAAAATTATATTAGTTTGATTCAGGAATGCATCAGCCACGGCTGGATTAACCCTGTGGCACATGTCACAGCAGAAGAATACATGGTCATGCAATTGAGCAATTAGGAGAAAGAAATGAAAGTAGTAAGCATTGATCCAAAAGAAAAAGAAAAACAAAAGATTAAAAATGACTTGCTAGAAGTGCTAGATGAGATGCGTACTCAAATTGAAGATGGCAACATTTTAGAATTTGTAGCGGTAAGTATCTGTGATGATGGTGAATGTCAAATACATGCCAAGGTAATAGACTTGCCAACAGGCATAGGCCTGTTTGAAATAGGCAAGCATATGATGATACAACAGGAGGCTTATTAAAATGGCTACAGAGAAGAAACTGGTAGAAGTTACCGACCAAGACACTTGGCCGTTCCCGCACCACCCAGCAGAAGAAGAAGAAGATATGAAAACAGAATTGGTATTGGTAGAATGTATCTCTACATTCCGTGAACGCTATGTTGTTGAAGTACCGCATGGCAAAAAAGAATGGGCCTTGGATACAGTTACTATGAATGAAACCGTTGAATTTTCACAAGAGCATCTTGGGGAAACAATTGTGTCACATCGTGTAATTGACGAAGCTGAATTCAATCGATTGCATGAAGAAGATAACGATTATCTAAAAAACTGGACCAGTGATCAGAGGAAAACGCTGATCACTCAAATTGAAAATAAGGAGAATACAAATGTTTAATAATGATGTTATAAATGATACAGGTTATATTACCTATCGTAGTGCCGAGGAAATCAATGACTCAATGATTCGAGTCTACAACTATATGGCCTTGGCAGTAGTCAACTCCATGTTGGTCAGCTATTTAATTAGCTCAAGTCCAGCACTGATGGCATTCCTATTCACTGGAGTAATGAAGTGGATTGTACTGCTGGCACCTATTGCGGCAATCTTTGCAATTGGATATTTCATCGATAAAGTATCTAAGTCTAGCGCACAACTACTGTTACATGGTTTTGCCGCACTGATGGGACTGAGCTTTGGATTTATTTTTGCAATATATTCACTGGGATCCATTGTAACAGCATTCATGGGTGCCGCAGTACTGTTTGGTTCAATGAGTCTGTACGGATACTTTACCAAGCGAAGTCTTGAGAGCATGGGCCAGTTTATGTTTATTGGCTTGATTGCCATCATCATTGCCAGCGTAGTCAATATCTTCATCGGCAGTACAGTGATGCAGATGGTGATCAGCGCATTAGCAATCATTGTGTTCTTGGGGTTGACTGCATACGACACACAAAGAATTCGAGAAGCTGTCAGTGTGATTCATGAAGGCAATGAAGAAGTAAAGGGTGCATTAACTTTGTACATGGACTTCATCAACATCTTCATTAATCTGTTGCAATTGTTTGGAGATAAGAAAGAGTAATATGGAAAATACAAAATTTATACCCAATGTGACCTTTGCATTTCGCGAAGGCGACGAGGCACCCGAAGGTGGTGGTTGCCCAATTGGTGGAGAGTTTGTTTTCAAAACAGCCAATGAGTTGTTTGGCGATAACCGAGTAATCATTTTTAGTCTTCCTGGTGCATTTACACCCACTTGTTCAACCTATCAGTTACCGGGCTTTGAAGAACAATACAACGACTTTAAAGCTCAAGGCATTGATGAGATTTATTGTGTCAGTGTCAACGATGCCTTTGTTATGAACGAGTGGGCTCGTAGCCTTGACATTAAAAATGTAAAAGTTATTCCAGATGGCGCCGGCAAATTTACCAGACTGATGGATATGTTGGTTGACATGAGTGACATTGGGTTTGGTTCACGCAGTCACCGCTATGCGGCTATTATAAGTAGTGGTAAGGTAGAACGGATGTTTAAAGAACCAGAATCATCCAAAGATGATGCAGACCCATACGGAGTATCTAGTCCTGAAAATGTTATGAAATACCTACAAGGAGAATAACATGGATGCAGTCAACCGAGCCGCGCAAGACGCCAGCAGAATCTATGATCAAATGCAACTTAAAAAAGCAGATCAACGGCATGAAGAGCTCAGGCTAGAAGCTCAGCGGGTCAAAGAAAACCAAGCAGAGAATGAACGCAAGCGGATTGAACTGAATCAACGGATGAATCGGCCAGGACAAAATGTAGACAAGATGGCATAAGGAATATTATGGAAACTGCTAAATCAATCTCTGAAAATTTAATTATGAGAGCCAAGAACTTGCAACAGTTTACCGTTTTCCGTGCCCTTAAAGGTTTTCCGTTTTCCGCAGGACATGTTCCGTTTAATATCCGTCATGTTGTAGGCTATCCGATGGAGTTTGATGTGCCGGCCCTAACACAACAAGAGGCCGAAGAGCGGGTTGATGCCTGGCTCAATGACATTGAGAATAATGATGAGTCCTAAAGTTGAAATACAATTTTATAAAGAAACGGTTGATGGATCTATGAAGATAGCCAGGACCGAATTGTGTGACAATGAGTTTGAAGCTGACGCAATTATAGAGTCAGAAGAAGGTCACTATGACAAAGTGTTAATAGTGGATCTCAGAGAGAAGAATTGACATGTTACTATTTGAGGCCGCATTACTAATGCTTTTCATCAAGCATTGGTTATGTGATTTTGTTTGGCAAACACAACCAATGATGAGAGACAAAGGCACCTATGGAGCCAAGTACGGAGTCTTACATTCTGTGTACCACGGACTTGGCACCTTTGCAGTATTTGCAGTATCGGGCATGGTGTTTGCATTGTTTTTAGCAATCATTGATTTTGTATTTCATTATCATATTGATTGGGCAAAAATGAAGTACGGCAACAAAGACAATGCCACTTCGCGATACTGGGCCGAGTTTGGTCTTGATCAACTGGCCCATAGTGCCACATATCTAATCATTGTTGCAATATTTGTAAGATCCGTATAATTGGTTACATCAATTCAAAAGGCCTTTAGTGGCCTTTTGTTTTTTATAAGTACTGTTAATGAATTTCTTTGACAAAATTTCCAAGCAGGTAAAAGAGCCACCCAAGAGAAAAAACTTTGGTTACACTGAGTATTTTCAAAAGGCAGAAAACATGCGAGACCACCTGGACAAAATTAGTCCAACCATGTGTCTGGCCAAATGGTTACAAGTCAGTATTAATCTGGCCAATGGTACCACACAGAGTTGTTATCATCCGCCACCGCATGCAATTCCTCTTCTAGAGCTCAAAGAAAATCACAGCGCATTACATAACACCAAGTTCAAAAAACAAGAACGAGAACTAATGTTAACTGGCAAACGGCCAGAAGGTTGTAGTTACTGCTGGCGGGTAGAAGACGCACCTGGTGGCGGCCCGCAAGGACATCTTAGTGATAGACATTACAAGTCCAGCGAAGCGTGGGCCGCACCTGACTTTCGCGATGTGGTGCTAAAGGATGTTGATTTTAACATTGTTCCAAGATATGTTGAAGTAAACTTCAATCAAGCTTGTAATTTTAAATGCATGTACTGTAGTCCTCACATCAGCACAGCATGGGAAGAAGAAATCAAAGAACATGGACCTTATAACTTTGACTTGCCAGGCTCGACCAAAGTTGATCATAACAATCTACGCAATTTAAAAGTTTCAGGATACATGCCGCTAGAAGTTGCTGTCAAGGACAATCCTTATGTGACAGCATTCTGGAAATGGTGGCCAGAGATTTATCGTACACTACGAGTATTTCGTATGACTGGCGGTGAACCCTTGATGGATAAGAACACCTTTAAGGTGCTGGATTATGTGAATGAGAATCCACATGGACAATTGGAACTAAGCATTACCAGCAACATGTGTCCTCCGGATCAAAAGTTATTTGACAAATTTATCAGCAAGGTGCAGGCCATCGAAGTCATACGCACTTATGAAGACACTGAAAACTTCAACAAATTCAGCAACAACTATTGGTATGTAGACAAAGGCTTTAAACACTTCTGGTTATATATTAGTCTAGATGGTGTAGGTCAGCAAGCAGAGTATATGCGTACTGGGCTAGATTATGAAAGGTTGATGTCTAATACTAGAAAGTTCCTAACTGAAACAAGATACACCACCGTAAGTTTTATCAACACCTTTAATATCCTATCAATTCCAAGTTTAAAAAGCTGGTTGCAAATGGTATTAGATTTACGAGTAGAATTTGGCGGAAAGAATCAAACTGAATTTGAAATTGCTCCTGAACCAACCGACCACGAAAAAGAACATGGCATTGAACACACCAAGTATTTCCAAAAGAAATTTCAAAGAATATTTTTAGACATACCGTTGCTAAAATATCCCAATTGGTTTGATCCACAAAATGCCACTCCAGTGCTAATTAGAACCATAGAAGATTGCTTGGAGTTCATGCGTAGCAATGCACAGCGAGAAGATTACAGAGAAACATTTGAAGGTTTTAAGCCACATGAGATCTTGAAACTTGAAAGAAATCTTGCTATAATTAAAGAAGGCAAAGATCCTGCTGTTGTTCAAACAAATAGACTACAATTTTATCAATACATAAATGAGTATGATAGACGCAGAGACACCACCTTCTTAGAAGTTTTTCCAGAGATGAACTCCTACTACAATGAATGTAAGTTACTACAAATGAGAATAGACGATGCCAAAAAAACATGATGAATCCTTTGCCGAATACAAAATTCGGATGGTTGACAGCACTAGCGACAGCTTCTGTGCGGCCAAATGGCTTAATGCCACAATTTGGTTGGGCAATGGACAAACAACCAGTTGCCACCATCCACTGGGGCATCAAATCAATGCGGCCGAACTCGAAGAAAATCCCAGCGCCATTCACAACACACCGCATAAGAAGCTGATGCGTAAGATGATGCAAGAGGGTACTCGCCCACAGGAATGTGAATACTGCTGGAAGATTGAGGACTTGGGCCGTAACAGCATCAGTGATCGTGTGTACAAAACTGCGGTATTCACGGACAAAGACATCATTGCGGCCGCCACCACGCATTGGCAACACGATACAATGTTAAAGACATTGGAAATTTCGTTTGACCGTACCTGTAACTTTTCTTGCAGTTATTGCAACCCCAGCTTCAGCACCAGTTGGGTCAAAGACATCAAGAAGTTTGGCCCGTATCGTAACATTGATGGAGATGCTCGTAGTCACTTTATCAATGCGGCTGACCATGCCATTCCAATTGCAGACGAAAGTAATCCTTACATCAAAGCGTTCTGGCGATGGTGGGACGAAGGGCTTGCTGACAACTTAGAAGAGATTCGCATCACTGGTGGCGAACCCTTGATGGCACCGGGTGTTTGGAAACTGATGCAATGGTTCAAAGACAATCAAGAGCGAGCAACCAACCGCGCCGATGGCGGTGTATTGCGTTATGCCATCAACAGTAACCTGGTGCCCAAGGATGACTTGATGGACAAGTTCATTGAACTGAGCAAGTTTGTTCCGCATCTTGAAGTTTATACCAGCAATGAAAGTGTGGGCGCACACAGCGAATACATTCGTGATGGTATGGTATACAGCAAGTGGAAAGATAATTTGCATCGCTTGCACACTGAAGGCAATATTAAAAAGACACACATGATGATGACCATCAATAGTCTATGTCTTGCCAGTATCACAGAATTTATGGATGAAATATTGCAATTCAAGCGTGAGCATAAGACTGTATATCCCACAATGAGTTTGAATATTCTGCGTTTTCCCAGCTTCCAAAGTTGCGCCATGTTGCCAACCAGCATTAGACAAAAGTATCGCGACAAACTACAAGCATGGTTGGATAATATAATTGCACAGGATGAAAGAGTACAAATGGGCACAGGACCACATGGTTGGCCTATTATGACTCCAATTGAGCGTGAACAAACACAACGGCTGATTGACTATCTTGATGTCATTAAGACGCCGCACAAGAATGTCAAGGACATGGGCCAACAGCACTTGGACTTTAAAAACTTCTACACACAATATGATGTGCGTAGAGGCAAGGATTTCCGCGCAACATTTCCGCAAGAGTTTGTGGACTGGTATGACAGCATTGATACACCAACACCTTCGAGAGAAGAAATCCTAAGTGGAACATACAGCGATGAAACTGGACATATTCCAGACCATCCGCCCGAAGATCCAAGCAAAGAAGAATTTTTCAACCCGGACTTACAATGAAACGAGTAATACCAATTTGGGAACCAGGTAAGCCAGCCAAGGATAATCCCAATCCTTACTTCTGTATGGCTCCATGGCGCCATACTTACATCAGTCCGCAAAGTGAGCGTAGACTATGTTGTGCCAGTAGAGAAGAGCACAGCTTCCAGAAGCAATACATTGACAGTAGCAATGACAAGGCCTACGGAGCAGTGACTGAAAGCAAGACATCATTGTCAGATTATCAGCCAGTCAGTTTAAAAGAACACTGGAACAGCGACTACATGAAAGATATTCGTGTCAAGCTGATGGCTGGTGAAGAAATTCCACAATGTGATGTGTGCAATCATAATTTACTAATGGAAGGCAGTTACAAGGGTTGGTTTACAGGTAATCTATTCCGCGAACAAATTCAAGCGGCGTTTGATGCAACAGATGAAACAGGCCATACCACAATGGAACCTGTCAGCTTTGACTATAGGTTCAGTAACCTATGTAATTTCAAATGCCGCATGTGTGGAGAACAATTGAGCAGTAGTTGGGAAGTTGAAAAGAAACAACATGACCTTTGGACACCCAAAGACCAACCCTTCATGGTTCCTGAAATAAAGTCTGCCATGCAAGACTTCCAAGCTCGTGTGGTAGAGCCCGAATTCAGAGATGCAGTACAGCGTGGCATCATTGAAGAAATGTATTGGGTAGGCGGTGAGCCATTGATGTATGATATACATTGGTGGACCTTAGAAGAAATGCTTCGTAATGGCAGTGCAAAAGATTGTTACATGCGCTACAACAGCAATCTAAGTCGTGTGGTATTTGGAAAAAAGAATCTGTTTGATTATCTGCCGCAATTCAAAGACTGGATGATGTGTGCCAGCATAGATGGCACAGGTGAAATTGTAGAATACATTCGTACAGGCATCAAGTGGAACGAATGGCTGGCCAACTTTAAAGAAGGTGTAAGCTTACCCGGCGGCCGAGAGCGCATGAAGTTGGACTTGACAATCACAGCACCAGGCATGTTTGCACTCAAAGATCTATTTGAACTAAGCTTGGAATTAGATGTTGAAATCATCACAAAGATTACATTTGCGTTCCATGCAGACATCATGTGGACACCAATGTCGTGGCCCAGACATATTTTAAATCGACACATTGAGGAACTTGTTGCTTACATGCGACCCTTGGCAGGACCAAAACAATGGAGTGTGATCAGCGCACTTGAGTCCATGCGTGATACCAGACAAACACATGAAGAAGCCTTTCCAGAAACTTACAAGTCTGCGGCCCGCAACGGAATGAATTGGGTCAAGCGGTTGGAAACAATCCGCAAAGACAAAACAACTATGGCCACAATCTATTCTGCAGATCCAGAACTGCTGGCATGGTGGAACAGTCTATGAAAGACACAAGATGCGTACTGCCTTGGATGCACCTGGCCAGCCATCCCAATGGCGGAGTCAGTCTATGCTGTCGTAGCAATCATACTGATGCAGTCAGTTGGGCAATGAAGCCGCGCACAACAGAATTGCAGACCTTTGATAATACCAACATCTTGACCATTGCCAACAGTGACAACTTTGTTCGTGTACGACAAGATATGATTGATGGCAAGGAACCCGTTGAATGCGAAGGTTGCTGGCAGGATGAAGCCGCAGGGCTGGTCAGCAAGCGCATGTACGAAAATGAACGCTGGGCACACATTGTACCAGAGCTGGAACAAACAGCGGTATTGACCAAACCAAACTATCGTTATGTTGAGCTAAGACTTGGCAATGTATGCAACAATGCCTGCGTAACCTGTAACAGTTTTAGCAGTAGCAAGTGGTACGGAGATGAAGTTAAGATTGCCAAGGACTTGCCTTGGTTTACATTGCGACCAATGGAAAACTTCAAGTGGCACGACCGTCCAGAGTTTTACCAAGAGCTGGCTGTATTGAGCAATGATGTGGAAGAGATATACATCAACGGTGGCGAGCCAACGCTGATCAAAGCACACTTTGGTTACCTTGAAAAGCTGATAGCCTCAGGGCAAGCACAACAGGTACACCTGGTGTACAGTCTTAACATGATGGATATTCCAGACAGGCTGGCTGACTTATGGAAACACTTTAAACGAGTCACTGTCAACTGTAGTGTTGACGACTATGGTGCTAGAAATTATTATATTCGTTGGCCCAGTGTATGGGTTGACACAGTCAACAGCATCAAGAAATTGGACGCAATTCACACAGTTGACTGGCATGTGACACAAACTGTCAGCATATTCAATGTGTTTAATCTAGACAAACTGGATGACTGGATGCTATATTCATTTGATAAAAATACAACGCATAACTATGTGTTGTATCCAGACTATCTAAGTTTACAGGCTGTTCCAACTGCACTTAAAGCACAATTGAAATCCAAGTACGAATACAAGTTTGATGATGCCAAGAGAAATGAATTGTATGCCAAACTTGACAGGCCTTGGATTCCTGAGTTGACGGTCAAAGCCAGAGAGTTTGTTACAGCGTTAGATAAGAGTCGTGAGTTAAACTATAAAACTTATGTGCCTGAACTGGAAAACATTATAAATGCAGATACCAATTAATATTGAACACAGCTTTTGTGCGGCCAAGTGGCTGATGGTCACCATGCACTTTGGCATGGGTGAGAATCACTCCTGCTACCATCCACCAATCCATCGTTGGGACTTGGCGGATGTAAACATAAACCCAGGTGCATTGCACAACAGCAAGCACAAGATCAAACAGCGAGAAATGATGCTGAATGGCATCAGGCCCAAAGAGTGCAGTTATTGTTGGGACATGGAAGACATTGATGCCACAGCAGTCAGTGACCGCAAGCGTTTTACCAATGAAACCTGGGCCATTGAACGCAGGCAAGAGATATTATCTGCGCCAGCAGACCGTCCTGTTGGACCAGCACACTTGGAAATTTCATTTGCCAACACCTGCAACTTTGCCTGTAGCTATTGCAGTCCCGGGCAAAGCTCAACATGGGAACATGAAATAAGCAAGTACGGTTCATATCCGATTGAAGATCCGACTGTGCATCGAGACAAGATGCACGACATGATACCCGAGGATAATAATCCTTACATTGATGCATTTTGGAAGTGGTTACCTGAAATATATTCAGGCCTGCGTTATCTACGCATCACTGGTGGCGAACCCTTGGCCACCCGTAACTTTATGAAGCTGTTGGATTATGTGGCAGAGAATCATAATCCTGAGCTGACATTGGTTGTCAACACCAACCTGTGTGTGCCAGAAAAGAACTTGGATCTATTCTTTACCAAGGCAACAGCATTGCTTGAAGCAAAGACTATTAAGGGTCTCGAAGTTTACACCAGCATGGACACATGGGGACCACAAGCAGAATACATTCGTGATGGACTTGACATTGTCAAGTGGGAAGCAACAGTACGCAAGGTCAGCACAACATTTGGAGTGCCTATTAGGGTGATGGTTACATTTGGCTTGATGAGTGTGTTTAACTTCAATGTCTTTGTGCAAAAAGTCATTGACATGCGAGCCGACGGTATCGACATCATGTTCAATTGCTGTCGTCTGGTTGATCCCAAGCAGTTTGACCTACGCATCTTGCCAGACAGTTGCGATCAATACTTTGATGCTGTCAATGACTTTGTGCTGACCAATCCCACTGTCAGCATTGAAAGAGAAACATGGGAAATGGTCTATCAGTTCTGGAAGTCTAGACACACCGTAATGAATGTGATTGAGCAGGCACATCGCCGAGATCAGTTTGCTCGATTCACAGCAGAATATGACAAGCGTAGACGTCTTAACTTTGCAGAAACATTTCCGGAATTAGCAGGATGGATTTGATCCGTGTTAACAGAACAAAATAAAGCAACATGGTGTATCACTGCCAACACAGGTCTGGCAATTCATCCAAACGGAAGTGCAACCTTGTGTTGTAAATTTGATGACGGAAGTGGATGGGCAAATACTTTAAATGTTAAAAATAACACCATTGACGAATGCTCCAGCAATACAAGATTTGTCCAAGCAAGAACTGCACTGAACACAGGGCAACGACATCCTGGTTGCAAACTATGCTTTGATGATGAAGACAGTGGTGTTAAGAGCAAAAGACAAAGTGACAATGAACGGCTGACAACGCACATTGATTCAATCTCTACTGATCTAGGAGTATTGGAATTATATCTAGGTAATACTTGCAATTTAAAGTGTAGAACATGTGGGCCGTATTCCAGTAGCCAATGGGTGGATGAGTTTTATACAGTATACAAAGACACACTACCATATGCATTCGACAACGAAGTTAAAAAGTTTGGAATTTGGATCAATGAATCTCGATCATGGCATAACAATTCCAGCAGATTCTGGCCGGATTTGTACCAGCACTTGGATACCATTCGTGTTATTTCAGTGTACGGTGGCGAACCTTGGCTCAGTAAAGAAATGTGGGCCATGCTAGAAACATGCATTGAAAAGGGAGTAGCAGGAAATATTGTACTACACTTCAACACCAATGGCACACAATATCCAGAAGAAAAAATTAAACTGTTTGAACATTTTAAACAAGTAGACATACAATACAGCATTGACGGAATAGGCTCACAATTTAATTACATGCGCCATCCAGCAGATTGGGACCAAGTGTATGATAACTATCTGCGATTGTTCAATTTAAAATTAAAAAATGTATCTCTTTCTTGGGGCATTACCGTCAGCATATTGAACTTTTTAAACATAAATGATATTATTAACAAGGCCAATGAAACTTCAATACTTTGCTACTTTGTTCAAGTAACTCGTCCTGAATGGTATAACATTGAAATTGTACCAGACAATGTAAGGTCTGCATTTATTCGCAGTATCAATGGCAATAAAGATTTGGCCTTCTTTGCAGATAGACTGGGTGCAAGTGCCCACAATCCAACATTGTGGAATAAGTTTGTAAAATATACCAAACAACACGACATAATCAGAGGGGAAAGTTTTGAAAAGACCTTTCCAGAATTGGCAAAATGGATTTAACACCTTTTAAAAACTGTCTGGCTCATCGGCATGGCCTGTACATATCAAATGAACCCAAGCCATACATGCCTTGCTGTTGGTTCAAGCCCGGTGTCGGCGCCACCACCTACAGCGAATATCAAAGTAAATTGAGTGAAATTGATATTGCCACCGGCTGTCGACATTGTATTGATCAAGAAAGTGCAGGCGCAACATGGAGCCATCGACAGTTGTTTAAAGATGTAAATGAGCTGGTCATTGGTGTATGCTTTGACAATCTCTGCAATATCAAATGTATCAGTTGTAATCCCTATTACAGTAGCCAGCACATAAGTGAGTGGGAAAAGTTGGACAAGTTCAATGCTCGCGGGCTCACCAAGAAGTACTTTACCACCATGATAGACCAGGGCAGTGACAAGCTTGCAATGATCGAAGATACTATATCTAACTCAAGCTTTAATAAGTTACGCCTGGAAATTTTTGGTGGCGAACCATTGATCAATCCAGTGGTTTTGAAATTTATCAAATGGTTGGCCGCTGGCGATCATGCCAGCGTTACCGAGCTGGTTATAACAACAAATGGTACTACTTCACTAAAAGTAATTGAATCCGAATTAAAAAACTTCAAGCGAGTATTGATTCAATTCAGTGTAGATGGAGTTGACGAGGTATTTGATTCACTGCGTTACGGCGCCTCATTTGACAAAATGAAAGTCAATGTTGATTACTTTCGAGAGTTGACACAGTTGCACGACAATCTAAATTACGGGTTTAATTTCACTTTGTCTTGGCTAAATGCTGACTCATTTTTGCCTTATTACAATTGGTTGCTGTTAAATTATATTGATACAGATAGTTTGCATTTGACAAAACTTGATAGACCAGAGCATTATGCAGTTGATTTGCTTCCATGCTCCATGCGAGACAGCCTGGTGGCATTGTTACCACAGTCTGCACCCAACCATCAGTTTCAACGGCTTCTGGATCTATATAAAGAGTCTTTACAATTCACAACCAATATTGACACAGCCCTTTTGAGTAAAGGTATCAATGAATTAAAAAAGCTAGTGACTGTTCGCAACCATAATGAACATATACAAAGATTGATTGACGACTACCAGTCCATGCCTGCTGAATAAATATCATTATGAACACTGAATTTAAACCGCTAGAGTTAGCAAAGAAAAGTAGAACTTTTTGCATCCTTCCATGGATTCACCAATATGTTGGGCCACCCGGAGACGTCAAGCCTTGCTGTGTATACGAACACAAAGAACAAATAGGCAGTCTTAAACAAAATACACTGGAAGAAATTTGGAACAATGACGCCACTCGAGCCATGCGTTTAAAGTTTCTAAACGGAGAAGAAGACCCCAACTGTGGCCGTTGCAACAGTAGGGTTGAATTAGAAGCAGAGTTCAAGAACAAATTTAACGATGACTTCTTTAAGAATAATCAAGCTGTCCACTCAATTGTGGCCGCAACCAATCCTGATGGTAGCCTAGATGAACACAAGTTGATCTACATGGATGTTCGCTTTAATAACCTATGCAACCTGGCCTGTCGCAGTTGCGGCCCGCACTTTAGCACCAGTTGGATTGTGGATAGTCGCAAGCTGTACAATAAAAAAGTAAAAGAAGACATCAATGATGAACTACAGTTTCCTGGGCAAACAGAAGAACAAGCATTAGAGGAAATGATGCCACACCTGCCCACAATGAAAAGCGTTTACTTTGCTGGTGGCGAACCTTTGATGCAAAAAGAACACTACGAAGTTTTAAACAAACTGGTAGAACTTGGCAATACCACATGCGAAGTCAGGTATAATACAAACTTTAGTAAACTGACATTGGGCAAGCATGATGTTGTTGAATATTGGAAGAACTTTAAAAATATAAATGTCAATGCCAGCTTGGACGGAAGTCATGCCAAGGGCGAATATTGGCGTCATGGACTTGTGTGGAAGGATGTAATAGCAAATAGATTGCGTATGCGAGCTGAATCTCCACATGTTAAATTCAACATTGGCTTCACACTCAGCTGGCCCAATGCTCACAACCTAATTGAATTCCACAGAGAATGGGTAGAACTTGGTTATATTCATCCAGACAACATCTTATTAAATGTCTTAGATGGGCCAAGCTATTACTCATTGAAAAATATTCCAGACTGGAAGAAGCATCAAATTGAAAAGCTTTTTAGAGAACACATGGCTTGGCTACAGGAACGAGGATGCAATAAACAAACTCTGTTTATGTACGAAACAGCCATTGGGTTCATGTGGCAAGTACGCTCACTTGAAACTTATAAGATCACCAGCTTGCATGACAGTTTGAAGAACTTTAGTCGCATTACCAAGAAGCTGGATACAATTCGCGGAGAAGACTTCTGGATCACATTCCCAGAGCATGCTGATATTCGAGACTACATGACCCAACATGATCTACACGACGAATTTGATTACTAATGAATGAGCAAAAACTGTTTAAAATTCGTCAGGCAACAAGTCCAACATTTTGTTTGGCCAAGTTTCACGAAGCAAGCATTTGGGTGTACTCGGGCAAGATAGCCAGCTGTCATTATACGCCATTCCTGCAGGTTGGCACCACTGTTGACACATTCTACAATCCCCCAGACAAGCGCAGTCACCAACAAAGCATGCTGGCTGGCGAACAACCACCTGCTTGCAACAGTTGCTGGCATTTTGAGAATCTTGGCTTGACCAGTGATCGTACTCGCAAAAGCCTGGCATTTACGGATCATTTGACAGCAGAGGAATATTTTGATCCTGCTTACAACTTTAAACCAAAAGCATTGGAGTTGGCATTTCAAAACACCTGCAACCTGGCCTGTAGCTATTGTAGTCCACAGTTCAGCACCAGCTGGATCAATGACATTCGAACTCGCGGTGTATACACTGGAATCATCACAGACGACCGCAAGCACTATCAAAAGGATCTGAACGAACTGGATGAAATGATCGCACCCCCAGATATGACATTGTTCTGGCAGTGGTTTGAAACAGTTGCTCCAGGACTAGAAAGTATTCGTGTCAGTGGTGGCGAACCACTCATGCACGAAGAAGTATTCAAACTGTTTGACCGGATGATAGAGATCAATCCCAATGTTGAATGTGTAATACACACTAACCTTTGCCAAAAGCCCGTGGTAATTGAACGATTCTTAGAAAAAGCCAAACGATTAAACAACCTGCGTGTCAATGTCAGCAATGAAAGCGCAGGCGCAGTGGCTGAGTTTATTCGTGAAGGCATGGTCTACGATGAATGGTTGCATAACATGGAATTATTATGTAATAGCAATGTCAGTGTGGCCACAGTCAGCACAACCTGTAGCGCAATTAGCCTGCAAGCCTTGGATAAAATGTATATTGACATCATTGCCATGCGCGAGCGCACTCGTATTAAACCAGCCGTCACTATTAATATGGTAGACAAACCAGACTTCCAGGGCTTTGGTTGTCTAAGCAGAGCAGACAGAGACTTTTATATCAAAAAATACACGGCTTTCTATGCCAGTATTCAAAATGATTTACTTCCATTTGAAGTAGAGTACACTGAGCGACTGATTAAAATGTTAGATGCAGGTTTAATCAAAGATAATCAACCAGCTCTGCGGCAAGACAGTGATGTATTCTTTGAGCAATACACACAGCGCAGAAATAAACCTGTTAATTTTGCACAATTTATAGGATTGGTCTAATGCTGGTATACAATTATACAACTCTGGACAATGAACAACAGCAAGTTCAAGTTGAATTATTAGATAATAAATTTGTAAATGAATGGCGACAATACCTGACTCGTACTGCCGCTAGATTGCCAGCCATATTATGGAACTTCAGCAGTCATGGTATGTCCAAGCAGTATCAAGCAGATCCATTGCCGCCTCTGAATCAATTGCACAACAGCTTTGTATTTTTACAACAGCATCTTGGGTTGAATTTTAATAAAGAAATTGCAGACCTATCACTGTTATTAAACGACCCTTACAAGCTGACGCAAGTGCAACTCAACACTTGGCACCGCCATTTTACCACTGTGGCCACCGAATACTACAGTGGCAAAATAGCAATGCCCAATGGGGTCAGTGTTGATCAACTGTTTCATTCAATTCACGCCATCAATCAAAATGTACATGACCTGGAGTTTGTCACATATCCGGCGCTGAGCCGCCGGGCCGCCCTTGACAATCGGTTGCAATACAGCGCATTTTGTGCAGATGCTCGAGCATTAGAAGGCAGTAATGCATTATGGGTCAGTGGCCATGCAGAAGGTATCACTGACTCATTTGACCCGGTCACTGAAGAATATCATTATGATGTATGGATCAATGAAGACATACAGGGCAAAGATCACATGAAGGCCTGGCTAGACGAAGACAACCTATTGGAAACGGATGTGTGGGGCAACAGCTTTATGACTCCAAATGTCATGTTTGATCCTCACATGATATATGCCAGCATAATTGACAATCCAGAGTTCATGGCTGATTATCAAGCCAGTGACAAGAAACTGAATCGCTGGCCCTTGGGCAAGATAGTTAACACAGTCAATTGGTCAAGTTTAATGAAAAGCACAATTAGTTCTATCGTATTAGATAATGTTACATTATGGAAAGTTCAATGAAAAAAATAGCATTTGGGTTATATGATCAACTTGGACACAAGTCAAAAGAATACAGAGATCATGTTCGTGCAATTACTCTGTTTGATATTAAAGTGTCAAAAGTTAGAATTGATAAAAATGACAAGAATTTGTTTGAAAGTGACAGCATTGATATCCTATTAAATCAAGCATATGATCTAGGTTATAACTATATCTATGTCATGAGCATTGGATATATCACCAGTGACCATAGTTTACTGTACGAAATTCATGACTTTGCTGAAAGTAATCAGTATGGTTTAGTGGCACATATATTAGAAGATAAGAATTATGATAAAAATGCATGGTTTAAAAATCAAGGTGCATGGTTTCAAATTCATCCGCAGAGCTTTTATTTGAATTTAGATGTTTGGGCTCGGATTGGAAAGCCCAAATTCGGCAACAATGAGCATGTAAAAGATCTAAAACTTCCAGATTATAATCGTAGTGTAGAAAATATTCACGACGATTACACTCCACTGTGGTTAATGCCAACGGGGCCTCGTACCGACAAGGTGCCATCCAATGAGCAAACTTATACAGGTGCAGTCAAACAAGGATGGAATTTAATTGCAACCTTGTTGTCAAACAATGTGGCCATTGCGAATTTCTCGGAAAGTGCCCGTAGAAAGAAATCATACCTGTACCCTGAAATCGACGATGACAGATTTCAGCGAATTTTGGACGGCGAAACTGGCCTAACAGTTGAACCAACTGGTCCAACATACGCACAACATCAATATCTTAAAGAGACAGACTTTAGTCGAGTTCCCAACGCTGTTTTTGTGTTCAACAATGACAGTATGAGCTTAGAACAGATAGGTTTTTATCCAACAATGAAATTGAATACACTATATGCAGTGGCCGCTGGATTTAAACCTTTTCAATTGTTGACTCAAGTCGACTCAACTGCTTCGAGGGTTGTATACATTGATTATAGTCAGCAAGCACTGGATTTTAGAAAATGGCTAGTTGAAAACTGGGACGGAGAAGATTATATCAAGGCCATTGCAGACTATAATCAACTGGTTCCAGAATTTGACCCAATTTGGATGCCTGGTCGTCAACAACAATATCCACAGGAATGGGCAAATACACTTGATTTATTTGGTGGCCAACAACAATGGTTAAAGTTCTGGAACAAGTACAAGGCACTGGAGCATGCGTATTTAAAAATAAATCTGTTGAGTGATTATGAATCCTTATTATGTGATATGCAATCACACCAAGGGAATAATATGATATGGATCAGTAATAGTTTTTATACGCCGGCTACAGTTAGGAATTTTCCACCTGGTGAATTAAAAGCATATTGGGACGAGTTTCTAAAATCTGTAGTTGACAACAATGTTTGTGTACAAATGGTTGGGAATGATCACACTGGTGGATATCAAACACAGCTACATGGTAAAATACAATATGAATGAACAGGTTGTTGAATTTTTTGCCGGCACGCCCTGGACTTTTAATTTTAAAGAACAGGCAGTTCCTGAATTGGAATCCGACAGAGAACTGGTACAGTGGCTGGTACACAAAAGTGGCTGGCCATACCTGCCATTAGAATTGCCTGGTGCCCCTTATGCAGACATGCTGGCAGAAGCACTGGCATTAGAGGACTTGTTTATTGCACATAGAAGTTATGGCAGTCCAGGCTGGCGAAGCATTTGTTTACACGGCGAAGCTTGGAATAAAACAGACTACTACACCGCCTATCCTGAAAATGCAGGTCGGACAGCCAATGACATTGTGTATAAATGGACAGAAATTGCAGAACGCTGTCCGGTCACTACGCAATACTTTAGAGACGAATTTCCAAACCATAATTATCAGCGACTGCGATACATGTGGCTGGATCCGCAGGGCTACATTGAACCACATCAAGATAGAACAGAACATTTCTTATCTCCAATCAATGTGGCATTAAACAATCCTGACGGTTGTGTTTTTAGAATGAAAGATTGCGGCGATGTTCCTTTTAAAAATTCAGGTAATGCTTGCCTGGTTGACATTGGTAACATACATAGTGTATGGAACAACAGCACAGAGCCCAGGATACACATGATATCGCATGGCACACCCTCTGCTACATTTGATAAAATAGTAGCAGACAGCCTGAGAGCCGCACTTAAATGATATATGACCTAACAAAGATACGCAGAGTGCAGATAGAATTATCCAGCAGATGCAATGCCAGCTGTCCTGCATGCAGTCGCAACTACAGCGGCGGCATGGTAGTGACTGATTTTGAACAGGTTGATCTAAGTACCAACGACATGCGGGCATTTTTTACCCCAGAAATAATTAAAAATATAGAACACATAAACTATTGTGGCAACTTGGGTGATCCAGGACTGGTTAAAGATTTGCCCGACACCTTGTTATACTTTAAAGTTTATGGCAGTAAAAATTTAAAGCAGGTGGTGCGAACCAATGGTGGCATGCGCGGCCCCGAGCATTGGGCCAAGATTGCCAGACTATTGCCCAAGCCCAATTTCAAGCCAGACTTTCCATTCTCCAAAAGCGGAGTAGTGTTTGGAGTCGACGGCTTAGAAGATACCAATCACATTTATCGACGCGGCGTTGTTTGGAACAAGGTCTGGGACAATATGAAAGCATACAGCGAGGCCGGCGGGTATGGCATTTGGGAATATTTGATTTTTGATCACAATAAACATCAAGTTGATGAAGCTCGAGCCCTGGCTGAATCGTTGGGATTTACTTTTATTCTTAAAACTCCGCTGGGATTTGGAGAGCAAGAGGGCATAAAACGATCATTGAATGTGCATGACAAAGACGGCAACTTTGAATATGCAATTTGGCCTCATGACCATGTGGGAGAACGAGTTGTTCCAAAGCACAGTAAGGAATATAAAATTTCAATCGACCGTTTCAGTAATCATATTCCTATTCTTTCAAAATATAGCAGTACACTTGGTAAAGAATCAGTGATTAAATGCAAATCATTTGAATACACAGAACATCAGGAAATTTTTATATCGGCCAGCGGCCATTTATTACCCTGCTGTTATTTAGGCGGCGCCTTTGGACAACGAAATACCAGCTATGCAAGATATCAATTCAATGACAAAATTGATAAAACAGGATTAGATGAATTTGACCTTAGAAAACACAGCTTGGTTGACATACTGTCTGGCCCTAAATTCAACAACTTCTTTGATGATGCTTGGAATAAAGATTCTGTGGAAAATGGTAAAATGTTATTTTGTGCCGAAGTGTGCGGGGAAAAGAGTTCTCATGATAAAATATACGAAAAAGGAATAACAAGCGGCCCAAAAGTATAAATATAGCTTTAAAGAACTCTATCAATGAAAAAAATTGTTATATCAGCATTGTTTCTTTGCTCTACATTAAGCCATGCTTGGGAGCAGAGACCACCATTGCCACTGTCAGCATGTGCAGTACATGCACCTTATGGATTCCCACAGACCGCAGGCGTGCAAACCATTTGCCGTCAAGCATATTTGGTAGGGTATGACGCCGCCGCCAAATTACCTCGGTATGTCACATACGAACTTTTGCCAAACAATGCATTGGGTTGCATAGCAAGAACAAATGCATTTGTACAAGATCAAAGCATAAAAAATGGGCCACACCCAGACGACTATGCGGCCACCGGCTACGATAAAGGGCATATGAGCCCAGACGGCGATCTGTCATGGGATCAGCAAGTTGAGTATGAATCATTTCTAATGACCAATATGACACCACAAGCTGGTAGCTTGAATCGTGGCATTTGGAAGCTGTTGGAAACCAGCATTCGAGGCTGGGCGGTACAATTAAAACAGCCATATACAATTTATGTTGGTGGCGTATACAATGCCCAAGACAAGCGCATTGGCAAAGGCGTTGTGGTTCCAAATGGTTATTACAAAATTGTTATTAATAATCAAACTAAACAAATAGCAGGATGGGCATTTCCCCATGTTGCACCTTACCCTAACTTGGGCAACGATCTAACTAAATATCGTATGCCAATTGCACAGATAATGCAAACGGCAGGGGTAAATTTTTCTTTCCCAAAAGGGGCAGTCGAACTTGCACCTGGACAAGAATGGCCGGTTGATTTTGGTATGTTAACCAATGCAAAACGGGCAAAATGTGGCGCAAGCGCATCATCTAAATAAGGATTAATAAAATGTCAAAATGGACCAAAAACGGTGTAGCAACAACTTATGAAGCGTTGCTTGCTACATTCCTAGTGTACGAGGCAAACCTGCCAGAAGACGACAGAGAAAAATGCAGAGCCGCCAAAGATGCTGTGATGGCAGTTGAAGGTGATGGCAAAACAATCATGGCAGACTCCAATCCAGCTAAACAAGTTTGGCTAATGTATTTTGGCAGTTGGATGGACGCCAATGGCGTTGCTCATGATCAAACACAATAATTAAATTTTTTAATCTAAAAGAAATGGGCTTCGGCCCGTTCTTTTTGACCAATAATCGGGCAATAACACACTACTTAATTGGTAATATAATTATCAAAACGGAAGAATCGCCACATACGGTATCGCTAGACAGGGCACATTGGTAGCCCTGTTTTCTTGACTTGTTATAAGTATTTTGCTACAATAACATGATGAAAGTAATTAATGTCATTGCAGGCCCAGGTGCAGGTAAAAGCACTCTAGCGTCAGGACTTTATCATGAAGCCAAACGCCGAGGGTGGAATGTAGAATTGGTAACGGAAGTTGCCAAGGACCTAGTTTGGGAAGGCCGCACAGTTGCGCTTAGTAATCAAGCGTATGTGTTTGGTAGGCAGATTCAACGCCTACATAGACTTAGTGGACATGTCGATTATGTAATAACCGATAGTCCAGTGTTATTGAGTGCTATCTATGCTCCGGAGGATTACCCCAAAGAGTGGGAGCAGGTAGTAGTAGAACTCTGGAAGCGTTACAACAATGTTGTGGCTTTTCTAGGGCGCGGCCCGTGGTTCGATGATCATGGCCGTGTGCATAGTCTCCAGCAGAGTTTGGAGATCGATCGACGGATTGCGGTGCTCTTGGCCAAGCATGATATAACCTACACCCAGGTTGATCATGGATACCAGAGCCCAGGTGAAGTCTTAGATGCTATTTTAGCGTCAAAGGCCTGACTGGAGGTAATCCGAATGAAAGGAGGTGTAAAATGCACATGAACCATAAATTTTTATTGGGCATGTCTAAGCAAAGGATAGAATCTTTGCTAGTTAAGGTGACGCTGTCACTTTTAATTATATTTGTAATTTTTGCAACTGCGATGGCTCAGCCATCGCAAGCGCAGAGTCGGGCATACACAAACAGTATGACGTCAATCACTGACTGGGTATCTGGTCAGCTTCATGGTTATGAAAATGAAACCTGGGAACACAAGGTTCGCAGGCTAATGAATTCACAACTTGAAGAGGTGGGTGGTATTCGTAAAGCAATCAATGACAAACAAGTGCGTTGCCTTGCGGAAAACATCTATTATGAAAGTAGAGGAGAGTCATTGGAAGGACAGATTGCAGTTGCCAAGGTAACACTCAATCGTCTAGATGAAGGCTATGCCCGCACAGTATGTGGAGTAGTCAAACAGCGCAATCCCAACGGATGTCAATTTGAATGGGTATGTACTGGGCCAGCATCAAACCCAGCTGGATCTCTCTGGACACAGGCAATAGGTATTGCCGCATTGGTGATTCATTCGCCAACGGCGGTGGAGGATCCGACCAACGGAGCCACCCACTTCCATGCTACATACATTAACTGGCAACCAGGTTGGAAACGAGTCAAAGATTCAGTCCAACACATTGGCAACCATGTTTTTTATAGAACTAAACCAAAAGAGGAAAAATGAGAAAATTATACTCAGCTAGATTATTAGAAGTACGGGGTACTGACACCCTAGAAGTAGAACTAGATCTAGGTTTCAATGTGTACACACGCCAAAAGATTAGATTGTTTGGCGTATCGTCGTGCGGCAAAGATAGCGATGTACGCATTGTGTTGACAGAGCTTTGCAAGGATGGACTCATCGTAGAACCCATCATTACCAAAAGAGCCAAACTGGGCCGTGTGCTTGGTTGGGCATACATTGCAAACGAAACTGGCGAACCTACATTAAATATCAACGAGGCACTAGTGGAGCAAAACTTGGCCACCAGTTTCCAAGCCCCGGAAGAAGAGGAAGATGATTAATGTACGAACCAGGACTAACTGCCAGAAAAATAGCAGAGTTTGACACTGCTATATTTGACAAGTATCGTCAATGGGAACTGACATTTGACTGGGATCCATCAGAAGATCCCAACAGATACATTCGCACTGATGGTACTCATATGATATATTTGCCCATTTACAACCAACGCAATAAGCAAAGCCGTCGCAAACTGCAGGACGAAAACAGCTTTGCCAGTCTGACCACAAAATACACAGATGAAATTAATACATTATGGAATGACATATTAAAACCGCAATGCGAATACCTGGCCAACATCACCGGTATCGCTGATCCTTTCATTGTGCAAGCTGACATTGCACGAATGAAACCAGAGTCAGGTAACACGTCACTGCACACAGATACCAGGTACAATCAACGGTACTCGAGAAGATACAATATTGCAATCAGTACCAATGACGATTGTTGGCTGTACTACCAATCGTATGATTTAACAATTGGTGGCACTCGAAATCACATCAGTGAAGGGGAAGTTTGGGAACTGAATAACAAAATAGTTCACGGTGCCGTAAACTATGGCAACACATGGAGAACGCACTTGATCATTGATATAATGCCTAAGAACTATTTTGCTCGTATGTGTAGCCTTTATGATCCGTATGCCAGAGTTCCAAATCCACAAGATAAAAATACAACCTATGATTATGACATCAACGGTAATTTAATACACGAGCCTTTATTCAAAGACTTACCACATTGCTTTCCAGCAAGGACACACTCATTATGAACAAGACAATCACATTTGCAGACAAACTAACTGCATGGTTTGCATTATTAAGCGGGTTAAGTATTTCCGCAGTGGCAGTATGGTACTCAGTGGCAGGACTGGTTGCAATCTTTGCGGCCAGTGTTATTCCTATTATTGTCATGGGCGTGGTACTTGAAGTAGGTAAGCTGGTTGCAACCGTTTGGTTAAAACAAAATTGGGCCATTGCTCCTAAGTTGATTCGACTGTATCTGTTTATTGCAGTAGTAATCCTAATGCTGATTACCAGCATGGGCATCTTTGGTTACCTTAGCAAGGCACACTTGGACCAAGCAGTACCAACAGGCAATGTTGTTGCACAGGTTGCAATTTTTGATGAGAAAATTAAAACTGCCAAAGAAAACATTGATTCTGGGCGCAAGGCGCTCAAACAAATGGACGCTACCATTGATGAAACCATTGCCCGTAGCAAAGGTGAGCAAGGTGCAATAAATGCAAATGCCATGCGTACTCGACAGGCCAAAGAAAGAACGCAGATTCAATCAGACATTGCCCGGGCCCAGGTTGAAATTGCCAAGCTCAACGAACAACGGGCACCAGTTGCGGCAGAGTTGCGTAAGGTTGAAGCTGAGGTAGGACCCATCAAATACATTGCCGCTTTGCTGTACGACGACAACCCAGACGCCAATACATTAGAAAAAGCAGTTCGCTGGGTTATTATTTTAATAGTTGTAATCTTTGATCCTTTGGCTGTTGTGCTGTTGTTGGCAAGTCAGTACAGTTTTGCTTGGTTCCGCAGACAAGAAGAGCAAGAACAATCCGCAGTCATTGCAGTACCTGTTGTAGAATCTGTTGTGCCGGAAAAGAAGGAACCAACCATAACAATGTTAGACTCCGGTGAAACAGCAAATATACCAGAAGATGTTGTCACTGCATATCCTGCCAACGAACAAGACATTGCTGAATTTGCAACGGCCAAGGAAGAAGCCAAGGAAAAAGTTTGGGATCAACCGGTAGAGAAAACTGATAGCTATCCACCGTTTGAAGGCATTAAGAATCTCGACAGTGGCGTCTGGGAACAAACGGGCCCGGCATTTGAAGAACCCAAAGCAGTGACACCTGTGATGGAAGCGCCTCCGGGCACACCTGGCGAAGTATGGGACACTCCTTTAAAAGAAAGTTCCGAGCAACAGCCAGAAGATAATTTGGATAAAATATATAAGGCCAGTACTGAAAAGCTGGCCAAAGAGCATCGCACCAAGGGTTGGTTTCAAGCAACATTTCCCAAGCGCGATGACAAATAACAAAGGTTTATCTTGAACGATTCAAATGTGTATGTTGTCAGTCCCCCAACATTGTATATGCCCGGCGGCGGACTTGCCTTTTGTCTTATTAGTAATGATAAGACCTGGCAAGACTCAATCATTGAGCTATTAGAAAAAGGAATCCAGGATAATCAGTTGACTTTTTATGTCAATGATTCAGTGAGTGTGGATCCTAAAACATGGGTTTGGTATTGGCACATTGCCAACAATTGTAGCATGATCATATGTGAACTGGCACATGCCACAGAGCAAGAAGTCAGGATGGCCTTGGCCATGTGTAAAGAAAACATGCCAGTTATATTCTATGTCAAGCCAGGCAATGATGAATTTATTGCTTTGTTAAATGCCATTGATATTCCTTGGGTTGAAGACCATGATGAACTGATAAAAATTATGGAGTCGGCTTTTGGCGGATAAATCACCAACATTAAACTGTAGCTTCTGTAATAAACACAGAGATGCTGTCAAGGCATTGATTGCAGGAGACAAGGCATATATTTGTAATGAATGTATTCACCTGTGTCTTGAAGCAATGAGTGAAGAAGTCAAAGAAGAAAAGTCTGAGTTTGACGATGCTACCACTCCAAGAGATATTAAAAACTATTTAGATAGGTATGTGATTGGACAACATGAAGCCAAGCGTCAGCTGAGTGTGGCAGTACGCAATCACTACAAACGACTGAGTCAAGGTGATACCGACCTTATTAAGAAAAGCAATGTGCTGTTGATAGGTCCCACTGGTAGTGGCAAGACTTTATTGGCCAAGAAGTTGGCAGAACGGATCAATGTACCATTTGCGATTGCAGATGCCACCACATTGACCGAAAGTGGATATGTTGGTGATGATGTAGAAAATGTTATTCATCGACTTTTACAAAACGCAGGCGGCGATATCAAACGAGCCGAGCAAGGTATTATCTACATTGATGAAATAGATAAGAAAGGTCGTAAGAGTGAAAGTGCAAGTATCACTCGCGATGTGTCAGGCGAAGGTGTTCAACAAGCTCTGCTCAAGCTGATTGAAGGTACCGAATGTCGTGTGCCTGTGGGCGGTGGCCGCAAACATCCCGGGCATGACGCAAATGTAATCAACACAAAAAACATTCTGTTTATATTGGGTGGATCCTTTGTTGGTCTTGATGAACAGGTCAAGAAAAGAATAACTGGTGGCACCAAGATTGGCTTTGGTGCCAGCATGGACAAAGCAGAAGCTGACACTGGTCATTGGTTACATTCAGTGGAGCCTGAAGACTTTGTCAAGTTTGGAATGATTCCAGAATTTATGGGTCGTGTACCAATTGTTGCCAGCCTGGACCCATTAGGCATTGACGAGTTGGTAAAAATTATGTCCGAGCCCGAAGACAGCATTGAACGAGAATACAAGTCCATTTTTATGATGGATTCAGTAGAGTTAGAATTTACTCCAGAATCCAAAAGTGCCATTGCTAATTTGTGCGTTACTAAGAAAACTGGTGCCCGTGGCTTACGCAGTATAATTGAGCAAATTCTGCTAGATATACAGTTTAATCTACCTGAATTGGCTCTAGAAGGATTAAGTAAAGTTATAATTACTGAACAAAGTGTGGTGGACCACACTCCTGTTAAAATATACAAAAATTTAGAAATAGTAGCATAAAAGGACATGATGAGTAGAGACGCACCAAAAAGAGAATCGCAATTTAATGGATCAATAGTTTACATCAACGACGGCAATGTTGAAAAAGCTCTCCGTAAATTTAAAAAGAAAATCCAAGACAGCGGCAAGTTAGAAGAAGTAAAAGCCCGCATGGAATATGTCAAGCCCAACATTGTTAAAACACAGACAAAAAATAAGGCTCGACGCAGACACCTAAAACAAGTTGAAGCAGATGAATTAGCAGGACGCAGGCCAGCCAAAGACGGTGGCAGAAAACGGCTATATTAAACTTGACTTCGTTTTAGAACATAAGTATAATTGTGTTATGCTAGTGCCAAGAGGGCTGGCAACGCACCGTGAGGCTCATGAAGAGCTCACAATGTTTAGACTCGCTATAAGGAGACTACTATGACTAATCTAACACTTCATCACCCGTACCAACGCTTTGGCCTTGGCTTTGATCGTATGTTCAACGAACTGGATCGTTTGCTACAAGCCAGCAATGGTAACAATACTGGGTATCCTCCATTCAATATTGAAAAACTACAAGACCATGCATATCGTATTACGATGGCAGTGGCTGGCTTTTCAGAATCTGATATTGAGGTAACCCTGCAAGAAAACACTTTGACTGTGAACGGCAACAAACAAGAAGACGATACCAAAGAGTATCTACATCGTGGCATTGCCAATCGCAGTTTCAAGCGTGAGTTTGTCATTGGTGACCGAGTTGAAATTAATACTGCAAGCCTTAAAGACGGCATGTTGGTAATTGATTTAACTGAGGTTGTACCTGATAAAATCAAACCAAAGAAAATTCCTTTAATCAAGGAATAACTAAGAATGTGTGGGCAAGTGCAAAAGCTTGCCCACACTAAATATAGTGACTAACACGGAACATAAAAAATGTCAGATACTGCTACCGAAACTATTAACAAGACTGAAAACATCATTGGAGTCAAAGAACCAGAAAGATTCCGCGTGGTCATTTTAAACGACAACAGCACACCAATGGAATTTGTTATAGAATTGTTAAAAGTTATATTCCATCATTCACAAGAAGGCGCAGTTGCAATCATGTTGCAGGTACATCAGCTTGGCAAAGGCACAGCTGGAATTTATTCGTTTGAAGTAGCTGAACAGAAGGCCATGGAATCTACACAGATTGCTCGCACCAATGGTCACCCGCTTGGGGTCAGCGTTGAACTTGCAGGATGAAGAACTACCTCGCAAATTAATCATCGACATAGATGATACTTGCCTTGACACATTAACAGCATTTGTTCGTTGGCTTGCTAGCTTAAATCGACTCAAAGGTGTTGCAGGCAATCGAATTACCAACAGAGAAACACTGGGCCACTGGTTGAATATTCCAGATGATTTAGCAGACCTTTGGATGAGTGAATTCTGTGAGCGTACTTGGCAATGGGGCGCATTGTATCCAATGATGGGTGCAGAACAAATACTACCAAAATTGGCCGCGGCAGGTTGGGTCATCATTGGGTACACCAAGTCCAGCAATGAAATGAGTCGTGCAATATTGCGTAGAGCAAACTTAGAATTAATCATGCCCGGTGTGTTCAAGGAATTGTATGTGGTTGGCAGAACCGCCAATTTATATCCGCTGTTCAAAGAACACGAATATGCGGTCTGCGTTACTAGTACAGAATCCACAGCCCGAATCAGTGCTCAAGCTGGGCATGCAACATACATGATCAAACAACCGTGGAACCTGGACTTTTCTGATATATCTGTCAGGAAATTCAACGATTGGGTTGAGATAGAACAAGCATTGAACAACGCAGTCATCTAAATTTGTCATAACTATTAGCATGACAACGCAACTTATTCCAACAAGAAGAATCCTTTGGGCCGAAGCTGACCGTAAAACTCTGCGCCTAACTGGCAAAACACAATTTGCATTGCCAAACGCATTGCCTCCCGGTGATGTCAATGATGGTGACACAGAATATTGGGTGGCACTTGATCCAGCATTGGGTTTTACATTGATGAACGGAAGCCAACCCTGGGGTAATTATGCAAAAATTGGTCCCAGGGTTATGCAAGTTGATGCCGACCTGGATTTGGGTTTTCTAACACACATCAGCCCACAGGCCTGGCCAGAAATAGCAAGCACCTTAGATCCTAAATGGACCTCAGTTCCTTATATCCCACTTGATATTCCACGCATTGAACCCGATGATTGGGATTTATTTTGGAAGCTATGGGATGAAAAAAATGCAGATATCACTCGCGGCCTAAATGAAACGCAATACTGGAAAGGACTGTGCTGTTGGTTAAATCCTGCGATCAATACAACAATGTTTAATTATAGCAATACAGTTGTTGACGACTGGAGTATGCACTTTCCTAAGATGTTTGAGCAAATTAGAAATTGCCTTCCTTTTCACAGCATAGAAAAAATTGTGCTTTGGGCAAATATCAATGAAGTTGCTCCGCACTTTGATCCAGATGCTGTTATATATCCATGGCCAGATAGCCTGCGTATCATGCTGTGGGACACCAATGAACAAGCAACATTTTGGATGAGCCGATGGCCAAAAAGAACTGCAGAGTTCAACCCAGCCAGCATCACAACTCGCAATAAAGGTGCATACGGAGTCAAAGCAGAACGAATCACACAACAGCAGAAGATGTATGTTGAATTGCCCAAAGACACCAACACCTTTGTTTTTAATAATGGCGCATTTTTGCACGGAGCCGACTTGGCCAAACCAAAAATTATAATGGCAATCAAAGGTCGCCCCAAAGTTTATGATTGGATTAAAGCCATTGAGCCCAGCTACCAAAAGTATAAGGATTTTATACCCAAATGTTAACATTGAATCGTGATACGCTACCCAGCGATGAACCAATTGCAAGCTCATTGAATAGGATATCTGCTTTTATACAAAGCACTTGTTGCGCTGTTAATCAATCTCCATTGATTAAATTGACCATGCCAAGTCTTGACTTAGATCAATTACTGGCCGACACCAACAAGACAATGGAAATATACGGACAGTGGAATTATAGGCTTGGCAGGAATGTTGAAGACGAACTCCGGCTTGATGCAGGATACGGTGGCATTGGACTAACATATAATCCAACTCACAACGATTTAAAAGAAGCTGACATACACCAACAAGTGCAAGGTAATCCTAAACCTGCAACAGGAATAACAAACCCATTTAGTTTATTGGATAAAAAAAGTAGTCAAATTTTCTCTAAGAGAAATTCACATTATGACACTTATGCTCTAAGCTATCGTACTCCAGCAAGCAAATATGGGCACTTGGGAAAATTCTTAGATACTTGCAAACGCACAATGGTTCGGTCAGCAGTTCGTATCATTTATGCAGAGCAAGAAGGTCCAGTTGGCGATGACAACTATGCTGGCGTCACATGGCACCGAGATGAAAGTATGTTTGAAAATTTGAGAGTCAATATCCCGTTGTACACTGATCCAATTTTTCTATTAGAACAACAAGGACATGCACCCGAACACTTAGAAGTAGGATATGCATACAGTTGGGATACCCATGTACTACATAGAGCGTATGCAACACAAAAGGTGCCCAAGCTTAGAATACATTTGATGTTGGGATTTAGCTGTTGGTGGGATTTTGATGAACAGTCTGGCAACTGGACACAAAATGAATTCTTTGGCAAAAAACATCCCAAAGACATGCTAATAGATGGTGATGTAATTCCGGGCTTAGAATTAATATAGGCTTATTTAATAAGTCAAATAATTTGATGTTTTGAATGGCTTGCCGTGGTACGCATTTTCTAATTGAGTCATAATTTTATGCTTCATTTGGTGTACTTTTGGATGAGCGTGATCGTATGCAAAAGATTTCATAAATCGTCCCCAACTGTTGGGGCAAACTCGTTTTGGAACTTTTGAATCTAAGTATTCTCGTATGGCCTTTGGATCAAAGTCAAACTTATCAATCATGTCCTGCGCCAGGTTAAATGAGTGGGCACCTATTTCGTCTCTGTGGCCATAGTACTCTTGCCATGCACGATCCTTGGCATAATAAGCAGTGCTTTCATAACCTGGGAGATCTTTAAAATTTCTAGCACGATATTGACGTGTGTGTATGATTTCGTGTAGTATTGTATCTGCAAAAAGTGTGCAAATGCGTTCCCAACGATATGAACTGGTTTTCATAGTTTTAGTGTCTGTAGGAAACGCCAATTCAACTTCAATGAATCGCTTCTTTCCTTGTTTGTCATCGTCACTGTAATAGGCGCCACCTATCCAAATTTCGCCTGGTTTAACGGGCTTGTGTCTATGACTGACTACTTTGATTGGAAGGTGTGCTTTAATATGCTTACTTAACTGTCGAGTAATTTCACCTATAGGCAAGCGTTTGTCTACAATCTCTGGTTTGAGGCTGTAAAGCATTGAGTACAATGTATCGCGATCCAATGCGGACCAATTAAAAGCCTGACGTGTCATAGAATCCTCCCGACAGTAGTATTTATAGTAGACATTTAGATCTTGCATGGTTGTGTAGAATAGATAACTATTTGCATGAGCTTATTCAATCAAAATAATCCAAACGCAGTTGTTGGTGACGGAGTCAGTGGAAGCCGACAAGGTATGGGCATTATGCGTCCAGAATTAGTGGCCGCAGAACTGGCATTGTTGCAACTGGGGGACTTTGAGCCGTTAGATTGGCACCTGGATGCACACAGCATTGACAAGATAATTACAGAAAAATACAGCACAGATTGGGTAGATTACCTTCCAAGAACAGACCGCCCAAATAATCGTCGGTCAATGACACTTACAACTATCCCAGGTTGGGACCATCGCAGTCCTCCCAGCATTCCAGAAGCAACAAACAAATTGGGACGAGTACCATTTGAGCATGAGTTTTGTGTTCCTACGCAATTGTACCAAGACTGTGACCAAGCACATCCTGGGCTTGATAGTTTAAAAGATTTCCTAGATGAATGGAATCCTTTGGGCAGAACATTCATTGTCAACTCGGGCATTGGCGGGTATTTTGTGCCACACAGAGACCATCCAGGCATGCCGCGCCCTTGCTTTCGCCTGGTGGCGTTCTTGAAGAACTGTGGACCATTAGAATACGATTGGTGGCAGGATGATAAAAAATTAAACATTGAACTGGGTCGTGTGTATTATGTAAACACTCGTAAAACACACAGAACAGTTTCATGGGCCAATGATTCGTGGCACTTGATACTTAATGTACCGTTTACAGCGGAGAATGTAAACCGGGTGCTGAAACATTTACAACATAGACATTGATATGATTATAACAGCTGGACCCAAAGACGACAAGCGTGAAATTAAAATTGAATTGCCACCACAGCATCAGCGCATTGGTGTAATGGTATCAGGTGGCGCAGATAGTGCCATCTTACTATATCTGTTGGCAACAGAATGGAAGCTGGCAAAAAGCAAACATGAATTAATTACTCTGTGTGTGCCGCGCACAGATGGGGCTTGGGATTATGCAGGTCCTATTGTTACTCGGGTAAACGAAATGTTGGGCTTAGACATTCCCCAGCCCATCATGGTTGGTGATCCAACAGTTCACCACAGTGAGCAAACAAATACCGGTGAACGAGATGCTAGAATTAAACATGGTATTGAACACATCTTCTATGGTAGTCAACGACATCCTCCTGTGCCCATGCCGGGCGAATATCCGGGCAGACCTGATCGTATTGAATACACCAACAAAGTTGGCATAGTTACAACAACCTGCCCATTTGCCTTATTAGACAAGCGTCATACCTTAGATTTGTATGAAGCGTTTGATGTATGGTCACTGATTGAAATCACACACAGTTGCACAGCCCTTACTCAAGGACGCTGTGGTGAATGTTACAATTGTGTAGAGCGTGCCTGGGCTTTGGCAGACATGGGCTTTACTGACCCTGGGACAATGTAACCTTTTTCTTATTAAGCATTATGTCCGATGGACATTTGCAAAACAGAATTTTACATTTAACTGGCTCTGTCATTGGTTGGAAATTATCAATGTATCCTAACCATTTCATTTCGCAAATTCCTGCATAAATTTTTCCATCGCCTGCTATTACAAATCCAGTCTGCCCAGCTGAACATTCCCAACCATAAAATTTATGGTTATTGTTTGATGTTAGCATTATTGGACTTACTTTAAACGAAGTACCATCTTCGTAATATCCAATACTATTATCCCCTGGATTTCGTTCAGCCCTGCGATATGAACTCCTAGCCTTAATAAAATCCATTTGTTCTTTAGTGTAATCATACAGTTGACCATTAATATGCTGAGGATCAACTTCGTGCCTGTGCCTTGTTAGAACTTTACAAATTATAGCGTTATGCAGGGATGGATCAAGATGGTCGTAGACAGATTTGACCCAATCCCAATTTGCAGGATCAGCACATAAATTAAATCTCAACGATACTTTTTGACTGTCAAGGTACAATGCCAACTCATTAATTTTTGCCAAGTTGGAATATTCAGGATGTAAAGATATAATGTTGAAAGTTGGTAAACTTGGCAATTTTTTCCACCAACCAACTGGTCGACTACCGTTAGTAATTATATCAACATATCCACCAATGCTTTGAATTTTTTCAACTATCTCACCAAATAAAGGATGAGTCGTTGGTTCACCACCTGTTAAACAAACAATTAATTTTTTATCTCCCTTGATAGATGGCAGACGGTCTAAAAATGCTCTAATAAGTTGATCGCTTGATAACCGATTGGCATAGTAGTCCTTACCTTCGTGTAATGTTGGACTACAATAGCTACATGCATAATTGCAATAATCTGTCAGCTTCCAATAAAAGGTAATTGTATCTTCGGTGCGCTTAATTTCAATAATTTTTTTCATAGTTTCTTTGATGTGAATATACTTAGGCCAAGTTTTTTAGCAACACCTTGTCTTGGAAATGCTGAACTGACATGCAGTCTGTTTCTAGGGAATGTCATCGGTATGCCGGGTATCCATTGAAAGTTTTTGTCCACTGATAGTCCAACAAAGTTACTGGGAATTAGATGCGGACATTCATTGATTAATACACCATCAATGGTCAAGTTGTCATCACGATTACCAACATCTCTGTAGTCTTTGACTACAATATTATATTCACTTGGTTCGTCTGGACTGCCTCGTAAAAAGAAAGCGGCATCACCTGCCCATGTTTGATTTAGTACAAGAAACCTAACTCTCTCTAAGTTTGGCACAACATCGGGCTTGGCAGTAATACTCAAAGGAAACACAAAAGTTTGCAGTACTCTGTCTGGACCTTCCTTGCCTGTGTCTGCGTGAACACGATATCCTGTATCTGTTTCAAAAAAGTTGCCGCCTGTGACTTCCCAAGTGCCTGTGCCCAGTACGCTGTTAATAATTGGAGCAACAATTTCTAATGCTGGAGCAAGATCTAGTGCAAATCGTCTACCTGGATATTCTTGCAATTGTTGATTGTTTTCAAAGCAAGAAATTAATGCCTGTGTTTGCTCTGCTGTAAGTGCGGGTAAAGTACTGGGATTCATAGGGTTATTTATTGCAACTAAAAGCACTACTTTTCCGTTGTAAAAATACAACACAAAAACGGTTGACAAGTGGACCGAAGTTTGCTACAATAGTGGCATGAAACAAAAAACAAGGAACACAATATGAATTATGACAACATAGTAAACACCCAAAAGGGCCTGGCGCAGATGATAGGTCGGACCTTTGTCCGTGTCACTGGCTCTGTGGATGGTGACGAGATGCTGTTCGAAACTGCACAAGGCGAACGGTTCATGTTTGCTCATTGTCAGGATTGTTGCGAGACAGTACGCATCAACGACATTGTGGGTGACTTGCAGGACCTGGTTGGCTCTCCTTTGTTGATGGCCGAAGAAGTGGCCGGTGCCACAGAGCCAGACGAAGAGCACTATGAGAGCTATTCTTATACTTTCTACAAGTTCGCAACCCGCAAGGGTTATGTGGATGTGCGTTGGTTGGGTGAAAGCAATGGCTACTACAGCGAGAGCGTAGATTTGTTCGTAGAGGGCGTGACTGTGGCAGAAAACCCACAGTTGAGCCTAGGAGACTTGTTAAAAGACAGACTAAACGGTTGACATTTGGTCCAATAGGTCGTATAATAAACACATAAACAGTAAAAAGGAGCTCAGAATGTTTGCACTAGACAATATCGAATCCGTCCATAACACCGCTACTGCGGCGGCCCAAAAAGCCGAAACTGACTTTCGTGCTCAGCACGGTGAGCCAGGCTACTGCGGTTTTGCATGGGTGCATGTGAGCGAAAAGGCATCAACCAAATTGGGCCGTGCGCTGAAAACTGTGGGCTTCAAGCCTGCATATGGCGGCGGACTTCAACTTTGGAATCCTGGTGGTAGCTTCACGCAAAGCATGGACATCAAAGAAACAGGCGCACAAGCCTACGCTGACGTCCTCAAGTCACATGGCATCACTGCATACATGAGTTCAAGAGCAGACTAAGGAGTCGTAATGTCAGATTTGGAAATTCTTGTAACAGTGGCAGTGGTGGCAATAATCTTTGCCGTCAAGGTTTGGATTCTTACTAAAATTTAAGGAACTGCAATGAAAGTTATATTCAACGGTTTGTTGGGCGGATGGTACATTGTGCGAGGCGCACATCAGACACCAATCAGTGGTCGCTTTGACTCAAAGGAAGCCGCCCTGGCTCACCTGCGTAGACGCAATCCTTTGCATACCATTTAAGGAGTTGACATGGGCTATGCTGTTCTAGCAGACAAGACGCAGATGGATCAGATGCGTGTCAAGTATGGACCTAGAAAAGGACTAGAGGGGCCTTTTAATTTCAGCGGTCGTGTGTTATACTATGACAATGCAGAAGGTGCATACTATGACCCAACCACAGACTTTTATATGGAACAAGATGAAATGGATCTTATCCACCAAAGAGTGGTTGACAAGCTTTCAAGGTAACTATGACAAATGAAATCACAGAAGATATGTTAACCCGGTCTATTACATGGATGGAACAACAGTTAGCAGATAAGAAACATTTTGGAGTTGAAGAATGAACGACCGAATTAAAAAACTTGCTGAACAGGCCACTACCCGTATTGACCCATCAGCACATGACGGAGTGTGTTGGGACTTTGATAAAGAAAAGTTCGCCGAGTTGATTGTGCAGGAATGTATTGATATCATTGCTCCATATACTGTTAGAATGAGCAGACCTGGTGAAGAATACTTGCATCCTATACTAGAGATTAAACAACATTTTGGAGTTAAAGAATGAACGAACAAATTAAACAACTTGCTGAACAGGCTAGTGTATCCTCTCTTTGGATGTCTGGTACAGATCAACAAGGAAATCCAATACTTGAAAAGTTCGCCGAGTTGATTGTTAGGGAATGTGCTGAGATTGCCTTAGAACAAAAGAAGTGGGTAGAGGATCAGAAAGTACACAATCCTGAGGATGAAAGCTGGAATAAAGCAAGAATCCAGCAAAGCCAACATATTGTGGACAAGATTAAACTACATTTCGGAGTTGAATAATGAAACTATCAGCAAACGGTGTAGAAGGTCATTTAATATATACAGCCATGAACAAGTACCAGTTCCGTGTGTACACAGATTCAGGTGAGTTCACCGATTATGACTTGCTTCATAGTGATTTGTGTGTTACAATAACAGATCAGGACGCCACTTTCTATTCGGATGCGTTTAGCAATAGATTGGATCACAGTCCTGCAACATTAGGAGTTAAATAATGGACATAGATAAATCAGCAGTATTCCTGGCAGGCAGTGTATTAATTATGCTGGGGTTTGTTATAATTGTTGCAGGCTGTGCAGTAATCAACAACATCTTGCACAAGTACTGGAAACCTGTTAGAATATTCACAGCAGACAGTTGGCAACCTTTTGGTGGAACATCTCTCCCACGCTATGCAACGGAAGAAGAACTTGCAAAGATTCCGCCGCATCGGTGGCCCGCGGAGAAAAATTAAAAATGAGCGAAAACACCAAGGATGATAGGTGTTGCGGAGGTGGTAATTGTATCATCAACGATCAAGGTGAGTGTTGGTGCGGACAGCGTTGGGATGGTACGAAGATGTGCTTCCCTACATTAGAAATTGAAGAGAAAGAGAAAGACGATGTTTAGTATATTGAAATTTTTATACTTGATTTTTAAATCAAGCAAAGACATATTGAATCCCAATCTAAATCCTCTGCGTCACGCACCTGTGTATGTCAAATATTTTCTCAGCATCCTGTTAGGTTGCTTTTGGAGTTTAGCATTTGGACTATATGTAGGTGAACTGCTCACAATTGGCTATAACATGCTGGGTCACATTGCTGTTATCAGTATGGTGTTTGGCACTTGGGCTGTGTTTCGTACAGTGGAGAACACCTATGCACCTCGAAAAGGTGTGCAGTGGTTGCGAGCCCTAGATCACTCTAGCCGTTGCGATGAACTCACTGAACAAGAACGGCTTGAAGCGGTGTCTCGTGCTGATCAAAGACTACAAGGTCGCTGGAATTGAAAAATAAATACAAAGTATGAATATGACCATTGATGAAATTGTTGCTATTGTAGTCATGCTAACTGTGGTAGGAGTAGTACTATGGGATATGCACAAGAATAAAGAAAAATGAACCTGGCCAAATGGATCTGTTTTGGCATCATGTTTGCAGGTGCTATAGTAGTCAGTTTTAATCTGGATCCTATTATAGGCATTGAGCTACTATTTGTAGGAAACGCCGCTTGGTTGGTGACTGCTGTACGAAGTAAAGATTGGCCCAGTGCCGCAAACTTTGCCATGTTGGCCACTGTGTGGTTACTAGGCGTTGTACAATATTATAGAGGATAACAAATGAACAATGAAGAGCGGAAGAACTTTATCAAAAAGAAAAAGCTTCCTCTCACTGAGGCATGGTCTCTGGTAGCCATGGCTGATCGGGTCAATGAAGGCATGTACATTAAGTTTCCAGAGTTTGATCAAGACACCGGCGTTGTAGCAAAGCATCCTAACCGAGAACTTATTAAAACTCAGCTGGCCTTGGGTTGTCCCAATGTAACCGAAACGGATCGTCAATTTGGCCAGGCCATGCACGACCACTTTCAAGGTATTGCGTTCAAAGCATTGTCAGATCGCCTGAATGAGTTTGATCAAAAGATCATGAACTTTATCACTCAAGACGAAGTCGATACCACCATGGGCATGGCTTATCTGGCCTGCATGGCAGTTCGTTACCGGCGTGAGCTGGCCAAGGAAACCAAAGATGAAGTACTGCTACGAGTTGGTGGCACCAGTATACACCAAGGCAGTATAGACCAGCATCTGCGTCTTCGAGTACAAGTAATGAGCAAGTTCGAAGGCCGAGCATTTCCAGGATCAGTTGTTCGTGCCACAGACGGCACCAACTTGTATTTTTGGACCAGTAGCAAAATGATTGACATGTGGCCCGATGCTCCTGAGGAATTTGAAATTGTTGGCGTGGTTAAAACACACCAGACTGACCGAGAGGGCAATGCTGAAACCCGATTGACCAGAGTTAAATTGACAATGTGACAAACATATACCAGCACAGGCCATTAAATATCTGTATGAAAAATAATACAACTGCAACTGGATATGCTGAAATGTTTGAATGGGCCGACGGTAATCCAACTCGTGAGGATCGGACAGCCTATTCAGTGACAATTGACCACGATGACAAAATTAGAATTGCCGTAGAAGGCGACGTTCCGTTTGGAATTGTAGCAGGCGACAATACCAGTGTGCATTACATCAGTGGCGCCAGCACAGACGAATGGCACGGCAAACATGTGCGAGACTCAGCAAAAAGATTAGTCTGGGAAAAGCAATGCATGGTTGAGTGGATAGAAAAAGGTTACCGACATTGGTACGAGCAAGACCGGATTCCGGAAGGAATAACGGTGCCAGCTGATGCCAAAGTATACGACCATTGGCCGACCAAGCAGGGAGAATACACCACAATGATTCCATTGCGTAGGCAAAAACAGACTAAAGAATACAGTGAAAATACTAGATTACAAATGCCATACCTTCCGCGGTTTGAAAGAAAAGAATGGGCAATTGTTGTTGTACTAGGGCGAGCTCTATTGCGTGGTCAGCAACCTTGGCATGCCAATTGGATTAATTTAGGAATGCAAGATTTGACCATTGGTGAGTTTGAAAATAATTTGTACGAATTCTTAGTAAAATGATTGTTTGGTCTTGGTTTAAAAGGAAATATATGAGTAATACAAAAAGCATCGAAGCCATCGAACTTGATGCACAGGTCAGTAATATGATCATGGGCAGTTTAAAAGAGATGCTCAACAACAAAGAGTACTGTTACATCAGTTCAAATCCCCGTTACAGCGAATTGAAAGAACCAGGTGAACGCTATGTTGTTTCATTAATACAAAGTATTCTGCCCAAGCTAATAGAATCTCGTGACGAATCCTTAAAAGATTTTGCTGAAAAACACATGCTCAACAAGCTGTCACGGTAGTCTATAAATACAGACATGGAAATAAAGAACATATTCAACGATTGGGGCACAGAATTCACAGACATGAGCGACCTGTCAACCCAAGACACTCGTGAACTTAAGAAACTGTTGTACGATCGTAAAATGTTGGTATTTCATGCTCCAAATTGGACCAAGTTAGAATATTGGAATTTTTTAGCTTTATGGGGTCAGCCGTGGAATGCATTAGATTATCAAAAAAGTATAGAAAAATGGGAACCGGTTAGAGATACAGTCACTGGCAACATCAGGTACATTACTCAAATGAGTAATAAAATCAGCAAGCGCCTAATAGATTACGAAATGCCCTGGCATGCTGATATTGCCAATAGAGTTGACGGTAAAACAAATTTCCCGCATCGTTGCATTTATATGAAAACTGTGCCCAATGTTGACGCTGGCTTCACATACTGGTTAGACATGGAATTGGCATATCCAGAAGTGCATCCAGCACTGAGAAAACGCTGGGAAAGCATTACCGTCATGCAACAAAATTGGCATCATCCTGGTCGAGACATAATTGAATGGCCTTCAATGAAACAACATCCAGTAACTCAACGATGGAGTCCCCGTTGTAATTATCACGGCGTAGAAGATTCTTGGATATTAGATACCAAGCGTGATGGCATCAGCATGGGCACAGGCATTGTAGAAGAATTGATGGAAGCCATGGCCGAAGTTCCAGGATGCGTGTACGAGCATCACTGGACTCCCAATGACATTATCTTATATGATAACTGGCCTTTTGTACACCGCCGAGGTGACCTAGGACTGGATACAGGCGCCATTAGATTGATGTGGCGAGCAAACATTGAGCATGATTTAACTCTGGCCACAGAATCCTACGCTTCGAGTTCAGCATCCCAGTAAAGATAATCTCTCCAAGTTTCGTGCAAATATTTTTGAGGAATCCTTCTTCCACGGGCATGCAGGTCCCAACTGGTTGGTTCCTTGGGTTTCACCATGGGAAACATTTTAGCTTCGGCCGGTAACTTACTGCCTTTCTTATGATTACATGGGCTACAAGCGGCCACAACATTTTGCCAAGAACTAACACCACCGTGATGCCTTGGTATCACATGGTCAAATGTCAATGCGCGAGTCTCAAATTCTGATCCGCAATATTGGCAAGTGAAGTTGTCGCGAAGATAAACATTGTACCTGCTGAATGTTGGGGTTTGATCTCGTTTGACATAGTCTTTGAGCGCAATGACGCTGGGCAATCGCCAGGCACGGCTTGCACTATGTATTTCATAATCGTATTCTTCAACTATGGTAACTCGGTCCGACACAATGGCTTTGATTGCATCTTGCCAGTTGACCGTACTCAATGGATGGATATGAAATGGTTGAAAGTCTGCGTTTAATAACAGCGCAGGATATTGGTTGTCGAGTAGCATGGTGTATTTATAGTAACAAGATTGACATTCGTACTAGTATAGCGTAAAATTACACAATGAGCAATATAAAAAGGCAACATCATCAGGTTTGTATGGACACTATAAATTCTTGGCTGTTGACTCTGCACGAGTCCATTGAGAAAGACACTGATTTAACGCCTGAACAGCAAGAACATCTTGAAGCAATAATTTATGGCAATATCAGCAACTATTTGGAGCAGTTTTTTAACTATCCGGACTACAGTAATTACAACTGATGCTAAATAACTGTAGAACATTATATTGTTTGGCTAAATAGTCAAGAGCGTTTTAAGCCAGATAATTGGAGAACACATGCTAATTTCAACAGCAACATTTATTAGAGAAAATACTTCTGTCCCGTTTTATTCAATTGAGGACCAATTCAGGGACTTGTATCAAACTCGATATACCGAAACAGGTAAAACAAATACACAATCAAAATTGTCAGAGGACGGTTTAACTCTTTCAGTTTACTCTTTTTGGAAATCAAAGGCCGCATTTGATGAATTTGTTTTTGATGCAGATGCAATCGTAATGAAAGAGGCTCGATTGTTATATTGTATTTCTAACAATATTACTCTCGACTACCACGGCGAATTGATCAATGACGATAATGACCCAATACCAATGGAATAAAGGATAATATAAAATGACAACTTTAACAAAAATTCAAATTCGACCAAACACATCAGTTGGGTTTTATTTTGGAATGCCAAAAGAACACAGAGAAGCATTGAACGCAAAATATCTGGGTGCCAACCCAACACTACTAGAACACAACATTTCTACTACTGCTGATCTGTTAACATTTGTACAAACACTGATCTTTACAACTCCAGAGGCCTGTGCCCAGTATCAGGCTGAGGCTGTAGTTGTTGCAGTCGAAGATGCAAGAATTGCACATTGCTCAGCAAATAACATTACATCATCAGAATCCGTAGTTTAACTCCAGGTTAAAATCTAAAATAAGGAACTACGGTTCCTTATTTTTTTCAATAAATATCTACATGTTCCTAAGTCATGTTTCCGACGTCAAACACAATCATTGGCGAGTGTATCCGCAATTGCCAAATTGGGCATTAATCAACAACGACCATAAATTATCGCTGGTCAGTAATGTATGCCGGCATCAAGGAAGCAGGTTACGCGGCGATGCTGGTCGAGGCGACAGGATGTGTCCATTCCACGGCTGGCGCTATGATTTACACGGTGAGCCATTGGGCAGTGGCAACACCAAATGTCCAAACAGTTTGGCATTGGATACTAAGGATGTGTTTGTTTCAAATAATTTTGTATTTTCAGATGCTGTAGATTTAACCGAGCTAAATTTTTTAGATAATCGTAATTTAATATTGGTTGAAAACAGAATTGACACGGTCAATGCTCATTGGAAAAAGGTAATTGATTTGTTTTTAGATGTAGATCATATTCCAATTGTACACCCCGGTGTTTATCAAGAAATCAGCGCACCAAATATTAGCAATATCAAATGGCATTACAAAGACAATGCCAGCGTTCAATTGGTGCCGCGAGTTGAAGTGGACAATGAATTTAACAGCACACTATTGGATGCAGATAGGGCATTGCCGTATTCAGCCGCATGGACCACAGTTTTCCCTTACACCATGATAGAATGGCAACCAGGTGCGTGGTTTATTACTGTATGCATCCCAGTCTCTGATGCACTGACCAAAATCAATGTATACAAGTATAAAGATACTCGATATGGCGCACAAAATTGGGAAATTAATTCTAGGGTTTGGGAAACTGCATGGGCACAGGATAAAAATCAAGCAGAACAATTGACCAACATTGAGATTCATCCAGACAATCTAGAAGAGCAAAAATTGCATTTCCGCAAATGGTTAGAACAAGTTTCTGTATAACCAATAGCTAATAGGTGAAGTAAAATCTAATTTAAATGCGCCAGGAGCAGTGATGGCAAATGGTTTATTTAAATTAGAAAAATATGTGATTTCGCCGCTGGCTGATTCAAACCGACCAAACTTTTTAATATAACTAGCCTGCGGCCCAATAAAGTAATCTAAATCAATATTTTGTGTTCGCTTAACCAGTAACTCTTGTCTCCTTCCTGCATCCGGATCAGTATAATTCCAAACCTCGTTTGGACTCTCTGCTCGCCAGCCGGGTCTTAGATATCTTGACGATTCTGTATCAATTGGCCAATTAACATTAATATTGTTAATAACAATTTTAGCAGGCTTGTCCAGTGCCGAAACTTGGAATTTAAGACAATAGGCCTGGTTATCTTCTAGCTGTGTAATAAAACTGATACTATTGCTGTTGGCACCCAATGATAAATTGTGTACAGTTGTATCATTCAGTGAGAATTTCACAGGCACCGGGTGGTACAAGTTAATTAATCCAAGTTTAAATGTAAACTCAATTTTCTCAGACTGCATGTATATCTCCAGTGGTCAATATTGCGATCAACTGTTCAGTTGTTCCAAGAAATTCTGATTCGCTTGTGCCAACACGGTTTTTAATCTTTGTCCATTTGTCAATGAGTGGAAGCCTGGATCTCCAAAATACATCTGGAACACCGGTACTTTTAGGTCGTGGTAAACAATCAAAGATTCTTGCTTTATTAAACTCAGTGGTACCTTCTGTTCGAAGCGTGATGTATGATAATACAATTTCTGGATTCCAGCTAAGGAAATTCCAAGGATGATTCCCACAGTACCTGTTGATTGTAAAGTCTGCTTCGTGAAACAGCCAACCAGCATTCTTCAAGGAGCCGTCTGCATTTACAAATTTGTTGTCAAAGAATCGACCGGCAATGTACCCAATGTTTGGGTCTGGAAATACTTCAGGAAATCCAGCTCCCATTACCAAAAATCCGCCATGATCTTCTGCGTATTTGGCAATCCTGCGGCTGATATATGGACCACCAACAGTACGCAAACAATCTCGACTGCCAAGCTCGGTAATACCGACTATGTATTGTGAAATGTATTCTTTATATGTGATCTGTTTGACATTGTTGTCAGCACACCATTTGTGTGCCCACCAAGTGTCAGACGCCTGTAAGTCTTCTGCTTCGTATATGATTGGAGTAAATGGAATGCCTTGCCTATGAAAACTTTTGGCTACCCATTCGCTGTCAATTCCTCCGCTCATTCCAACAAATATTTTGCCGTAGGTGTCATATAACTCTTGGGCAATTTCATTGCTGACAGTTGTAATGTCTCTGAGCCGACTTGGCCCATTGGGAACCAGGTATGCATCCATGTCACTGTCTAGGTATGGTGTTTCATAATTCCTGTTGAATCTCATTTTGATCCAGCCATCCTTGCCGGCACTGGGCCAGGTGGCTAGTTCTTCACGGGTTAAATACTGTTTCATATCCTTAGTTATCACATTTTTTTTGGACATCTTGCCCAATTGACATTTAGATAAATTTGTGGTATACTAGTAGAACTAACACTATCAGGAGACATTTAATGTTACGATCATTTGTATTGCATGCTAGGCCTTTTTTAATTTTTGATGCAACTAAAACAGAGCACCGCAATATTTTCCATACATTTCAAAAGACCAAGTCCTGGCAACATAGCCCTTACCAATGGGCCTTGGATGATGACAGCACATCAATAGTACATTCAATTGCCAACAAAGTAATTGCCTACTACTTGGCCAAAGAATTTGAAAAGTCTGCAAAAGCTAAACCTGTGCTAAAAATCAAAGATATAAAACCCCTAAAAAAAGCTCAAAATTAAACGGTGTTGCAAAAATACAACAGAAATAGCCCAAAATCTCCTTAGAAATCAACAACTTAGCGGCTCAAAATAACGGTTGACCTTTGGGCCTAGATCGCTTATACTGTATGTACAGTAAACGAAAAGGAGTTAAAGATGACAGAATTTGAAAAGAACTGCTACGGTATGTCCGAGCAAGCCATCCGTGAACAATACATGAATGGCATCACTGCCAAGTTCTCTGGACTTGAAATGGTGGCCATGGGCATCCTGAGCGATTGCCAAGAAATGATGTCAATGGGCACAGGTCCTCGTTCGGTTGAATATGTTCGCAAGCAGATGAACATTGCAAAATTCATCCTTGGCGAAATGATGGATGCTCGAGTTTCTGCCTAATCCAGGAGATTGACATGAAAAAACTTGCCCTTGCCCTTGTTGTCACAGCCAGCTTGGCCACCAGTGGCTGTGCCTATAATCCAGTGGGCTCGGCCCTGCTGGGTGGCGTGATTGGTTACTCGTTGGCCCAACCTCGAGTGGTGTATGCACAACCTGTGCCACACTACGGACACACCGGCGGCCCAACTCGTAACCTAGGTCATGTTTGCCCAGGGTATTCAACACCTGTGTACCAGATGAATCATCACGGTGTGTATGTTTTCCAAGGTTGCAGATAAACAACACCAATAACCCGAGTGGTTGACAGGGTATTGGTTCTGCGTTATAATTGTGGCATAGTAAGTAAAAAGGAGTTGGCGATGTTTGAGACAGATTTTTCCAAAGATTTTGGTATGTTTACTGTTGCAGGCAACAAGCGAGTGGCAACCATTGTCAAGCGAGCCCACGCCAAACGCTGGACTTGGCCTGAGACTTACACGGCCCTTGATGCACTGAGCAACGAAGACAAATTTGGCGAAGCAATGGACACAGAAGTTCGCGAAATTGTTTACAGTCGTTGTAATTTTAAAACCACCTTTTATATCTAAGGACCACAAATGAGCAAAATGGCAGAACTGGCATACGACATTGAGCAATTGTACATTGAAGGGTGTCACCCTACAAAGATTGCTCGACTTTTGGACTGTCCTTTGGGCATAGTATACGATTGGTTGGAAGACCAAAATGTGGCAGAAGATACAACAGGAGTAACGGTATGACTATACAAGAAATCAACTCAGCCATCATGTCTGGCTCTTTTACAAATGATCAACTGACCAGCATTGGCGATGCAATTCGATTTGCTCGGGCCAATTTGGTTCGCCAAACCAAACGCCAACTCACAATTGGTTCTAAGGTCAAGTTTACCAGCAACCGCAATGGTATGACTTACACAGGCACAGTTGACAAAATCAAAATTAAATTTGTGCTGGTAAACACACCACAAGGTCGTTACAATGTACCAGCTTCAATGTTGGAGAATGCATAATGTTCACACTGAATAGTAAAGCACAGACAGCAGGATTCTTTGGCGGCTTAGTTGTTGTTGGTGTGCTGTTTGGCCTAATAATGAGCTTGCCAGTCATGTGGTTGTGGAATGGTTGTTTGGTTTCTGCAATCACAGGTGTCAATGAAATTACCTGGCTACAGGCCTGGGGACTGTTGGTACTGGTCAATATCTTTTTTAAACTTTCTATCTCTACCAAGGATTAATCATGGCAACTCGTTCAGCAATTGCAGTCATGCACGGTGGTGTGATCAAGGCAGTATACTGTCATTGGGACGGCTACCTCGAACACAATGGTGCTATTTTACAACAGCACTATGACAGCGGCCGGGCCAACAATCTAGTGGCACTGGGACAAATTAGTTCATTGGGCAAAGAGATTGGCATCAAGCACCACTTTAGTCAATATGATTCTAACATGTCCAAAGAGGAATACGAATCGCTCTACGGAGATATGACAACCTTTTATGGCCGCGATCGTGAAGAAAAAGATTGCGGTTGGAAGGTATTTGATGACTACAAATCATTCATCGATTACTTTGAAGGTAGTGGTTGCGAGTTCTTTTATGTCATGCAAGACGGTGTATGGTATTACAGCACATGCCGCAACAACGAACTTCGCTTGGTCAGTGAAGGACTCAAGGTAGCGGCATGAACGATAAAAAGAAAGTTCATTCAATATATTCAGTTAGGTGGACACAACCTTATTCACCCAAGCTGACTAAAATTGATTTTGAATTAATTGCACAAAAGATGATGGCCGAAGCAATGGACAATCTTCAATTGGAAGAGTCGGGCTACAAAGAAGCAAATCAAGTTATCAATCACATTAAATCACTTTAAGGAACTACAATGAAAACCAACCGCGAACTGAATTTGGAATTTGATCGTAAACAAGCTGAAGCAATTCGCCCCAAGGCAGTTGATTACAAGTTTGAGTCGTTGCAACGCATCCTGAACAATTGGGTGTTGGACACCCGACTTGGTGGCGAGCAATACAGCCCATTTGAAACTGTAAATTCGTAATATTATTATGGCATAACATGAGACTGGTGCATGGTTATATAAACCATGTCCAGTCAACAATATTACGAAGGTCGCAATTATGAAAGCGATGCACAATTGCAAGTTTTACTAAAAAACATTTTCAATGTAGAAACTTTTGCAGTGGGAGGAAGTACCGGTACAAAGGTGGACCTGACAGGATATGATGCACTTGACAATCCAACTTACTTCAGTATAAAAAATGCCAGTGGGGGAAATACACAGGTCCACGGCACAACGCACAAAGCCATGTGTAGCACTTTAAATGCGCCTGCAACTGTGATAGAAAAATTAGAACGCTGGTTTGGCACATCGGATCTGACCAAGTTCAATACATGGGCCATTGGAATTGATCTGCATGCCAACAGCGAACAACGCAGACAGCGGTTTGGTAGTCATCATATTCCAGCATGGGATGAAGTTTTGTCTTGGTTGAATGAAGTTACCGTGTCGGGGGTCCTGCCAAAGTTGTTGTTGCAATCGTTGAATGACCGGCATACTGTAGACTATCTTATATGGCGCAACAAGAGAACCAACTACATTGAAATTGTAGATGTGAATCAGTATGTGGTTTGGATCACTGCCAACTGTCGTTGGACCATGAGTCGTAGTAGAATTGGCCACAACTACAACATATGGTGTGTAGGTTCAAAGGATCAAAAGATTTTTAGTTTGCAAATGAAAGGGTCCGGAGATGGTGAACTTTACCACACACCACAGTTTCATACCTATCGAAACTGGCCTAGAGAATTTGTAGTATTTCCGCAACAACCTGTTTGACACTTTGACCATTTTGTAGTATAATTAGATTATGCTAAAAGAAACCATTGCCAACTATGTGGCCACGCCGTACACAAAAGTTCGGCGAGGCCCAGACAGTTACACAGAGTCCATTGAGATTACTGTGGTTGAATTGAACCGCCTTGTCAATTTGTATCGGACAACCACTGGTGCTCAACGACTGCGTTTGATCCGCGATGCCATTGATCATTGGTTACGCAGGTACCATGGTTATGCAATTCGTGGTAGCATTGGTAGCCATTATGCCACCAAGGAAAGTGCCAGTTCAAAGGCCAAAATCTTTGAGCATGTGATTCCAGCCAGCAAGACTCGGGACCTGTTGTTGCAAGGCATATTGACAGCAGAACAGGTAATTAATATGCCCACTTGTTTTGTTTCTAAAAAACAAGACTTGGCGCTTAACAAAAGTGGCAGGGTAAGTTCAACGTCAAACTTGTGGATATTCTTTGAACGCTACAATATTTTTACAGATGCAATTGCCACGCACGATGGACAAGCAATTGATCCAACTACATGGACATTACAAGACCACTTTGACTATTTTAAATTAAAGGAACAATGATGATTGAATTTGACAAAGAAAATCTACAGCAACGCCGAGATATGCTGACTGAGGCCTTGGGCAAAGGTATTGCAGAAGTTACCTTCACCAAGGTTGATGGTACCTTACGCACTATGCCTTGCACACTCAAGGCCGAGTTTATACCCGATCCTATTCCTGCTCCACACTTTACCAATACAGATAATCCAGTTGACTTTCCCAAAGTTAAAAAATTCAATCCCACTGTCATGAGTGTGTTTTGCACAGACAAGCATGAGTGGCGTAGTTTCCGTGTTGAGAATGTCATCAGCATAGTACCATTGAACGGAAATTGATATGGAAGATATCTACTTGATAGTTGGTGTTGCCCTGCTATTTGTGGTGTGGCTATGGAGTAGAAAAGTGTCAAGGGAGATCAACGAAGTGCATAAAGATGTACAGCAGTTGTTGTCTAAAGTTGTTTTTATGAAAATTGAAACGCACAGTGACAAGCTCTTTGCTTACAATGCTGTCAATGAAGAATTCATTTGTCAAGGCAAGGACATGGATGAATTGAATCAGCAGTTTGGAATTCGTTTCCCAAATTGCAAAGGTATCATAGTCAAACCAGATGAGGAGAATGTAGCATGACCAGTTATACTGTATATAAAGTACTAGCGCATAACGATAAACAATTGCTGTTGATCACACAGGCCGACGGCAGTTTTGGTCTTGCAATCTACAACGAGCATACTGGAAATACTTTGATGCGTATGACTGATCCAACACTGGAAAACCTTGAGCGGGCAATTGGTATTTTAAAAGATCAACGCACAGGAGATTTTTAAATGGCCAAACAATGGGTAGTCTTATTTGATACATTGGGCGTTGACACACTATTACCTTGGGATGACCTCAGGGGAGAAGATATGTTGACTGTGCTGTCTGGTAAAAAGCCAAAGGATCGTGTTGGCCAGCGTGTCAGCCTGATGGTGATACGAGCACAGGCCAACCACCAACGCTTTCCAGAAGTATGGGCATATGATACTGTTGAAGATTATGAATACGAAGAAATGAGAAAGATGTGGGAGGATTCACCGCAAGTGGTTGCTGACTCGGTTAGAGAGCGGGGAACCAGTCTTTTTAAATACGCGAAGGAAAAGGCGATAATTGTTTAGTTCGTTCTTTGATAAGGTCAACCACACGGTTGCTAATAACAACTTCGTAATGGTTTAGGTCAATTTCAATCAGTTCCATGTCTGTTTTTGAACGCATACTTTCAATTGTGACCACGCCATCGTTTGGTTCGTGAATCCAGGGACTGTCACCCACTGTAGTAACTACATTGGTCCAGTTCCGTGGTGCTGGTATTTTTGCCGCATCAATCATTGGCTTGCTCATTGTACCAACATCACGCATGAGTCTACTGAATGGTAAGAAGTATTTGGCATAGTCAGCTTGAACGCACCCGCCGTATGGTGTACTAAGAGTTACTCCTCCCTGCACTCGATGTCGATAATGTTCTGCCAAGTGTAAGGCATAGATGCCACCCAAACTGTGAGCCACAAAAAATAACCGGTCCACTGACTCAAGTGCTTCCATCATCATTTCCAGGTTGTTGGCAAATCCGTTGGCACTGGAATATTCCAGGACTCGGTCAGGACCTCCAACATGCTCTCTGATGTGAGTAAAACTTTCACCGGTGGCACTGGCACCGTGAATATAAATTATCATAATTTTCCTATTGACACTTGTTAATCATTATGTTATACTTATCGTATGAAACCAAAGTATATTAAGGCCCACATGCGGGTGGCAGAGATCTATGCCAAGTTAAGTACGGCTCGTAGACTGCAAGTGGGTGCGCTCATTGTCAAAGAAGACCGCATCATCTCAATTGGCTACAATGGGATGCCCAGCGGCTGGGACAACAACTGCGAAGAGGCCGAGTGGTGCACTGGTGGTGGATGGCTCGACCCAGAAGAGATTACAGCTGGTTGGCCATATGAAGGATCGTATAGGGACACCGATGGTAATGAAATACAAGGTCGTTATCGGTTGAAAACCAAACCCGAAGTACTTCACGCAGAAGCCAATGCCATTGCCAAAGTGGCTCGCAGTCCGGAAAGTTCAGAAGGTGCTGTAATTTTTATTACTCATGCTCCGTGTATTGAGTGTGCCAAATTAGTATTCCAAAGTGGTATCAAACAAGTGTTTTATCGTGATAACTATAGAAATACAACAGGAACAGATTTCCTAAAGCAGGCTGGTGTAATTGTAAACCAAGTAGAAGAATGAACAACGATAGTCAAGACCTTGTGTATTCTGAAAAATACGATGCTTATTACAATGAAAAAACCAATGAATGGACGGAAGACAAGTGTACTGATCCAACCTGCGAGTATTGTATCAACAGACCCACAACCCCATTCAAACCATTAACTGGAGTTAACAAATGAGAAGTCACTATTGGACATGTAGCAAATTTGCCGATTGGATTCGAGGAACTGCCAAGCTTGGTGCTGGTACCAGTGAAGAATGGGATGAGTGGACAACTCGCGCTCAAATGAAACACAACTTCCGCTACTGGTTAGCAGAAGAAGGATTAGATTACTTACAAAAAACTGTCTATTTTATTCCTGATCAAATTTATTCTGTCAAGTACTACATCAACAACCGCTGGGTTACTCGCACTCATAGTCTTACTGCCCATGCCCAGGACATCAAGCCAGGCCAGTGGCAGGATGTGGGCAACCGCTTTTTACCTTGCCTATTCAATGAACTGGTGGATTTTGTTGAGATAGAAACAGCATGGAGCCACATTGCCTGGGGTGAGAAAGAAGACCGTGCCAAATACAATCCTCCATTCTGGGCTAGTGGTTGGTGGCGCTGGCGTGTGTGGCGCTGTCCACAAGCAGGACTGGATCACCTTGATTGGGCCATGACCCTTACCAATGAAGAATGGTTAGAAGAAGGTAAGAAGGGCGAAGCAGTACCAACTGGCCAGGCGCTGGCCGCCAAGGAAATGAAAGAACTTTACACATGGTGGACTGTTACCTATCGTGCTCGGCCTGATGCATACGATGCCAGCGGTTGGACAGATTATTGTGAAGCCAGCAGAATAGCCAATGGTGGTAAACTAAGTTTCAGTGCTGACAAAACACCCGAAATGAAAAAGCAGAGTGACAAAGCTCACAAGCTGTTGCAAAAAATTGAAGCCGCATACGAAAAAGAAGATGAAGCAATGATGATCCGTCTTATTAAGATTCGGCAATCACTTTGGACATAATGGTGGTTGCATTTACTTCTAATAGATGTTAAAATTTGAATATGGAACAAAATTATGACAATGCCTGATGAGAGATACCGTGCCCTGGTCGAAGGCATGCGTCTTATTGAAGACCTTTTGATACCGCAGGTGACACCAAGGGTACCTGGGCCTATTAGGGAACGGGCTCGTTGGATCATGCGCCATTATCCAAACGCATCTGACTTTGAGCGATTGGCACAAAAAGCACCAGATCAACTTTCAACTAAAGATTTTAACGGAAACAAAATAAAATGACTACCACCACTCTACACCCTGACCTCGATGTCAAAGAATTTGTTGCAAAAGAAAACACTGGTTATCGTTTGCGTATTCGAAGTTGGAAGCCAGTGTCGCCTAAGGACATCAACTCAATCGAGTTTATCAATGAATCATTGCGGGCTGACGGCACAGTAGCAGACACCAGCACTTACAACTTCTTCTTGTCAGATAAAGATGTTAAATCTCTCTCTGCACAACTATTGAGTTTAGTATAATGGCATCTTGGACACTCACAGTTGAAGAAGATCCTGCTACAGGTGAATGTATTTTGCAGTTCCCTGAGGATCTATTGGCGCAGGCTGGTTGGAAAGAAGGTGACACACTTGAGTGGCACGACAACAAAGACGGTTCTTGGATTTTAAAGAAAAAGGAAGTTACCAATGGTAACAGCATTTAACTATAACACTCCTGGAAACCATATTATGGTTGACCTTGAGACACTTGGCACCAAACCAAATAGCCTAATGCTTACTATTGGTGCAATACGATTCAATCCTTGGGCAGATGATGTCAACAACCCAATGGAAAAAATGGACACATTTTATCGTCGTGTTAGCCTAGAAAGCTTTGAAGGGCTTGATCATATTGTTGATGATGCCACGCTGGAATGGTGGGGCAAACAAAACGAAGAAGTTCGTGCGGAAGCATTTGCAGAAGATGACAGGCATGACATTCGTGATGTGCTACGAGACTTCCACAAGTGGTGTGGTGGTGTCGACGCAATATGGGCCAACGGTACAGGCTTTGACCTAAACATACTTGAACACTTTAGTCGCGAACTCAAGCGAGGAGTGGCCTGGAGTTACTGGCAAGCCCGTGACGCTCGTACACTATATGCATTGGTGCCTGGACTAGAGAGACCACAAGGTGCGGCACACCATGCATTATGGGATTGTTGGAGTCAACTCATTGGAGTACAACGATCCTTTTCCAAACTAGGTATTAAAGAGTTGAAAACACGATAACGCTTTGATAAGTATAGCTAGAGGACTTTTCGGCATTCATCCCTCTTTAAATATTCTGCATGTCATTGCTAAATCTAAAGGAGATAACAATGGCAAATTTATTACAACCCGTACAATACAAGTACACCAGCACCAAAGAGTATCATGACGCATTTCCATGTGCGTACAGACAGTGGAGGGCCGATAGTCACTGCAATTTAATTCATGGATACAGTTTTAGTATGAAGTTTTACTTTGGTACAGACTATCTGGATGCTCGCAACTGGGCGGCCGATTATGGTGGCCTCAAAGAACTCAAAGGTGTATTGGAAAGTCAATTTGATCACACCCTACTGGTAGCAGAGGACGATCCTGAACTGGCCTTTTACAAAGAGATGGAACAGCGCAAGTTGGCCAAACTGACAATCCTGCCCAAATTGGGTTGCGAAGGTCTAGCAGATCAGCTTTACAAGTATGTCAATGGTGTTTACATTCCTGATTACCTAGGACACGGTGAAGCACAACGACTTTGGTGCTATCGTGTAGAAGTTCGTGAAACACAAAGTAACATGGCGTTCCGTGAAGGACACCGTGAATGGAATGAGGACTTGTTTGCATAATGTTAAAAGACAGAAGAGTACTAATAGAACACGAGCTTAAAATTGCACATGACCGAGCCGCAGAGATGTATTTAGATATTGTGGTTGCCAACGGCGATGTACACAGTGAAGAATATCAACAGATGCGCGATCGAATTTCTAAATTAGAGTTTGATCTTAATATTGTTAATCAGCTGATTCATAAAGGTCATGAATAATGTTAGAAACCATTTGTGAAGTGCTAGAAGACGCTTACAAGCGTAATTGGATTACCAGTCGTGATGGCAATGTCAGCATACGACATCACGACCGTGACCACTTCTATATCACTCCCAGTGGTGTCCGTAAACAAACTCTACAGCCAGATCAGTTTAAGAAGATTGGCATTGAGAAGGGTTATTATGACCAACCTCCTAGGCTGTATCATGCCAGCACTGAGTTGACATATACTGATATCAGTGCCAACCTCAAGCCCAGTGGAGAACTGCCATTGCATTTTGGATTGCAAAAAGAAATGGGTCAACACACCGGAGAGGTTCGTGTGGTTGTACATGTTCACCCCACTTACTGTATTGCGGCCATGCACGCCGGCATTGATCTAAGCACAGTGAGTGCAGACTTTCCAGAATTAAATAGATATACTCGGGTAGCACCCAATGTAGGCGATGTGCCTCCCATCAGTCAAGAGCTTGCGGATCAATGTCATCGGCAGTTGCAATTGGATACGGCTGGCAATATTGCTTTTGATATTGTGGGCATAAAGGGACATGGAGTAGTTGCCATTGACACAAGTCCATGGAGAGCCTATGAACACATAGAGCGATTGGAGCATATTTGCAAGATAGTACTTGCATCAAGGAGATAATATGAAAAAGTTTATTGCAATTTTATTAATAAGCGTAATGGCTTTTGCCAGTGTGATTGCCGAAGCCGGTAATAAACGCATGGGTAGTGGCAAAAGCGTAGGACAACAAAGTTCTAATGTGACTAAAAAACAGGCCACACCTCCGGCACAAGCCACACCACCAACCGCGGCACCTGCACCTGCACCCAGTCGACCATGGGGTGCTATGCTAGGAGGACTTGCGGCAGGCTTGGGTCTGGCTTGGTTGGCCAGTAGTCTGGGCATGGGTGAGGCATTTGGCAATATTATGATGGCACTGTTGATTGGTGCTGTGGTGTTAGGAGCAATAGGTTGGTTCATGCGTCGGCGTATGATGGCCAGTTCACCTGACCTTGCTTATCAAGGCGCTGGAACCAATGCTGTAATTGATCAACCCACACGGTTCTCAGGTGGTTCAATGATTGGAGTTGCAGTGGCCCCCACTTGGACCATTCCTGCAGGGTTTGATGTAGCAGGTTTCGAATCTGCCGCCAAACAAAACTTCGTGTTGTTACAAGGCGCATGGGACCGGGCAGATATCACCACCCTAGGCAGTATGATGACAGACACCATGTTGACAGAGATACAACAACAAATTGCATCTCGCGATGCTACCCAGGTATATAGAACAGCAGTGATATCATTGACAGTGAAAATGTTGGGCATAGAAGAAACTGATGTCAATTACATAGCCAGTGTGGAATTTGCCGGCACAATACAAGACACAGTGGGAGCAGAAGCTGAGGCATTTGAAGAAGTTTGGAACATGACCAAGTCAAAATCCTCTGGTGGTTGGTTATTGGCCGGCATTCAAACTTATCAGCAATAAATTGAATAGAGAATATCTAAAATGAAAATAAAATTAATAGATGCATTGACAGCAAACTTTTCAGCCAACATTCTGAAGCACAAGATGAATGTGGAGATCATGCTGAACAATCCTATGGCCATACACGATCACACTGATTGGATGGCGGCTGTGGAAAAAGAGATAGCACACATTGCAGAGTATGAAGACAAGCTAGAAGTGTTACAAAAACATTTCAGAACAGTTTAAGGATAGCTGTGATAGACTACACAGAATTTCCAGTTTACCTGGACTATAGTTCAACCACTCCCATGGATCCACTAGTGGTAGATGCCATGATTCCCTACATGCGTGAGCAGTTTGGTAATCCTGCATCACGCAGTCATGCCTACGGCTGGTCAGCAGAAGCCGCAGTAGAACAGGCCCGACAACATGTGGCTGACCTAGTGGGCGCAGATCCTAGAGAAATTGTCTGGACTAGTGGTGCCACCGAAAGCATTAATCTTGCCATCAAAGGTGCGGCCAAGTTTAGAAAAGGCCAAGGGCAACACATCATCACAGTAAAGACTGAACACAAGGCCACCTTAGATGCTTGTCGTGAACTGGAACGAGATGGTTGGACTGTGACCTATCTTGATGTACTACCCAATGGCCTGATTGATGTGGCTCAGTTGACTGCGGCCATACAGCCTGACACTACCTTGATCAGCGTGATCTATGTCAACAACGAAATTGGTGTAATACAGGATATTGAACAGATTGGTGAATTAGCCAGATCAAAAGGTATTGCATTCCATGTGGATGCGGCGCAGGCCACGGGCAAGGTAGAGATTGACCTACAACTGTTAAAAGTTGACCTAATGAGTTTTAGTGCCCATAAGACTTACGGTCCCAAAGGCATTGGTGCCTTGTATGTGCGCCGCAAGCCCAGAATGAGAATTGAAGCACAGATACACGGTGGCGGCCATGAACGAGGCATGCGATCAGGCACCCTGGCCACACATCAAATTGTGGGCATGGGCGAAGCATTTAGACTGGCCAAGATACATTTACAGGAAGAAACTGCCCGAGTGAGAATCCTGCGTGATCGACTGCTGGCAGGTCTAGAAACCATTGAGCAAGTGTTCATCAACGGAGACATGACTCAGCGTGTGCCACACAATCTCAACATCAGTTTCAACTATGTGGAAGGTGAAAGCATGATCATGGCCTTGAAACAATTGGCAGTAAGTTCAGGTTCGGCCTGTACAAGTGCCAGTCTTGAACCCAGTTATGTGCTAAGAGCCTTGGGCCGTAATGACGAACTGGCACACAGCAGTATAAGGTTTACACTGGGCCGATACACCACCGAACAAGAAATAGACTTTGCAATTGAACTGATTCAGCGCAAGATCGCTGGACTGAGAGAACTAAGTCCACTTTGGGAAATGTACAAAGACGGTGTTGATTTGGACGCCATACAGTGGGCAAGCCATTAACATGCGGTTACTAACACATGCTGATCTTCATCAAGTTTACAGCCATATTCAGGACGAAAAACCTGAACAGTTTTGGGCTATACCAGTGCTAAGAGAAGATGGACAGTTGGAAGCAGTACAAGGCATTCCTCATGATGTATTGAGTAAAATGGTAGAGTTATCAAATTATTGGTGTGGTTGGGGATTTGGAATAATTGGCCGAGAACGGGCCTTTTTACTATTTGAGGACAAGGAAGATGCTTTATTTGCAAAAATACATGTCGGAGAAAATGTCAGCAATGAGTACAATTAAATCATTTTTAGGCAAGCAAGTGGATGAAAACGCATCGTTGATCAGCGAACCATTGATTGTGTCTGCACGGCATCGCAGGGAAGAGCTAGATCAGCTAACTAAAAGACAAGTCGTAGCTTATGCTCAAAAGCATAATATTTCCATCAATTCTAGGAAGAAGAAGGAAGAGCTAATCGAAATCATTGTGAGGTCATAATATGGAACAAGTTAATATTACAGATGATGCTTATGCAAAGATCAAGGACATCATGCTAGAAACAGCAGATATCAGTGACAATGTGGCATTGCGAGTATTTGTACAAGGTGGTGGTTGTAGTGGAATGCAATATGGATTCACATTTGACGAAGAGAAAAACGAAGATGATTTCCATTTTGAAAAGAATGGTGTCAAAGTGGTCATTGATTCAATGAGTATTTCATATCTCACTGGGGCCACCATCAACTACAAAGAAGATCTTGCTGGTTCAAGTTTTGTAATTGATAATCCAGGTGCTCAATCCACTTGTGGTTGCGGTAGCAGTTTCAATCCAGGTTAATAGCATGTATTCCAAATACTATTCTATGAAATTTGAAGAGCTTATGGTTCAACAAACCCTGATTAGTAAAAAATACAACGCCGCATGGCAGGGCGGAGCAAGTCAAGAAGTGCTATCGCAATTATTGGGTCACATGGAAGCAATCAAACAAGCAATCTGGGAAATGGGTTACAAACAAAGCTACGCGGCCAGCGAAAACAAAGACAATGATCAATTCAAAGACAGCATTGCTTGACATGCCAACTACAACCATCAATGAACAAGACTTGGTAGAATTACTGTACCAAGACAAGGCTGGACAGTTGACTGTAAATTCCAGCATACTCGATCGCTACATAAACGGATGTAACGATCTTGGACAAGCACCATCATTTTATTCTCAACCATTGCCAATGACAGTAGAAGAAGCATTAAAAAATTGGAATCTTCCTGGTGATATCGCCAGTTTGGATTTAGATATATACTTTGCTGAAAAGATTAGTACAATTGAAGAAGCCCATAGGGTAGTAGAAGAATTAGAATTATTTAGAAGTCGTGGTTTAGAACCTATGCTTCGTTTTATGATTTACCTGGTTCGAATAATGAAAGAGAATAACATTATTTGGGGAGTAGGCCGAGGCAGTTCCGTTAGTTCGTTCTTGTTGTACTTGGTCGAACTGCACCAGATCAATCCAATTAAGTACAATTTAGATATTAAGGAGTTTATTAGATGAGTCAACACACGCCAAGATACAAGACCCACAAGGGTCGAGAGTTTAACATGAGTGCTTTTGCAGACAAGCACGGTGATACTCCAGCAGTTGGCAACGGTAATTTAAATGGACGAGGTGATGTTGTCGACGCCAGAGGCAATATAAAAATACCAAGCCAGAGTATTTCAAGAGCAGTATCAAACTTACAAAATAACCAAGAAAAACAAGTCAGCCTAAAAGCAGATGACACCATCAATCCGGTTAGGAATTCGCCAGTGACAGCCGACTATACGCCAACAGTAGTTGCCACTAGAAATATTACATCAATTGACGGATTTGAATCCATTGAAACCGAATACAGTGACGGCAGTATACAAGTCGCTCCAAAAGCACAACCAACTCCAACGAGCCTATAATGAAAACTATTAGACCATTGAAAGAACGCATCTTGGCCGAGTTGCTGGGATTAGAACAACGAGTAACTGCCAGTGGCATTATTATTCAAGGTGAAAATGGCAAGGACCGAGGCATCCGTCCTCGCTGGGCCCGAGTTCGTTTAGTGGGTGAAGGCATTGATTGGGTCACTCCAGGCCAATATGTATTGGTGTCACATGGCCGTTGGAGCCGACAGTTCGAATGTGAGCACAACGGTGAAACAATGAAATTGGTTCATTTAGATAACAAAGAAGTGCTGGCTGTGTCAGACGTTGATCCAATGGATGACTTTGTTGGTGTGGGCATTGACACTAGCCCAACCATGCACCGCGCAGAAGATTTCGGCGCAAATTAAAGTTGACATTTGTTTAGTATTCGTGTTATACTATTAACATGGATACTAAAACTACTCGTTGTACAACATGCGGTGACATATATTCGCCGCAATGCAATTGGCGGCAAGGACGCTGTCCCCATCACCCTAGTCTAGCAGATCAAATTATAAACGATCCTTACAAGGCCAGGTTCCTCAATCTTTTTAATGCAATTAAAAATGTCTTCAGAAGTAAGCCTTAATGACATAGTTTGGGATATTCAGAAACTTGGATATAACTGCACTGACCCACACATGGATGGATATTACCAATGGGGTCAGAAACAAAAACTGTACGAGATATTTTGGGAAGCACAGCGACAGCTAAACAAGTGCCCCGAGTTTTATGGTGAAGATGCCTGGTTGCAAGAACACAAAGAAACTGTTATACTAAACAAGTTACAGGGATACTAATTCAATGTTTGATTTTTTTAAAAAGCCAGAATATATCATGCCAGAGATCAAGCCAGTTGAAGTGCCCAAGGCCGACGAAGGCCCAGTATACCAAGTTGGTAAAACACTTGATGGTTCTATCACCTTGCGAATAGGATATACCACATTAACCATGTCAGAAGCCGGCGTAAACTCGCTTATACGATTGCTAGAGGCCGCAAAAGAAGATAACAATGAGGAGATAGCATGAGTAATCTAAGAGATTCAATTGTGTTAACTAGGGAACAAATTGAAAAGTTAAACGAATTATTGCAGTTGCATCCAGAAGTTCAAAATTTTAAACTTAGTTGGATGGCAGATTCTGGAATCGGTTTAGGCTTGTTGGTAAAATTTCAAACCTTTGATCCAGAGGACACAGTAATTGATATCACAGATGTGAGCAATTGGTAATCAACAAAGAAAGTAATTATATGACAGTAGAATCAGCAGGCGTATTTTTAGCATGTACAATTCTAACAGGAATTGGCTTAATTTTAATTGTAATGGCCATCTTGGTGGTTAACAATTTATTTGCAAAGTATTGGAAACCAGTTACTTTCACACATTACCTGTTTCCAATGATGACTGGACCAAGTCCAACTTTCATTGAGCCGCACATAGAAGAACAGCCAAAGCCTACAATGACAAAGGTACCAAAGGAAACTAAATGAAAGAATTATGGGTAGAGAAGTACCGACCAGTATCAATCAAAGATTATGTATGGATTGATAAAGATACCAAGCACATGGTAGAAACCTGGGTAAAAGATCAGTATATTCCACATCTGTTGTTGGCAGGCAATGCCGGCGCAGGCAAGACTACACTGGCAAAAGTTTTAGTCAATGAGCTGGGTGTAGACCCCAGCGAGTTCATGCACATTAATGCAAGTAGAGACAATGGTGTTGACTTCTTAAGAAACAAGATTGCCAATTTCTGTAGTACAATGGCCAATGGTCCGTTTAAGGTTGTACTGCTAGATGAAGCAGATTACATTACGCCACCAGCACAGGGCATCTTGCGTGGCATGCTTGAACAGTATCATGAGGGTGTTAGGTTTATTCTAACCTGTAACTATCCCAACAAGATTATTCCAGCCCTGCACAGTCGCTTGCAAACAATTACATTTAGAACACTGGATGAAACTCAATTTACTCGCAGACTGGCTGAGATTCTAGTAGGTGAGGGTGTTGAACTAGATGCTGAGACTTTACAAACTTATGTAAAGACCTGCTATCCAGATTTGCGTAAGGCAATTAATACTGTACAGATGCGTAGTACCAGTGGTCGTCTTGAATCACCCAAGCAAGAAGATGCAGAGAGTGACTATAAGATTGCAATGGTTGATCTGTTCCGCCAGGGTAGAATCAAAGAAGCTCGGCAACTGATCATTAAACAAATTAGTTTAGAAGAGTATCAGGACATGTATCGCTTCATGTATCGTAACTTGGACTTCTGGGGCAACGATGTAGATACACAAGATGAAGCTTTGCTATTAATTCGCAAAGGATTGGTCAATCATGGACTGGTAGCAGATCCAGAGATCAACCTGAGCGCAACATTTGTTGAACTAGAGAGATTATCGAGACGTGGATAAGATACTGCTGACAGACTGTGACGGAGTACTATTAGACTGGGAAACCAAGTTTAGAGCATTTGCAAAACGACTAGGATATCAATTAAGAGATACTGCGGTCAATGCTTACAGCACCAGCGAGCAATATAACATTAGTCCAGCGGCAGGCTCTGCATTGATTGCCAAGTTCAATGCTTCCAGCGACTTTGAGTCATTGACTCCATTCAAAGATAGTGTTGAATATATTACACAATTGAAAAATGAGAATTGGAAGATTGTTGTGATTACAACTGCCGGCGATCATCCTTGGACCTATGGCCTTCGGAAGAGTAATTTAGACCGGGTATTTGGACAAGATGCCGTTGATGAGCTACACATTTTGCCATTGCATGGAGACAAAGGTCTAAAGCTGGTTGACTATACAGATTCAAACTTGTATTGGATTGAAGACAAACCCAGCAATGCTGAGCTTGGATTTAAGTATGGACTACGCCCATTATTAATGACAAACAATCATAATTTGTCTTACACTGATTCGGTGATTAGAGTAAATACTTGGAACGAGGTATACAAAATTATAAATGGCACAACAGTTTAGAGACCCATCGCTACTGCAAGAATTTCCAAAAGAACTTGAACCCTACAAGGGTCTAATCTTCTGTCCGTTGGATTTGCCAGAGCCTCCAGAAATTGATGAGGCACGCCTGTTTGCATATATTGCCATGCGTGACGAAAGAGATCGAGGCACCTTGGCTGGATCTGTGTCTGGAGCAACCGGTCCTATCCCATTGGATCATCCTTGGCTAAGATATACAGCAAGCTGGTCAAAAGAAAAGGACACATATCCTTGGCGCCTGTTGCATTTAATGCGTAGTGACTTTGCCAATGACGGATGGGAATACTACCCAGAATTTAAAGAATGGTTGCCAGAGCTGGCCGCTTACTTTGAAAGTTTACCTGTTAGTGAATTTTACACAATGAGTTTGCTGAATCAAAAAGCAGGAACAGATGTTGGTATTCACACAGACCCAGATGTATGGTTTGGTTTACGATTCTATGCAGTTAATCGTAGCAATGCTAGAATTTTCTTTCAGAAAGCTAAGAATCCATCAGCAAAGAGATTGCTCAACTTGACCAGGAACGCAGACGGAACTGTCAAGCAGTTACCATGGTCAGACTTTGTAGAAGATGAAAAAGTTTACGGAAAGTACCCGTGTCCGCGCTTTCCATTTCACCTGACGACTACACATGCCGCTCACGGTGTCGAAGCAGTCCCCGAAGGTGACACTGATAGTCGTGTAACTGGTTTTGTTATTTGCCGAGTTCGTCCAAAAGAATATGCAGAGCTACTGGCTCGTAGTGTAAAAAAGTACAAAGACTACGCTATCTGGTGGTAATTGGGACCAAGGTCTCTTTGCCAGATATGGTAAAAACATTGAATTCTAGTTTCACCCAGCGGCACGACAACTTCGTGTTGAACATTGCCAGTTCTGACTAACCAAACTGATCCAGTTGGTTGAAACCACTCAACACTTTCATTGTTTTCAACGTCATAAAATTTCCAATGTGATTTGGGTCCAGTTTTTAAATTTACATGCACTCTCCAGGGGGTATGTGGATCAGCATGTTTGCCAATAGAAAATTTTCCATATATACGGCTTATTCTACATCTAAGGTCACTGGGTATGTTAAAATAAGAAGCTATCCGCTCTTTGAGTTGAAACATTTCGCTGTCAATCATGGTTGGATGCCATTGAGTTAAATCTCGATCACTAGTACCATTTTCATAATATGAATTTACTTCCCTAAAAGGGCCCGGAAACCCGGTGGTATATTTGGCAAAGTCTTTTGTAAGCAGTTCTCCAGTGACAGCATCTTTGGTTATTTTCATGTCCCCATTGGCGTGATCATACCAACGATGTAATCGTTCGTCTGGGGGCTTACCAGTGACAGAAATACTGAATCCAGCCGATTCGCTCTTTTGCAATTGTGACCGCAAGGAAGTTTGAAATATTATTGATGCCTCTTTATAAAGCTGGGCAAAATCTACTTCAATAGGCAGTTGGTAGACAACAGTATTAATATCTATCATACTGTATTTAGTAGGGGTTTCCCCCTACTAAATTTAATCTCCGTATATTCTTAATACTTGAGCAACAGCCGGATGTCTTTCAACATGGCCAATCTCAAATTTAACGATGGCAAGCCTATTGGATTTGTTACCGTCAAGTATCTTTTCCATAAAGTCTTTTAGACCATTGTTTTCATAACCACGATCATGTTGTTCAAGATCTCCGGTTATGACAAACTTACTATTATCTCCGATACGAGTCAACAGCATTTTCATCTGGCTTTGTGTGGCGTTTTGCATTTCGTCTGCAATGATAACGCTATCTTTAAATGTACGACCACGCATGTAGGCTAGAGGAGCAACTTCTATTGTGCCTTCGGTTATCATACCTTCTATTTGTTTTGTATTCCAATACTCTCGAAACACATCAAACACAGGACGGGTCCATGGTGCCATTTTGCTCATTAAATCACCTGGTAGGAAGCCGTGTTGTTCATCAACACTGACTGCTGGTCTGGTAATAACTATGCGCTCTACTGCACCTGCCTTCAACTGCTTAACTGCCCATAAGGTAGCAATAAGGGTTTTGCCAGTGCCCGCAGGCCCTAGTGCAAATACCATATCTTTACCGGGGTTTTCTAAGTGTGCTAGATAATCTTCTTGTCGTAAATTTCGAGGTACTATTTCAACTCGCTTGTACTTGGAAGGTTTCAAATCTCTCGGATCTGTATCTCTATAATGATTTAAATCGATGACTGCGTTACCATCAAACGCCGAATTACGGTCCTGGTGGACTCGTTTTTGCTGTTTTCTCATCTTGCTCCTTTACAATATATGTTGTATTGTCGGGCTGATTTCATTGATTTTTGTGAAAATTTAGTTTTCAGCCCGGGTTAGTCAGGCTGATTCATCGCTGAACCAAAAGTATTTAATGATGATCGGCAAGTTGGGTAGGGTAATGGCAATAATAGACTAAATATCTGTCTATGCAAACACAAGACGCAATTTATAAAAACCTGGGTAATATCCACAACAGCCCCAATGTAATCGATACACTAATCGAAGTAGATCGTGTATTAGATCGCATGGATGTATATGCCTATGAAAATTGGATCAGGGGTGAAATTGTTGATGGCCCTTTTGTAGAACGCCATTGGGTAGAGTTAACACTGATGTACCCACAGAAGATGATGCCAAACCCCGACGCCGCCATGCGCCTTATTAAGAATGGTTGCAAAGTATCTTTTGGCAAGAGCAAATTTAAAACTTTTGTCAAAGTTAAAAATTCTGATGATGTCATTGCAACAGAAGATGGACAGAGAATTCCTAGGCCTGTGGAAAAAACTGTTTGGTTGGTCACATTGCGTATTCCAAAACAATTGCTTGATGTAAGCGAAGACATCAAAGACATGGATGATGTGGACTACGAAAGTGTAGAAGCCGCATACGACGAAGAGTTAGACGGTGAGCAAGGTCTACAGCAAGATGATGCAGATAGTTCAGAGGTAGAAGGCCAAGATGATCAAAAAGTATAAACTTAAAGAAAGCCTTCGCCCAGGCGATCTAAGAGATACCATTGACAGTCTCATTGAGATTGATCGCTACAAACCAAAGATTGGCACCGATGCAGATACCGTTGTGGTTGCATTCAAAGCCAATACCAAAGACGCCGCAGTGGATTTGGGTGCGTACTTGGAGTGGAGTTCGCAAAAGATTGAAGATGTAGAAGTTAGTGATGCCAGCGATAAAGATGGCAAGTTTCATGTTTACCTTGAAATAAAAAGAATGCCAGGCATAAATGAAAAGATCATTGAAATTATCAAAGATGCTGAGCATGCCATAGGCCAACTAGAATGGAAGTTTGTAGGCATGGACGGGCTTAGAAAAGATCTTGACATTGGAAATTTAAACCAAGAAATTGTACAAGATCCAAAGATGTATGCACTACCGCCAGAGAGCCGTGCATATTATTTGAGAATGAAAAATTTAACAAATTATTAATCAGTGGCCCGAGAAGATAGTTTTACAGTAGCCGGTGTTGTTACCGAGACTCTACCAAATGCAATGTTTAGAATAACCCTTGATTCTGGGCAAATGTTAATGGGTCACTTGGCAGGTCGACTGCGTGTGAATAGAATCACCATAATTATTGGTGATAAAGTTGATGTAGAAGTAAGTGTATACGACACAACAAAAGGAAGGATTGTATACAGGCACAAGGGATAAACAATTATATGTGGATACTAAGTTTTATACCTGATTCGGTTTTACATTTTTCAATATTGGTGATGTTGTTTGCTGGTGCTGGCCTTTATGCCATCACCTTTTTCTTTAGGTTTATTCCACCTCCCCTCAGTCTACAATTGGCTCCTTACAAAGGTGCTATAAGTGTACTATCAGTTGTGCTGATGGTGGCCGGCGTATATTTCTATGGAGCATATGATACTGAAATGACTTGGCGTAAACGGGTTGAAGAAACAGAAGCCAAAGTAGCAGAAGCTGAAAAGAAGTCTGTAGATGCCAATGTGCTGTTGGTAGCCGAACGCAAGAAGAAGCAGAAGGTAATCACTGAGTACGCAGTCACAGTCAAAGAGCGCATTGTAGTGAAGGAAAAGATAATTGATGCAGAGTGCAAATTGACACCAGATGCTGTGCAGTTATTCAATGAAGCGGCCACCAATCCAACCAAAGCCACAGGAATTAAAAAATGAGATATCTATTGATCATTTCATTATTTTCATGCTTGGTAGGTTGCACTACTGTAGTGCCAGTGGTTGCAAAGTTTCCAACTGCCCCTGCAGAATTGATGGAAGCGTGTCCAGATTTAAAATTAATTGAACCGGGCACAACCAAGTTGAGTACTGCATTGGCAGTTGTTGCAGACAACTACAGTCTGTACTATCAATGCCAACTCAAAGTTGAAAATTGGATCGAGTGGCATAATACCCAAAAGAAGATCTTCGACAGCATTAAATAAACACTTGACAGCGACCCAGAAAGGTGTTAAACTGTAAGTGATGAATCCCTATCAAATTTTAGGCCTTAAACCCGGCGCCAGCGATGAAGATGTTAAAAAGTCCTATCGCAAACTGGCAATGAAGCACCATCCTGACCGCGGTGGCGACGAAGCTGAATTTAAAAAAATAAAAGAAGCCTACGAGACTTTGATCAACAGTGGTGGTTCAACTCCGTTTGGATTCTCTGATCAACACTTTGATCCAGACAGCACAGGCTTTCGTGATTTTGGCGACATGTTCAGTAAGATGCGGAGACCCGGTGGTTTCAACTTTAATTTTGAGCCAGGTGCTGTAAAAAATCCAGACATCACAGTTGGCATGCCATGCACACTAGAAGAAGCATTCCATGGCTTTACCAAGGTCATTAACTTTCAAGTGCCAAGCGGCGAGTTTAGACAATTAGAAGTGACATTCCCGCCAGGCTGTACAAAAGATGTCAAGATACGATTTACCGGTGAAGGTGGCCGAGTATCTGACAGGTTGCCCGCTGGTGACTTGTATGTTAAACTAAACATAAGTGATCATTCATTTTGGAAATTGGATAGAGTTGATTTGATTGGGACCATTAAAATTTCAGTCTGGCAAGCAATGTTTGGCACTACCATTGGCTTGACGGAAATTGACGGAACTGCTATTGAAGTTACAATTCCTGCTGGCACACAACCCGGATCTCAGTTGCGTCTAAGAGGAAAAGGATTCAGCGCCAGAGGAACCAATGCAAGAGGCAATGCTTTTATTGAAATTAAGGTTGAGCTACCCAAGTTAAACGAAGATGATAAACAACGACCCATTGTTGACTTTATTAATAAAACATAGTAAAATAATCATATGATAGAATTAGTAAATGATGACCATCCGATTCTGGCCGCAGTGATGCCAACAGCAACCGATGAACTAAACCTGGAAGCACTCAGCAAAGACATGTTTTTGCTGATGTGGAGCAGTGGTGGTATTGGCATGGCAGCACCACAGGTGGGCTTGGCTGTACGAATGTTTGTAATGGGGCCACAAAGCGGTCCCAACTTTGTGTGTATCAATCCTGAAATTGTTGAGCATGGCCCAGATGTTATGAATCTAGAAGGGTGTTTATCATTTCCTGGTTTGTGGTTAAATATCAAGAGGCCAGAGTGGGTGCATGCTCGATATCGTACGCTCAATGGGGAAACAGTTGAACAACGGTTTGATGGACTGCTGGCAAGATGTTATATACATGAGTTAGACCATTTAAATGGTGTGACATTTGTAAGCAAGGCCAAGCCATTGAGTTTGCGGCTTGCCAAAGAAAGACAGCGAAAAGAATTGCGTAAACAAAAAAGGGTATTATGAGTCAAGAAGAGAACAACAGTCGCATTAACGAAGTCATTGCTCGTGCATTTCAAGAAGCACTGAGCCGTGAGCATGAGTATGTTACATTAGAACATATTCTTCGTGTGATGCTGGATGAAGATGAAGTTCGAGATATCCTTAGCGAACTGCAAATGGATGTTCCTGCATTGAAAGAAGAAATTGATCTTTGGCTAAGAGGACAAGAAGATATTCGTGTGGATGGAATTACCAAGCCACGCAAAACTGCCACCTTAGAGCGTTGTTTTAATCGTGCATACACACAGGCCATTTTTACAGGCCGTGGACACATGGAACCCATTGACCTGTTGATCAGTATCACCAGCGAAAAGAACAGCCACGCCAACTTCTTTTTGGCCAAGCATGGCATCAACAAAGAAGCATTGATTGGATATGTTGGGCGTCTCAAAGATGGCCGAAGCAAAGAAAGTAAAGTTGCAAAGAAGCGTGATAGCGAAAAGATTCTGACCAAGTACACCACCAACTTGAACAAGAGCGCAGAAAAACAACTGATTGATCCCTTAATTGGTCGAGAGAAAGAAGTGTTCCGTCTTGCACAAACACTTACTCGTAAAAAGAAAAATAATGTAATCATGGTAGGTGAGCCTGGTGTGGGTAAGACTGCCATTGTTGAAGGTCTTGCAGTGGCAATGATTCGCAACGAAGTTCCTGAAGTATTAAAGAAGAAAACAATTTACAGCTTGGACCTTGGCAAGTTGTTGGCAGGCACACGATATCGCGGCGACTTCGAAGAGCGTATGCAACATGTGCTTGAAGCACTGGAAGAACGAGACGATGCCATTTTGTTCATTGATGAAATACACATGATCATGGGTGCAGGTGCTGGCGGCCAAGGTAGCATGGATGTAGCAAACATGCTCAAGCCCAGTTTAGAAAAAGGCAAATTGCGTTGCATTGGTAGCACAACATATGAAGAGTTTCGCGAGAACTTTGAGAAAGACCGTGCCCTACTGCGCCGCTTTACCAAAGTTGACATCAATGAACCTTCGGTGGAAGAAACCAAACTGATGTTGCGTCGAATTGCGCCGTTGTATGCCGCTTATCATAAACTTGACATCAAAGAAGGTGCAATTGATTTAGCAATTGATTTGTCAATGAAATACATGCTGGACAAGAAACTGCCCGACAAAGCAATTGATATCATTGATGCGGCTATGGCCCGTCTGCGTGTTACAAATACGCCAGAAGGAACTGAAACTACCAAAGACAACATTCGTCAAGAAATTAGTGATATCACTCGTGTGCCAATTGAACAGTTGGGCGAACAGAAGAATGTTGCAGTCACTGACTTAGAAAGCCGTATGCGTACAAATGTGTTTGGGCAAGACAATGCAATTGAACGCCTGATGAACATGGTGTATATTGCCAAGTCGGGATTGAAAGAAGTAAATCGTCCAATGGCCAACTTCTTGTTTGTAGGACCAACTGGCACTGGTAAAACTGAACTGGCACAACAGCTATCCATTGGGCTGGGCATGGAACTTGTGCGTTTTGACATGAGTGAATATCGTGAACCGCATAAGATTGCCAGCTTGATTGGTAGCCCTCCGGGTTATGTTGGATACGGCGAAGGCAAAGCAGGTTCAGGTAAATTGATCAACGAACTTGAGCGTGTGCCCAATTGCGTATTGCTGTTTGACGAAATTGAAAAAGCTCACCCAGATGTGATCCAAGTCTTGCTGGGCTTGATGGACAATGGTATTGTCACAGGCAGTGACAACAAACAAGCCAGTGCTCGTAATGCCTTTGTCATTATGACATCAAACTTGGGTGCTGTTGACAGTGAACGACAAGTGATTGGATTTGGTGGAGGTCTAAACAACGATGCCAGTGAAGAAGCAGTGAAGAAATTCTTTGCACCAGAGTTCCGCAATCGTTTGGATGCAGTTGTTAAATTCAATCGTTTGGGGCAGGATATTATCCGCAGAATTGCAGATAAGTTTATGACACAGATTCGCGAGCAGTTGGAAACACAAGGACAATCGATTGTGTATGATGATAGTGCATTGGATTATCTTGCCGCACATGGTTACAGTGAAACAATGGGTGCTAGACCAATGAAGAGATTGATCAACGAAGAAATTCGTTTGCCAATTGCCAAACGGATCATCAAGGAAGGACTTGATCTTCATCACATTGGCGCCAAAGATGACAGTTTAGTTATTAGTTAATGAAACAAAATTACACACAAAAATTGTTCTGGAAACGCTGGCCTTACAAGGTAATTGTTGCAATTACGCCAGCTCGTAAAACTACCTATATCAATCATTCGTTCAGAATGACCGACGAAGAAAGGCAAGAACGAGCCAAAGATATCAATATGATCACCAAGTGGTGCAAAGCAAGATTTCCCGAAGCTGGTCTTCGCCGTGAAGGCAATTTAAGTGTTTTTCTAGATACCGAACAAGAAATGAATGATGTAGTTGAATCTTGGAAAGACCGAGTCATTGCAACTTGGTCTCCAGAAAGTGAATCAGCATTGGACTTGCTTAAAACACATACCTATGATGTTGTCAGAGCTAGGCCCTGGTACGGTAAATTTCCTATTAGAGCCCGTATCAATTACGATGACAACTTTAGATTAAAAGCAGTAGATAACTTTAGATCTGCGGTGTTATCATTGGACAACAGCGATTGGTTTTGTGCAGGGCTGTTGAAGAAACTGATTTACAATGATGTTTTGCCAAGGACATATGGATGGGGACAACCTCTTCATTTATACCTTGCAAGCCAGGATGATGCCGCAATGCTACGCCTACAACTGGGTGATTATATCACAAGATTTGAAAGAATCAGAGCACCAGACTAGAAAAGTACTAAGCTAAATCAATGAGCCTCCGCTAAATACAGCTGGAGGCTTTTTAATGGCTAAAATACAAGAAGAACTCATCGTTATCAAATTAAGCAAGCTACACAAGGACAGCAATGCAGATGTACCGGCAATTGCTGGCGCTGAAATTGTTGCAGGTTTAGAACAAGTGGCACAAGAGCTGGTTGGTAAAGATGTAATCGTTGAAATTATTCAGGAGTAACAATGGGTACACACAACATGCTCATTGACAATGCACAGTTGGATCAAACTGGGCCAGCAGTTCGTGCTGACGGATATTATGGGTATGCAGATGGTATGCATACTGTTGCATTCTATATTAAAAATTTCAAAGGAAATTTAATCATAGAAGCATCATTGAGTGATAAACCACAAGAAAGTGATTGGTTTCCAATTGGGCTAGGTCCAAACGGAACATCATTTTATAGTGTTGATGGGCCAGAAACCAGGGTTGAAAGCTTCAACATTGTTGGAAATTTCGTATATCTAAGAGCTAGAATACATAGAAGTCATCTGGGACTAAATGTCCAGCAAGTAGGCACTTGTGAACGAGTAGTTCTCAGCCTATAAGGGAATAACAGGAGAAATAAAATGGCGATTAACGCATCTTCAGGAGGACAACTACAAGGTGGAACAGGTGGTGGCGGAGGCCTTACACAAGAAGACGTCCAAGACATTGTAGCAGACCAAATTGAAGTAGGCAACGATATCAATATCGGCCTACAAGCTACCTATGATGACCAAACTGGTAAACTTGTTTTAAGTCTAGCTGGCGCAACAGGCGGTGGCGGCAGTGGAACAAACATTATTGTAAAAGAAAATGGAACCGCTCGAGGAACCGCAACAACATTGAATTTTGTTGGACCCAGTGTTGATCTAACAAACAATGTTGCTACAATTACCGGTGGCCTAGATTCTGTTTCAATATATGAGAATACTGCGAACCGCGGGAATTTTACAAGTATTAATTTTGTCAGTGGCGCAACTGTTACAGTCCTGGATGGCACAGCAAATGTCACCATCACTGGCGGTGGCGGTGGTGGGGGCAGTGGTGACTTTAGTGGAAACTACAATGACTTGACCAACAAGCCAACTCTGTTCAGTGGTAGCTATACAGACTTGACCAACAAGCCAACGCCGTTCAGTGGGAACTACAGTGATTTATCTGGTAAGCCAACGCTGTTCAGCGGCAACTATAGTGATTTATCTGGTAGACCAACGGTGCCTACTGATGTAAGTCAACTAACAGACTCACAAAATTTAATAGACAGTTACACATTACCAACTGCCAGTACCAGTGTACTGGGTGGTGTCCGAGTTGACGGCTCTACTATTTTAATCAGCAATGGTGTTATCAGTTCTGTTGGTGGCACAGGTGGTGGTGTTACATTAAGTGATGTTGGCACATACCTAAGCAACAACGGATATGCCACACAAACTTATGTTACAGGCCAAGTAGACAATTTAATCAATGGTGCTCCAGGAGCATTGAATACACTAAACGAATTGGCCGCGGCCATTGCCAGCAATCCAAGTTTTGCAACAGACCTTACAAGTACTCTAGCCGGTAAGGTAAACTTGTCAGGTGGTACAATGACCGGAGCATTGACACTGTCAGGTGCCCCCACAATAGATTTACAGGCCGCAACCAAGAAATATGTTGATGATAGCATTGGTGCAATTCCTACTCCAACAACCAACTTAGATGCCTTAACTGATGTCATTACAACAGGTGCAACAGCTGGTCAAATTTTAGGATGGAATGGCAATCATTGGGTTCCTGTTGCCAACAGTGGAGCCAAAGGTGATACAGGTTCTGCAGGCCCAGCTGGTAGCGCAGGCACAGCAGGTTTAAGTATCAGTGCCGCCACAGTAACATTGGCAGGTCGCTTACAATTAACATTGACAGACAACAGCGTTGTTGATGCTGGTAATGTATCTGGTATTAAATCAGCCACTGTAAATGGCAGTGGCAATTTAATCTTAACAAAACAAGATAACACCACAGTTGATGCTGGCAATGTAATTGGGCCACAAGGCGCCACAGGTGCTCAAGGTATACAAGGTGTCACAGGCGACACAGGTAGTCAAGGACCTGCTGGTTTATCAGTAACATCAGCAAGTGTAAACAGCTTTGGTCGTTTATTAATTGTTAAATCAGACAACTCAACAGTTGATGCTGGTAGTGTAGTTGGACCACAGGGCGTCCAAGGTATCAAAGGTGATACAGGTGAAGCTGGTGCCACAGGACCTGCTGGTTCAAATGGTACCAGTGGATCAAATGGTGTAGGTATCACAACTGCCGCAGTCGATGGCAGTGGCCGCTTGATCATTATAAAAACAGATTCTACAACAGTAGATGCTGGTAGTGTAGTTGGACCAACTGGCACACAAGGTACAGCAGGTGCCCAAGGTCCGCAAGGTTCAACTGGTGCTACAGGACTTGGAATTTACAGCGTAGTAGTTGACGGTGACGGCAACTTACAAGTCACATTGACAGACGCTACCACTGCCAATGCCGGTAGTGTTATTGGACCTCAAGGACCGCAAGGTGCCGCAGGTCCTGCGGGACGAAGCATTGCCAATGGTGGCGTAGTAGTTGATGCTGGTGGCAATTTACAAGTCACATTGACAGACGGTGTTACAATTAATGCAGGTGGAGTAGTTGGACCACAAGGTAGCACAGGTTCACAGGGTATACAGGGTATTCAAGGTGTCAAAGGCGACACAGGTGATACAGGAGCCACAGGTGCCACAGGTACCAGCTACACAGTCAATGGCAAAGTTGGTAGTGTTCAAGTATACGGCCTAGGTGCTACAACACAAAGCGGATACGATTTAGAAGTTGATTTGTCTAACAAGGCAAACAAACTAACAACGGCAAGAAACATTGCGTTGACAGGTAAAGTAACTGGTTTAGTAAGTTTTGATGGTAGTGCCAATATAAGCATGACAACTGCCATCAGCGGTGTTACATCTAGTGACGTCACTGAAGGTACCAGATTATACTACACAGATTCTAGGGCGCAACAAGCTATTAGTTCACTTAGTGATAGCAATATTACTAGTTTGATCAGCTATGACAACTCAACTGGTCAAATAAAGTATCGTGCCAACACAAGTTATATTACTGAAGGCAGTAACCTATATTTTACCAACACTCGTGCAGATGCCCGTGCAGATGTGCGTATTGGTGCTTCAAGCATTAATGCATTGTCAGACGTTGATACAGTCACAGCGGCACCAACTAATGGTCAAGTATTGACCTGGACAGGTAGTGCATGGACTCCTGCAACATCAAGTGGTGGTGGCGCAGGCGCAGTATCAAGTGTCAATGCCAAAACAGGTATTGTTGTTTTAAACACTGACGATGTCACTGAAGGTTCTGCCAATCAATATTTTACCAACACTCGTTGGGACAACAGATTGGCGGCCAAGACAACAGACAACTTAAATCAAGGTACATCAAACAAATATTTCAGCGATAGTCTTGCTCGTAACGCATTGGCCGCAGGAACTGGTATAAGTTACAATAGTGCCAGTGGTACATTCAGTATCAATGCCACAACCAGCAATGTCACAGAAGGCAGTAACTTATACTATACCAACACAAGATTTGATACACGAATTGGCCAAAGTAATTTATCACAACTGGCTGATGTTGCAGACACAACTCCTACCACAGGTCAAGCACTGGTATGGGACGGTGGAGCATGGGCCCCAAGTACTGTCAGCAGTAGTGGAGGTGGTGGAAGCGGCAGCAGTTCTGGTATCTTCCGAGCCGCTGTTCAAGTCAATTATGATGCTTCTGGCAACCTATCAAGTGTCAGCGTATTAAATGGTGGTATTAGTGCCGCGATTGCTACTGCGGCGTCAGCAACTGCCACAGTGACATTTACATTTACTGGAAGCGTATGTTTACCACTTGGTGTACAAGTCTACGGTTATCAGCAAGCAGGTAACATTTATGTTACTCGTGCTATCTCAAGTGATTATACTGTAAGAACAGTGGCTGGTGGCGGTAGCTCTGGTAGTCCAACAGCATTCTCATCATTCAGTTCAAGTACACACCAAATGACAATCAGCTTAACCAAAGCATTATCGGGATCTAGTGCGAGTCTAGGCCAAATAACACATTGCGTTGTGCAATTTGTGTTGGCAAATGCTTAATAGGAGTAGCAATGTCAATTAATGCATGGAAAACCAGCTTCATTGGAATTAATAAACCTCCCAAGGTTATGGCGGCCACAGCCGACGCATTTGTTCCAGTGGCGCTTTGGCCTCATGCCAATGATCCAACTGATCCTTATTGGTCTGGTGGTTCTAATCCCCAAGCCTATCGATGGCAAGTTGATTTTACAGTTGGTGCAACCAGTCAAGGCAGTAACTTAACTAGAACCCCGTTTACATTCACTGCACAAGATATCGAAGTCGGTGACTTTGTTGCAGGTACCCAAGATGGCAAAGTGGTTGAAATCATCAGCATCTTGGCAAAAACAGATTCTACTATAACTGCAATTGTAGAAGACCGATTGCGTTATAATACATTCAGAGACCCAACTGGCTTTGGCCTGTTTGGATGTCCTGGTGCTGTAATTTTCTTCCAAATCAATGAGCTTGGATTGCCAATGCTGGATCCATTGCCTGGACAGGCTAGTGTAAACTTTTTTAGTGATGTTCAAAGTAGATTCCAATACATGAATCCGTTGACCAACTACACATTGTCAAAAGAAAATCATGGGTTGAAAACTGGACAGCCAATCAGCATTGTCAATGGCACATTTGAAATCACCAATGCAGACAATGCTAAAAAGTACATTGGCACAGTGATATATCCAGGGCCTGGACCACATCAATTTATTCTAAGACCCAGCAACGGTATCATTGACTTTGCTCCAGGTCTTCCTGGCATCATTGGCGACTTTATCTATCCTGCCGCTGATGGTTCAGGCGCTCTTACCACAGACTCGGCCAGTAATAAACCTATTTTTATCAAACTATCCAACGCCATTCAAACTATAACAACAGGCACAGGTATTGATCCAACTGGAACAGATGGTGATGTGGTATTAATTAATCGTGTGCCGTTGACATTGCAAGGCAGTGGCACTGGAACATACAATCTAGATGAAGCCATTGCGCTGATCAATGTGGCCACTGTGGATACAAATATCACAGCAATTAAAGTGGGTGCATCAAATCAAATTGTAAGTGACACAGTCACATATCCAACACCGTATGGATTGATTGCTGGTTATGTTCCTTTTAGTGCCAGTATCAACGGCATCACCGTGAACTTTACAACAACAGCTTCTGGATCTGTACAATACGGTCCGGGCATTGCAATTGGTGTTGACATGATACAGGACATCAACACAGCAAGAATTCCAGATATTTCAACTGGCATTGATGCAAACGGAAATATTGTTATAACAGAAACAGCAGGTGGAGCAATTACCATTGTCAACATTGCAAACGATGCGAACGGCAATCCTTTTGCCGGGGCGAATGGTGTGAGTGCATTGCCAGAAACAACTCCTGCAAATACAACAACCAGCGCATTGCGTTTGTACCGAGATGATGGTGGTCCAATGACCTTGGTAGATAGTCAAGGACAATTTTTTAGTACCGCAGGTGTAATGAGTGGACAAACAGGTCGCTATGCAATTGGTTTAAATGTTGAGCAGGGCCTACGAGCCAACTCAACCACTACAGTTCCTACAATTGCGGCCAGAGATGCATTGAGCACTTTACCTGGTGATCAAGCCTGGGTAATAGATGCAGGCCACGGTGAATGGGCATTGTATCTCTGGGATGGTAATGTATGGCAAGAAGTGACAAACCAGCGCAGTAAAGAAACTGATGCAAGAACAATCAGTCAACAAATCACTTTACCTGGTGCAACTACAAACATTGGTACAATTACCCAAGGTAGAAGAATACTAAATGTCAGTGTATCAGTTACAACCGCATTGGTTGATGCACCAGCGTTTGACATCACTGTTGATGGCGCAAGTGTTTGGCGATATATCCATAATGGTGCCACTGGTGTTGGAACATACACAGTTGAATCAGAATTAGTTACATCGGCCAGGGCCAATGTAGTGGTAGCTATTCCAAGCAATACTGCCACAGGAACATTTAAGGTTGAGGTGACCTATGTCTAAGAAATTCAATAACGCACATGGAACTACATCAAGTGAATTTAATCTTGGTGTTGGTTTTGGCACAAATTTAAGAAGCTATGTGCTATTTGCCGAAAGCAATGGCGTAAATCCAATTGTGGCCGGTGATAGATTTGAAGATACCATTGAGCTGACTGGAGTTGAATTTTTTGATCTGAGAATGCTTGCAACTGACTCAGCTGGAAATATTGCCACTAAACAAATCAGAGGAACTGTTTCACCAGGCGGCACAGTTTACAAAGTAGAAGATATATTTCAAGAAACAGCTGAAGCAGATGTAGAATTAGTAATAGCCGGAAATGTCTTAAATATAACATGTGCCAAAGGACTGGTTCCTTTGACTTACAACATTTACATTTCGTTATTAAGGGCAGGATAAAATGGAAATCAGAATCTCAGAATTAGGTTTAGTAACCACACTTCAGAATGCAGACTTTCTTGCAACTGTCCAGGATGGCGTAACATCTAAAATTACTGGCAACGAAGTTGCCTTCAGCGTTAAGTCAATTGCAAACTTGGCAGATGTGGTGTATGTTGATACATCTATTGCAACGGCCATTGCCAATTTGATTGATGGTGCACCACAGATGCTGGATACTCTTAGAGAGTTGGCAGATGCAATGAACAACAACCCAGAGTTCTACAACGAACTACAAAGTGCAATTAACAACTCTGTTCAAGAGTCTGAATTCCAGGAATATTTTGATAATGCATTTGCTGGAAAGAACACATACCACTTGGTAGAAGGTAGCAACTTATATTATACACCACAGCGTGTACTGGATTTACTGGCACCGCAGATCACCACTGAACTATTGAATGTCAAAGATATTGTATTCACTGGTACAGGTATTGTAGATATCAACAGTGGCAACGACTTGCAATTAAATGCCGCTGGTGAAATCTTCATCAATGGTAAAACTACAGAACAGCGAGTGCTTGATGTTGTTGTTCCGCTGATTCCAACCAGCATTTTTGATTTAGGTGTCCCAGAAGTTAGTACGCCTGAAAACATTCCTGGATATCTTTATTACAATGGCACTGATCTGAGTTGGAAAGCACCTCCACCACCTAACAGATTAGTAAATGGCGAATACCAAGTGGTGCTTGGTGCCGATGGTACCGTATCATTGTCAAGTGGCAGTAACATTTACGATGACGGTGGTGCATTAAGATTTGATGCCAATAAGAATATACAATTAAGTGCGTATGAATCGGGCGCACCAGCAACTTGGACATTTGGCACAGATGGTAGGCTAGCATTGCCAGCAGGTGGAGACATTGTTGACAGTACTGGTGCCAGTGTACTGTTTGTCGCTCTAGACCTATTCAGTGGCAGTTACGCCGACTTAACTAACAAGCCTACGCTGTTCAGTGGATCATACAATGATCTGACCAACAAGCCAACTGCTCCAACATTTACAAGTGTAACAGCCACAGACTTAAATGTAGAAAATATCACATTTACAGGTGCTGGTCCTGTATCGTTTACCAGTGGAAATGATTTAGCGTTTGTAGCGTCAGGTAATATAACATTCAATGGCAATGAATTGGCCACTGTAGCAACTAGTGGTAGTTACAACGACTTAACCAATAAACCAACTATTGTAGAAAAAACTACAGGGTCTTGGACACTGGCCGCAGGCGCTAACACAGTAAGTCTCACAGTACCAATAAACGGTACTTACTCTATATGGGTCAACGGTAATATTCCCAATGGTATTGTTTCATATACCGCTACAGTAGTTGTGACTAACACTAATGTGCCGGTACTAGGCAGTAGTTATGGTTGGTATTATGTAGACGGCAATGCTCTAGTGCTCACCGCAATACCCGATCAAGTTGTTGGAACTGCCAATGGTATTAGCACCGCTGTGGTTGCCACCACAACTGCCAATGTGTTTACCTTTGGCATTACTAATAACAGTGGCTCTGACCAAGTGGTTAACTGGGGCTATACTAAACTTTAAGAACAAGGAATAACAAATGCGTGAATATATCATTACAGTAAAAGACCCAGCAGTATGGGACACAAGTCTTTGGAACGAATTGACCATCAATGGCCTAGGTGATAACTTTATCCCCAAGCGAGCAATTGAAGTTTTAAACGAGCGACCATTCAATGAATTTATGGCACACTTCAACTTGACAGATGAAGAAGCGGAAGAAATTAGACAAGATGATAGAATAGCATTTGTTGAACTACAAGCAGACTTACACCCAGAAGTAAAAAAAGAACACTTTGGTACCAGACCAACAGCAACATATGACAAAAGTGGCACAACCACTGCCACAATGAAAAACTGGGGGTTACTTCGATCCAGTAGACCAGCAAATCCATTTGCCTCCTCCACCTCAGTAAGTGCTGATTTCGCATATAACTTGGATGGCACAGGTGTCGACATCATTGTCATGGACAGCGGTGTCAATGCAGGTCATCCTGAATTTGCAGTCAACCCAGATGGCACCGGCGGAAGTCGAGTTGTTGATTTTAATTGGGCCAGTTTAGGTGTTCCGGGAACAGCCAGTGCTGCCAGCATAGGTGGTTACTTAGGCGATGCCGACGGACACGGAAGTCACTGTACCGGCATTGCGGCTGGCAACACACATGGTTGGGCCCCGGGTGCCGCAATTTATAGTTTGAGAATTTTTGACGGTAATAACATCATGGGCGGAGGTTACCTGGGTGCAATCAACAGTGACATTGCATTTGACATTGTCAAACAATTCCACTTGACAAAACGGGCGGCTGGCAACATGCGTCCTACAATTTGCACAAACTCGTGGGGCTATCGATCAACATACAGTGGTATGACTTCAACAGTATACCGCGGCGTATCTTACCCTGGATCCAGTGCAAATTCTGCCCGTGGCCAGGTCAATTACCTTCATCCGTATGTTGTAAATTATCTTGATGTCAGTGCAACAAGCTGTTCCAATGCAGGTGTTATACTAGTTGGTGCCGCTGGCAACTATCTGCATAAAATTGATGTGCCTGGTGGACTTGACTATGATAATTATTACATTGGTTATGGCGAGACAACATACTATCACAGAGGCAGTAGTCCAACTCGTGCTGATGGTTTTATCAATGTGGGTGCTATTGACAACTCAATTGTAGAACAAAAAGTATACTTCAGTGAAACTGGACCGCGTGTGGATGTGTATTCCGCTGGCACCAGTATTATGAGTGCGCTGAGTTCGAACTACTCTCCAACTGTGGCTGATCCTCGAAATACAGCACACAGATTGGGTAAAATTTCAGGCACCAGCATGGCATGCCCACAAGTGACAGGCGTACTTGCAACAGTGCTACAAGCTCGACCCGCAATGACTCCTGCCGAAGCCAAACAGTTCTTGATTGACCATTCTGTTAAGAACGCCCTGGTAGAAGGTAGTAGCACTGCCTACACCAGTACCACATACTTGCAAGGTGGCGCCAATAGGATATTGCAAACTCCGTTTACCAGTCCCAATCGAGGCGGCATCACCAGCTAACTCATGCGTCTATAAATAGACGCATGACACTTACAAATCTATTTCATGGTAAAGTAATATTATGGAAAACATGAAACATTACATTAAAGTTAGTGTATCCAGAGAACTGACTGACAAAGAATTTGAAGAGCTGACAGATATCATTGAAGACGAAGTGGGTGACATTGTTGCCAGTGATGATGTTCACGAATACCCAGACGACAATAGACAAATTTGCTATCTGTTTGAATTGGGCACAGCCATAGAGAATTGTGAAAACGGTCCAAGTGCTTTTGAAATTGTGCAGTTTGAAATTGATCAAATGTTACCTGACCGTGTCAAATGGGACATTGAGTCGCAATGAAATATTCGCCAGCGGCGTTGAGACTACTGGGTTACAATTTAAGAAGTCATGTGTGGGAAGATTTTGTTGCCAACACCATGCAGACTTGGTTTAAATTCAGCATTGATCATGTTGAAAGCAATTTTGCATGGTACACGCTGAGCTTGCATAAAAACGCATTAAACCTCACACATGGTGGTGCATTGATGACATACATGGACTATTGCATGGCGGCCCATATTTGGGACCTAACTGGTGGCAAGCAGGCAGTTACTACACAAATGTCAAATAAATTTATTCGGCCCGCCAGGATCGGAAGATGGTTGTTTGGTCGGGTACAACTGGTTGAACAAAATGACACTATTATTTTACATGGAGAGATTCATGCCAATGATCCTGATGGCATGTTGATCCTGGCCAGCCAAGGTGAATTTATTTTACCAAAATCAACAGAAAGACTTGACATTCTAATTTAAACTGCTATAATAGCTGTATAGACATTTAAACTTCTGAGGAACAATATGAAAATTAATTTACGCAAGGCCAGTGTGGTCCAGCAAACAATCATTGACGAAATCAAGCGTCTGGGCAATGAAAAAACAACTGTCAGTGTGAGCTTGTTTGCTGACAATGTGGCCAATCTATTGAATGCACAGTTAGAAAAAGTAATTGCAAATAACCAACGAGTTGGCCGCTTGCTGGATGCAAACCGTTACCTTCGTGCAACTGTGGCAAAGAAAAATGCCGAAGTTGGCATCACCGATTACCTAGCAGAAGATGCATTCTTGGCCAGTGCCGAAAGTCGTGTGCGTCAGATTACTGAACTTGAAGTTCGTCCTGATCTGTCTGCACTTGAAAAAGAAATTCAAGCTCGTAGTGCCAACACTGGCAACGAGCGAAGCATATACGGTCGTGACTACAACATTGAAGTGCATGTGGCTCTGCCTGAGACTGTGGCAGAAGCCAAAGCAGAACTGGCTCGCATTCAAAAGCGTCGACGCAAGATCAAGGACGAGATGGTCACCATCAATGTCCGCACAGAGTTTGAAGTAGCCGAACAGGTAGCACTTGTGCTGACTGACCTCGGTCTAGACTAAGACTGCCACACTTGGTCCAGGGTAGGAGATGAAAATACTTCATCTTAATTGATGAAAACCTACTGGCTTAGTCTGAAAAACTAATTCCAAATTGTCTTGCTTAGGCATCAAAAACCACTTTGATGTTTGATGTGATGCCTAAGCAAAAGACCCATGTTTGATATTAGCTATTTGATCTTTGCTGTTTGACTATTTTCATTTCGTCCCTGCTTCGTGGCACTATTAATATGAACAGTTTAGAAAAAGTATGGGCCAGAGCTACTGGTCATTTGATGGGCCAAACAGATGACGACCGGCCCGATGTACCTATTCTTACCAAGCAAGAAGCTAGAATTGCCTTGACTTTGAAGACATTTTGGGTTATAATACATGTAATCACTTGTTTGTTCATTTGTGCTAACGTCATACATCATTGGTAGGAGTTATTATGGGTCGTGTAGGTTTTTGTTGCAAATGGATCAACGATCCCAGTGAAGTGGCTGGCATGAAAGTCAGTGCTGTGGATCGTGACCTGAACGGCCGATCAACCACCATGCGTTGGTTGCGTGAACATCCTGCCGAAGCTGAACAGCGTCAGTGGGATATTATGAATCACAATGCCACAGCCGCTGTACGGTTAATCGAGCGTGTGGCCACATTGCCAGCCAATCGCAGAATGGTTCGACTTGGCAGTGAAATGCTACAGGGTTATACCCAGAAAGATTGGATCAACTGGTGGCAACAACCGGAGATTCAAGACCATTGTGCAAAGATATTTGCGCCCATTGGTGAAACTGCCAGACGTCTGGATGTGCGTTTGAGTTTTCACCCTGGACAGTTCTGTGTGCTGGCCAGCGAGAATCCTGGCATTGTTGATCGAAGCATAGAGGAGTTTGAATATCATGCGGACATGGCTAGATGGATGGGCTACGGCAAGTCGTTCCAGGACTTTAAGATCAATGTACACATCTCAGGCAAGCAAGGACCTGCCGGCATTGTTTCAGCCCTTGAACGATTGTCACCAGAAGCCCGCAACTGTATCACCATTGAAAACGATGAAAACGCCTGGGGCATTGACTCCAGTCTCGAACTTGCCAAGCATTGTGCCCTGGTGCTGGACATACACCATCACTGGATCCGTACAGGAGAATACATTCAGCCCGCTGACGATAGAGTTCGGCGTGTGATTGATAGCTGGCGTGGTGTGCGGCCTGCCATGCATTATAGTGTCAGTAGAGAAGATTATTTGGTTGGGCATGATGCAGACACTATGCCAGACATGACCAGTTTATTGGCACAGGGTTATAAGAAACAAAAGCTTAGAGCACACAGTGACTTCTATTGGAATACAGCCGTGAATGACTGGGCCGCTACATTTGCTGATGACTTTGATATCCAATGTGAAAGCAAGGGTAAGAACTTGGCCAGTGGTATATTTGCCAACAAAATAGCGGCCTAAGCCGCTATTTCTTTTCGTTAACCTAATAGATTATTAAGCAGTAGCAGAGTGTGCTATTCTTCCGCTGATGCCGTGCAGGCCGACGGGCAGGGTATTATTGCTATCAATCCATTGTGTAAATGGAAAGCTTGCTAGAGTAGACGTTAATGGAAATGAGCGGTTTTCATCAATCTGCAGTAATTTAAATTTGTTTGCATTATCATATGCTGACAGCGCATCAAATCCGGCTAGTACTTGTGCATCAGTGAAAAATACTTCTCGGTCGGCCAGTGTACTAAATTCAAAAAATAGTGACCGAACATTGGAATCAGATGACATGGTGTTTCTCATTTGTACTATCTTATCGGGTAAAAAATATGCAGTTTGTATATAATTCCACCAGGTAGCATCAATTTCCATATGTGGAGCATGGGTTGGCCTTGGCGGTGGTAGTCCTACTTTAATTTCAACGAAACTAAAATGTAAGTTGTTTTTTTCTATCATGGTTGTTATTTCCTTTACGATGGACCATTTAATGGCCATTGGGCACTTGCCGTCATGTCTATTTATCACGGCTGGATCAATTTATCCAAATTAGTGCAATTTTCATTAAAACGGGTGATAACTATGTTGCGGTGCAACATATATAATGTTATACTAGTGAAAACACTGATAGTGTTTCTACTAGTGGTAGTGCTCATTAGAGGCTACCAAACATTTGCTTAATAAAGGAAAATAAAATGTTCACTGAAATCACAAAAACTTTCGAATCAAACCAAAAATTGGCCAAAGAATTGACCGCACAACTGACAGGTGCATCAACAGCATTTGCAAAGACACTATTAGATGTCAATACGCAATTGGCCGAAACATTCAAAGCACAAGCTGTAGAAGCTTACAAGAACTTGGAAGCATTCAAAGTTCCTGGCTTTGACACCGTTGCTAAAAGTAAAAAATCCGGCGAGTAATTAACTCCGGGCAGATACAACTACGGTGTCGGCCAAAAGCCGATGCCGTTTTTCATTTATAAGGACACACGATGTTATTAGAAAGAATGTTAGAAAGGTTAGCAGAAATGTTTCCAAGCTCTAACTATCAAAGCCGCCTAGACGCTTATCTAGCAGACAAAGGCATTACCGATGCCGCTCAGTTGGAAAACTACATCCGACAATTTAACTATCAAAAGGAAAAATATCTATGAACTCAATCTTAAACTCAATTTGGTCAGTGTTAGAAGCATTTGGGCAAGCTCGTGCCGCTGCCAGTCTTGCTCGTCAGGGCAGAATTGATGAAGCCAAAGCTGTGTACAATGGACAACAATGATCCAGTAGAATCGGTGGTCAAACACATACACATTGTACTGCCCATTGTGGGTGCTGTACTGATGTTTATGTTGGCATTTATTGCCATCACCATGGCTTGATATGTTCATGGAATAACCAAAAGCCTCTGCTAAATATACTGGAGGCTTTTTTATGCACTTTAGAGAAATTGTTGAGTCATCGGGATACATTGCTAAAAACCGCAAGGAAGCCGTAGACCCACGCTGGAGTAGCAGTTTGACTGCGGATGTACACACAGATACCATGCGTAAACAATTGGCCGCATTTTATCCTACATCTGCACCTGCTGACGGGCAAGTTCAAGTCAAAGAAGCAAAAACAATGAAAAACAAACAATTACAAGAAGGCCAAGCCAGCGTCAATGTTCAGCAAGAATATGATGTCAGTCGTATTCAAAAACTTGCTGGAATTCAGAATTCCACAACAGTGGCAGGCACTCCTGTTGCTGAACGCATCAATGATGAAATTTACAGCGAAAAGGCCACGGAACTTGCGGCCGAACTAGAACAACAAGTTGAGCAATTGACACGAGCACTAGATGAAATTGAACAGACTATCAAATTCCACTTGCCAAGAGAATATGCCAACATGAAGGACTATACCATTGCACATATCAAAGCCGCAGTAGGTGGGTTTGGTTATGCAGAGAATCGTATGTCAAAATCTTTTGCCAGTCTAATAGAAGACCTAAACGAACACGGTTACGAAGACGAAGATGAAAATAAGTGAACTTGGCAGCGGTAAAACTTTAATCACGCAACTGCCGGTTGATGCGCCGGGCAACAGAATTGATGGTAAAAAATACCATCAAGCTGATGATGTAGACCACTCGCACATTGCTGACCTGCGTAGACTGGCCGGCCTGACATTGGGCACAGGCAAAGACCAAAGTGGCATAGACAGTCCACTCACACATGGCGGCAGCGAAAGAGCTGAATATCAACGCAAGAACCACATTGAGCCAGGAACAGAAGCTTGGTTCCGATTATGGTTTGCAAGACCAAGACTAACAGGCGAAAACCCATATGGAAACTAATCCAAATCCTGATCAATACCCAGTATACCCAGAAGACGATGGTACGGATCGACCACGAAATCCCTACAGTCCTGTATAAGAACACACTACCTTAGGACCTTATGGTTTTCAGTGTGGGGCGGCTACTGCCCTGGAACAAGTAGGAGTCGTGCCCGAAAGTTCCTAAAGTGTGCATTTTTGTTTTGTTAAATAACAGTATGATAACACTAGAACATGCTGAAATAAATTGGTTGTTAAACGGACATTGCAAGCTTCAATGTTCATATTGTCGACCCGAATGGAAAAACGGGCCAGCTGATAGACCGTTACAAGATTACCTAGAAGTTATTAAAAAACTTCAACTAACACGCTATTGTCACTACACTAAAGTACTTTGGAAACTTGGTGGAGGAGAACCTTTGCATTTTCCGTATCTTACCGAAGTACTACAGGCAATACGGGCTTGGCCGTCAACTATTAGATTGGATACCAGTGGCGACGATACATACTTTGCGTTATATCGGGTATTACATTTAATTGACTGGTTACATCTGACATATCACGAATGGCAAAATGATGATGTAGTTGGATTCATCTTAGATGAATGCAAGTCAAGGAACAAAAAAGTAACAATGGAGTTTCCTTTAATTCCTAGCCGCATTAACGAAACTAGAGAAAAGATAAAATATTATCAACAGCTAGGACTTGAATGTACGGAACAAATATTGTACGAGCCAGACGGAAGATTTATTAGGGCATACAGCCAAGTTGATGTTAATAGAATTTTCAGTCGCAGTGATGAAGCAACAACAGAAGACACCACTCCGGTATACACTGATTTAAGCATTATAAATTCTATTGATCCTGTGTATACTGGACTCCCGTGTTATGCAGGTGTTGATTGGATTCATATAAATCCAAAGGGATTTGTATCGTATAGTGAATGTGGCGGCCGTAATGAACACTTTAACGCATTTGATACAAATTGGCATGCTCCTGGTGATCACTTTGCTTGTACCGTGGGCCAATGTAGAAGTGAGAACGATCGTAAAAAAATACGGATCTCCGAAACCATGTTTGCAAAAAAATAGCATTTTTCCAAATGCCCAGATTCTGGACAATCTGTCAGTGAATACGCTATAAGTATTGGCATAGGAGAACTACTAATGAAAAAATTCATTTCAATCTTGTGTTTAGCTATGGCCGCATTAAGCGTACAGGCTAAAGACACCATTACAATCGTTTATGCTTGGGGGCCAGGCGACTCTGTTGCCAACTACCATCGCACCATTGCCAACGAAGCAAACAAAATCCAAGACAAATACACCTTTATCTTTGATACCAAGCCAGGTGCTGGTGGCGCTATTGCCGCTAACCATGTGTTGAATACACCTGCTAATATTTTGGCTCACAGTACAGCATTCTTTGTTCGTCCTGTTGTGTTCCCAAATGAAAGCTATGACTTGACCAAGTACAAAGAACAATATGTTCACTGTATGGCTCCAATGGCAGTGACCAGTACCAAGTACAAGACTGTCAAAGATGTGCCAACCAACGCAAGTGTTGGTATCAGTGGCTTGGGTGTTACCACACACTTGGCCGCCGTTGAGTTACAAAAGCGTTACCCACAGTTGAACATTGTTCCATTTAAGAGCACCAACGACAGCATGTTGAGCATGGTATCAGGTCAGACTGATTTGCACATTGGCTTTATCAGCGAAGCTGAACAGTGGAGCAAGGAAAATTCCCGTGCAGAGCGTAAGGTCACTGTGTTGGGCATCACAGGTAGCAAAGTTGTCAATGGATATACTCCATTGGCTCGCCAAGGTTTTGATGCCAGCTTTGCTGACATGAATGTTGGCCACCACATGTTGCTTCCAACCGGTGTTGATGAAGCCAAGCGCAAAGAGTTCCATGATATCTTTACCCGGGCATCAAAGACAGATGCAGTTCGTGCGGCCTATGCTGTTGACTATTGCGAACCACAAACTGTTGCTTATGATGGATTGGACAAGTTCTTTGCTTTCCATACAGCATACTGGAAAAAGCTTGCTAGTCAGATCAAGCTAGAAACCAAGTAATGAGGATTATTTGGTTTGTTCTAGGGTTGTTGTTGACTGCCAATGTGTTGGCCGCTGAAAAAATTTATGTGCAATATGGGGCGGCCGCAAGCCAATCAAATTTTGGCTCTTATGTAAAAATGTTAGAAGTTGCAAACACCATCCAAACCAAGTACCAATTTATTTTAGAGATCAAACCAGGTGCCAATGGCGTCCTGGCTCTGAGAGCAATGGATCAAAGCCCAGAAAATCGGCTGGCATCTGTTGCTCCTGCGTTTATTGAAAATGCCAATGCTGGCATGATCAATGATAGGGACTATGTCCCTGTCGCCGCTACCGGTGACACCTGTTGGGGCATTATTACCAATGTTGGAAATACTGCTCAAGGATTGGCCAGCCTAAAGGGTCAGAAAGAAATCACAGTGGGTGGCACTGGCTATGGCAATGCCGCACACCTGACATCACTGGTATTGGGCAAAGCGTATGGTTTTAAAGTTAGATATATTGTTTACAAATCAAACTACGATGCACTCAGAGACATGGCCAGCGGGTTGGACATTAACTTTGTAATTGAAACTGTGCAAAATTATCAAACCTTTAAGACAAGGCTTCCGCAGATGCAATTGCTGGGAATAAATTGTCCCAAGCGTGTGGCCTCAGTGCCCGACATCAAAACAGTCCGAGAGCAAGGATTTGACACACCAAGTATTTTCTTTGGCACAGTTGCCCATGTTAAAATGCCAGCAGAAAAGCGCAAAGAAATTATCAAAATACTAAATGAAGCAGTGATTAAAACAACCGCAGATTTGGCACTGGCTGACATTATTCCTCCACAGAGTTTTACTCCGCCCATGGACCCTGTTGAATTTATAGAAAAACGCTGGATGTTGATGCGGGTTTTAACTCACCAGTTTGCCCAAGAAATTAACTCAACAAAATAATTTTAAATGGCCTTTTAACTGGCTTGTGTCCTAGTTTGTATAAATAAGCTTGAGCCGACAAGCTCATCTAAAACAGAGGACATTATAATGACAACAAAATTAACATGGGTTCTAGCACATGAACCGTATGATTTATTTTTAAGAGCCGCTGAGAAATTCTCAAAGGAAGTTAACGAAAAAACTGCTGGCGCATTTGAAATCGAAATTCTTGGTCTACAAGAATACGCTGACAAATACCAAGCAGGTAAAACAATTAACAACCGCTTCGAATTACTCGACATGCTAGAAAGCGGTGAAGTACAATTGAGCCAGATGTATACTACTACATTGGGTCAATTAAGCCAAGACATGTTTGTACTTGACTTACCATTCCTTTTCGAAGGTCACGATCACGCAGAGCGTGTATTAGATGGTGCCATTGGTCAACAGTTATTTGCCAAGTTAGCCGAAGAATCAAAAGTTCAAGGTTTAGCTTTCACATACTCAGGTGGTTTCCGTATCATTCCAGCCACAGAAGCTGTTGAAAAGTTAGAAGACCTACGCGGTATGCGTGTTCGTATTCCAGCTAGCCCAGTTGCCAAAGATACATTTGAAGCAATCGGTGCTGTTCCAGTTGAAATGGCCATTGAACAATTGGCAGGCGCTTTGGCTTCTAAAGAAGTTGATGCTGGTGAAAGCACATACCCACGCATTTATGGTATGAAGCAAGCCCAACATGCCAAGAGCCTGGTTCACAGTGAGCACAGCTTGTTCTTGACAAGCTTGATCATCAACAAGGATCTATGGAATTCGTTTGATACAGCAACTCAGCAAATTTTTGCTGATGCCGCGTTAGCTGCCGCTCGCATTGAACGTCAAGAAAGTATCGCTGACATTGCACAAACACAAGCTCGTGCAGTTTCAGAAGGTATCAATGTTGTTCACTTATCAGCAGAAGAGCAAGCAGAATTCAAGTCTGTGACTGCTCCTTTGCATGTCAAGTACGACAGTATCTTTACACAAGGTTTGATCGGTAAAATCAAACTAGCCTAATATCTATTAGGTGGTCCAAAGGGTATGGCTTCGGTCATACCCTTTTTTTATGATCGGTTGACAAGCTGGTTATTCTTTGCTATACTGTACAAACTTAACTCTAGAAAGTGTTTTAATGAGCATGCATTTAGAAGGTCCGTGGCTCAACACCACCGGCAAACGAAAAGGCAAAAAGAAATTTGCCAGTGCAGAACATGCACGAAAGGCAAGAGAATTGGAAGAAAGCTGGCTAGAACTGCTCAAGCGACAAGGTGTAGAGCAAGAAGAACGCAAGCGAAAGCGAGCCATGTCGGCACCCAGTCTGAGCTCTGTGTACAGGTTGACAATACCCGAGGGCCGAAATACCACTGCCCATATCAAAAGTCTCAATAGCGGATTGGGCTCTGCCACATTGGCACCGGCCAAGGTGTACACTGGAGATAAAGTCAAAGGTATTGCAACCATGCACAAAAGCAATGCAGTACCTGTTTTTAGCAATGAGGAAGCAGAGGACATCAGCCGGATGCGTAGGTAAATATTAACTCAGGAGTTCACTATGAAAAAACTTATTTTGGCTTTATCAATTTTAGCATTGTCAGGATGTTCCAGCAGACAGTTGATTCCTGTGGTGGCGGGCGGAGTTGTGGGTTACGCTCTTGGATCTTCTAATAATACTGTTGTTGTAAGACAGCCTGCACCTGTTGTTGATCGAACTGTTGTCATTACCGAATCATGTGCCCGTTATGCTTCGTATGGTGAAAAAGAATCGTGTATGCGTGGTGTACATCAGCGTCAAGTGGAAGAACAGCGCCGCAGAGAAGACCAAGCATATCGCCAAGGTTTAGGACGATAACCAATGACAGTGACAGATGTATTTGACACCTGGTGTACTGAGTACTCTGTAACGCATGAAGAACTGTTGGCTGAGGGAACGGGCGTTTGGCGAGACCGTTTGATCAACCGAGGGCTTCTGATCATCAAAGGACTGCCTCCAACATTGACTGATGCTGAATTTCATGCAGTGGGCTCTAAGTTTGGACAACTATGGACCAGTGAAGAATATATCAAAGCCAGTGTTGGTGATCCAACACTGAATAAAGACATACAGTCGCCGGTGAGTTACTTTAAAACAAAGAACACTCGCTGGAAAGACAATGACATGAAGTATCATGCAGACATGGCACACATTGGAGCAAAGAGTCTGCCATTCCGTGCATTGTACATGGTACGAAGTGCCAACAATGGCAGTGGTGATACCTATTGGTTAAACGCTGAAGTTGCGTATGAGCAATTTACCGAAGTAGAAAAACAGTACTACAAGAATGTTGACATATACCAACATTTTATGTACAGGCCAGGTACAAATATTACCAAGTTTCCGTTTTTGAAAACAAATCCGTATTCTGGTAAAGTAAGTCCTAGAGTAAACTGCTATGGTCCAGAACATACCTGGATTCACCATGTTGATAGGAATGGCATGAAAGTCGAGAAGATGATGGCCTTTATGGAAAATCTATACCGCTTGTGCGAAAGCAAAAAGGATACATTTTACAAACATCATTGGTCCAATGGCGATATATTAGTTTATGACAATTGGAATGGTGTGCATCGCAGAGATCCAATAACATTTGATCCAGGTGAACCAGATAGATTGCTCAAACGATTGACCTTTAATTGACAAACAAAAACCGCCCCTTTAAGGGGCGGTTTTTTAATACAATTAATACAACTAAGAATTAATATGGATTGTAGTTTGGCAAGTCAATGACTGTGGTAGTTGATGTAATACCATTGGCAGTATTGTATGCGTCACGGGTGGCAATGTTTCCCTGGATAGTTGTGTTTGCTTGCCATTCAGCATAACGCTCTGGGTTAGGGAAAAATAGTGTACGGATTTTGACAAGACCGTTACCGATATTTCTTTCACCAATCACGGTGGCACTTGGCTGAGCTTCAAGCGCGGTTTTGTTTTCAGCAGACAACAGATAGAATGCTGTAGAGGTGTCGACTCGTTTTTGTTTTATAATTACTAATTTGCAGGCCATAATAATGTGGCTCCTTAAATGTTTATGCAAAATCATCTGCATCTTTTATTTAGTAAAACCCTACTTTTTGTCTAAATTAGGGCTAAAAACCCGTAAAAATAGCGGGTTTTTATGTGGTAAAAACACAACAAAAAGTACTGCTTTATTGTTGTAAAAATACAACAAAAATAGGCTCAAAAAAGTCAAAAAACGCCCTGAAAACGGTTGACGAGTGGACCTAAATACGCTATAATAATAACATGAACTGCAAAAACACTCCAACACAACGCAAGCGCCGCACCGATCGCAACCATGCGATATATGAGCTGTTCTGCGAAGTCACTGGCGACAGCTACATTGGTATCACTGTAGTTGATGGCTCTGCATTGAGCTCCGTGCGTGGACGCTTTAACCGTCACCTAAGCCGTGCCAATACAGAAAGCAAGAACTGGAACTTGTGCGAAGCACTTCGTACATATGGTCGTGAAGGCTTTACACCTTACTTGTTAGAAGTTGTGCGTGGTAAGACAGCGGCTCATGCTCGTGAGCGTGAATTGA